>ERZ857629.625-NODE-625-length-46348-cov-8.667682_pt1 | contig 46348 bp, 44 predicted proteins | sample MGYA00519700_ERZ857629 | MGnify/ENA primary metagenome ERZ857629 (study PRJEB31778, sample SAMEA3449351) | human gut metagenome | biome: human gut; feature: human-associated habitat; material: faeces | place: United Kingdom | collected 2010/2012 ... | reverse complement strand
TGAACTGCTGTGAACTTCTAGTGAACTGCTGTGAACTTCTAGTGAACTGCTGTGAACTTCTAAATTAAGTCAGGTTATATTTGATAACGAAGAAAGCAGTGAAGGAACTGATCTATATAGTCGGTTACAACAAGAAAGAATCATCCAGTTCATTCGTAAAGTCGGATAAGGAGAAGGATTACTCCTTATTTGACTGTAAGATATCCAATATCATACCAGACAGCAAGAAGCCGTATCAAACACCTCTGTGAAATTGGATATGTCAAACCCGTATCCAAAGACAGAAAGACGGTTCCTTATACTGTGACGGATGACAAAACAAAATGGAAAGTATGATTTGTTGTTTAATGTAATTCACCAATTCCTGGTAAACTTGCATCCTTTGGAACGATAGTTGCTGCACCCGTAGAACTTATGCCCGTTCTGATTGGTCTTCAGGATCATCACTCCGCCACACAGCGGACAAGTCATCTCAACCTTCTTCCCATATGCGTCGTTCCTCGGGAACATCTCCTTGAAGAAATCCGACTGGTGACCGTTCTGGGAGACGACATATGTCATCTCCTTGGCCCTAGTCATGGCGACATAGAACAACCTGCGTTCCTCATCGATCTGACTGTTCTCTCCGCCCAGGAGCATCGGGATGATCATCGGTTCCTCCCTGATGCTGGGGAATCCATATCTTCCGGTCTTGTTGTTGATGGAGAACACTACATCCGCCTGGAGACCTTTGGATGAATGAATGGTCATGAACTTCATATCCAGATCCGAACGGAGCTCGTATGTGATCGTCTTCGAGTTATCGGAGATGTTCTGTTTCCATTCGAAGCCGTCCCCACTCAGCAGTCTTACATCGTGATTGTACCTTCCGAGGAACAGGACCTTCTTCCCTTTTCCGACGAATGAGAGTTTCTTCCCGATCTCCTCGCGTATCTGACCGTCGTCATCCTTGGAGATGAAGAAGACCTTGCTGTCCTTCCCGCTCATCCCTACGAGATCCTTCCGGCACTGGCGGGAGTTCCGGCAGATGAAATCGCTGCTCTTCTTCAGGAGCTCTCCGGAGAAACGGTAGGTCTTCTCGATCTTACATATCGCGGAAGGTCCCCAGTACTTCTCGAAGTCCAGGATGTACGATACGTCACACCCGTTGAAACGATAGATACTCTGCCAATCATCCCCCACACAGAACAGATGATAATCCTTCGAACTGCGGAGAGATCTGAGAAGATTGTATCTCGACCTGGATAAGTCCTGATACTCGTCGACTATCACATACTTGTACGGATGAATGAACTTCCCCTCACGTACACATCCTGCTGCCATATTCAGTATATCCTCGAAATCGATCTCCCCGTTGTCTGCAAGAGTCGACTGATATGCTTCGTATATCGGCTTCAGAACAGATTCCATCCTCTTCAGCGGTCTCCTGTCCTTGAAGCAATTGGATTTCGGATACACTTCACCCCATGGCTTTCCGAATCCCTTGATGAGAAGTATCGCAGTAGAGAATGTCGATGCTAAGGATTTGAGCATCCTCTCATCCGATTTGAACGTCCTGTCAAATATCGTCTCGGGAGATTCTGGCACATTGTTAATCCCATATTCTTTGAGTTTAGATTCCAGATTGTCGATCAGCGCTCCCTCGGAGCGTTCGTATGCGTACAACTCTATCAACCGGGTGCCATTCTCACGATGGATCTGCCTCTTCCATTCGATTCCGTTCTTGTATTCCTCTGCCGCATTCGGATTGCGGTTGGTCATGAATTTGGCGACATTACCGCTACGATCGATTCCGAAATATTCGATGTATATATTCGTCCCATCGATGTGGAAATCCGGATGGTACTGACCGTACATCGAATCCGCGGTGTCGACACAGTAGGATTCCTCATATGTATATGGGATGCCATCCATCGCCAGACAGTTGGCGATATCGGCCTCCCCGAAGCTCTTGACCCTCTCACCTTTCAAAGTAATCAGCGGATTTTCCCTAAGGTATTCAATAAGCTCCGAACTATCATTGAACCTGTCCTCATCACTAATGGATTCGAAATCGTATGCGATAAACTCATTCAAATTGCGGACGAATTTGGCATCTGTTCTTCTGCGTTTGATCTCCTCTGCAATGAACTCACCTATCTTGATGTTGGATATTTTTGGAACAGTTCCGTTGGCTGATGCAATAATCTTCAGTCCCAGACGATGGAATGTATTGATGTCTACACGCTGTCCAGTTTCAGCCATGATGCGTTTTTTAAGGTCATCTACGGATGCATTGGTGAAAGACAGTGCAAGGATCTCTTCTGGCAAGGCCTTACCAGACTTGAGAAGGTATTTCACAAAACCTACTGTGGTGGTCGTCTTTCCTGTTCCAGCACCAGCAATCACAAGTCTAGACCCAACATCGTAGGCGATGGCAGTAAGCTGTTGTTCATCAAGATCGTAACCCTCGATTGGGTTAATGCACTTTCCAACCTCCACAGATTCAAGGCGAGCAAGATCCTGGTTGTGTTCGGCAAGACGTTCAGGATAATTGTCATATATCCTGCTGAAGGCATCAAGATTCGCCTTCAGCTGCTTATTGATGAAACCCACTGTCGATAGAAGATTTCCGGTCTTGCGATGGATGTCATTATCCAATTGTTCGTATTCTTTGGTTAAAGATGTGAAATCTCTGGGATCGATGAATTCCTTTCCTTCGAGATTTGAGGACAATTCTGCAATGGCCTTGATGGCCCGGTCATTAAGCTTACGGTCTTTGTCCCTCATGCTATCAAATCACCGATTGAAGATTTCCTTCACCTTTGAGTCCAGATTGCCCTCTTTTGCGTATTGCAGCGAATCGCAGAGCTTGATGTTGTATTTCTCGATCTTAATCTCATCGCTGAATCCGAGTAGGAAGGATAATGCGATGCGATAGATAATCTCCGTCGGCGCTAGGCCATAGACCTGCTTAGCAAAGAAAATAACTGTTACCACTTCTGAAAAACTATATTCAGAAATCGAACAAGTCTGCAAAAAGAGTATGCATTTTGCTACAATATCAGAATACACTGCGTACGCTATGGAATAATTCATTGATCGTTTCATAGATGATGTCGCCCCATATGTGGTAGAAGAACAAAAAAAGAGGCTGAAGGACAATACCCATATGGAAAGGATGGAGTTCGCCAGCGATTATAGTGGCGCAACCACCAGTTGGCAAGCTACTGTTCCATTAGGATTGCTTTTTCAATTCAATAGCATTCAAAATATTTTTCACACGCTTGATCCAACAAACATGATTAGGTACAGTATGGAGTATTACCTTAAGTGCATAAGACTCAAGGATGGCCTGATTGCAATACTACTCAATAATATGCCCTTACCGGAAGAAAGGCCCCTGCCAGAGATTAAGTTCAAGGAACTAAAATCCGATAAATCCTGAGTTTAACCGATATACCAGATATATGTCGGACTCTTTGCCAATATCTTGAAACAGTAGCCGAAGTGAGTAATACATCGGATTAATTGGTATTCATTCCATCCAGTTTATGATAGTACCCATCCTGTACCTGCCAATGTACATGACATCACTACTGTGAAGATTGAATCACACTATCAACCGACGTAATCAACTCTCCCCTCATCTGCAAGATATAGCTAAGAAGTAAGAGATTTGTCTCGTTGAAAGTGGCCTCTTGCTTCTTTATTTGAAGCATAGGAGGCAAGAGGCCACTTTTAACGAAATCGTTTGTATGCAACATGGTCCCCTTTAGCCATACTGAAATAGTATGTTTCAACCCAACAGCTTCAGCATTCCACCGAATGCGGCGGACGATGCAACCTGGATGGATGCGGCACCGCACAGCATCCCCGCGTCTCCGTCCTTCATGCCGATCCTTTCGGCAAGTTCGGATAAATCAGGGTACTCCAACTGCACCGCATCATAATAGGGGACGGTGACCTTGCCGCCATCCATACGGAACGGCATGCACACGGATGCACCCATCATGATTGCGCCGTCCCGGTATTTGATGTCGCTGTCCATGAGATGTCCCTTGCCATGTGCCAGCAGCACGAATTCGGCTTTGCAGTCCAGTAATCCTAAGGGCTGTTCCTCGGGAATCTCTATACCCGTCCCATCCACGAGTTCCTTTCCTTTCGGAGTAAGGTAGATACCTCTCTTCTGGGCATCGGCGAATCCCATTCCCCTGAGATATTTCAGTATCGTACGGACCGCACCTTCGCCGATGCCGGTTATGTCGGCCAGGGCCTGACGGCTGACCTTGCCGTCGGAACAAAGGTACATGATGTACAGGATGTGAGCATCCGTGAACCTGCGGACCATTCCGCGGCGCACATCTATACTCAGATTCCTCATGGGTTCCTGGAACATACTGCCTATGAAAGGACAGAAGTAACTGGACTCCAGATGTGTATTCAAACAGTCGGTTGTCTGCGACTCCGTATTCATATTCCCGACCTCATCTTTCTGTATAGTGATACTGCGAAGATTCCCACGAACATGATTATCAATCCCAATTCCACGGCCAGAAGCAGGGTCTGGTCCTTCTGGGGTTCCGGTTCGGTTATGGACTGCACGTTATACCCGGACCACGACGAAAGAACGTTGTCCGAGGCATAGATCGATAACGAGTCCACATCCACGTTGATGAACGCATTCTCGAAACTGGAGAAATACTCGCAATGGACCTCTATCTCGGTTATGTTCTTGCAGTTTCCGAAAGCCGCATTGCCCAGATCCTTCATGTTCTCCCCGAACACGACGAACTCCATCGAGGAGGTCCCGGAAAACATATAGAATGCGACCTTGCCCACGGATTCTACCTGGTTGAGGTCAACATACTGCAGACCGGTACAGTTGTAGAACGCTTTCTCGCCGAGGGAGACGACCCCTGCGGGAATATCGAGATCAGTGAGTCTGGCACAGTAACCGAAACAATCCGCAGGGATGGATATCAGTCCTTTTCCGAGGATGATAGTCGACAGGTTAGAACAGCCGTAGAATGCACTCGCACCGATCTCCCTGACGGAATCGGGGACGGTGAAACGGGTGAAGGCCTTGCCGTCGCAGGCAGCGAACGCTCCGTAACCGATGAAGACCAATTCGTCCGAGAAGGTCACGTTGGAAAGGTTGGAGCAGTTCATGAACGCCAGGTCCGAGATGTGGGTGACTGAGTCGGTGACGTAGAGGTTTGCTATGGTGGAGCCGTAGAGAGCGGAAGTGAGTATGCCCTTCACGTGGCTGTTGAGCTCGAGGGTCTGTAGCTCATGGGCGAGACCGACCTGGAATTCCAGCTGGTAGCGTTCGATCAGCGAGGAATCCAGGACCTTCATGAAGGCCGCGTCCCCGATGTACGCTATGGGATAGGAGGTTCCGGCCACGGAGACGGAATCGGGGATCTGCACATACGGACCTGATACGAACCTGTGGACGACGGCACTGTCGCCCACGATGTAATATGTGAATGTGAAGGTGTCCTTGCGGTAAGCTCCTTCGTACTTGTGAACCACTAAATCTTCAGAACCCGTGCTCCAGCCGGTCGCATCGGGACGATGATGGACATTCACTCCCGCAGGGGCCGAACCTTCGAATACCGGGGAATTCCCAAGGAAATAGACATCCTTGATTCCGGTATTGGTCCAATTGAGCCAGGAGAAGAATTCCACGGTCACCGGGATGACAGCGGAAGGTGCGTTCACCACTCCGTTGAGGGCTCCCGCCTCCATCCTCTGCAGGGTTATGCCTCCGAAGGATGAGGGCACGAAGAGGATGCCGCCCATGTTGTCGAGGGTCATTGATTCGAGCGATACGGAACCCTTCAGACCCGAGCCGGAAGAGGTGTACTCGACTATACCATAGGGACAAACCACGACCTGCCTCACGATCTTATCCTCGGTGGTACCCACGGCGTAGAACTGCATCAGGTCGGTGGTGAAACCTGCAAACCTTCCGTCGTAGGACGGTTCGATATGGGTGGTAGCTCCGCTGGAGGTGATATTCCAGACATCGGCGTGGACACCGCTGTCCAATTCCAGCAGGACGGTGACGTCAGCCTTCACACCCAGGGATTTCAGATCCATGACGGACATGCCGTCCACCCTGAGGTCCAGACGGTAGAAAGCACTGTAATTGATCTTCTTCAGTGCGGAGGAGATCTTCACGTTGAAAGGACCGTTCTGCACCGAGAAGGTGAGTTCGTCGCCGTCGCCCATGACAGTCAGTACTGATGACAGGGGCATGGAGAACGAACCGCGGGGAACGATGAACAATGCGGTTGCATCCCCGCCGTTGGCGGAAATCAGATTCTGCACGGATTCCTTGCCGATCAAGACCTCGGTACCGTTGGGATATTGTGAGAGATCGCATACCACTATCTTGCTGTCAGTCTTGGTGACGGAGGCTGCCAGTGCGGGGGTGAAGGATACTGTCACGGTATCCCCGGACATGTTGCCGTCGCCGTCCCGGGGGGCGTCGTATGAACCGACGATCCTGGATACGTAGACTGTGGTGTCCCCCACGACTATGTAATTGGTATCGTATTCCTTCGAAAGGGCAGGATCACGATACATCTTGACCAATGCGTTCCCTTTGAAGACATCCATGGGGTATGTCCCTCCGATGGAGGATCCGTACTTGGCAGGATAAGTGCCGACAGTACTGCCGTTCTCCATGAATGTCAGGGTGTACTCCCTCGCCTCCGGCTCGAAGTAGGCGTAAGCGTATGTGATATCGGTAATGTTGCTGAGATCCACCGGCACATAGTTGTTGGGGGTGATGCTCCAGCCCTTGAATGTGTACTGGTATCTCACGGTGGAATCACGGGTCGGAGGAGCGGGAGTGACCGCGGACGAACCGTATTCGGTCGGGGATGCCGAGATGAACGAACGGTCGTAATTGTAGAAGTTGACATCGTATGAACGTATCTTCGGCGTGAAGACGGGTTTTACGGTCACGTCCTCTGTAACGGAAGAGAGATCGCTGCTCCAGGATGAGAACTCGTAATCATACTGCTGGGTGCTGAGCTTCACAGGTTTACCGTCGTAGGTGGCTGGAGAACCGGGGCTGACGTATTCCTTGCGGATGAACTGCCCGGCCTCGGTCTGGTAGGTCACGCACTTCATCTCGGGGGTTATGTCCACGAATACCGCGGTGAACACCGTGTCGGTGGTGATGACCGAGGTGGTGTCTCCCCATCCGACGAATCCTTTGCCGTCGGCGGTGGGTTCGGGGATCTCCGAGAGATTCGCCTGCTGACCGTATTTGACCTCCTGGGTCTTCCATACGGTTCCGTCGGGAAGCTTGAAATCCACGGTCAGGATATTCTTCATCGGGACGATAGTATCAGTATCGGGATTGGGCTCGGGACCTCCCTTGTCCACCACATAACCGTCCCCGTAGGGATCCGGTGTAGAGAGCAGATAGATGCATTCGATGTAGGGATAGACGGCGGGATCATAATATCCGAGGGTCCAGCTGTTGTAACTCCACTGATGGTCCACCCAGCAGAACTGGTTCCAGTAGGCCCATACGTTATCGCCGAGGTTGTCGTTGCCGAGACCGAACATGCTGTTGATCCAATCGGCCACGTCGTTCCCCATACCGTCGTTGCCGGTGAACGTCTCGATCTCGCCGGGCCAGTTGGCGTTGATGGCGTTCTTCAGAACCTCTCCCATGGTGGACCCCTCTGCCTTGAGCCAGAATCCCTGACTCCTGATCTCGGGAGTGAAGACCGCCTTGACGTGCTCGTTATCCGGGGAGAACCCGTTGGCGAACCTGATGAACACATATCCAGTGGATACGGGTTTGAAATTCGGTTCGGAATAGACGTTGGTACCGTTGACGTTGGTGATGGTGGAAAGGGTGACGCAGTAGGTGGTACCGGACATCATCCTATCGTTGGATGCCTGATTGAAGGCCTGCACTCCCCATCCGGAGGTCCCTGCGGGAAGCCACTGGAACACCCTCCAGTACTGACTGTCGCCGGGTTTGCGGTCGTCCACCGAGAGGATATTGGTCATGGTGAGATTGAGTTCCAGCTTCTTCCCCTGGTCCGCCATGGCCTTATTTATCGCATCGCGGACGGTCTGCACATCGTTAACCGTGGACATGGTGTAGGTATCGTCCTCGTTGAGGATGTACACCTTCACATCGTCGCAGATAGCTGCGGAGGAGTCGTCGCTTCCTGCCGTGACGATGATGACAGAAGATACTGCAAGCACAAGTGCCAGCATAGGAAGGATGTGCTTCATGGTATCACTTGATGTACCTCTTGGGGAGGACGTAGATCTCCCCGTCCACGTCGAGACCGACGCGGGCGTCCACTTCATATACCTCCCTTATCAGATCCTCGGTGATGACCTTCTTCGGATCGCCGATGGTGACGATGGATCCCTTCTTCATGATGATGCACATGTCGCAGTATCTCGCCATCAGGGAGATGTCGTGCTCCGCCACGAGGATGGTCATGTCCTTACGGGCCATGTTCTGAAGATACTCCATGACCTCCAGTTTATATTTCATATCCAGGTGTGAAGTGGGTTCGTCGACCAACATCAGCTTGGGTTCCTGGACGTATGCCTTGGCGATGAGGGCACGCTGCTTCTCACCGGATGAACAGAGGGCCACGCTCTTCCTCCTCAGATGATCCAGACCGAAAGTTTTCAGGGCTTCGCGGACGGTCTTCTCATCCTCGGGGGACTCCCACCAGACCTTGTTCACGAAGGGATACCTACCGAGCATGACCAGTTCCATCACGGTGGTACCGAAGAGGGGTCCCGGCTCTGCCGGGACATTGGCGACCATCTTGGCTATGTCCTTGGCCTTGAAACCGGCGGTGTCCTGGCCGTCGATGAAGACCTTCCCGGTCCAGTTGGTGTGGAGCTTGGAGATGCACTTCATCATGGTGGATTTACCGCATCCGTTGGGACCGATCAATCCCACCAGCAATCCCTTGGGCAAAGTGAAGTTGATGCCGTGAAGGGCCTCGAAATCGCCGAAACTGATCCGGAGGTCCTCAATCCTCAGCAGTTCCTCGCCGGTGAGACCGGCATCCGAGTTACGGATGTTGGCGAGAGAATCATCCGTCATAGTCGCGCCCCCTCCTGATGAGCATATAGGCGAAGACAGGAGTTCCTATCAGCGCCGTGACCGCTCCGACAGGGATCTCCAGCGGAGCTATTACCACCCTTGCCACCAGGTCAGCGAAGAGCATGAGACATGCTCCGAGGACGATGGAGGCGGGCATGATTAGACGGTGATCACCGCCCATGAGCATACGGCATGCATGGGGTATGACCAATCCGACGAAACCGATTACACCGACGAATGCTACGCATACCGAAGTGAGGATGGAAGCCACCACCATCATCTCGGCCTTGAACATCCTCACGTTCAGTCCCAACTGTCTGGCCTGGTCCTCTCCGGACATGAAGAGGTTGAACTCCCTGGCCCACAGCATCGATATGAACGAGATTGCCAGAGCGGGGATGAGGACGAGGAAGGCATTCTCCCAGGTGATGTTGGCGAAGGAACCGTACAGCCACCACATGACGTTGGTGAGGTTGTCCTTCTCCAGGGACAGGAAGATCGTCTGGACGGAAGTGAACGCGAATCCGACGATTGTACCTGCGAGGATGTAGTTGGTGGCGGAACCTCCTGCTCCCTCTGCGACCGCAAGGGTGATTCCGAAAGCGATAAGACCTCCGGCGATGGCCGCCACAGGGATGATGTAATTGCTGAAATCGCTGAGGGCGGAGATGGATATACCCATCACCACGATGGCGATAGCGAAGCATCCCGCACCGGAGGATACACCGGTGATGTAAGGATCGACTAGAGGATTCCTGATGAGTGCTTGGAACATGCATCCTGCGATTGCTAGACCCGCTCCTACGCCGATAGCGGCGATGGTCCTGGGGAGACGGGACTGGAAGATATACAGTTCCGTGGTGTCGAGGTCGTGTCCTCCTTTCTGTATAGCGGATATGAGGGAGGTTATGGCCTCGTTGATGGGGATTATTCCTCCCGAGGAGATTGCTATGGAGACGAGGAACATCACCGCGCAGATGAATATCCCCACCAGGAGGATGATGGAGAACCTCCTTCTCTTGATGGAGATCTCACTCCTGTCATCATCCTCCGGGACCATGTCGTCCCTCATTCCGTTGTATCCTTTCCTCAGGGTGGAGAAGAGGCCTTTGAGCGGGCCTCTTCCCTTGGGTCCTGCCCCGTGCGGGGCGGTGGTGTCCCCGGCGGTTCCCAACTGGGAGTTGTCGCCGGAGTTCTCTTCTTCGTTCATTCGTTCACTTCCTTTCGTTCAGCGCCTGTACGCCATCACGGCGAGGGCGAGCACGATTGCCACGATCACCATCGTGATGATCCAGGAGGGATGTGCCAGTCCCTGTGATTCGTATTCTATGTTCTCTGTTCCGGCACGCTCGTTGCCGGATGTCTCCGAGATGACGTAGATCGCCCCGTAGTCGTTTCCGACCAGGACCTTCCCGTCAACCACGGTGGGGCAGTTCATGCTGTAAGCATTGCCGTTGTAGGGGGAGACTTTGCACCTCCACACCACACTGCCGGTATCGGCGTCGATGCACCACACGTTACCTCCGTTGGTACCTTCGGTACCCGGGGAGTAGTCCATGCTGTACACCTTACCGTCGCTGTAGACGGTCCCTCCGATGGACAATGCATCGGTGGGCCTGCTCCAGAGCATGCTCCCGTCGTTCACCCAGAGTCCGTAGTATCCGCTCACCAGATCCACATCCTGATTGGTAGTGGAATCCCTGATCTTCTGGTCGGAGAGGGCTGAGATGTAACAATAGAACCTGTCCCCGTAGACCACGGGCCTTCCGCAGCGGATGTCCTGTTTCCAGACCTCGGAACCGTCGGTGATGTCGACCAGAGCTATGCCACCTCCGGCAGAGCTCATCTCGCCTCCGGAGTAACAGACCAATGCCCTTCCCCCGGAACACACGGTGATGGATGCTACCTGTCCGACTTTGTGGCTCTGGGTATCCGTCACGGTACGTTCCCATACCTTGGAACCGTTGATGGCGTTCAGACAGACGATGCCTCCTCCGTAGTTGCCGATGAGAAGGTACTTGGTACCGTCGAAGTCGCAGATCACCGGAGGATGGTAGTAGAAACACCCTCTGACAGAGGAATCGGGAGCGTAGTTCCAGATCTCCTTGAATCCCTTCTCCCTGTCGATGGAGAAGCACCTGACGAGACCGTCGGAGGTCCCGAAGTACAGTGCACCGGAATCGTAGACGGTGTTGGTGATACCTCCTTCAAGGTGGATCCTGTCTCCCGATACCGAGGGATCGGTCTTCCGGGGGATGTATGAGGTCAGTTTGAATCCCTTGCAGATGTCCCCGTCTTCTCCGGAAGGAGCGAGTTCGGCCACCGCATCGCCGGTGAAACGGTCGAAGGCATACATGTGCCAGTTACCCGAGGTCACTATGATCAGATTGCCCACGATGACAGGGGTGGTGATCTCCGTGTTGCCTGAGTTGGAATATGTGACGGACCACAGAAGCTCCCTGTTCACCGGATCGAGACAGTTGATCCTTGCCAAGGCGTCCATTCCGACGGCACCGTACTTTCCCGCGACGGTGTGGTAGATCATGCCGTCTGCATAGAGGATACTGGCATCGACCGCCCCCGGATAGGTGTTGGTCCATTCCAGCGGGGTGGCGACGGTCTCGGGACCCTTGGAGGTGCTGACTCCGGAGGAGGATGAATCCCCGCGGTAGGAGGTCCACACCTCCCTGTAATCGGGATTCGATACAGGTGTGACGACATCGCTGGGATAGTATCCCAGCGCGATGAATCCGCTGGAGTATCTCTCGGTGACATCGGTGGTGAGGAACTCCCATTCCACGGTGTTCCAGGCATAGATCCTCCAATAGCAGGTCTGCTTGTTCACCCCGGTACCGACGGTGACCTCGGAGACTCCGTCCACGGAAAGGACCGTCCTCTCCCCAGACCTATCGCCGAATACCGCACGGGCGCCGATGGTGCTGGAGATCATCGCCTCAAGGGTGCTGCCGGCAACGATGTCCTTCCATTCGGCATGTCCGTTGCCGAAGTCCACGAGGAGTGCGTCCGGCACTGCAGGAGACTCGCCCGCGGAGGAGTCCTCGAAGACCAGGGGTACGGTGCACAGCATCAGCAGCACTGCCAACAGGGAAATCATTCTCTTTGCCATTCCAACAGCCCCTGTGCTTTGACGTACCTCAGATACCCGTTGTCGGGATCGTTGTACGAGTCGTTGTAGTATTTCACGCCGACCACATCGGTGGGATCCTCGTTAATGAACGATTCGGGATCCATGATCTTGGCCAATAACTCCAAGGACTCCGGGAGCCTGGCACCCGCTCTCGAGAGCAGGCTCGCCGCATCCCCGGAGAAGACGTACACCTCGCCGTTGGCGTAGGCGGGAGTACGTTTCCAAAGGTCGTTGAAATGGGAGAGCAGTGTCCTGTACTCCCTCTGGGAGGTTATCTGCTCCGCGTCGTGGATTATTATGATTATATCCGGCTGCCTTTCGTACACGGTCTCCTTGGAGGCCATGAACCATGAGTTGGAATCGTTGGCGAAGATGTTCCTCGCCCCGAGAGACTCCAGCATGTTGGTCACGTAGGTTCCGGATCCCGCTGTGTACGGGGAGTCGCTCACTCCGAGAGCGACGAACACCTTCTTGTCCTGGAGGTCTGCGATGCGGCAGATATTGTTTATCGCCTCGGAGACGTCGGAGATGTAGTCGTTGCCCCTCTCGGGGAATCCCAATGCGGATGCGCATATCCAGAGGTTCTTGAGGAGATCGTCGGTGGTTACCGCGTTGTAGAGTACGACGCAGTTGATGCCTGACTTCCTGAACTTGTCAGCCATGGTGACGTGCTCACCCGTACCTCCATCCAGGAACACGATGTCCGGGTTCTCGGCTACGACCTTCTCGAAGTTGGGATCCGTGAATCCGCCGACGATGGATACCTTCCCGCCCTTCTGGGCAGAGACGAGTCCGTTGGGGTAGTCGCTGTACCTGTCGATACCCACGATGTAATCCAATCCCCCGACGGCGCAGACGGTCTCGGTGACGGAGGGTGCCAGGGTGACGATCTTCAGGTCCTCGCCCATGGGATTCTTGCCGAGCTTGGCGTAGCTGTAGTAGGTGAACCCGGTCTGGTCGACGGCAGGCATCATGGCGCTGCCTGCACCGGTACGAGCCCAGGAGATTATCTTCTCATTCTGTACGTCGTATCCTGAGGGATCTGCTACGGGGGACCAGTTCCCGGAGGAGTCGAGGACGTACATCCCCCACTCCACCTTCTCCAGTTCGGTCTTGCTGTTCACCGAATATACGGAACCGTCGGGATCCTTCACGACGGGGTAGGATCTCTCGGCACAGGCCGCGTCGAGGGCCTGATCGCCGGTCATCCCCTCAGGGAACTCCATCTCTATCCAATCCACTTCATAGTAACCGAAGTCGATCATGACACCTTGACGGGCGTCGACGGAGTCGGCGGTGAAGCCTATGACGGAGATGCCGGTCACCGCCAGCATGGCGATGACCGCCGCCGAAACGAGTTTTACGGTAGCTGCCTGCATGTTGAGATCATCGACCTTTCTGTCAGTGTCTCCTTCTCATCATGAAGACTGCACCCAGGAGTGCCAGCACCGCAATTGCACCAATTCCCGCGAACATGAGGGTGTTTCCGTTTCCGCCCCCGTTGTCCGACTTACCGTCACCGGATCCGGATGATTCCGATTCATAGCCTATGGCGTAGATGGACAGGTGGTCCGCATCGAAGGATACTTTGCCGTCGGAATAGGTCACGTTGGTGGCATAAGTCTTCTTACCGTAGTCATCGATCCTCCAGACTTTGAGCTCCTTTCCGTCCTGGAGAGTGATGTCACAGGCGATAGTCAGGGTGAACTTGCCGAAATCGTGTTGTTCGACATCACCGCATTTCAGGTCAACAGAGAAGACCTTGGCGTTACCGGCTGCTTCTTTCACTTTACCTTTAAGATCGGTAGCACTGGTCACGGAAAATGACAAATCACCCTTGCCTTTGAGGTTGGCTATGGCAACACTATCGAGCTCGATCGCTGCAGTACCGATATCGATAGGCACGCTCATTCCTTCCGACACCAGATCCAACACAGATGCTGGAACTACAGCAGAAGATCCGGAGGACTTGGATTCAACAGATAAGGTGCTTGAGGACGTTGTCTTGCCTTCGGAATCCATGGTAGTAACAATAGCATGTTTCACAATCGAAGAAGTGTAAACCGACTCTGTGGATTCCGTTTTTACACTCGAACCTGCAATCTTGTCCAACACCACTTCCAATACCGAGGTCTCGACCTTACCGAGAGAATCTATGACTGTGGTCCTCCTCTCGGATACTTTCCAGGAAATCTTGGTTCCGGTCGAATCTTCCGTGTAATCCTCGTTTGTTTCCGTTTTTACAGGGTGCCCATCCACATAATCGCTGAAATTATCCACTTCGGTATGGACAGAACGTCTTCCAATCACATTACCTGAAGGATCATATGTCACAGAGGTCAGATCGACCGTGGAACCTTTTTCATCGGAGGTATCGACCGAAGTTGTACTTACGACATTACCTTCGGGGGTTTCCGTCTCGGTTTCCGAGGTCGTAATGGTCTTTCCATCTTTCACGATTACTTCCGGAAGAACAGAGACCTTTATCGGATAGGACCGGCCGTTGAGTATCACAGAAAGCGTGACATTCTTTTCAAGCTGCCCGGTCACCTTCATCGTGCTTCCATCTCTAGATACAAGTAATGCTCCGGGGGCGGAAACTTCGAATCCGAATACGAATTCGCTTTCCGGGAGTGCCACATCCACAGAATCGTTACGATTCACGTTTAGGGTGGTCGGACAACTTGGCCAGATATTGCTTGGATCAACGACCGGTTTCGTTTCTGAATAGACTATCGTCCGACCGGACGCGGAATCTATTGAGACAGGATCTGCAAGAATGCATTCGGAATATTCCTGGCCGTTGTAGAAATACCAACTGTTGGCATCATCCCAGTTGGAGAATCTATCTGCAGCACCGTTTTCAAGAAGAATCAGATAACGGTATTTCCCTTCGATGATGGCATTGACATCGCTACCGATAAACTTCGCAGAGCTGAGATCCGTGATCTTCTCCCAATTGTAAACCTCGAGGCTTGGCATATTCATTCCGTATGCAGAGTAAGTCTTTCCCCCAATGGACACGTTACCGCCGTCGATCACGGCACCTTTGTAAAGCGAGGATACTGCACCGTTCAGAGTCGAACCTGTTACCGTATTGACCTGTGCCGATGTCCCGGAATCCAGAATGACAGTTACATCGAAACTCCGGGCTTTTATGTAGCAATCCAGGTAACCGCTGTCCACATAGTACACCAGTTCCCCGTTAGGTCCGGCACGTATAGCCTGGGAACACCAGTCGTTCCTTGTAGGGGAGAGCTTGCTGCAGCTGGACTTTAACTTCCACTGACCATCTTTCAGCTCATCGGTGAAAACGTATACGGCTTGATCGTTTGAATTGTAGGGCAACATATAGATGTTGATCAACCCCTCGTCCGCATGTGCAACATTTACGACGATTCCACCATGACTCATGGAACTGGGCGCTTCCGCAGAAGGCACAGGGGTCCCGTCGGGAAGGATATTGTATGCAATCATGCAGGTTCCTGCATCATCGGATCCCCCTGTGGTGTCGGATCCAAGCGCCCTGACATTCACATAACCGCGGCCATTGTAAATTACAAGGCCGGAAGCAATGCCTCTGAATGTGTCGCCTTTGGTGTTCTTCAGGAACTCGCATTGAGGTTCCCCGAATTCTCCTTTATCAAAATCAAATTTCACCCAGGTTACAGATGAACGCTTCTCCTCGAGACCTGGGATCACTCCGTCAAAAAGACCGGCGGTATATGCAGTAACGTAGAAATATCCATTATAATAAGTGAGCCAGCCATCGTCCCAAGGCATTCCTTTGATGCCGGTGAGCTCACAGGTTACAGACTCTTCTGTCTTGATATTGAACGCGCTTATCGCACGGTATCCATTGACTCCTGTTACACCATCAGCTTGAAGGAAAAAGAACCAATCCCCGACAATCTGCACGTTGCCGAATTGGCCGTATTGTGCGAAAAGGCGGAACTTCTCAGAGGACTTGAACATATTGACTTTCACACCGTCGTCCAGATAACTGTCCTTATCCAAGGTAGTCTTGAACATGGTGTAGTATGTAACACCGCCTTCAGAGACCGCCGAACATCCGAAGAAAAATCCGTCATGATATGTTACAAATCTCAAAGAAGAAGGCAATTCATACAATTTGTTCAATTCGAGATCATAAGCTGCTCCCCCTACTGTATCGAATATGACTCCATTTCCATAACTCAGATAGTGATAATAATCAACTTCCAACCCCTGGGACCTCACCGAATTAAGTATTGTACCTGTGTCGATATCCATAGCATATAGCATGCCGCCTGCACGCACGTAGACCACATCGTCCACGATGAGCGGTGTGCAGGGCATACCCTTCCACATACTGCCCGACATGTCAAGATTCTCGCTCTTGATGGACCAGTTATTCACCAATGTATCTCCAGCTGTAGGGAGACCCTCGACATCCACTATGTTTATGAGTTCCTGAGATGTCGAGTAATACCTAGTCTTTGCAGAAACGGTTACATCGGATCTTAATTCCGTAAATGTTATTTTGGTTCCATCCGCGGAGTACGTACAATCACCGGTAACGGTCCACTCCCTGAACTCATAACCGCGCATTTCCTGATAGATTAGTGTTTTGGTATTGTTGAACGCAGACGGGATGTACTCTGTGCCTGAATCCGCATCTAGTATTCTCCCGTGCTCTGCATCTGCAGTCAGTATGTAAGTGCCATCAGCATCCGTATCAGATGCAATGTATATTGAACCTACAACAAATGCTGTTAATATAATCGCCAAAACATATTGTTTTGAATTCATCCTCTTTCCTCCTCCTAAATCGTTTAAGAATTCAGGCGTTTCTCCTCCGCCTGATAATGAAAACCCCCCCGATAGCAATCAGGACCACAATCAATACTGCAATGATCGGAATCAATTGTTCGTTTGAGTTTCCGTTGTTAGATAACATCTCAGAAGCAACGATGTACTCCGAGTTGTGATCGGTCTCGAAAGTCACGCTGGTGTCGGTGCTTGAAAGCACCTTCATCTCGGTAGACTTGGAACCGTCCCAGAAGTACACGACGGGGACCTTTCCGTTCTCCTTGGTGTACGGGAGAGTTACTTCCATCTTTCCGTTGTATTGGGTGCCGTCCGCGGTGAAGGTGAATTCGTATGCCTTTCCGGAAATACCTGAAGTGCTGGTAATCTCCTTCACTTCGGAAACGACTACCTTGCCCACAAGATCGGCTGCGTCGGCAATCTCCACAGAGGTGTTCTCGGCCATCTTAACGGTGACGGTCTTCGTTCCCTCGGAGGGTTTGAATGTTGTCTCTCCCACTGGGAGAACGATCTCCGCGGCACCGTCGGTGCCTGCGGAGACAATCATCGCAGAGGTTGCACTGAAGACAACATCCGCATCTCCGAGAACGAACTTACCGTCAGTAACCTTGATTCCCTCGGCAGACCAGGGGGTGGACTCGTACCCATCCTTCTGATAATCCGCTTTGACGATGACCTCGGTTCCGAAATCATAGGTCTCTGTATCTCCGAACTGCGTTCCGTTCACCATGTAGGTGACGGTGTGCTTGTTAGGTGATGAAGTAGATTCGATAATGACATCTTCATCCCCCATAACAAATGTACCATTCGCAAGAGAAATGTCCTTGGAAGACCATTGGGTGAAAGTATATCCAACTTTTTCTGGAGTCTGCCTCAGAGTTACTGTTTCCCCGTATTTTCCAGTTTCGATTTCACCACAAACAACACCATCGACAGTATAAGTGATCATGTGAACATGCGGGCGGTAAACAGCATTTACACTCAAATCCTTGGTAGGAACGCCAAATTCCTCCCAGGATCCGTCATATCCAGTTTTTTCAGGTACCTCTGGAACTATGATTTCTTGACCCCAAACATACATCAACTCAGTTAACGGTTCACCATCCACGACGAAGGAGAGCAAGGGATTCATAACGAGGCCCGACACGCCCTCTTTAACAGAGAACTGCCGACCGGAAACTACCTCTGGAGTCAACTCCAACGAGCTCCCGTCGGTAGATAAAAACGCTGGCCCGTTTATTCCGCCATACTCAATGCTTGTAATTGACTGCGGGAAGGCAATTTTAGAAAGATTGCTACATCCCTCAAATGCATGACTGCCGATGGTCGAAACGCCTTCTTTGATCGTGGCGGTTTTTGCAGATTTTTCACATAATACTGCACATACGGGAACACCATCCTCAATCCCATAAACGACACCGTCTTCGACCAAGTATGAACTGTTTTCACCGGTGCAAACAATTCTTTTTACCGAGGGATAGTTTAACAATGTTGCCAGATTATCATATGTTCCAGAATACCCACAAAGATCTACTGTTTCAATATAGTAGGACTCTGGATTAAATGTACCCGGATTGTTGATTTCCGCATCTAAATCCGCGTCAATAATATATCTACAGTTCATTTCTAAAACTTTAAAGTTTATACACCCAACAAACGCAGATAGATCGATGAATTCGAAACCAACATCCCGAGAATAGTTCAAAGTTTTAAGAGATGTGCAATTAGCAAAAAGATGACCTGTTAACGCGATTTTGCTACCAGCAATCAAACTAACTGTAGTCAGATCCACACTGTTCTGGAAACTACCCCTATTAACAAATATTCTATTTGATTCAACCACGAAGGAAGTCAAACCAGAATCTGCAAATGACTCGCAATCTAAGTATACAAGCTCAAGACCATTTGGAATCTGGATAGTTTTTAGGGATGTGCAACCTTCAAAAGTGGATTCGCCCACGACAAGCCTTTGAGACGAGCCCTTTACAAGGATAACTTGCGATAGCTCAGTACACCCTCTACATAACTGACTGGCAATGCCGGACAGGTTAGATACCCCATTTGAAATCTCAATTTTCACGGGGCGGTCAAGATAAAGTGTCAGAGATTGAATACCAGAACCAGATAGAGCACCTGTGTTCAATATAGTATTCTCGTTAGTAGTGAATGTCTGGAGATCCAAACATCCTTTGAATGCATACGCACCGATTTCCATCCCAGAAGCATCAAAGGATTTAATTTTCATATTCTCGAAAGCACGAGTCCCCACATATCCTGTTTTTGAATAATCTAATGAAAGATTCACAAGGGATGTGCCAGAAAACATCATGTCTCCAATTCTGTCGATTGTCGTTATTGAAACGGTTTCTAATGATGAACAGTCTTTGAAAGTGTAATTATCCATTAGAATAACATTCGGCAATGCGATAGAAGCTAGAGAAGTACAACCTTCGAACGATCCTCTATATTTACTTATACCTACAGACATCGTTTTAGTATAATCTTCACACTCAATTTCTGTGATTCTAGAACAGCCTACGAATGCATCGAGAATTGATGTCACACTCGCAGGAATCGTAACCTTCCCTTCATAGGTCGGAATGCATGCAAATAATTCCCCGCCATTACCGATAGAAAGTGGACCAATCTGGGACCATACAGAAAAATCGTCTGTAACTGTGATGGATTCTAGATTAGTTCCATAGAACAGGTATTTGTAATCATTTTTATCGACATCGCCAAAACTAACCTTTCCCAAAACAACATGCTTGAGTGAATCAGTCCTAAATGCTGAATTTCCAATGACAACTTCATTCGAGATACCAAGAGACACGTTTTCAATACCCGCATTACAAAATGCAAATGACCCTATGTTTTTTAGGTCCTCAGATAGGTCATCGGGATTAACGTGCGCACAATCTCTGAATGCATCTGCACCAATATATTGAACACTTTCCGGCAGTTCCGTCAATACTAAAGACGTGCAACCATAAAACATTCCGTCCATTATAGTATCCATATTCGCAGGGAACGTTATTGAGGTGAGTTTTGTACAATTGTAAAATACATATTCGCCTACATCGTCTATTGTTTTTACCATTATTATATCAAGTAATGAAGAGTTTGCAAATGCATAATCACCAATCAAAGTTAAATTGTCAGAGAATACGACATGTTCTAACGAACTGTTATAGAACGCGTATGCATCAACGTCTACATCTACCGTTATTGAACCGGTTTTTCCGCTCGGACACAAAAGAAGAAGAGATTTGTCCTTGGTGAAAAGAACTCCATTTTCAGATGAAAATACCGGGTTATCCTCGGCAACAGATATAGCAGATAATGTAGATGGCCACATAGTATGTCTGCCCATGTGCGGTTCTAAATTCAAATGCGAAACTGAACTGGGCAATAGCACTGTTTCAAAGGAACAGTTAATGAACAATTCATAACCGTAGATATTATCCACACCGTCCTCGAAAGTAATGGAAGTCAGGGAAGTACAATCTTTGAATGAACGGCTTCCGAATGCTTTCACTGATCCTGGAACGATAATACTCTCCAAAGACGGACAATTCTCAAATAAGGACGTTGAAACCGATTGAAGCTTGTTAGACAGATTAATCTCGGTCAACGAAGTGCAGCCAGAAAAAGCGAAGGAACCGATATTTGTTACACTGTCCGGAATACGGATTTCGGTAAGTACGGTACAATTGCGGAACGCAGATTCCCCGATTGTTTTCAAGCCATCATTTAAATTAATCTCGCAAAGACTGCTGCATCCTGCAAAAGTGTTCAATCCGATTGAGGATAAATTCGTAGAGGTAAACGTCTTCAATGCTACACAGTCTTTGAAGACATTATCCCACAATTCCACAATGCTGGTTCCTAAAGAAACTTTTGTGAGCTTAGTACATCCCGAGAATGCATTATTGTAAATGTCGATGCTATCATCAGAATCAGGCAAAACCAATGAGGTAATGTCTTTCTCCCTAAATGCATCGGATGAAATACTTTTAACAGCATAAGTGCGACCGTTTACGACAATACTATCTTTAATCACGATATCTGAATGGATTCCATCCCATCCAGTCACTCTAGCACTAGGTTTTATTCCCCCAGATATCGTGTATTCTGCACCTCCCTCCTCATCAAGATATATGTTAGAACTATCAGCGACAGAAGCTTCATCTGACAGATAGTTACCTGCAAAAATTATTGCTGTCAATAGTGCCAGGACGGTGACGTTTTTCCACAGAGTCATCGAATCTCCCCTATCTTAGATAGGCTAAACCCATCGTAAAAAGTTTATGGGGGAGATTCCCCCTAAATGGTTTAATCAGGCTTTCCTGCGGTAGAAGTTGAATCCTACCAGCATGGCAATTGCGAATCCAGTCACAATCAAGATACCCATATATAGCATGATGTTCGAACCGTCCTCTTTGGAAGGAGATTCAGAAGCAACGATGTACTCCGAGTTGTGATCGGTCTCGAAAGTCACGCTGGTGTCGGTGCTTGAAAGCACCTTCATCTCGGTAGACTTGGAACCGTCCCAGAAGTACACGACGGGGACCTTTCCGTTCTCCTTGGTGTACGGGAGAGTTACTTCCATCTTTCCGTTGTATTGGGTGCCGTCCGCGGTGAAGGTGAATTCGTATGCCTTTCCGGAAATACCTGAAGTGCTGGTAATCTCCTTCACTTCGGAAACGACTACCTTGCCCACAAGATCGGCTGCGTCGGCAATCTCCACAGAGGTGTTCTCGGCCATCTTAACGGTGACGGTCTTCGTTCCCTCGGAGGGTTTGAATGTTGTCTCTCCCACTGGGAGAACGATCTCCGCGGCACCGTCGGTGCCTGCGGAGACAATCATCGCAGAGGTTGCACTGAAGACAACATCCGCATCTCCGAGAACGAACTTACCGTCAGTAACCTTGATTCCCTCGGCAGACCAGGGGGTGGACTCGTACCCATCCTTCTGATAATCCGCTTTGACGATGACCTCGGTTCCGAAATCATAGGTCTCTGTATCTCCGAACTGCGTTCCGTTCACCATGTAGGTGACGGTGTGCTTGTTCGGGGCGTAGACGGCTTTGATCTCCTTGTCCTCAGTCACTGCAGAGTAATCCTCCCAAACGCCGGTGAAACCGGTCTTGGCAGGAACCTCGGGGATGACGGCTTTACCGTCCCAGGTGTAGGTGACCTTTCCTACCTCCTTATCGTCGGCAATGAAGGTCAGCACAGGACAGAGGATGAGCCCTTCGGTTCCGTCCTTCGCCATGTAAATGCGTCCGGCGAAGTTCGCCACGTCAGCACCCACAGCGGTTCCGGAAGCATCCTTGAAAGATGCGTCCGAACCAGCGTATGCAAAGGATGTCAGTCCCACGGGGAATGATACATATCCCAGGGAATCGCAGCCGTCGAATGCTTTCGATCCGACGGAGGTCACCGTTGCAGGAATCTCCACGGAGACCACATCAGGCGAACAGATTACAAGTGCGACAGGTGCAGTGGGGGCGTCGACATTACTGTAATCGAGCCTGTATACCGCACCGTCGACCATTCCGTACTTGCTGTTCTCCCCGGTCAAGGTAATCTTCTGGAGGCCGGGTATGGTCGCTATGACGGCCATTTTCGAATCATTGCTCATATCATCTCCAAGCGAGGTGGAAAGCAGCCCTCCGAGATCAATTTCCCTGACGGTGAACTTGTCGTAGAGAGTGTCAGGGATCTCACTGACATACTGCACGTCATTGAGTTTCAGAGCATCTACCGAGCACCCATCGAAAAGACGGAAGTCCAAAGACTGGCATGACAACGTCATGTTCGCTATGGAGCATCCGCTGAATGTCGTATTGGATGTGGCGGGTCCGCTGAAATTGATTCTGTTGTTGAACACAACCGTCTTCAGGGAAGTACACCCGTCAAACGTACATGGTCCAACGGTCAGATTTGCAGATGCGGACTTCCCGATGGTAACGGATTCCAGACCCGTGTTCTTGAATACCTTCTGTCCGACAATTCCATCGAAGGAGAAGGATTCATCTGTCGGGAAGGGGAAACTCTTCAGGGAAGTGCATCCCTCAAACATGGAGTTACCGGCCAGATTGAACACCACGGCATTCCCGTAAACGATGTTCACAGTCGAAAGTTTCGAACAGTTCATGAACAACTCATTACAACCGATCCTTCCGACATTACCTGTGGTTGTCCCGAAAGAATCGAGATAAATCGTAATGGATTCCAGACCCGTGTTCTTGAAACAACAATGGGACTTGAAATTCTGGTTATCGATTTTAGTCCAGGGTGACAGCGACGGATGTGTGGTGATGCTCTTCAGAGAAACACAGTCCTCGAAGGCGGAAGAACCGATTCCGCGGGACCTCACAGCACTGTCATCAGATACGGCGATGGTCACGGATTCCAAAGAACTGCATCCTTTGAAAGACGCTTCTCCGATGAGACTTACAGAAAGAGGCAGGGAAACGGTCTTCAGGGCGGTACAGTTCTCGAACTCGCTGGCGGGGATAACAGTTACGCCTTCTTCAATGACCAGGGATTCGATCGCTTTTCCCTTGAACACATCGGCGGCGATGGAAGTGACATTGTAATCAACTCCATCGACCGTAATCTTTGAAAGGATCTTGACGGCCTTGACGGAATCAATCCATTCGTTGACAATCGCGTTACCATTCTCATCAACAACGTATTTGACACCGTTCGTTTCATCAACATAGGTAATCTGAGTATAGATGGCCTTGATCTCCTTGTCCTCAGTCACTGCAGAGTAATCCTCCCAAACGCCGGTGAAACCGGTCTTGGCAGGAACCTCGGGGATGACGGCTTTACCGTCCCAGGTGTAGGTGACCTTTCCTACCTCCTTATCGTCGGCAATGAAGGTCAGCACAGGACAGAGGATGAGCCCTTCGGTTCCGTCCTTCGCCATGTAAATGCGTCCGGCGAAGTTCGCCACGTCAGCACCCACAGCGGTTCCGGAAGCATCCTTGAAAGATGCGTCCGAACCAGCGTATGCAAAGGATGTCAGTCCCACGGGGAATGATACATATCCCAGGGAATCGCAGCCGTCGAATGCTTTCGATCCGACGGAGGTCACCGTTGCAGGAATCTCCACGGAGACCACATCAGGCGAACAGATTACAAGTGCGACAGGTGCAGTGGGGGCGTCGACATTACTGTAATCGAGCCTGTATACCGCACCGTCGACCATTCCGTACTTGCTGTTCTCCCCGGTCAAGGTAATCTTCTGGAGGCCGGGTATGGTCGCTATGACGGCCATTTTCGAATCATTGCTCATATCATCTCCAAGCGAGGTGGAAAGCAGCCCTCCGAGATCAATTTCCCTGACGGTGAACTTGTCGTAGAGAGTGTCAGGGATCTCACTGACATACTGCACGTCATTGAGTTTCAGAGCATCTACCGAGCACCCATCGAAAAGACGGAAGTCCAAAGACTGGCATGACAACGTCATGTTCGCTATGGAGCATCCGCTGAATGTCGTATTGGATGTGGCGGGTCCGCTGAAATTGATTCTGTTGTTGAACACAACCGTCTTCAGGGAAGTACACCCGTCAAACGTACATGGTCCAACGGTCAGATTTGCAGATGCGGACTTCCCGATGGTAACGGATTCCAGACCCGTGTTCTTGAATACCTTCTGTCCGACAATTCCATCGAAGGAGAAGGATTCATCTGTCGGGAAGGGGAAACTCTTCAGGGAAGTGCATCCCTCAAACATGGAGTTACCGGCCAGATTGAACACCACGGCATTCCCGTAAACGATGTTCACAGTCGAAAGTTTCGAACAGTTCATGAACAACTCATTACAACCGATCCTTCCGACATTACCTGTGGTTGTCCCGAAAGAATCGAGATAAATCGTAATGGATTCCAGACCCGTGTTCTTGAAACAACAATGGGACTTGAAATTCTGGTTATCGATTTTAGTCCAGGGTGACAGCGACGGATGTGTGGTGATGCTCTTCAGAGAAACACAGTCCTCGAAGGCGGAAGAACCGATTCCGCGGGACCTCACAGCACTGTCATCAGATACGGCGATGGTCACGGATTCCAAAGAACTGCATCCTTTGAAAGACGCTTCTCCGATGAGACTTACAGAAAGAGGCAGGGAAACGGTCTTCAGGGCGGTACAGTTCTCGAACTCGCTGGCGGGGATAACAGTTACGCCTTCTTCAATGACCAGGGATTCGATCGCTTTTCCCTTGAACACATCGGCGGCGATGGAAGTGACATTGTAATCAACTCCATCGACCGTAATCTTTGAGAGAATCCTTACATCTTTGACAGATTCAGTATAGGAGGTGACCGACGCATACCCTTCACCAAGAGTATAAGTGTATTCTAAACCTCCTTCGGAGTCAGTATGAGTCTCCACCACTTCAGCCAAAGAATCATCTGAAATAGAAATGAATGCGAGTGCTACACACGAAAGAATCGCTATAGCAACCGCTGCTTTTTGTATCGTAATTTGTATCGTAATTGTATCACCCCCATACCATGGGGCCCCCTGGCAAAAGATTGCCAGGGGGGATATCCCACAGTTGATGTGTTTAGGAAGTTATCTGCTCATGCGGATGCCTGGGGATATCCAGGGAAGTCGGGCATGGTGTTCGCATCGGGGGATCCCCAGAAAATCAGACCGATGTATGAATCACTCACAGAGGTTATATAACTCATGGTAGTATTGTTGAATGCCCATGCGTTATTATCTGCATGGTACTGTGCCCAATAGTACCAAACCCCATTGTTTCCGGAATAGGTGCCCAGATTAAGGATGTCACTAATCCATCCTCCGCTGGCTGTACAGCTAATTCCATAGGTATCGCAGTACCATTGGAATGCAGACATAGCGTTCCAGGGTTCGCTGCCAGTATAACTCGACTGCTTCACCTCGATCCACACTCCGCTGGTAATCTGGCTGTAGGTAATGGGGCAGTTCGAATTAAAAGTGGTCTGAGGAGTAACTCCACTGGGGATTGCACTCGTATCCACTTTAAGGTAATAATGGAAAGTCGTTGCAGTGGTACCAGGGCTGGGGTAAACAACGATAACTGCAGATGCATGACTGCTACCAAGATATGCTACCACTTCTACCGATTTTACATCGGATGTTCCAAGACTTCCTGAAGAGACCCTTACGGTTCCCCCAGAGGTTGCAGAAAGTGAAACACAGCTGGTTCCATCTCCGATGTCGTTTAAATTCCATGTGGCATCGTCTGCGTCTGCACCCGCCGGAACCGTGTCAATGGATAAAACAACGTAAGTGGGGGATCCACTCACATAGATGACTGCATTACTAGTGTCCAAAGACATATCTGCCGTATTACCGATCAACGCATCCGAATCCTCAGATGCCATGAACGGAACAGCACAGGTCACCATGAGCATGGCGACCAAACCAGAAAGTAATATCGTTACCTTTCCTTTCATGTTATCACCTAAGTGATGTCGACGGCTTCTGCCTCCGTGTAACATCCCCGGTCCCGTCGGAACGGTACCATTCGTGTACACTTGACATTACCATCCAACGGTAATAGACATCCGCAGGATTTATACTTTATTTTTGGGTAATTTCTTACTTACCGTGGCATAATTCACTTCGTAATTTTTTCATTATTTAAATACATTATATAAATCATATTTAAAGAAAACACAATTTTGCAATGAATTTCTTATGGATACATCCGTAATAATCCGCAATCATATTATAACATCCTTGCCTATCCTCCCCCATCACCATGTTCCGCATCCTCGATCCCCCTCCCCGCCCCAAGCCCTACGGCGACGCCGACGCCGTGCACATCCTGGAGATCCTGGAGAGGCATCTCGGCTCCGGGAGGAGGACGGGCAGGGACGAGGTCATCGACGCCGTGGGCCTCAGCGAGGGCTACACCCGCCTCATCCTCGGGAAACTGGAGGGGATGGGGTTGGTGGACGTCTCCCCCCGGGGGATGATCGTCACCCCGCTGGGATGCGACCTCCTACGGACCCTGGGATTCTCGCTCATGGAGATCGACCATACAGATTCCGCAATAGGGACGTACCAGGTCGCGCTGCTGCTGAAAGGAAAAGCAAAAATGGTCGAGAAGGGTGTGGAGCAGAGGGATGCCGCCCTCAAATCGGGCGGCGACGGATGCACCACCATCATCCTCCGCGACGGGGAGCTCGTACTCCCTCCGGACTGGAGCATCGACGAGCATTCCCCGGAACTGGCGGCGCAGATCCGCGCCCACGGCATGGAGGAAGGGGATGTGGTGCTCATCGGAGGCAGCAACACCGGCAGAAGGGAAGCCGCCGTGGCGGCCAACTCCGCGGCGCTGGAGCTCATAGGCTGATTGTTTTAACCTGTTCCCACAGAACACTGATTGAAAACAGTTAGCGTAAAGTCCGCGTCTTATGCTCTCGCTTCGATGTACTCGTCGATATCTATGACGGTGTTGTCGAGACTCTGCCACTGCAGGGCAGGTTCCTCCAAAAACCCGAAAACACCGTACCTCTCGAAGAGATCTATCGTCTGGGGCGCGGTCAGTCCGTGGACCCTGCGGTACTCCTCCACGCAGTACACCTTGAACTTCACGGTATCCTTTTCCATCACGCCACCTCCGGCCAGTACAGATTCCCGGACCTCTCGTCCTCATACAGTTCGGCCAGCTGGAGCGGCCCGTAATGCCAGACCTTGGTCTCCTCGTCCTGGAGACATCCGTAGACACGGGAGAGCATGAACTCCGAGATTGCTTTCTCCTCCGACCAACCGTACCTCTCCATCAGGAGGCGTACGACGTCTGCGGTAAGTCCGCGTTTTATCACCTCGAATCTGTCTAGGTCCATCATTCCACCTCCCAGCTGTCAATATATGTGATGCATTCCAGGGATTTATCGGTATGGAACAGGATCTGCCCGTCAAGCTTCGCACTGTTCAGCTTACGGATTGCTTCTTCACGGGTGATGTAACCGCTCTCGAAGAGGAACAGCGTATCGTAAACGCTGTCATCTGCGACGGGCCCGATTATTATGTCGTAATCGTGGGTGAAAGTCCCCTTGCGGTTACGGATGATGAAATCGAACCATTCCGCGAAAGGTCCGTCGAAAATGAGAACATTCATCTCGGGTTTTTCCTCATAATCAAATTCGGTCACGAATGCCTCGGGGGAGTCGCGCCTCCTGCGGACTGATCTGGCCCATTTCTCGGCTTGGGTGCGCGACTGAGTGGTGTAAAATCCACTACCGAAATCCATCCTGGTTTGGAATGGAGAATCCTCGGCTTTTGAACCACCGTGTCGCTGCCGTGATAGACCTTCATGTTATCAGGACCGCTTCATGAACATTTATTGATTGCCCCCAGCCGGCCTACTCATTTCGATTAGGATAGACTTTTCCCAATCGAATCAAATCCATAAAACGTCGTGCTAGCAATACTTGCATATATGAGCCTAGGAACTACCGACACTCGGCGGGACGGAGTACGATTTTTTTGGGATTGTAGTGACTGCAACTGCAACGAACTCCATAGATCTGGATCTTCGATAGAAATACAATGAAGAACCTGTGCTGTCGCGAAACTGCCCCTAGGAACAGTCAGATCGGTCTTTAAGTATCTGATACCTGATGATTACTCATCCTGATAAGACCCGTAAGCCGGCCGCCATGGGTGGCCATTAATGCTTACGGGCAAAGGACAACCTTTTCGAAATCGTTCCTGTTTAAATAATAAGGTAGTTTTCACTATTTTCACAAGGTCATTTTCACCGCCTTGCCGGCCCCATCCTGATCGGATCCCCGCTGATATCCCTGATCCTCAGGACTATGATCTCCAGAGGCACGCCGGTCTCCGCCGCGGCCTCCACGCACCCTTTCCCCTCGGAATACAGGGCAACGGCATGCCGGAGGTCCTCCTCGCTGTAGATTTTGCGGGGCTTTGAAAGAACCCCTCTCCAATCCGTGGATTTACATCTGGGGCACATGTACGGTCTGGAGCCCCCGCGGGGGATCCATTTATGGCCGCACCTCACACAGGAGACCTCCTGCCTCCGGCTGACGTTCCATTCGGTGGACCTGCAGGAGGGGCATCTGCGCGGTATAGAGTTTCCGCGGCTCCGCCAGGTATACCCGCATACCATACACATACGGTCGGTCCTGCATATCTCCCCGGCACGGTCGTCGCAGAAGGATCTGCCGCAGAAGGGGCATTTGATTATCCTGTCGGGTTCTTCCTGTTTCAAAGCGTTGTCTCCGGAATGGAGAAGAGGTGGGCTGTAATAAAACCTCGTTAAATCCATCAGGTGAAGGATACAACCCTGCATGGGTCCAGAAATTACGTCGCAACGATGGAATGATACAAACTGATGATAAGGTATCTGAAGCAGGAAAAACAGATGGGATCATTTTCTCAACGCTCTTGCGAGACAGACTCAAGGACCACGCTGGGAGAGAGGCCTTTCCAAAAGACGTATGCAAAAAATAACGTTCGCATAAACCTGGATGAGGGGGGGGTTATGGGGATCTCTCCCCACGTTTATTATCAGGAGAATGGAACTGCCTCGTTTCCCCTCAGACTCTTGAACCTGTACGGCACCTCCATCACACCGACCTTCCATTGATACCCGGCTTTCTCGACCCATCTCCGCAGCGTGGTCTTGGGAGTCCCGAGAACGAACTCTATCGCCTCATCGGATGATGTTCCGATAGCCTCTGTACTTCGATATCCAAAAGGGCCTTTCGGATAGGTTCGAATAACCAATACCTAACAACAAACCCCGTGTGTAGGCCCTTTTTGTTCCCTTTGGTTGTTAGTCGTTCTATGACTACCAAAGATAATCCTCTAGACCCATTTTGGGTGTTACGCAATATGTGTTATCATGTTACTTTAGGCAGTATAAATATTTTGAATTTTAAGTTACATTAAAAATATCATGCTTGCTAACAAGATAGGCGGGCCCGCCGGGAACCGCTTAAGTCAATGGCCAGACATCAGAAATCGAGGTAACTTATACCCCGTATACATGCATAAGTTCGGTAACTTATCCGATGAAATAATACCCCACGGAATGATGAATTCAGTCGTATATGTTGGACCTGTGTCCTATCTCGACCAACAGGATCACAAGTTTTCCTTTGTCGATCTTGCTTATGAGCCTGTAGTCCCCCACCCTGTATCTCCACAATCCAACCTTATCGCCGGTCAGTACTTTCCCTGAAGCGAACGGATTGTCAGTACCATCAAGATGTTTGGAAATCCAGTTGAGTATCATCGTTCTCGTGAAACGATCCATCTTCCTCAGCTGCTAGATAGCATCATCTGTATACTCAACAGAATAACTCACTCTTCATCACCGAACATCTTGAGGACTTCTGCGTGAGAGTATGTCTTCGGATTGTCAAGGTATCTCCTGTATGCCGCTTCGCCGACAGCGATATCGTACTCATCCTCGATCTTCTCGAAGAGGGCCTGTTTGAAAGCCTCACCCATGGAAACGCCCATAAGCGCCGCATATCTTCTGGCGAGGATTTCTTCATCTTCAGTGAGTCTTATCGAGAATGCCATTTGATCACTGATAATGTGTAGTATATTGTACTATTTAAATGTCCACGTGGGGATTCGAACCCAAATCTGATGCGGGCCCGCCGGGACTCGTTATTGCAATAGACCAGATGCGTATACCAAGTGTACATTAACCCCGTTTTTGCAACTAATGTACGTACATTGATTGAATCAAGAATTTGATTAACCAATAACATTTTATTGATAGGCTTATAAATCAACATGCCTCAAACAGTAAGTACGGCAGAGAAATGCGGCTGTCGGGCGACCAAACTCTGCCATTTATCTTTTCGGATAGAATTTGATTTCTAACCCACATTCATAATGATTTGAGTCTGATAACCTCATTCATCATCAATGGGAAATCATCAGTGAGGATCTTCCAAATTACCTTATTCTCCACACGCGCATAATTGTGGGCGATAAAATCCCTGAAACTACAGACCGGATTCCAATCATAAGTAGAATTCTCAGATAACCAAAGACGGATAAGCTTGGCATTCTCTCCAATCTGCTGAAGATTGAACAATACTGAGGATTGATAATCATAATCCTTATTGAATGAGTCGAAATCATTACCGAAACGGTGCATAGTGAACGCAATGCGCCGACAATACTCGTTCATCCTGTCTATGGAAGATCTTACCCTTTCATCCATAAACAAGAACCTCATCTCTGACTACATTGTTGTAGAACTGATCATGTTCAGATTCCAAGGCACCACGAGTCATCACATGAACTTCTGAATTGAGTATTTCAGACAATTCCTTCTCGAAATAGTAATAATCACTGAATGAGAACTGTTCAGAAGGAAGGATGCATACATCGAAATCGCTACTTTCATGCTCTGTGCCACGTGCACGGGATCCAAACAGCCAGACCTTCTCGATATGGTACTTGGAAACAAGGGGAAGAACAGCATCAGCTAATCTAGAGACATTCTCATTAGATCCGATAGCCTGTGCCATGGTTATTGATTCCCCTGTCTTTATAAATAGGTTGTCTCCAAAATCAGATAGGTCGATAAGCAGCAATTTGTCCGAAATATAACACGACATGCACCATACCGACAGAATCAGCGATCCCGCCGGGACTCGTTATTGCAATAGGCCAGATGTGTATACCAAGTGTACATTAACGACGATTTTGCCACTAATGTACGTACATTAATTTTTGATTAAAATCAACAATTTCTCGCTGCCTACAAAATAATTTGTTGATTAACCCTTTAAAGTCGAATAAGAAGAAGGGATTACTCCCTCCCCCTCTTCTTATTCGACATGTAACAACCTGACGCCGTATTACTCAATGATTCCGACTACCGCGGATACAGCCATAGAGGTTGAAAGAATCATTCTGTATCAATCGATAATCATCAGCATCTGATTGAGGTCCTTGTCGGCATTCTTCTTGACGTAATGGAACCCGTGTTCCTCGTAGTAGCCGATGAGCCGGTCGGTGCAGTCAATCCTCACCAACCTGCAGCCGACGATCTCGTAGGCCTCTTTGATCTTCTTCAGGGCCTCATCGATGAGGATCCTTCCGAATCCTTTGTACCCCTCCGCTCTGGAGAGCTGTCCGAGAAGGTAGGCCTGGGCGACGTTATCCTCAGACCTGTTGAGTTTCCTCAGCATGGTCTTCGACATACCGCAGCCGTCCGGTATCTGAAGGCATCTGACCCCTATCGAGAAGAACCCGATGATCTTGGAATCGTTCGGATTTATGGCAATGTATGTCCTGCATTCGCCCCTCTTCTCCATCGGAATCGAGTTCTTGGAAAGAAAATCGTCAACGGATGATTTGTACACTGACTCGTAGTCGGCGAACATACGGCCGAGAATCTCCTCGCCATAGTCGGTAATCATCGAGGACAGCTTCAGCAGGACGTAATCGGTCACTGCCACGCTTCCTTAATCTTCTTGATGACTTCGGGATCCGTACAGACCCCCTGGGTAGGGCCGGGCTGATATGCGCCATACTTTTCATAATCGTCGATAGCCTTAGCTAGATTGGCTGCCGCTTCCGGCGTATCGATGACCATGGTCTCGTAGAATGATTTAGTAGCCATATCTCTGCCTCCGAATTACCATATCCTCAGCATTTTATAAACTCTTGTATTAATCCGATGATCTGCAAATCGTTTTGCAAGATGTCGTTATGAACCCCGAGACAACAAGCTCACCACATTAAGGCAATTCTCACCGCCTTGCCGGCCCCATCCTGATCGGATCCTTGCTGATATCCCTGATCCTCAGGACTATGATCTCCAGAGGCACGCCGGTCTCCGCCGCGGCCTCCACACAGCCCTTCCCCTCGGAATACAGGGCAAATTGAAACGTAATGGAAAAATCGATGGTTACGGTATCAAAATCTATCCAAAACAGGTGCAGAGGTGAGCAGTTCAGGCACTGCAATCCCCTGCTGAGTTGTCATGAGACAGCTCGCTTGATTGGATATTCCCTTCCTCCTTAATAAATCATTGGAAAACAACTTTTTATTTCAAAAACCAACCAACAATCCTTTAAATAAAATATTCATAGGATTGTATTCCTAAATCGATATATATATATAGATATATTCGAAAATAAACATAATATACAGTATATCGACAGAATCAGCGATCCCGCCGGGACTCGTTATTGCAATAGGCCAGATGTGTATACCAAGTGTACATTAACGACGATTTTGCCACTAATGTACGTACATTAATTTTTGATTAAAATCAACAATTTCTCGCTACCTACAAAATAATTTGTTGATTAACCCTTTAAATAGGTCTATTTTCTGATGAAATAGGACATAACATAGCAGAATTCAATAGAAAATTGGGACAAATCTGCATAAGATCGCAGCTAAGGTATTCCTGACTATTTTTCAGGTAAACCGCTTTAAAAATTTAATGTACATAAAAAATAGACTGCTGACTAATGAAAGTAGCGGGCCCGCCGGGATTCGAACCCGGGTCCGGGGCTCCGGAGGCCCCTATGCTATCCAAGCTATACTACAGGCCCCTTGGGATTATGTAAAATTAAGGGCAGAATGAGTCAGGAAAACGTGGCCGGGGTGCCAGCCCCGGCATATGGCCCCTTTTGAGAGGGACGGAGCCTTGGAGATTTTCCTTCACTCTTTCTTGTTGAATTCTGTGTATCCGCACTTTCCGCAGGAAACACGGTCCTTGTGGACTGCCATGAATACACCGGGTCCGCACTTGGGGCAGACGGGCTTGGTCCTGACGAGTTTGTCGCCCTCTACGGTGTATGCGTCCCTCTTCGATGCTTCTTTCTTGGGTGCTGCTTCTTTCTTTGCCATTTAAATCACTCTGCGGCGGGGGCCTCTTCCTCTTTCTTCTCTTCTGCTGCGATTCCGTTCCTCTTCAGGAGGTGCTCTTCCTCGCAGTCGAGGGCTGCCTTCTTGTTTGCGTAGATCTTGGCGTAGCCCTTGGTCTTGCCGACTCCGTACTCTCCGGCAAGCTCGTCGATGACGACACACACCCTCTGGGTGTTGTACTTCTTCGCAAGCTCCTCGGCTACGGCGTTCCTTCCGGGAGTGGACTCCCTCTCGTGGTCGACAACGAAGCGAACCTCTTTCCTGTTGTACAGGGGGTTCTCCCTCTCGCAGATTATCTCCATTTTCATATTAGCTCCTCCATACTTTCGAGCAGTTTCTCGATGTATGCTTTGGAAGGTCCGTCCGTGTCGACGGCCTTCATCCCTCTCCCGGGCCACCCGTAGATGACCACCGCGCCTTCGGGGGCGTAAAGGACGCATGGCAACAATGCCAGGTCCTCCTCCCCTTCGACACGGATGATCCCTGCGGACCTCCCGGCCAATGCGTTTTCGACGGCGTCGGACAGCTGGGACGTTATCGTCCCCGCAGGATTCGACACCACCGTTTCCGCCAGACCTGCGTCCCTGACGAGGTCGGCGAACCCGGTGAGCTCGCGTCTCTCCGTATATCCGTCATAGACGGACAGGAGGGGCACGATCCCGTGCTTCCTCACCGTGAGCGAGACCACGTCGCCGACGGTGATAATGATGTGTTTAGCGTGAATCTGTGACAGTTCGCTTTCGGATATGTCCCGCCCGACAGGCTGTTGGAACACCTCCCTCAGCTCGGGGGTGAGCCTCCTGCCCGCGGCCATACCCATCAGCGGACCTTGAGGGCATACTGACCGTTGGCCGTTATGCCCATCTTCTTTGCGATCTCCGACTTCGTGTAGTCGGCGATGGCCACCATGCCCTGCCATTCTTTGCTGGTCTCTCCGCCGCAGCGGGGGCAGGTGTCGTCCTCGGTGATGAACTGGCAGGACTTGCATGCCTTGAAGACCTGTCTTACGACCATCACTCGTCGCCTCCTTTCTTCCCTTTCTTGGAGGCGGATTTCTCGGCATCCTCCTCGGAATCGCCCTTGTGCTTGTTGGCGTCCTGCTCGATCCACTCGAGTTTTCCGAGTCCAGGCTGGCGCATGGTGAGTCCGATCTTGCTGTCCTGAGGGGTCTTCTCGTTGAGGTCGATGCTGACCACCCTGGCCCTGACCTTGTCTCCGACCGCCAGAGTCCTGCCGCTCTCCTTTCCGATCAGCCTCTGGTTGCCCTCGTCGATGTCGACGTGGTCGTCCATGATCTGACTGACATGGAGGAGTCCGTCCAGAGGACCGAACCTTATGAAGGCACCGAAGTTGAGGACCTCCACCACGGTTCCCTCCACGACCTCGTTGTCCCTGAGAGCGAACACGAGCTGCTTGAACTTGACAGTCTGGTATACCGCCCCATCGCCATGGACGATGCGTCCGGGCCCCTCGGGCACGACGTCTCCTACCAGCACTGCGATGGATTTGTCCTCTTCCAGCTTCCCCTCGAAGGTCTCGCTGGAGAGAGCGCCTATGACGTCCGAGATGTCCTCTCCGAGCTTGGACGGAGGGATGCGGACGATCTTCTGGGCTTCAGTTATCATATACATGGCGGATCCTCTTATACGGGCGGATTAGAGCGACCCTATATTAAAAGATAACGAGGAGTCCTTTTTATATTATTATATAGAGGGAGGTCGGACGATCGGCCCGGTGTCCAAACCGAGTCTCTCCGCCTCCTTCTCCAAGGAGACATCCCCGTCCCCTCCGCGACCGAATATGATGCAGGCGCGCAAATCGTCGCGATATCCCGTACCGAGGGTCGCCACAGGGTTGACGACCGGTCTGCCGAACACTGTGCCAGCAAGTTGGGATCCTATGTCGCACGTCAGAGCCACTACGACATCGTATCCGTCCGGGACGTCCTCCCGGCACCTACGTACGTTGGAAGCTATGCATGACGCCCCCGTGGACGATATGCCGACCACTTCGACGCCGTCCTCCCTGAGTCTCCCTGCGAGGGCCTCGGCGTTTTCCCTACCCCCGACATCGCATAGTCTGGCACATGTGTTGCAAGTCCATATCAGGACCTTCCTGCCCTTGAGCTCCTCCAGAAGTTCGGGGTAATCGCGGTCGCGCAACATCATCTGCAACGGAACAACCTCCGAGAAGTGAAAAAAAGAGGTCTGGGTCAGTTCCTCTTGACCCCGAGCATCCTGTCTACGAGGGCCACGATATCGCTGGCCGAGGCGGAATACCCGTCGGCCCCGATCTCGTCACACCATTCCTGACTGCAGGGTGCCCCGCCTACGGCGGTCTTGAAGGACTCATTCTCCTCCTTTATATGACGTATGATATCCTTCTGTGCCACCAGGGTAGTCGTCATCAGTGCGGATGCCCCGATTATGTCGGCGTGGTTCTCCCGGGCCGCATCGATGAACTTGTCGGGACTTACATCGGCCCCCAGGTCTATGACCTTGTATCCCGCGCCCCTCAGCATGGCGCAGCAGACGCTTTTGCCGATCTCGTGTATGTCCCCTTGGACGGATCCCATGACGATAACGCCCTTGAGTTTTCCCGCATTCTTCTCCAGAACGGGGGTGATCTCCTGGAGGGCCGCCTCCATGGCCATGGATGCGGCCAGGATCTGCGGGAGGAAGATCTTCCCCTCGTTGAACTCGTCGCTGATCCTCTCCATGCCTTTGCCGAGACCCTCGTCGATTATGACCGCCGGATCCATCCCTGCGGCCAATGCGGAACGTGCGGCTGCACTGGCCTTTCCGAAATCCATCTCGATGATGGAATCCCTCAGATCGTTCAGGATATCCTTCTGCTCGGCACCGGCCATGATCTTCGCACCTCTGTTTTTACAACGGGACGCACGACTAATGCAGTCCTGCCCCCGAATATATAACGTATCATGACGAGGTTTATTATATGTTTGTGTAGACGTTTTGAGAGAATATGCGCACGTGCGCGCACTACCTATAAATAATACCGGGCTCTCGTAGCGCTCAGTGATATAAATGGTCGCAAAGAAAGAGACCTCTGCAGAAAAGGAAAAGATGAAGAAACAGCTGAAGAAGATCCCCGTGAAGGACATCAAGGTCACCAAGGCCATGACCGTCGACGACATGCTCCAGGCCATGGGACGTGCCGGAGGATTCACCGCACAGAAGCTGGCCGACGCCACCGATATCGCGGAGAAGATGGTGAAGAAGGAGGGCTGCCTTAAGATCCTCTCCTTCCCCGCCTGCATTATGGCCACCGGTACCCGCGGCGTCATAGTCGACATGGTCAAGAACCACATGGTCGACCTCATCATCACCACCTGCGGATGCCTCGACCACGACCTCTCCAGGCTGTACGCGGCATACTACAAAGGGGACTTCATGATGGACGACGCCCTCCTCAGGGAGAACGACGTCAGCAGACTCGGTAACGTCCTCGTCCCCGACGACTGCTACGGATACGTACTGGAGGACAACCTCCTGCCCATGTTCGACGAGATCTTCGCCGAGACCCAGTCCATGTCCACCCACGAGATAATCGACAAGGTCGGAGAGAAACTCGCCGATGTGAAGGGACACGAGGACAGCCTCCTCTACTGGGCACACGTCAACAACGTCCCGATAGTCGTCCCCGGGATCACCGACGGATCCTTCGGATGCCAGCTTTGGATGTACTATCAGACCCACAGGAAGCTCAGGATCGACCTGTTCGCCGACGAGCAGATGCTCTCCGAGATGACGAACGATGCGAAATACACCGGGGCGATCATCATCGGAGGAGGTATCTCCAAGCACCACGTCATCTGGTGGAACCAGTTCCGCGGCGGACTCGACTACTGCATCTACCTGACCACCGCAGAGGAATACGACGGTTCCCTGTCCGGAGCCAGGATAAGGGAGGCCGTTTCCTGGGGTAAGGTGAAGGCCAACGCCAAGAAGATGACCGTAGAAGGGGATGCGACCATCACCCTCCCGCTCATCTATGCGGGTCTCGCCAACAGGCTCCTCTGATCAACATGGCGAACAAGAAGGTCCTGATACTCCCGGGGGACGGCCCCGGACCGTCTGTCATATCCGCTGCCGAGAAAGTCATAAGGGCCGCGGCACCGGGAGTGGACCTCATCCATGAGGAGATCGGGAACGTCGCTTACGAGCATACCTCCAAAGCCCTGCCCGCATCCACCATGGATATGATCTCGACGTCCGATGCGATATTGTCGGGCCCGGCGGACATGTCCCTGATAGATGGCCGCGACCCCATAGCGGACATCAAGAGACAGATGCACCTGTTCGCGGAAGTACAGGAGTTCCGTCCCCTGGCCGGATATCTGGCCGACAGGGACGTGGACATCCTCCTCGTCAGCCACTGCGTGGATGCCGTATCCAGCGTGAGGGAGAGCGAGGGGCTGGACGGCGTCGTGTCCGAGCTGGATACCGACGACGACGCCCTGTCCGAGCTGTTCACGTCATGCATGCACATAGCCGAGGTCACAGGCAGGATGAAGATCTGCCTGGTCAGAGGGATGGGCCTTTTCGAATCGTCGGAAAGACATATGCTGGATAGCTTCCACTCCCATTTCGCCGCCAGCGAGTTCTCCGTGGAGGATATGTCCGCCGAGAAGGCCGCATGTCTCCTCCAGATGGTACCGGAGACGTTCGATGTCGTGGTCTCCGGGACCACCACGTCGCAATATCTGAGAGGCCTGCTGTCGGGGATGATCGGGGGGAGCGGGATCTCCCCCGTAGCATACCTGGGCGAAAGGAAAGGTCTGTTCATGCCGTCGCGCACGTTCGGAAGCATGAACGAGTCCAGGCCCTGGAACCCGACCTCCGCCATATTGGCAGGTTCGGAGATGCTCCGCTACATGGGGTTCGGAGTGGAATATTCGGCCATACAGAAGGCGGTCTCCGACATGTACGAGTCGGGTCTGACGACCTCCGATATCGGGGAGGGACACCTGTCCCCCGATGAATTTACACAGGGTGTCATCGACCGCATACGCGAGCAACAGTGATTTATTATCGTACGGAACTACAAAGACCCAGAGGAATGGAAATGAAGGATACAGGACACCGCGAGGCCGTGGAGGCCGCCCTGAGATTCGAGAAGACGGACAGGACCCCCGTCAACAACTTCGCGTTGGTCACGGCCGCACGCAGCAACGGGATCCTGGTGAAGGATGCGAGATACGATCCGGAGATATCGGCCCGCGTCTCCGTGGACTATGCCATGAGGACCGAATCGGACTTCGTGAAACCGGTGGTGGACTCCCAGATCCCGTTCCTGGACATGGGCATGGACGTACGCTTCCCGGACGACGACTACGGATCCGTACACTCGAAAATCGTCTCCGAACCGGAGGACGTGGACAAACTGGCGTTCTTCGATCCTTCCGTGGCCAAAGAATGCCCTCATTTCACCAGATGCTTCGTAGACGCCCTGGAGGAGACCGCGAGGATACTCCCGGAGGACCTCCACATATGCGGCCTCGTATGGGGCCCCATAACCACGGCCGGATACCTCATGGGTGTCGAAGACATGCTCATGGCCCTCATGATGGGGAACGAGGAGATGGTGAAGAAACTGGTATCCAAATGTGCCAGATTCGTGGCCGACCAGCAGATCAGGATGGTGGATGCCGGATCAACCGTCATGTGGATGGCCGACCCGACATCGTCCTGCGACATAATATCCCCCGACATGTTCGGACCGTTCTCCGCCTTCGCCGTTAAGGACGCCATCTCCCGCGTAAGGAAGGATTACGACATACCCTCGTTCCTCCACATATGCGGCAACACCAGGCCGATAATCCCGGAAGTCGCGGAGACCGGGGCGGACTGCCTCAGTTTCGACCACGCCGTACCCGCAAAGGTCGCCAAAGAGGAGGCCGCCGGCAAGCTGGCACTTATGGGGAACATCGACCCGATAGCGTACATCATGCAGGGGACCCCGGAATCGGTCACCGAGGAATGCTACAGGATCATAGGCGAGGCCGGTACGGAGGGAGGGTTCATCCTCGCCCCCGGCTGCGAGACGCCCATCTCCTCCCCGGACGTGAACGTCCTCGCCATGGGCCGTGCGGGAAGGGAATTCTGGAAGACCCGGTGATCTCCGGGTCATCCGGCGGCCTCCAGTCCCGATATGCCTATCAGGATGAGGGTTACGGCCGCCACCTTCTTCCAACTTATACCCTCGTGATACAGGATGCGTCCCGCCACGATGGTGGACAGGGCACCGACGGCCGTCCATATGGCATACGATATGCCTACGCTCATCGTCTTCATGCCCCAGGACATGAACATAAGGCTCATGAACATCGCAGAGAGGAACACAACATACCAGAAAGCCCTTCTGTCCGTATTCCCGCCTGCCTTTGTCATCGCTATGACCCAGACGGGCTCGAGAAGGCCTCCTGCGATAAGGAAGAGAAGTCCGCTCATGGCTACGCCTCGTTATGGAAATGGTCTTGATACGGCAGATCTGCGGAAAGGGCCGGTAGACGACCCTTGTCCTTAGATGTACCAGCATCACTCAGACCGGTTCTCCTTCTCTTCCTTCGTCTTCCTGGACGGATCGTCCACGTACTGAAGGAGCAGTATGCCGCCGATGAGTATTGCCAGGAACAGGACCTGCAGACCGCTCAGGAGCTGGTCGTAGAATACCAGCCCGAACACGGTGGACAGCACGGTCCCGCATCCGGTCCATGCCGCATAGGAACTCCCTACCGGAAGCCCCATACGGAACCCTTGGTAAAGGAACCATACGCTGATCAGACTGATACCGAAAGTGACCGGGGTCCAGAACAGATCGGTGAACCCGTCGGACATGTTCATGGTGGTGGCCCATACGGCCTCGAACAGACCTCCGACGAATATCATTATCCAGGGATTGATCCTCATGCGCTCGCCCCCACGATCTCGAGACCGGATATACCGACGAGGATCATCATGATAGCAATGATCTTGCCCCACCCTATCGTCTCGGCATAGAACAATCTGCTGATGGCTATCGTGACCAGGGCGCCTACGGCCGTCCATATGGCATACGATATACCCACACTCATCGTCTTCATGCCTTGAGACATGAAGAACAGGCTGCAGAACATGAAGAATACGGAGACGAGATACCATCCCCACTTCCTTCTGACGTCGTCGGCATACGTGCCGCCTTTCTCCAACGTGAATACCCAGGCGGGTTCGAAGAAACCGCCGATTACCAGGAACACCAATCCGTCCATGATTCATACCTCGGAATGCGCATTGCGCGAAAGAAAAGATTTAGTCCGCATGATGCGGAATCTACCATACTCATGACGAGATGTTCCGGGGTATTCTGTCAGTCTCCTCGAAAAGGTCGGTATGAGGGCCGATATCGGAATACTTGACAGTCATGATTGAATGACACCCCGGATTTATTTAAGGTTTAGGACGAATCCGTTCTTCCAGCTTGTCGATCATGGAGCGGAACTCGTTCTGGGTGGCTATCCTCTTGCCCATGTCGGCCACGAGGTCGAACACATGCTGGACGGAACGCCCTCCGGATTCTATGTCCTTCTCGGGCTGTGCCACACCTGCGAGATGCCTGTGAGGGACCACTATGGACGTTATGGTGCTGGCACCTGCATCCAGCCTCGACTTCATGCCTTCTATCCCTTCCACGTCCAGCGTGGCGGGGATGAACCTGTCGGGGAAGAGTATCCTCATGACGGCTATGGACTTCAGCTCCATGTAGGAATCCATCGGTTCCAAGGTCTGCAGGGGGGTTCCAGCCTGCGGGACGAAGGTCATGCAGCGGATCTGCTCGCATTTCTCCGCACCCATGGTGAGGATGGCGTCGGCCCTGTCCTCCATCGACTCCCCGAGACCGACCATCATGCCGTCCTCGGTAAGCATCCCGGCCTCCCTGGCCCATACCCTCTGGTTGTATCTGAAATCGAAATCCTGCTCCAGACGGAGCTTGGAATACAGGTCGCGGTTATGGGTCTCCTGATAGACCGCATAGAAATCGGCTCCGGCGGCCTTTATCTTGGGCATAGCCTCCTTCTTAACCGCACCGGGAGAGGCCATTATGGATATCCCCAACTTCTTGACGCCCGAGATTATCTCCAACAGTTCGGAATAATCATCGGCGTACATGTGCTCGTCCTCGCCCATAGTGAGGTCTACCAGGTCGATGCCGGCGTCCTTGAGGTCGGCGGCCAATGATATGATCTCCTCGGGGGACTTCCTGTACCTGTCTATACTGTTCGTACGCCTGTAGTAGCAGAACGTACAGTTATTGTGACAGTAGGTGGAGAAATACACGAACCCGTAGGCGAAAACGTGCTTCCCGAACTGTCTGTCGCGGACCTCCCTCGCCTCTGCGAAGAGTTCCTCCATTTCCCTGCCTTCGGCAGAAAGAAGTTTTACGACGTCCTGCGATGTCGCCTGGGCGCCGTTCCTTACCGCATCCAATATATCGCTTATCTCCAAAGTTGTCACCTTGCATGAACCTTCCAACGGCCCTAGCACTGTGCAGCCTCGGCATGAACCCCGTTTCGTTCAGGAAGATCCAAAGATGAGACCACACAGCTGAGCGGCCTCGTCCTAAGCGTTCATGCTGGATGATAACGCACATTGTCTTAATAAAGGGTTGGATGGAATAACCCTTAAGACGGCCTGAATCGTCTGTCCTGACCGGCCTTACGCTTTACGGATGGCTGCCAAGGCCTTGAATACCGCTATGGCGGCGTAGTCCGGCATCCTGGCGATGTTGTAGTCGTCCGGCATACCTGCCTTGGTATTGGCGGCCTTGAACCCCTCGTCGTCCATGACGCGGTCTATAAGCATGGATACGCTGCCTCCGCAGTCCTTGAGTCCGTATGCCTTGATGCCGATGGCCTCGCATATCTTGGCACATTCGTCTTCCGTGAGCTTGATCTTGACGAAGTCCTCGATACCGTTCTGCTTCGCATAGTACTCCAGCTTCTTTCTGGGCATCATGCATGGTGAATCGGGCTTTATGTTCTTAAAAGGCGCTAGGCGAAGGGCGGATTATGCCGTACCGATACAAAGAGGACGGACGTCGCTGTCAATATTATTAACCGGGAGCGGCCATATGGAGTATCATGACGGACAGCAGGGAACTCATCAGAAGCAGATACATCGACAAACTGACCCAGCTCAAGGGGAACGGGATGGTCAAGGCCCTCTCCGGAATGAGGAATGTGGGGAAGTCGACGATCCTCCGCCAATATCGCGAGAGTCTCGTGGCCGACGGAAGGCTGGAAGGCAGCATCATCTGTGTGGACTGCGAATCCCTGGACTTCGACGGCGTCGACGGTACCGACATGATGACCGCCAGGATCAGGGAGGCCGCCGGCAACCTGGAGTTCTACGTGCTGTTCATAGACGAACCCGAGAAGGTGGAGGGCTGGACCGCCGCACTCTACAACCTTCTGCAGGAAGGGAGATGCGACATCTACATATCGTCGTCCACCGACATAGGGCCCATTATCAAGGGGTCCTCGATAAAGGACCGGGTGCAGGAGATCCGCGTCGACCCCCTGTCCCTGCAGGAGTTCATGGACCTGAACGGGCTCACGGACCCGATATCCTCCTGCGAGAGATATTCGAGGATCGGAGGTCTGCCGATAGTGAGGGCCGACATGGATGACGACCTCGCCATGGCCATCTTGAGAAGCACCCTTTCGGACATCCTCTTCAACGGGGCCTTGGACCAGAAGGGCGGAGACGACCCCGAGAGGCTGAAGGCCCTCGTCCGTTTCATAATGGGTCATCTCGGTCAACCGGTGCAGATGAAAGACATCACCGAGGCGATAGACAAGAACCAGCTCTTCGCGGACAAGTGCCTCAAGGCGATCACGGAGAACTTCGTGGTGTTCGAACAGGAGGACGAAGGTTCCAAACTTCTCAAGAGCCAGATGAGGTTCTATGCCTCGGATGCGGGAATCAGGTCATGCATCAGAGGGGCCGGTAGGGAGTGGGAGGACTATGCGGACAGCATGGTCTACACGGAACTCATCAGAAGAGGCTACGAGATCAAGATGGAGAAGTACGGCGAGACCGCGGCATTCGTCGCCGATACCCCGAAGGGCAGGGCATACTACATGGCCTCCCCGACCGTCACACCGGACGAGGAACCTGTCAGAAAATTCGGATTCGGTCCCAAGACGGGCAAAAGAAGGATTCAAGTAGTCCCCCGCTCCGAGGTCTCCAAAGGAGGAATGGGTCTGTCCGACCTCCTCCTCGGAAACGACCTGGTCGAGTGAGGTCCTGCAGACGGGTATGAAGACATTCCCGGACATCCCCCGATACCGACAGTACTTGGAATGTGGAGATGCCCGGAACACGAACCCCTCCCAAGGATTCCGAGAGCTGTCCGGGACACATGTGCCAGATGTCCTCGTTTCGATAGACGCACCTCATATTCGTCACGGGCATATGGTTGCTCCGACATCGATGTCGGATCCGACCGCATTAGGGGACCTGTGATATTTACCGGCAATCACCCTACCAATTTGGTAGGTAATTGGTAGGGCATCACATCTTCTTTCCCGACCAGGAATAGACCTTCATATTCACTTCCCTGCCTGTCTCCGTCAATAATCCCGCATCCACCAGCATCTTCACATCGGCCCTGGCCGTGTTCAGGGAGACCCCGTACTGACTCTCGATGGACCGCACGGTGACGGTGCCCCCATTCATAAGACCGGTGATCACCATTATCTGCCTGTCATTCAGACCATGATCGGACAGACTTACCTTCACAATGCGCTCTTCCTCGATCTTTCTTTTAATATAGTCCTCGAATCTGTCCACCGAATCCATAAGTGCTTTCAGAGTATACAGGATGAAATAGGTCATGTCGTTTCCGTCGGATTCACCGAATATGTACGATTCCTCATACTTGCCCTTGTGGGCTTTGATGTATCTGGACATCGCAAGGTATTCCATCGACCGATATCCGCTCTTAAGCTCGTACCAATAGAACAATGTACGCGAAACACGTCCGTTCCCATCCTCGAAAGGATGAATGAATGCCAACACGTAGTGAAGGATTATCCCTTTGATGACCGGGTGCAGGAATCCGCTCTCATCATTGATGAAATCGCATAATTGCCGGATAGACAGCTCTATATATTCCCTGGGGACTGGTTGATGGACCACTTCCCCCGATAATGAATCCTGCACGACGACATTATCGTTGTCGCGGAATCTGCCCGCATACTTCTCTTCCAGAGTCCCTTCGGTCACTATCTTATGTATCTCCTTGATGAGCTCCGGAGTAAGCTACCGATCCGTATGGTCCTTGATGAACATCATCGCCCTATAATTATTCACTATCATCCTTTCCGATCCGTCTTTGGGACGGATGTTCTTACGAAGCATCTCTTTCGCTTTCTTTGTGGTAGTCACCGCACCCTCCATCTGACTGGATGCAATGGACTCCTCCATCAGTGAACTGACCGAGTAGTAGACTTTTCCGTGAGGGTCGATGACGTTAGGGAAAAAATCTGCTGCGGCCCTCACATCGAACTCGCGGAGCATCTTCATAATTCTATCCGACATGCAATAGCGATATTGCGTCTTTCCGAAGACCAGCGTCACACTGTCATCCATACGAACCAGTTTCATCCTGGCCCAAACCGTGTCCGGATCGAATTGACCGGTATCCCTATACCGAACTTCCGACCAATGGAGATACCTCTTGTTGAAATCCTTCGCATATCCTTCGATCTCTTCCGATAGGATGTCTTTAGAGATCCTTTCATCCGACAAAATGGATTCGATCCTGGGAGGGTCTCTCGGCAGATGCATAAATGACCATAGGAAATTAATTATAAGTACCCTACCAATTTGGTAGTGTATTGGTAGGGTATTGGTAGGGTAGGAGCCCAGGCCCCATCAATTGGGATTGCATTTACTCCTGTTGCGGATATCCTCTCCCGTAGAGCGGTATTCCCCACTGCGTGTGATGCGACATCCGATGCATCGTTCTTCAATCTCGAAAGGGACCCGGTCACCTCTTCCTCGAATCCCATCAGGGGATCAAGGACGGAATCTCCAAGACCATCGACACAAACTTCGATATCATGGACTACAGCATGATATTCAGACATCGGTAAAAGGATGACCGCATGGAGATGAAGAAAACACCGTCATCTATGTGCCAGATCCTCACTTTATAACCTATTAAGAACCGCCTATGCTCGTCGGATCCGTTGGAGAATCGTTAGAATTCAAGGACGATCCCCAGGAATTAACATCACAACGAATGCGTTGCACCAAAGCAATATGCTGATTTTTAGAGAATTCTCGCCGCTTTTAAACGGCGACCCGTGTATATCGATTTGCTACAATGG
>ERZ857629.624-NODE-624-length-46372-cov-7.719196_pt1 | contig 46372 bp, 41 predicted proteins | sample MGYA00519700_ERZ857629 | MGnify/ENA primary metagenome ERZ857629 (study PRJEB31778, sample SAMEA3449351) | human gut metagenome | biome: human gut; feature: human-associated habitat; material: faeces | place: United Kingdom | collected 2010/2012 ... | reverse complement strand
AATTTATGAATGCCGATACAAACGGTGACAACAAGGTTAATTCCATGGATGCACTTACGATTCTCAGAATTGCTGTCGGATTGGTTAGACTGTAATAATTATATAATAAACCGAAAATGACGTTCCTTTTTCTTGCGGAACGTCATTTTTTCTATTGTCTAAAATGTTTTTTTGTGGTATTATATAATTATAAAAATAAAGAATATAAATATCAGATAGCTAAAAATAAAATACTACCATATATGAAATCAATTGGTATAAAAAAAGTTGATTATTTAATATTAACTCATGGTGATCAAGATCACATGAAAGAATCAATTTATTTAGTAGAAAACTTTAAAATAAAAAAAGTTATATTTAACTGTGGTCCATATAATGAGTTAGAACAAGAACTAATAAAAGTATTAAATAAGAAAAGTATTAAATATTATAAATGTATAAAAAATATAGACATAGGTAATTATAAGTTAGAGTTTTTAAATACTAAGATATACAATAATGAAAATGACAATAGTAGTGTTATCTATCTAAATTATAACAATAAAAAGTTTTTATTCATGGCAGATGCATCACAAGAAAGAGAAAAAGATATATTGGATAAATACAATATAAAAGATGTAGATGTTTTAAAAGTAGGGCATCATGGTTCACACACCAGTAGTAGTAAATATTTTATAGATAAAATAAATCCAAAATATTCAATAATATCAGTAGGCAAGAATAATAGATATAATCATCCAAACAAAGAAACATTAAATAATTTAGAAAAATCTAAGATATATAGAACAGATCAAGATGGAAGTATTGCATTTAAAATTAGAAAGAACAAGTTAAAAATTAAGACTTGGTGCAGATAGAAAGGAAGATGATAAAATGAATGAAATAAAAGAATATACAGAAAAAGTTTTCGAAGATATTAAACATATTGATGATAATGGTAATGAATATTGGCATGCACGAGAATTACAAAAAATTTTAGGATATCAACAATGGAGAAGTATAAATGATTTAATTGAAAGAGCCAAAGTTGCATGTCAAGAAAGTAAGTATAATATAGATGATCATTTTGCGGTACAACGCAAAATGATAAAACTAGCAAAAGGTGCAACAAGAAAAGTTATAGATTACAAATTATCTAGATATGCATGTTATTTAATAGTAATGAATGGTAATCCTAAAAAAGAAATAATAGCTTTAGGACAAACCTATTTTGCAATACAAACAAGAAAACAAGAGCTTTCTGATAAAGAATACAATAAACTTAGTGAAGATGAAAAAAGATTATATCGGAGAAACCAAGTAAAAAGCGGTAATTATAACTTGAACAAAACAGCAGTTAAAAGCGGAGTAAAAGATTTGGCTAGGTTTCATAATGCTGGATATAAAGGACTTTATAATGGAGAAACAGCAGATGATATTTTTAAAAGAAAAAAGCTCAGATATAGAGAAGATATACTAGATAATATGGGTAGTGAAGAACTCGCAGATAACATATTTAGAATTGCTCAAACTGATGCTAAACTAAAAAGAGATAGTGTAGATAATGAGTATAAAGCAAACTATGTTCATTATGAAGTAGGAAAAGAAATAAGAAATAGCATTAAAAGATTAGGAGGAACAATGCCTGAGGACTTACCAACACCATATAAAAGTTTAAAAGAATTAGAAAAAGAAAATAAAAAATTAGAGACAAAAAATCTCGATTAATATAATAAAACTAATTGAAAAAGTAAGTAAAAGTATAATTGAAGAACACTATTCAGAATGAAATAATTTTATAATATGTTTTATGAAAAAATAAACTTACAAAAAATGGTAAAAGATATAGAGAAGATATACTAGATAATAAGGTATTGCATAATTAACAAACTGCATAAAAACGTGCAATTAATAAAAGAATACGATATAATATCAATATGGAGATGATATTATGCTCGGAGCAATATATGGAGACAAAGCAGGAAGTATCTATGAATTTAATCAAATAAAAAATATAAAAAGTATCAATCCAGACAAACTGATCCTAAAAAACTCTTTCTACAGTGATGATACTATAGAAACAATCGCAGTACTAGATGCTATTATAAACAATAAAGACTATGAACAAACACTAAGAGAATACATACTAAAAAACATTGACTATAAACCAGACCATGAACCATATTTTAAAACCTCATTCTCACCAGGTACAATAAAATGGGCTCAAAAAACCGGAAGAAGTGATTCAATAGGAAATGGTGCAATGATGAGAATATCACCAGTGGGATATCTATTTAACACTGAAAAAGAAGTTATAGAAAATGCAAAATTAGTAACTATGACATCCCATAATTCAGAAGAAGCAATAAAGTCCGCAACAACAATTGCTCTTTTGATATATTATTTTAGAAACAATTTATCAAAAGAAGAAGTTTTTAACAAACTAAAATTGTTAGTAAAATATGAACCATTCACAAGATTTAATATCACTTGTAAAGAAACACTAGGAAACTGTCTATACGCAATCTATCATTCAACTTCATTTGAAGACTCCATCCGAAAAACACTACTAATGGGTGCAGACACAGATACTAATTGTGCAATCGTGGGAGCAGTCGCCGAAGCATTATATAAAATGAATAAAACAGAAAAAAATGATGCAATATCTAACTTACCAAATGAATATGTAAAACTACTAAAAAAAGCTTATAAATAAATATAAACCAAATAAGAATAAAACTAAATAAAACTGCATATACTAAACATGTAGCACATAAAAACTAAATACATAAAATATATTATAAAGGGAGAACGCTAATCGCTAGCCCTTTAGCGTTTATATAGATCAAAGAGCTTAAATGCTCTTTTTATTTACTTACTAATAATTAAGTGATAAAATTATATCAAGGAGTGATAACATGGACGATAAAAGATTCAAAATGATTGATGAAGAGTTTATTTGTAAAAATTGCAACACCATAGTTAAACCACTAGGATACACTGCAAGAGACCATTGTCCTAATTGTTTATACTCAATTCACATAGACAACAACCCTGGTGATAGAAAATGCACCTGTCAAGGTTTCTTAAAACCAATCGGAGTAGAAAAACATAAAGATACATATAAAATATTATATAAATGTGAAAAATGTAAAGAAATCAAAAAAAATATATGTGCAAAAGACGATAACATGGATGAAATAATAAGACTAAGTGTTATAAATGATTAAGGAGTAAAAATGAAAAAAGTAGTAAAAAGAATTATATTATTATTTATAGTAATACTATTATTACAATTAATATCTTATATCTTTAAAAAAGAACATGATATAAACTATGAACTAAATTATAAAGATCAAAACTATAAAATACATGAAATATATAAAGATGATAGATATAACTTTGAAATAAATATTGACAACAATTACTTTGTATTAGACACAGAAAACATATATCATAAAAAGAAAAAAGTAATAGATAAAATATACTATTATGACACCGAAGACATAAAATGCATCTATACACCACTGGAAAATACCAATATAATCTGTCTAGAAAACTCTAAATTAAAATCCTACTACGAATCATCCAAATACATTAAATCATTCGTAAAAGATTTAAAACAACTAGGATACACAAACCCTTCATGGAACATAAAAGACTCAAAAGTAAAAACAATAGACCAAGTAGAAGTCTATCAAGATAATATAAGTGATAATACATACATCTACTTATACAAATACAATGGATTCTTTAAAATAACTAATAAAGATTTAAGTAAAATAAACACATTTAGTAATGACACATACTTAAACACACTTGGAGTCCAAATAGATAAATACTATGTAATACCAAACTATGATGATAAACATGATTTTAAAGAAATATATGTTTACAACATGAAAAATGATAAAAAGAAAACAATTAAATTAAAAAACAAAATATCAACAGACTCATACATAAATGGAGTAGTCGATGGAAAAATATATCTAACAGATAAAGACAATTTAATTCAATATAAAATAGATCCTAAAAAAAGAAAAGTTGAAGAAGTAGGTAACACTAATGATGGAGGACTAACATATCAAAACAATGAGTTCAAATCTATAAACATGTATGAATTTAGAAAAACAGAAATAAAATATGAACAAGATTATACTGATATAATATCTGATTATCAATATATAAATAAAGTAAATAATAATTACTATTACCTTAAGAATGATACATTTTATAAGTATAATTCTACATTTGGTGTAACACAAGTCTTATTTAAAAGTGAAGCATCAAACATCGTAATGAATAATGAAGATATATACTTTGTAAAAGATAATAAACTATATCTATATGATGGATACTTAAGAGAAATATTAAAATATGATGAGTTATCATTCAATAGTACCAATAGATATGCCGTATACAAGAAATCATAAGGAGGAGCCATGCCATTAAGAGATGAAAATACTAAAATAAGAAGTATTGATGATGAATTAAAAAGATTAACTGAAGAATTAGGACTAGTAATAGATATTCCTAATATACTAAAAGAAGATGAATCTAAAAAAGATGAAGAAAAAGAAGATAAAGAGTAAAATAAAACTCTTTTTTTCATACAATTAACTGAGGTGAAATATGGAAGAATACACAGTAAAAGAAAATGATACCATATTTTCTATATCAAACTTATATGGTATACCCCCAATAGAAATAATAAGAACTAACAATCTAAAAGAACCATATAACATATTAAAAGGTCAAGTATTAGATATTCCTACAACTACATATAACATATATGATAGATATGTAGTAACAAATAAAGATACACTATATAGCATTGCTAAGAATGCAAATACTACAACCGATATAATCGAAGCAATAAACGGATTAGAAAAAAATGAATACATCTATGTAGGACAAACTCTTTTAATACCAAAAAAAGATATAAAAATCTACATCACAAAAGAAGGAGACACCCTAGATGATGTATCAGACTACCTAAAAGTAGGAGTCCTAGACGTAGTTTATAGCAATAATAATATATTTTTATTACCTGATCAATTGATAACATATCGAAAAGATTGATTTTTTAACAAGAATATGCTATAATTATTTTCAACAAATGGCACATTATTCTAGTCAATAATTTATTACGAAGGTGGGGCTAAAAATCCACTAAAGAGCACATCGATGAAGTCCTTGGTGTTTGCTTCATACGCCCAGTTTGGGGTGGATGCTGAGGGTTAAGAATTTATGGGCGACTATAATGGCATATAGCAACCGACCCATTTATTCGTGGAGACTTATTATTGTGAGAAGCCTATACAGATAACCTTGACGGACTTTTTACGAAATAAGTAAGAACCTATTATGTGGCGAAAGTTATGAATAGAGTAGCTTGGCTTGAGTGATTATTTGGGATTATGGATAAGTTTTTTATTACATGGCCAGTGATAAATAATTTGGTAACCGTATGAAACTATAATTGCAAAAGAGCATAGTAATAATAATTATTGTCGGGGAAAACCCCTAGAGTGACATCTCATAGGATTGCAGTGCGTACTAAGTGGTAATCAAGTCGTAGATATGGTGACATACTACTATTTCTTTTAAAAGGGAACTGCTACACTGGTAACGGTAAGTAAGAAATAGGGAAATCCAACTTGACCTAAGACGTAAAGTTAACTATGACATAGCCATTCTTTAAGACCTTTGGGTCTTTTTTTAAACCAATTTATTTGTTATAATTAATAAAAAAGGAAGAGATTAAATGAAACAAAAACAAAAAGTAGATAAAAAGTGGATACTAATAATAACATCAATTGCTTTTACTATATCATTATTGCTATCTTTAATATCAGAACTTATAATACCTAACGTATTCATCATAATAAGCATTATTTTAGTACTAATATTCATACTACTAGGAATAATCTTTGATATAATCGGAGTAGCAGTATCAACAAGTGATGATAAATCATTTCACAGCATGGCATCACAAAAAGTAATGGGTTCAAAAACTGCAATCAACTTTATAAAAAATAAAGAAAAAGTATCATCATTCTGTAATGATGTAATCGGAGATATATGTGGAGTAGTAAGTGGTAGCTGTGGTCTTTCAATAGCTATAAAACTATCTAATATGCTAAACATAAATCCAATAATTACAACAGTCTTAATAACAAGTACAATATCTGCTTTAACAATCGGAGGAAAAGCAATAGGAAAGACATATGCTGTAACAAAAAACAACCAAATAGTATATAAAACCGCTAAAATAATGAATATTTTCTCAAAATAATCACAAAAAACCAATATAAACTAGATTTTTTCTTAATTTTTTGGTATAATCTTAACCAGTCAAAGGGGTGATACAATGATACCAACAGTATGTATAGTAGGAAGACCAAACGTTGGTAAGTCCACACTATTTAATAAATTAGTAGGTAAAAAAATATCAATAATCGAAGACACACCAGGAGTCACAAGAGACAGAATCTATGGAGAAGTAAACTATCGTGGATATAATTTCAACCTAATAGACACCGGAGGAATAGATGTTTCAAAAGAACTATTCAATGATGAAATAAAAGTTCAAGTAGAAATCGGAGTAATCGAAGCAGAAAAAATAATATTTGTAGTAGACGCTAAAGAAGGATTAACTGCAAATGATCTTGAAGTAAGAGACTTACTTAGAAAATCAGGAAAAGAAGTAATCGTTGCTATAAATAAAGTAGACAATAAACAAGCAGAAAACCATCTATATGACTTCTATGAACTTGGTTTTGATAAATACATAGAAATAAGTGGTGAACACAACAAAGGAATTGCCGATCTTTTAGATGAAATAGTAATAGACTTTAAACAAAAAGAAAAAGAAGAAACAGACATTACTAAAATCTGTGTTATAGGAAGACCAAACGTTGGAAAAAGTAGTTTAGTAAATGCTTTATTAAATGAAGAAAGAGTAATAGTAAGTAATGTCGCAGGAACAACAAGAGATGCAATAGATATAGACTTTAAATATGATAAAGAAGACTACATCCTAATAGACACCGCAGGAATGAGAAAAAAAGGAAAAGTATTCGAAGCAATAGAAAAATATAGTCTTCTTAGAAGTATGCGTGCAATAGATCGTGCTGATATTTGTCTACTTGTTATAAATAGAGAAGAAGGAATCATTGAACACGATAAACACATCGCAGGATATGCAATAGAAAAAGGAAAAGGAATAATAATCGTTGTAAATAAATGGGACACAGTAGAAGAAAAAGATAAAGACATAAAAAACTTTACCAAAGAACTACGTGAAGAATTCAAATTCATTCCATATGCACCAATAGTATTCCTATCTGCACTAACTAAAAAAAGAATACATACTCTAATGCCTGAAGTAAAAAAAGTAAAACAAAACATAATAAAAGAAATAAAAACAAGTACTTTAAACAACATCATTCAAGAAGCATATCAACTAAACCCAGCACCATCATACAAAGGAAAAAGACTAAAAATATATTATGTTTATCAAACAGGAACTAAACCACCTAAATTTACATTCAATGTAAATGATAAAGGACTAGTACATTTCTCATACGAACGCTACATAGAAAATAAAATAAGAGAAAACTTTGACTTTGAAGGAACACCAATACAAATCCAATTTAAAAATAAAAATGACATACTTTGATAAGTTCATTGATTTCATAACAAGACATAACTTGTATGAAAATAAAAGTTTTATAGCAATAAGTAATAAAACTACTAATATAGATTATTATAACGAAGAAGCAAGAGATTTTATTGGATGTTTCTACAAAGTAGAAAATGAAATTATAACAGATTTTAAAGTATGTGTTCCAGAGATAATAGATGAAAAAACACTTTTGATAAATATACATGAATATGTACATGCCTTAATAATATATCATAGTCTAGGTAAAAAAGAAGATATGGGTTTAGAAAAAGAAGTATTACCGATGATGTATGAAGAAATGTATGCTGTAGAAAGTGAAGAAATAAGTATAAAAAAATACTTAAAAGATCAAAAAGAAATGATAAATGAAATGAATAGTGATGAATATACAATTGGTTCAAAAATAAAAGATGAAATAATGTATGCATACCCGAATCTAGAAACACAATTAAAACATGCAAAAGCATTAGCTAAAACATATAAGAATTAGTATCAAAAAAATACCCTCTACATAAATTATATTAGTAGGGGGTTTTATTTTTGAAATTAAGTGATAGTTTCTTTAAAAAAGTAGAAAAAAAGACTAATGTAGATAAGAATACAATTCTTTCATTAGCAGAAAAATTACAAAACAATAACATGAAAAACGAAGATGCACTAAGAGATGTTATAAAAGAAATAAGTACACTAACAGGAAAAGAAGTTTCAAAAGAAAAAGAAGACAAAATCATTAATACAATTATGAATGATAAAGTACCTGATAATTTAGATAAATTTGTAAATTAAAAAAGACACCTAATTAATGTCTTTATCTTGATTAATTAAATTAATAAGTTCATCTGTATAAGTAGATGATCTTTTTGTACTTTCTGAAGAACTACTTATATCATTAGTATTAACACTAGAATTATTATAACTTATATTATTACTAGTATCATTATTATTAACACTGTTAGTGTTTATATTTTTATCAATATCAGAAGTATTAATATTATTATCAAAAGATACACTATCTAAAGAACTATCTACTTTAAAAGTATCATTATTTAAAATACTAGTGTTTAAAGAATTATCAGAAAGCACAACATCAACTTTATCATTAGATTCTACTTTAGTATCAACATTATTTTCAGTTTTAGGATTAGTATCTATGCTATCAACTCTTAAAGTATTAAAAATATTACTATTAACAGCATTATCATTAGTAGGTTCTACATCTTGTGAAACATTAATATTGGTATTACCACTAGGTATACTAACAACATTATTAGTCCTTATAGCATCATCAATACTCTTATTAATAACATCATCATCTAATCTATCATCAATATTATTCATACCAATATTTTCCGGAGCATCATTTACTATATCATTAAACTCATTAGCCTTAGCACTAAACACATCATCAACATCATCATCCAAATCAACTAACTTAAATACTTCCTCAAAAGTAGTAACACCATTCATAACCTTTATAAGTCCATCTTGAAGAAGAGTCTTAACACCTTTTTGATAAATAAGCTTTCTAAGAGCATGTCTATCTTCATCTTTATTAATTGCATCTCTTATTTCTTCATTAATAAGAAGTACTTCTTGTAAAGCAATTCTTCCCTTATAACCATTATGGCATTCTTCACATTTACCAGGTTCATAAACTTCATTAACATCAAGACCAAGTGATTTTTTAAATATTTTCTTTTCAGCCTCAGTAGTAGGCCTTTTTTTTGCACACTTTTTACATAATCTCTTAGCAAGAGTTTGTGAAATAATTCCCTTTAAAGAACTAGCAAGCAAATATCTTTCAACATCCATATCAATAAGTCTTTCGATAGTAGTCAAAGAGTTATTAGTATGTAGAGTAGATAATACTAAGTGTCCAGTAATTGAAGCACGAACCGCTATTTTAGCAGTCTCACTATCCCTTATTTCCCCGATTAGTACTATATTCGGATCTTGTCTTAATATAGAACGAAGAACACTAGCAAAATCAAGTCCTATTTCAGGATTAACTTGTACTTGATTAATACCTTCAATATTCATTTCTACTGGGTCTTCAACAGTAATTATATTAGTTTCTTCACGATTAAGTCTTTGTAAAATAGAATAAACAGTAGTACTTTTACCAGAACCAGTCGCACCAGTAACTAAAATAATACCATTTGGATTAGCAATCATCTTTAAAATAAGTTTGTAATTTTCATCAGTAAAGCCAAGAGTCTCAAGACCTTTCAAACTCATTGAATAATCAAGAATTCTTATTACAATCTTTTCACCAAAAGAAGTAGGAAGAGCAGAAACACGCATATCCAAATCCATTCCTTCAAGAGTAGTCTTAATCGCACCATCTTGTGGTAAACGAGATTCAGTAATATTCATTCCCGCAAGCAACTTAACTCTTGTTACTAAGTTTCTTTTATATTTATTCTCAATTATTGCATAATCAATCAAACTACCATCAATTCTTATTCTTATTTTTAAGTAATTTTCCATTGGATCAAAATGAATATCACTCGCATTTCTCTTAACAGAATCAATGATTATTTCATTAACAATATCAACAATCGGAGTATTTAAAAAATCAAATTCTCTCATAAAATCCCTCTTTATTCTCATATTCTTTTAATTTACACTAGAAATTATTATATAAATATTATATAATAGATTTAGTTAATAATCAAGGGTGATTTTAATGAAAAAAATAAAGAATAATAAAGGTTTTGCCCTAGCGGAAATTCTAGCAGTAACATTAGTACTTATGGTAATATTTACAGTACTATATAGTAACTTCATGCCACTATCTGGAGAATATGCAAAAGCAGAAAACTATAATGATATATCAAGTCAATATGAACTACATTACTTTAGAAAGATATTTAAAGAATATGCAGAACAAGATGTTCTAGGTAGTAATAACTATAAAATACTAATTGATAATGATATAAATGAATGTGAAAATGTTAAAAATAAAGATATCTGTAATAGTTTGAAAGATGAACTAAATCCTACATTAATACTAACTAAATACAACATAAAAGATTTAAAAAATGAGTTAAAAAACGATACAAATAAGTTAGATAATTTAAAAACTTATATATTAAATTTACCAGACTATAGCAACGTTAAAAATCAAACAAAAGAAAACTATAGACTCATTATGAAAACTAAGTATGGCTATGCTACATATCAACTAGATTATACTGTTATAGAAAAAAATCTAGATGAAAGTGGAGCAAATGAACCATTATTAACTGATAATATGATACCAGTATATTATGATGCAACAAACAAAGTGTGGAGAAAAGCAGATAAAGAAAACAAAAAGGAAGAATATAAATGGTATGACTATGATGATAGAAATTGGGCCAATGCCGTTACAATATCACCATATGAAGAAGTTATAAGTAATTATAAAACAGATAGTATAGATATTGTACCATCTGGTTTAAATTTAAGTGCTGGATCTGATACTAAATATGGTAATATTTCGTCAACATATACTATGTCATTTACTACTGGCAATGAGAATAGTTCAATTTATTTTGATTATAGCTTGCCTAATGTTAATTGGACATTTAATCTGACAGTTAATGGTACGAAAGAAATTAGTGATTACTGTCAAAGAGCTTATGCATCAAGTGAATGCCAAAAATCAGATTCATATACTAAACAGCTCACTAAAAACACTACATATACAGTAGAATTATATTTTTCAATGAAAAATAGTTGGGATAGCAGTTCACCTAGCATGTCAATAAGCAACTTAACCATAGGGGACAATTATAAAAATCTTTCCATTAAAAATGAAGGGAATTATAAGTTTACTACATCATATTTATATAGTTCAACATATACATTTGATTCTACCAAAGCAAAATACGTATTAAATTCACCTTATAATACTACTAATTACAGAAATGTATCAAATGTATATATTTGTCCAAATATGCAAAGTGAATGTGAAAAAATGTATTTTGTAACTGAATCAAGTGGAGAATATTCTACCAATTATGCGCCAAAGCTTGATGAATATAGAGAATATACAATAAAGAATACAGGAAATGAGATATTAAGTAGAAAACTTGGTGAAGAAATACCAATGGATAGAATAAATACAATGTGGGTCTGGATACCAAGATATAAATATACATATTTAAAAACAAATACCCCACAACAAATAAAAATAGAATTTGAACATGATAAAGAGTCTACTGGAACCATAGAATGTACAAATACAATACTAAACGAAGTTAACCAATCACAAACATGTAAAGATTCTATAAATGGTTCGTTAAGACCAGGAATAAGTACATACACTCATCCTGCATTTACATTTGGAGATGAGGAGTTAAAAGGAATATGGGTAGGAAAATTTGTAAACAGTGCAGTTATACCAAAAACAAAGCCAAATAAAAGAGCAGATCTTCCATATTACATTGATTCATCAACAATACTAATAAAACCTAATCTCACACCATTAAGATACAAACCTATATCAATTGTATTTAAAGATGTAAGACAAATGGAACAAGCAGGAAATGGATATGGATTTCCACAAAGTAGTAAAACTTCATTTAATTATACTGGGGAATTAACTGGAGATTCTAACAATTTAGATATTCATCTGATGAAGAATATGGAATGGGGAGCAGCATTGTATTTATCACAAAGTAAATATGGAAGAGTATTTGAAGATTACATAGCGGGTAGCACTATAATAAATAAAAATCCATGTGATAAAACAGGAATGGGTTTAGGAAATGATCAAACATGTGACAATTGCTGTTCAAATGAAGAAAATCAATATAATGGATATACAAACTATGGTACTAGTAATAATAAAATTGGGGTTGGTGTCCTTTCCAGTACAACAAGAAGAATTGGTGGTGTATACGATATGAATGGTATTTCAACACTTACTATGGCAAATATTACGCAAGGAAAATACTGGTGTAGCGATGATGACCCAGGCAATTGGAGTCAAAAAACAAAACCTCTTTCTAAATATATTGATAATTATAGTTATTATTATACTGAAAGTGAAGAAATGTATCAGAGTTACAATAGGTTTAAATTGGGTGATGCTATATATGAAATGAATCCGTCAATTGTATACGATGAAGATGGAGATAAAAATGGAACAAATTCATGGTACAAACAAACAACATACTTTTACACATATACTCCATGCGCTTTTATGCATAGAAATTTTTATTCATTACTTGGAGATGGATATAATACATCAGGATCATTTGCAACTCGTTCAGTTCTAACAATAACGGATTAAGAAGGTGTAATATGAAAAAAATAAAGAATAATAAAGGTTTTGCCCTAGCGGAAATTCTAGCAGTTACACTAGTAATGATGGTAATATTTACAGTACTATATAGTAACTTCATGCCATTATCTGGAGAATATGCAAAAGCAGAAAACTATAATGATATATCAAGTCAATATGAACTACATTACTTTAGAAAGATATTTAAAGAATATGCAGAACAAGATGTTCTAGGTAGTAATAACTATAAAATACTAATTGATAATGATATAAATGAATGTGAAAATGTTAAAAATAAAGATATCTGTAATAGTTTGAAAGATGAACTAAATCCTACATTAATACTAACTAAATACAACATAAAAGATTTAAAAAATGAGTTAAAAAACGATACAAATAAGTTAGATGATTTAAGAACTTATATATTAAATTTACCAGACTATAATGATAGGAATGCCCAACAAGAACTATATAGATTAATCATAAAAACTAATTATGGTTATGCTACAACCAAACTTTATTATACTGTTGATGAAAATAGCAAACCAGAAGAAATAACTAGTACACCAGCACTTGAATTTGCAAAAGCCAATGTAGGAACTAATGGTCTTGAAGAACTAACACACGAAATAGATGATACACTTCAAATTGACAGTAGATTTAAAACAGAATATAGATATCGAGGAGGAAATGTAGCAAACTATGTAACATTTAATAATGAAACATGGAGGATAATAGGAATAATGCCAACTGAGGATACAAATGGTAATGCAAGTTATAGATTCAAATTAGTTAGGAATAGTTCGATTGGTCAACAATATTGGAATAAAACACAAGATGCAACCACTAACTCATATAACAATTGGTTGACATCAGACTTAAATGAATATATAAATACAACATATTATAATACATTAACAACCAATTCTAAAACTATGATTGAAGCAGTAAAATATTATCTTGGAGGTCATCGTCCTGCCGATGGATGTGTGAAAGTAACAAGTGATGAAATGTGGCAATCGGAAAGAAAAAACGAAGCAAATAGAGATGACTACTACTATGGAACAAATCCAATAATGCAAAGTGATGTAAACAAAAAAATAGCACTAATGTATGTAAGTGACTTTGGATATGCAGCATCAAAACTATGTACTAAAACAATATATGATTATCACTCTGATTCATTATGTAATAGTAGTAATAACTGGTTAGATAACAATACAGATGAATGGCTTATAAATCCATTTCCAAGTTTTAAATCTGCATCATTTCGTACTTATACTAGTCAAACATATGGTAAAGTTGAAGTAGGGGTTGTAGATATCCAATCAATTAATGCTAGACCTGTTATCTATTTATCATCTAACGTAAAAATATCAGGTGGAAATGGAACGACAAGCAGTCCATATCAATTAACATTATAAGGAGGTTCATATGAAATTAAATAATAAAGGTATAACATTAGTAGAAGTAATAGTATCATTTGCACTTCTTATGATCATACTTGTAGGACTATTCAACATAATAATGGAAGTAAAATCAGATGTTACTGATAAACAAATGGAAAAAGAGTTCAAGGACTTTGATAATTTAATGATTGCAAGAATACAAGGAGATCTTATAAAAAATAAAGTTAAAAATTGTGAAACAAAAGACTCCAAATCAGTATCATGTGATAATGATAATGGAAAAATAACAATAAAAATAGATAATGGAATGATAACATATAATGGAGTAGAATACGCAATACCATATAAAGATAATGAAGGAGATATACTTCAATATCCAGACACTAATGGAGTTGTTATAAAAGACAATATATTAAAAATATCATTTATATATAGCTATGTCGATGGTACAAAAAAATTCGGATTTACAATAGTCCATCCATTAACAAACATAGAGTAACTGCAATAACTGCACTTATAACACCATGAATAATTCTAGCATATAGAAAGGGTAAATATTTTACTCTTTTTTTATTTAATATATTCATAATTTGTGTATGAACAGAAAATCCACCAAAACTTATAAAAAATGTAGATAAAAATATTTTTAAGTATAAATCATCATAAAAAGATATAAGTCTTAAACCTGTAGTCATTTCAATAATGCCTTTAAAAAACACATTACAAGGTAAAATACCAATAATTATTTGAAAAGTTACAATAATACCAAATATTAAAATCATTGTATTAATTGCATCCTTTATACCATTTAAAAAAACACTAAAAAAGTTGGTGGTATTAATCTTATTAACAAGAGTTCTAATACTATTTCTAACATCAATAACTTCAGTTATATTAGACTTATTATAACCTCTAAAAAGAATGCCCACTAAAATATTTCCTGTAATATGAGAAAATAATATAATAAAACCTAAATTAATATTACCAAGAAACATAACACCAACTGTATTTACAATAAACAAAGGATTAGAAAAAAAAGTAAATGTTAATATTTTTGATGCATTATAAGAATCAATTTTCTTCTTATCCATTAACATATCAATATATTTAGCACTACTAGGAAAACCAGTAAGCATACTCATAAAAAAAACAAAACTAGCATTGCTATTTACTAAAAATAATTTGTTAAAAACTTTATAAAAAATACTACCTAAAAACTCAGGTATACCAATTTCTACTAAAATATATGATATAATAAACATTGGAAATAGTGATGGGAAAATATTCTTAATAAATAGTTCATAACTAAAAAATATAGAATTATTTACAATACTAGAATTAATAAAAATAAAAAAAATAACAAAAGATAAACATAACATAATTATTAAAGAATAAAACTTTTTTTTCATACTTTCCTCACTTTCTTGTTATAATTATATTAAGGAGAAAATAATCTATGAAAAATAAAATAATAACTAATATTAAAAACTTTTTTGATAAAAAAACTATAATCTATATAATAACACTAGCAATATTCATTGCAATAATGCTTATACCTGTAGACTACTACATAACTATCGGGGGAGGAACAATGAACCTTGATAAAGATATAAAAATAACAAATGAAAAAAAGAAAAATGGCTCGATAAATGCAACCTATATAACAGAATTAAAAGGTAATGTTATTACATATTTATTATCATATATAGTACCAAATTTTGAAAAAGAAAAGGTAAAAAATGTAACGTATAAAGAGGAAACAAAAGAAAACTATGAATTTAGAGAAAAGATGTATTTTAATCAATCAATAAATAATGCTATATATGTAGCATACACTAACTCTAATAAAAAGATAACTACTAAAAGTAGTGACTTATATGTAATATATATAGATGAATTTGCAACAACAAATCTAAAAATAAAAGATAAAATAATCGAAGTAGATAATACTAAAATAAATGAAGCATCACAAATAAAAGAAATGATAAGTACTAAAAATGAAAATGATGAAGTAGAAATAAAAGTACAAAGAGATAATAAAGAAATAATTACTAAAACAAAAATAAAAATAATAGACAATGAAAAAAGAATGGGAGTATATATCTTAAATGATTATAACTATGAAGTAGATCCTAAAATAACATTTGACTTTTCAGGTAAACAAAGTGGACCATCCGGAGGACTAATGCTAACTTTATCAATATATAATAAATTAAATAATACTGATATAACTAAAGGTAATAAAATATGTGGAACAGGCACTATTGATAAAGATGGTATAGTCGGAGAAATTGGAGGAGTAAAATACAAAGTACAGGGAGCAAAAAGAAAAAAATGTGATATATTTCTAGTACCTAAAGAAAATTATGATGAAGCATATAAAACAATAAAAGAAAAAAACTATAAATTAAAACTATATAAAGTAGAAACATTTGATGAAGCATTAAAAGTGTTAAAAACACTTCAAAATAAATAATTAATATGTTAAAATATAAAATGAGGTGAAACTATAATGAAAGAAGTAAAAACTAAAAACTATTTTGTATTATTATTAATAATCCTATCAACAATTATAATAAGTTTATACTTATTCTCTTGGTATAAACAATACGATAATAATAAATTAAATAACCCAGTAATAACAGATACTCTTATGGAAGTAAAATATGATAATTTATCAAATATTCTACAAGAAAGAGATTTTTTAGTAGTCTATATGTGTACTACCAGTGAAAAAACATGTCGTAGTTTTGAATCTAAGTTTAAAAAATATATTACCAGTAATAATTTAAATGATGAGATAGTATATCTAAATCTTGGATTTAAAAATGATGAAAATGATTATTCTACTAAAATATATAATAAATATAAAAGTAGTGACTTAGTAAAAAAAGTAAATAAATATCCAACACTATTAGTATTTAAAAGTGGTAAAATTATTGATATATTATCATCAGATGACAAAGTACTAACAATAAATGAAATAGAACAATTCCTAAAAGGATATGAAATATGATAAATATAGTGTTATATGAACCAGAAATACCACAAAATACTGGAAACATTATGAGAACATGTGTAGCAACCGGAGCTAAACTACATCTCATAAAACCACTTGGTTTTGAACTAGATGAAAAAAGAATAAGAAGAAGCGGAGTAAACTATATAGATAAATTAAACTATGAAGTATATGAAAACTTTGATGACTTTAAAAATAAAAACCAAGGAACATATTACTATTTCACAAGATATGGTAAAAAACCTCATAGTAGTTTTAACTATAAAGAAGATACAGATAAAGATATTTACTTAATATTTGGTAAAGAAAGTACAGGTATACCAAAAGAAATATTACAAAAAGATTTAGAACACTGTATGAGAATACCAATGACAAGTGACGTAAGAAGTCTTAATCTTTCAAACTGTGTTGCAATAGTTTTATATGAAGTATTAAGGCAATTTGATTATAATGATTTATTAAGAACAGAACCACATAAAGGAGAAAACTTTATCGAAGAATAGTATTAAAAATACTTGTATAAAACTACAAAAAGTAGTATATTATACATAAAGAAGCACGTTCACTATGAACGTCAGCTTCAAGTTTTTTCAAAGGCTGTGACGTTTCTCTATATCAGAGAGACGTCACATTTAATATTAATTAGTACTTAAAGTATTACTAAGATGATAATCAATAGTAAAAGGATAACTATAAGTAGAACAGATATTAATAAATCTTTCTTTCTCATAACTATCACCTCGCTTTCTTAAAAAGAATAGCGAAGCTGACGCCCATAATGAACATGCAATATAAATATAACAAATAAATGTTTGCGTGTCAAGTTTGTTGAGTAGAAGAACAAAGAGAAAATAGTACTTGAAAAAGTACTTTTTTTGTTGTAAAATTAAACCATAAGAATAGACAAAATATGTCTAAAATGGAGGTAAAACTATGACAAACATTAATTCGTATGGGGGGGGGGCAAAATACTTATAACCCTTTAAAAACTAAAGGAAGAAATAAAAAAATAATAACTATAATAATACTTCTAATACTAATAGTAGTTAGTATTTCTTTTGCTGTATTTAGTCCTAGTATCAACTTACTAGGAAGAAGAAATATAAAAATATCTAAATGTGAACTAGATATAAACTTTAAAGAAAGTGATGAGTTAATGCTAATTAGTAAATATCCTATATCTACAAGACAGGCTCTTGAAGGAGACTATAAACCTAAAACAGTTACTATAACTAATAATTCTACATGTGATATGGCGTATTATAAATTAACTATAAAAGATTTAGTAAACTCATCTATAAATAAAGACGTAATACAATATCATGTAGTAGATAAACAAAATACTATGACATATAAACTTGGGGATGTTGATGGGAATAATAAAATAGATTATAATGATTCTTCTAGTGTATTCAACTATACAGTTGACTCAATATCAAATATTTCTTTTATTAGATATAATCCAACAAAGTTTGATTTGTTTGGTTTTGCAAGATATGCGGGTGATGTAGACGGAGATGGTAAGATAACAAAAAATGATGCTGATTTGATTGACAGCGGAAATTATCCAATCGGAACTCCACTTGAAGAAAAAACAACAACTAAAGAAATAATAAATGTAAACCCAGATACATTCTTAATAGAAAACTCACTAGAAAAAGGACAAACACATGAGTATGAAATAATAATGTGGATTAACATTAATGCTGAAAACGATGATTTATATATAAATAAAGATACAACAAAACCAATAGAATATAAGTATGCACTTAACATAGAAGCCACTGACAAAGAAAAGGAAAAAAGAACAATGACTGCAAGTGAATTTGCTCAAAGTAATGTTGGAACAGATGGTTTAGAAAAAGTAACACATGAAATAGATAATACATTACAAGTAGACAGTAGATTTGCTATAGAATATAGATATCGTGGTGGCAACACTTCCAATTATGTCACATTTAATAATGAACTATGGAGGATAATAGGAATAATACCAACTGAAGATACAAATGGTAATGTAGAAAATAGGTTTAAAATTATAAAAAATACTTCAGCAGGACAACATATTTGGAATGATTGTTCTCTGGTTGAAAACATTGAAGAAAGTAAAGGAAGATGTGATAATGGTTATTTTATGAATGATTGGACAACTTCTGCACTTAACACTTACTTAAACAATGATTATTATAATACGTTAACTACTGATGCAAAGAATATGATAGGAACAACGAAGTATTATTTTGGAAGTGTTTCTTCAAGCGATAATGATGATCGAAATTGGCGATTTGAGAGAGGAAAAGAAGCATGGTACGAAACTAATCCGATAATGCAAAACGATGCAAATAAGAAGATAGCACTAATATATAAAAGCGATTACTTATATGCATATCCTGCAAGTTGTAAAAACACTATTTCTAATATAGATGATAGTCCTAAATGCAATATGAGTAGAAACTGGCTTGCAGATATGCAACTTCAAGAATTTTATATAGATTCAGGAGGTTTATATGGCAGTGATGGATACACTGGATGTTTTTTGGAACCAGGGAATTTCAATTGTGATTGGGGCGTAATTGAAGAAGAACTAGATTTTCGTCCTGTTCTAACCATCTCATCTAATGTTAAAATATCAAGTGGAAATGGTACTAGTTCTAATCCATACACCTTATCACTTGAATAATCAACACAATCTGAGGAATTGACTTTGTCTTTTCTTCTTTTTTTTGATATAATTCTTATGGAGGTATCAATATGGGATTTTTTGATAAAATAAAAAACAGTTTTAAAACAAAAGAAAAAAATAATAATGAAATAAATGATTATACAAAAGGACTTAGCAAAAGTAGGGAAGGCTTTGTATCAAAACTAGTTAACCTAACTAATAAATACAGTCGTGTTAATGAAGACTTCTTTAATGAACTAGAAGAAATACTCATAATGGCAGACATCGGAGTAAATACTGTAATGTCATTTATGGATAGATTAAGAAAAAGAGTAATCGAAGATAAAATAGACGATCCAAAAATGCTTAAAGAAGTAATCGTAGATGAACTATTCATTATATATGTTAATGGAGATATAATAGTAAACAAAATAAACTATCAAGATGAAGGACCTACAGTCATACTCTTTGTCGGAGTAAACGGAGTAGGAAAGACCACTACTATAGGAAAAATAGCAACCCAAGAAATAAATAAAGGCAAAAAAGTACTAATGGTCGGTGCAGACACATTCCGTGCTGGAGCAGTAGAACAACTAAGAAACTGGGCTGAGGAAACTGGAAGTGACTTCGTCGGTGATGAAAACCTAAAAGACCCAGCAAGCGTTGTCTACAACGGATTAGAAAAAGCCGTTAAAGAATCATATGACATAGTTCTAATCGATACAGCAGGTAGACTTCAAAATAAAGTTAATCTAATGAATGAACTAGAAAAAATTAATAGAGTTATAAACAATTTTATACCAAATGCTCCTCATGAAACACTATTAGTACTAGATGCAACAACAGGACAAAACGGTATCAGTCAAGCAAAACAATTCAAAGAAGTAACAAACATCACTGGAATAGTCCTAACAAAACTAGATGGTACAGCCAAAGGAGGAATAGTACTAGCTATAAAAGAAGAAGTAGGAATACCAGTAAAATTCGTAGGATTCGGTGAAAAAGCAAACGATCTAAAAGTATTTGACATAGAAAACTATATATATGGTTTATTTAAGGATATGATCTAATGAAAAAAGAAATATATTACAATAACTTATTTGATTACTATGGAGAACTATTAAACGAAAAACAACAAGAATACTTTAAATACTACTATTTTGATAACTTATCTTTATCTGAAATTGCAGACAATCTTAATCTATCTAGAAATGCTATTCATAAACAATTAAAACTAATCGAAGAAAAATTAGAGTTCTATGATAATAAATTAAAACTAATAGATAAAGATAAGAAATTAATAGATTTTTCAAATAAAATTAATGATAAAAATTTAAAAGAAGAATTATTAAGTATTATAGAACTATAATACAAAAGGATTTATTATGAAAATATATATAATGGGATCAACTGGATCTGGAAAAACATACTTATCTAAAAAACTAAGCAATAAATATAATATAGAAGCCTTTGAATTAGATAAAATAGTCTATGATCAAAATAATTTAATGACTCATCGAAGTGATAAAGATATAGAAAAAGACTTTAATAAAATAATTAATAAAAAATCTTGGATAATCGAAGACATAGGAAGAAAAAGATTCTACAAAGGAAGACTTTTAGCAGATAAAATATACTATATAAAAATATCCAAACTAAAAACATATAAACAAATGATTAATAGATGGTATAAACAACTAAAAAATAAAGAAGATTATAATATCAAACCAACTATTAAAAGCCTAATCAAACAACTAAATGATGTAAGACTATATAAAAAACAAGAAAATAAAATCTTAAAAGAACTAGAACCATTTAAAGATAAATTAATATTTATAAAAAGAGGTGATAACCTTGATTGAAGAAATCTACAATAAAATGTTAAAAGATAATGAAATAAAAGATATCTATAACGAAGTAGAAGAATATGAAATAAATACTGGTGGATGGTGTTATCATAATTATGATCATGTAATGAATGTAACAGAAATGGTAATATACATTTTAAAAGAACTAAACTTCAATGAAGAAGATGTAGCAAAAGGAAAAATTGCTTGTCTGCTACATGATACTGGTGCAATATTAGGAAAAGATAACCATGCTTATCGAAGCTATACATATGCCAAAGAATACTTTAAAAAGAATGATATTAACTTTAAAGATATAGACCTTGTTCTTGAAGCAATAAAAGATCATAGTAATAACTTTGATACAGATAATATTTATACATTAGCTCTAATACTATCAGATAAACTAGATACTAAATCAAGTAGAGTAACTGAAGTAGGTAAAACTATACTAGGTAATAGACAATACACACATATAAAAGATATCAAAATATCAATAAAAAATAATTTATTAAGCATCAACTATATAACAGATAAAAATATTGATATAAAAGAACTAAATGAGTTTTATTTTACCAAAAAAGTATTTAATGCTATAAAGTCATTCTCTAATAAAATGAATCTTAATTATAAAGTATATATAGACAATAATGAATGGTCATTACAATAAAATGTAACAATTTTATTGTTTTTTTCATATTATATCTTTTTTAACATATAAGTTAAATGAAAGAGAGTGATGATATGAATAAAGAAGAGATAATAAAAAGCATAGCAACAAGAACTGGGGGAGACATATATTTAGGGGTTGTTGGAGCAGTAAGAACGGGGAAATCTACATTTATTAAAAAAGTAGTAGAAACTCTTGTTATACCAAATATAACAGATGAGTTTGAAAGAAAAAGAACTCTTGATGAACTTCCACAGTCAAGTGGAGGAAAAACCATTATGACAATCGAACCTAAGTTTATACCAAATAATGTTGCTAAAATTAAAGTTGATGAATTAGAGTGCAACATCAGATTAGTGGATTGTGTTGGATATGTAATTGAAAACTCCAAAGGATATGAAGACGAAAATGGACCACGTATGGTAAAAACTCCATGGTACAATGATGAAATTCCATTCATCGAAGCAGCAGAAATAGGAACAGAAAAAGTAATAAAAGACCACTCAACAATCGGAGTAGTAGTAACAACAGATGGTTCAATCGGAGATTTTGAAAGAGGAGACTATATTAAAGCTGAAGAAAAAGTAATCGGAGAATTAACATCAATTAATAAACCATTCATCGTAGTTCTAAACAGTACTCATCCAACCGATCCACAGACTCAAGCACTAGCTAAAGACATGAAAAACAACTACGGTGTACCAGTTCTACCTATGGACGTTTTATCAATGAATGAAAGAGATGTAACAGATATCTTACGTGAAGCACTATATGAATTCCCAGTACTTGAAGTATCAGTAGACATGCCAGAATGGATTGGTGTTCTAAACTCTAATCACTACGTAAAAAAATCATATGTTGAAAAAATAAAAGAAAGCGTAGTAGAAGTCGATAAACTTCGTGATGTAGACACTATTATAGAACACTTTAATGATTGTGAATATATATCAAAAGCATACATGTCTAAAGTAGACCCAGCAACAGGAATACTAAACATTAGATTAGATGCACCAGATGAATTATTTAATACTGTTTTAAATGAAATGATTGGTGTAGATATAACTAGTAAAGCAAGTTTACTTTCAATGTTCCAAGACTACAAAGAATCAAAAGCAGAATACGATCAAGTTAAATATGCTCTAAAAATGGTCAAAGCAACTGGATACGGTGTAGCAACTCCATCACTTAGTGATATGACACTAGATACACCAGAAGTCACTAAACAAGGAAATAGATATGGAATCAAACTAAAAGCCAAAGCCCCATCAATTCACATGATAAGAGTAGACGTCGAATCAAGCTTTGAACCAATCATTGGAACAGAAGTACAAAGCAAAGAATTAATAGACTACATAATGAAAGATAGTAAAAATGATCCTAATAGCATTTGGTCATCTGAAATATTTGGAAGAAGCCTAGATCAAATAGTTCAAGAAGGAATTCAATCTAAAATAAACATGATGCCAGAAAACATTCAATTCAAACTACAACAAACAATGAGTAAAGTAGTTAATAAAGGATCAGGAAACTTAATTGCAATAGTTATTTAGTTTACATAAAAAGATACAAAAGTGTCTTTTTTTATTAAAACCATTTACTTTATTTATAATATTTTGTATAATTTATTTATAAAGTATATGGAGGTTAAATATGAAAAATAATAAAAAAGGGTTTACTTTAATTGAATTATTAGCAGTAATCGTAATACTAGCTATATTAGCAGGAATAACTGCCATCATGGTAACTAATTACATTGAAAACTCTAAAATTAATGCTGACAGACTAAATGCTCAAAACATAACTAATGCAGTACTTAGAGAATGGCAAGTACAAGGAAATGAAAGTAACAGACAAGTTTATGTATTTGTAGATACAGATCCTAGTAAAGTAAATTCAAATGATTTACTTGAAAAACCACTTGCTAATAGTCCATGGACAGATAATGGATATGCAACAGCAAGAGCAATCATTGACGTAAATGGTAACGTTAGAGTATGTCTTTATGACAGCCAAGCTAAAAAAGGTGTAATTGGAGACTATCAAGCAATAGCGGGCGATGAAGACTTAAAAGGTAAAGACGAAAAAACTGAAAGAGAAGTTACAGATGCTGAAGTAAAAGCATATGGAGTTACCGCTGGTTCAAAATTTATTTCACTTCAATATAGAGAAATAACAGGTTGCCCTAGCGAATTCTATCCAAGTACAACACCTGAAACACCAGGTAATTAGTATAAATAGTAAAAAGAGTTTAAAACTCTTTTTTCTTTGTGATATAATTATTAAAGGGAGAGATAACATGGTATTTAGCAGTTCAATTTTTATATTTGGTTTCCTACCAATATTACTATTATTTTATTTTTTAAGTCCAAAAAAACTTAAAAACTATACACTATTACTATTTAGTTTACTATTCTACGCCTTCGGAGGATTAAAATATCTACTTATAATGATGCTTGTTGTTTTAATAGACTACTTCGGAGCAATTCTAATAGATAAATATAAAACAAAAACAAAACAAATACTTATAATAACAATAGCAATTAATATACTAGTATTAATGTTTTATAAATACACCAACTTCTTTATATCAAACATAAACAATCTATTCAATATAGACATAAAACTATTAAACATAATAATGCCCATAGGAATATCATTTTACACATTCCAAGCAATGAGCTATGTAATAGACGTCTATAAAAAAGAAGTAAAAGTCCAAAAAAACTACTTACTATTACTATTATACGTTAGTCTATTTCCCCAACTAATCGCGGGACCAATCGTAAGATATCAAACCATTGAAAAAGAAATAACTAAAAGAAAAACATCATTCGAGGACATATCATATGGTATAGAAAGATTCATTCTAGGATTTGCCAAAAAACTAATCATAGCCAATCAAATGGGTAAATTAGCAGACATCATCTTTGCAGGAAACTATTCTTTTACAACATCATGGATCGGGGCAATAGCATATATGTTTCAAATATACTTTGACTTCTCAGCATACTCTGATATGGCAATTGGACTAGGTAGAATATTCGGTTTCCATTTCTTAGAAAACTTTAACTTTCCATACATGGCAAAATCAATCACAGACTTCTGGAGAAGATGGCACATATCACTATCAACCTGGTTTAGAGACTATGTATACATTCCACTCGGAGGAAACAAAAAAGGAATAAAAAGACAAATACTAAACATGAGCATAGTCTGGTTACTAACAGGATTCTGGCATGGAGCAGCATACAACTTCATTCTATGGGGACTTTACTATTTAATATTCCTATCACTAGAAAAATTCATTCTATCAAAATACTTAAAAAAGACACCAAACATCCTAAAACACATCTATGCATTACTTATAATACTATTTGGTTGGGTTCTCTTTAGAGTGGACAATCTAAATCAATTCTACAACATAATAAGTGCAATGTTTAGCTTTGATATAACAACCATATCACTTATGGAGTCACGTATATACATTGAAACATATTATATATATTTCATACTAGCAACTATATTCTCAACAAATATATACTATGTTATATGCGATAAGTTTAAAGACAAATTACTATTTAATATTATAAAATACATAGGTCTAATAATCTTATTCATTATATCAATTATGTTTTTAGCACAATCTACATACAATCCATTTATATACTTTAGATTCTAAAGGAGGAAACATGAAAAAAATAAAAACAATATTTACTATTACATTCATTATTATAATATATACATTTATGTTTATAACACTTACTAATAATAATGAAATAAGCACTGTGGAAAAAAGAACACTTACAACATTTCCAAAGTTTTCATTAAAAACACTAATAAATGGAACTTATCTAGATACTTTAACAACAGCATTCTCAGACCAAATTGCCTTTAGAGATAAATTAGTTAAAGGATACTATTTATTTCAATTTCAAAGATATAATGGTGATGTAGTAAAAGGAAAAAATAATGAATTATACTCTGCATATCAAAGAATAAATAACGAAGATACTTACTTAGAAAATGTAAGACAAAGTACATACAACATAAACAAAGTAGCAGATAAAGTAACAACAAATAATACTAAGTTTATATTCCTATCTATTCCTAGAAAAGATGCAGTAGAAAAAGATAATCTACCAGACAGTTACATCAGCAGTGATACTATTTATAATAAAAGTATAGATGTAGTAAAACAAAACCTAAGCAACAACGTTATATTAATAGATGCTTATGAACTATTTGATGATAAAAATATTAGATACTATTACACAAATGATCATCATATAACACCACGTGGTGCAAATATTCTATACAATAAAATAAAACAAGCAACAAATGATAATAGACTAAAACAAAACAATCTAGAAGATCTATATACCATAGAAAAAACAATTATAAATGGTTCATTTAATAATCAATTAGGACAAAGTGTAAAACCTTCTTTAGAAGAACTTTATCTAGTACCTAAGTTTAATATTAACTATACTAGATATGAAGACTTAAAAGTATCAAATAAAAAAGTATATGGAAAAGGAAATAACTATGAAGACTCTTATATGGAAGGAGACAATGCCTTTACTATTATTGATACCAATAGAAAAGATTTACCTAATATTTTATATGTAGGTTCATCATTTACTAATATACTAGAAGCATTAAGTATACATGATTTTAATAAAATGATTTCAATTGACTATAGACACAATACTAGTAAAAATAGTATAAACTATTATGTTAAAACCTATAATATAGACTATGTAGTATTTATCCCGTCTCAATCAAATGATGCATTCTCATACAATATGATTAAAAAACATCTAGGCATGTAAAAAAGACCAATTGGTCTTTTATTTTGTCTTACTATTATAAATGTTTCTAAGTGTCTTAGTAAGTTTTACCTGTTCAATACGTTTATCTAACTCACTTTCTTCAACAAATTTAATAGCCTCAAGAAATTTAATTTTTCTATTATATTCATTATTCTTAAAACTCATCATAATTTTTTTAATTTCACTAGTATCAAATTCCCAGTCAGATATAAGCACAGTTTTATAAAAATCATCCAAATTAAAAGGATACTTTTCTGGATTAGAATAATATTGTTGTTTTCTAACATTATATAAAACCTCAAGTAAAACATCAGCACTAATTAAAACATCGAAATAATTCGTTAATTCATATATTTTTTCACTAATTTCATCTTTATTAGGATTAAACATATCCATTGTTAAAGGATGAAACCATAATTTGCTAATAAGATTATTACCAGTAACCAAGTAAGACATAGAGTTAATAGAGTTTACAAGATAATTTGGTAATTCTTTAAAACCAACTTCATCTACTAAATCATCAAATTCCCAAGCAATATCTGAAGAAAAATACGGAAAACTTTTATCAATAAGTTTACCCTTGTCCTCTTCATCCATTTTTGTTTTAGTTAAAGCAAAATATTTATACGACGATAAAAACTTATTATCATCTTTATTTCTTTTACTATCCCAAGTAGGATCAAAAAAGTAAATCCCATCAACATCATACTTTTCATCTTTAACATGTATAGCAACCCTTGCATGACCCCCATCATGATCAAGACTATCAAGTCTAATTTTGTAACAATCAATACCTAACTTATTAAGTAAAGTTTGAAATATTACAGAATATCCAACACATACAATTTTATCACCAAGTAGGGCAGAAGATAAATTTCTAGAGTTCAGCTTATCTTCACCATCATCAACTTCCAAGTAAACCTTATCTCTTACCATATCATAAACATACATTATCTTTTCCAAAGGAGAAAAATCAAATCTTTCTATTTCAGCAATTTTTTTATTTATAGAATCAGTAGTTTTTTTATATTCATCAAACGTAATTAAAGAATAGTTACCCTCAATTTTAAAATATATATTTGAGGTATTTTTTCCAAAAGAACTCTCAATTTCCTCAATTAAATTACTATTTAATAAATTATAATCACTAAAAATAATTCTCTTAGTAAGTAAAATAGGATTTTCTTTAACAAACTTTGCAACAACTTTTGGTTCATAGAAAAACTCAATATCAGAAACATTTCTAATATAATTTAATCTATCATTCTTAATCTTTTCTAAAACTTCTAAACGTTCATCATCTTCACACGTCGAAATACAACAATCAATATTTTGATCAAAGTCATATGGATCAGAAATAATTTCCTCAAAGCTTCTGTCTAATGATGAACTAATATCTATTTCATAATCGTAATTAGAAGAACAAGCCATAATATATGTTAATAATATATTATCTTCTTCCAAAGGTTTTATAGATAATTTACCATTCATAAAAAATACCCCCAAATAATATAAAGTATACTAACTTTTAATTGCACAAATTATATCACAAAACGAACAAAAAGTCAAATTTTTGTAATAAAAAAAAGCTTTACAAAAATGTAAAACTTTTTATCTTATCCTGCAGTATTTTCTTCAGGTTCACTAGGTTCAGTAGGAGTATCAGGAGTACTTGGTGTATCTGGTTCACTAGGAGTATCAGGTTTAGTAGGTTCACTAGGCTCATCTGGAGTACTAGGAGTATCAACCTTTAATCTATTAACAGTTATTACAATCTTACCAGATATTAAATCTATTCTTTTATTTTGTGGATAACTTTGATCAGTTACAATACCATCAGTACCAGAAGTAATTATATTTTCTTTTATTTCATAACTAACTCCATTACTACGTAACCAATTAACAGCATAACTCTCACTCTTACCAACGAAATTAGGAAGTAGGGTATAAGTACTAGTAGCACTCAAGTTATCAGTACCTATTGTTTCCATTTCATATTCTTCTTCAATATTAAAGTTCATTCTCTTAACATCTAAATTAGGTTTAGCAGATAAATTATCTTTCATAGCTTTAACTATTTGATTAAGACTACTCTTATTAGGAATATAATTATATAAAACTAAACCACTTCTTTCATCATATATCATTTGACTAGAACCAGATAAATAAAGTTGCCTTATATTAATTAAATTAGATGATTCACTACTAGTAAGAACTAAATTCTTAGCAATATCATAGAAAGATAATATTTGATTAGTAGTAAAGTTTGTATCTATATTTTGACTAACCATATCAAGTATCTTTAACATTTGACCAGCACTTTTAATACTCTTAACTTTATTAAGCATACCTTGAATTACTAATTGTTGATTAACACCACGTTGAAGATCTCCAGTAAGTAAAGTCTTTCTATGCCTTGCAAGAGCAAGAGCTTGTTCACCATTAAGAGTTTGTTTTCCTTCTTTTAAACATATTAACTTATCCTTAGAAGTAGCACGTTTAGAATTAGATTCACAAAAATCAAGCGGAACATCAACTTCAATACCATCCATAGCATCAACCAACTTAACAACACCTTGGAAGTTAACTTTAACATAATAGTCTATATTAATACCAGTAAAGTTTTCAATAGTTTTAATCATACAACTAGCACCATTCCATGCTGCATGAGTAATCTTATTTTCTTTTTGATTAGCAAAACATGCAATTGGAACATAAGTATCCCTTGGAATACTAAGTATAGTAGCATTAAGTGTTTTAGGATTAAATGTAAGTAACATCAATGCATCACCATTACCACTTGCATTCTTCTTTAAAGTCGGAGCAGTAGAGTCAATTCCCATAACTAACACTGTAAATGGTTTATCTACTTTATCAGAAGAACTAATATTAGTATCTTCTCCAGTTAACTTAGCAATCTCATCCTTTGTATAAGTCATCTCTTTTTTATAAACTACTTTAGTTTCCTTAGCAATATTCTTATATTCATTAATTTCATCAAACATTGATACATAATCTTCAGATACAATCATTATATCAATATCTTTACTATAAAGACCCTTTACTAAAGCAGTAAAATCTTCATAATCCACTAAAGTATTATTCTTTTCCAAACTATTTTCTTTAATAACTTCTTTACCAATTACATACCCCTCAATAGAAGTCTCATCTTCCACTATACCAATCTTAGCATCTTTAATAGAACTAATATCTTTAATATTACTATTCTTTAAAGTAACAAAAGCAGTAGTATAAGTTATTTCATTCTTATTCATGCTACTAAGAGTACTATAAGTCTTTAGTATATAATAACTACCAATAGCTTGAGCAAATATAAATATACTAGCTATTATTACAAATATAAAGAATTTACTCTGTTTTTCTTTTTTAAGCAACTTAGTAGTAAGAATAATACTTATAATATTGATTATTGCTACTAATATCATAAATACATATCTTAACTCAGTTTCTATTCCTTTAATTATATATAAAGAATAGAGTAGAGTAAACATAGCAAGAAGCTGAACTACTATAAATAAAATACTAATTACTTTTATTGCTTTCTTAGATTTAGACTTTGTCTCATTATTATCTTTAATCTTAACTTGTTTTCTTTTCATACAAACACTCCTTATGCTATTAAGTATATAATATTTTTAATAATTATTCAATTATAATATGAAAAAAAGAAGCATTTTTCGCTTCTTAATTTACAGTTATATTTTTACTAAATGTTTCAGACTCACCACGATAACTAGCAGTATATTGCACTGTATAAGAACTAAAAGCACTTGTATCAATACTACTAACCTCCTTACCAGTAGCATTATCTATTATCTTACTAGTAATCTTAGCACTAGATGTAACATCTTCATCATTTTCATAAACCGAAACAGGATTAGATGTCGGAGTGTATGTACTTCCGATTGGTAGAGTAGTTTCTGACTCATCATTAAACTCAAACTTAATTTTTGATGCAATTGATGCTGTCGCCGGACTACTCATGTTGGTTGTAACATTCTTAAACGATGTCCTAACAGTATATGTTCCATATGGATAATTTGGAGTATAAGTATAGTAATTATCAGTAGTAAATGCTATTTGTTTCCCATCCTTATAAACCCTATAACCAAATTGACCATTAGTCTTTTCACTCATATCTTCAGGTTTATTAACACTATTCCATGAAAGTTTAACTTTACCATCCACATATTCAGCAGTAAATCCAGTCGGAGTATCAAGAGTCTTATATCTACCAGATGTTTCAGTAGGTTCTGTACCACGTTTAAATAACTCTGTTATTATCATATTTGATGGAGTACTCTTACTTGGCAATAATTCAGTACCTTTTTCAACTTTTACTGATACAACACTTGAAGGTTTTTTAAATGTTGCACCATTATTATTAAATATTGCTTTAGCACAAGCTTTATATAAATTATTTTTATGTGAATACATTGTACTACCTGAAAGATATTGTCCTTTCTTGTTTTCAGTATAACCAGTCCACATTGCAAGAGATATATCTGGAGTAAATCCTGCGACTAATCCATCTGGTCCAGTACCACTTGGATAACCATAATATGCTCTTGTTTTATCATCATAGTTTGTAGTACCTGTTTTAAGAGCTATTTGATCAGATACAGCTCCATAAACACCAATATTTTTAGCAGTTTGTTTTAGTACATCTGCGATCATATATGCTGTTGAATCACTAATTATTTTTTTCTTTTCTGGAGCAGTTTCTTTTTCATCAATTACCTCATCAGAATTTCTAAGTACTAATTTGTTTACAGTATATGGTTCATAATAATATCCACCATTAGAGAATATTTGGAAAGCACCCGCAAGTTGAAGAGGGGATGTACCATCAAATGCTCCCAGAGCATGAGCTTCGTGTAAATATCCTGATGAATCAATTTCTGGTGTTAATCCAATTGAAGTAACAAACTTCTTAATCTTTTCGTTATCAACACTTCTGAAAGCTTTAACAGCAGGAATATTTCTTGAATCTGATAATGCATATCTTAATGTAATATCACCTTTATAAGCATAGTCGTAGTTTACAATTTTTCCACCACCACCAGAATAAGAAGTAGGGGTGTCGCTAAATATTTTAGCAGTACTCCAATTTTCATATTCAATACCAGGTGCATAATCAAATAATGGTTTAGCAGTAGAACCTATTTGTCTTTTAATATCAGTAGCATAACTCATTGTAAGTTCGCCTTTCCTATTTCTTCCTGCTCCTAGTGCAATTATTTTACCAGTACTAGAATCAATTGCTACAACACCAGCTTGGACTGTTTTATTAGGCCATTTATATGATTTGCCACTAAATACATCATTTAAAGCCTCTTGCTTCTTAGTATCCATATTAGTATAAATATCCATAGACACAACATAAGGATCAAAACCATATTTTTTAACAACCTCATTATAAACAGTATCCAAGTAAGGTTGATACTCACTAGTAGCATAAGAACTACTATTAGGACTAAGCAAATCCTCAACTGATATAGAACTTGCAATATCAGCTTGTTCTTGTGTTATATAACCATGTCTTACCATCAAAGATAATACAGTAGCACGTCTAGCTTCAGCATTTTCAGGATATATATTAGGATCATAAGAACTTGGTGCTTGGAAAAGTCCTGCAATAAGCGATGCCTCAGATAAATTAAGCTCAGTAGCATGCTTACCAAAATAAGTTTGAGAAGCTTGTTCAATACCAAATGAATTAGAACCTAAGAATGGAATATTAGCATAAAACTCAATAATTTCTTGCTTAGTATATGCCTTTTCCATTTTAAATACTGATAAATAAATATCTGTAAACTTTCTTATAATTCCTTTTATACCATCTGCATTATCACTAGTAAAACTCTTCTTAACAACTTGCATTGTCAAAGTAGAACCCCCTCCAGCATCTCTACCAAGAAGTTGTCCTATAACTGCCTTAGCAAATCTTGGAGCATCAAGTCCATTATGTTGGAAGAATCTTGAATCTTCTGTTGCAATAATTGCATCAATTAGTACTTCAGGTATTTCATCATATGTTACATTTTCTCTTTTATCACTACCAAATGTTGCTACTAATTTGTTTTTATTATCATAAACTCTAGTAGTTTCTCTAGTAACTAATTGTTCAGTATCAAACTTTGGAGCACTAATAACAATGTAAGCAAAGAACAATATAAATGATAATATTCCAATAATACCAAGAGTCAATATTAAAATAAATATTGATTTTATTAACTTTCTCTTACCACTATTCTTAGGGTATCTATCTAGGGTAATTGTAAGTGCTATTAATATTGCAAAGAAAACCATTATAGGAATTGTAATTATTATTCCAAACATAATAATAGATGCAATAAATAAGACAACACTAACTACTGCTAGCAACAAGATATATAAGTTTGAAATCTTCCTAGGTCTAGTATCTACAGTATTAACTTCTACTTTTTTTCTTTTAACTTTCTTCTTCATTTTTAATACCTCCATATTTTTCTATTACTTTTAAATAGTCTACTTGTGGTTGTAATGTATCTTTTATTAAATGACCCCTTTCTTTAAAATATTCATATGGAATAGACTTTCTATCATTATTATTAATAAAATCTAATAAGTCCTCTCCAAATAAAAGATATGTTTCATTTAATGTTGTAAATCTAAGTATTATAAAACCTATACCCTTATGCCTTATAACACTTTCTATGTGTTTAATTTGATGATTATGAATATTAGATAAAGGAAAACTAGTTTTACTCTTTGTTTCTTTAGCATCAAAGTCAATATATTTTCCCTTATATATACCATTATAATCAGTAGTCGAGGGGACCTTAAAATAAGCATCAACTATTTTTTGATTTACCTGTTTCACTACCGCAACAGGAGTCGGTTTCTTATGTACAACAGCTATATCATGTAACAAATAGTACTCATTCGTAGAATTAATTTCACTTTCTAAAGTCATTCCTCTGTTTCCGTAACTTTTAACTTTTTTATTAGTAGTTTTAACTATATTATTCGGGTACTTTATCAAATTAATCACCATAACAAAATTATACTACATTATTATATTATTTTCCATATTAATTAGCGAAACTTGACATCTATTGTCGTATTTGATGAATTTTTTTAAATATTAGTATATATTTGTATTGGGAGTGATTAAAATATGAAAAACGAAGAACTAATTTTTTTAATGAATAAGATGATTTATGATGTAAAAAGTACAAGAATAGATATTGGTTATAAGTATCTGAAAAAAGAGTATAAATAGATTATATTCATGTGATTTAAATTATTGATAATGCCAGGGGTAAATAGCAAAACTATACAACTCCAGCAAATCAAATATATCTGAACACATAAAACATATACTAGAAGAAAAAGAATTAGATGAAAATGCAGTTGTTCGGAAATTCCGAACAACTGAAACGAATTTTAGAAAATTAACAAATGAAAAATTACATACAATATATTAAAAATATAAATAATTTATGATTGAAATTTTTCTAAATTATTGACCTTTCATGCAAATCAATGATAAAATACAATTAAATTAACCGGAGGTTATACTTATGAAAGAAAAAATAATAGAAAAATTTAATTTAGGAAAAACTTTAACATACGATGAATTATCATATTTCTTTAATGGTTATTTATCAAATGATGTATCTGATGAAGAAATGACCATTGTTCTTAAAAATATATGTAAAAATGGTCTTAGTGAACAAGAAATCTTTGATCTTGTTGATATCTTTATAAAAAGTGGAGACACACTACACTTTGACTTTCCAACAATAGATAAACATTCAACCGGAGGAGTCGGGGATAAAACAACATTAGTGGTACTTTCAATACTAGCATCATGTGGAGTAAAAATAGTGAAAATGAGTGGACGTGCTCTTGGATATACAGGGGGTACAATAGATAAATTAGAAAGCATCGGAGTAAATGTTAATCTAACTTATGAAGAAGTACTAAAACAAGTAAATGATATTGGAATGGTAATTACATCACAAACTAAAAACCTATGTCCAATGGATAAAAAAGTCTATGCTCTAAGAGATGTAACCGGAACTACTAATTCTCTTGCTCTTATTGCTATTAGTATAATGAGTAAAAAAATCGCCGGAGGATCAGATAATATCCTAATCGATGTTAAAGTAGGGCGTGGTGCACTTGTAAGAACTGCTAAAGAGGCTAAGAAATTAGCAGACCTAATGATTAGTATTGGTAAAAAATACAATAAAAAAGTAGTATGTATGCTTACTAGAATGGATAATCCTCTAGGAAATAATATAGGAAACTCTATTGAAATACTTGAAGTCCTAGATGTATTAAAAGATAAAGTTAGAAATAATCTATATTACCTAAGCTATGATATGGCAAGTGTAATGCTTAGCATATATACTGGAATGAAAATACGTGATGCAAGAAACAAAGTAAAAGAAGCAATTACAAGTGGAAAAGCATACGATAAATTTGTAGAGTTTGTTAACTATCAAGGAGGAAAACTTGAAATAAGACTAGAAAGACCAATTGAAATTTATGCCAAAGAAAGTGGATTTATAAAATCAATTGATGCTAAAGAATTAGGAAGTCTTTCTATGGAACTTGGCGCAGGGAGAAGCCTAACTAATAAAAACATTGACTATAATGCTGGAATAATTCTTGAAAAAAATGTATGTGACTTTGTATCACGCGGAGAAACTCTATGCATGTTATATGGAAAAAATTCTGTTGATATTGATCGTGCTTTTAAAGCATTTAAAATTCAAAAAAATAGACCATTTATGAAATCAATAGTTATAAAAACAATAAAATAGTGTTGACAAAAGTTGACACTATTTTTTTATTTTGTTGCTATATTTTAAAATTTATTTTATACTTGATTTATAACGATATGGAGGTTTTAAAATGAAAAACAAAAAAATATTTACAATTTTGATACTATTTACTATGTTATGCAACATATTTAGTCCATTTATGATGATGGTCAATGCAGAAGAGACAACTATTAATGATTACATCAATTCATTAAATAATAGTATTAATCTAATTAATACAAAACTTGAACTATCTAAAAATAGTATTTCATCTACTGATATTGCTTATGAGTCAGCTTTAATAACTATTGAAAGTGATATTTCTAATCTTAATAATAAAATAAATAATTTAAATAATGAAATATCAAACATAAATCTAAGTAATTTAGTGCAAAATAATACAGAACTAAACAATAAGTATAATGATTACTTATCAAAAGGATGTAAAGATCAAACACTAGACATCAACAACATAACAGATATAAACTGTTCTTATGAAGAAAATGGTATTATTATAAATAATAACTTTATAGAAAAAAATGATATAATTAATCAAATAAATATTAACTATATTAAACCAGTACAAGATGAAATTACTAACTATAATAACAACTATGATAATAAGATAAATGAATATAAAGAAATATTTAATAATTATTTTGATAATGAATATAAAAATACTTTACAAAATGCTGAAGAAACATATAATAAAATTAAAAACTTTATAGTAAATAATCAAACTAATGGAAACAAAACCAATGAATTAGAAGTCTTTAATAGTATAGAGGAAGATTTTAATAAGATTAAAAACTATAAAACAGCATGCAATGTCAATGAAATATCTAATATTAAGAATAATATTAATTCATTAGTGACAAGTATTAATAACAAAAGTACTGTATTCTTTAATGAAAATAAAACATATATAGAATTAGGACTTGATACTAAAATAACAGATTTAACAAATAAATATAATGATTTAGTAAGTTCATATAAAAACTGGCTAAATACAAAAAATATAGATATTAATAACATTACTGATGAACAAATGTTATCAAATATCGATGGTGAATTTAGTAACTTATTTACTAAAACAGTTGATACAACAAATGAATACAATAGACTAAATAATGAAATAAATACTTATTTAGAAAGAATGCCTAGTGATAAAGGAACACTTGATAATTTAATGCAAGATCTAAATACAATAAATAGTAAACTTAATACAAATATAGTATTTACTTATATAGAAAACTTAATTGAACAATCAGATTTACCAGATGAAGATACTGTAGATAGATTATTATTTGTTAAAAAATTTCAAATTAAAGAAAGTGCAAAAGAAAAACTTATAAATAAAAAAAATAGTTTCTATACACTTAGTATAAATTACTATGATTATAAAATAACTAATGATAAAATAATTCTATACAATGTAGCAACAATTCCAACAGATTTAAAAAATGATATTGTATATAATGCAACATTTAGATTAGAAAATAATATGTTATATTTAAATGATAGAAATGATGAATTTCTTAACGAATATAAAATAGTTCTAGCTGGTGATTTTAATAGTGATACCATATTAGATGAACAAGATTTAGATTTTTTACACCAACTAATAGTATCAGAAAATATAAAAGAAGATCAATTACAACTTGGAGATCTAAATAAAGATGCTACATTAGATATTATAGATTTAGGTCTATTAAATAACTTAGTAAACTATAATCAAAATATAACAACTGAGGCTTCATATAGAATTACTAAATCTATTAAAGATAATACGATTACTTATAACATATATTTAAAAAGTAATGGAAATGTAAATGGATTTAGTTATAAAATTAAAACTAGTAAAGATTTAACTCTAAATAAAATAGTTACTAATAATAAAGTATTAACAAAAGATGATTTAGTAATAGGATATGGTTCATTTAATGATGGAGACTTACTACTAAGTATTGTCTATGATCAAAATGATACAAAAGAAGATTATACTACATTTGAAATATATGATGGTATAATAACATTTAATAATTTTTCTAAAGATTCAAACTATAAAGATGTAGTAAAAAATATAAAAGAAGAAACTACAACTACTAATACTAATAACGTTGTTACTACTAATAATAATGCTAATAGTAATAACAATGTAGTAGTACAAGAATTAACAGTAGAAAAAGAAGAAATTAAAACAACAAAAGATGATACAAAAGAAGATAATAATAAAAATGTTACAATAACAGATTTAGAAGACACTAATAAAGATAAAATTGAATGGAAAAATATTATAAAAGTAATTGTTATTGTATTACTTGGTGCACTTATTATCTATTTCTTAAGTAAAGAAGATAATAGTGAAAATAACACTGACAATAAAAATAATATATTAAATGAATAGTACTTGAAAAAGTACTTTTTTTGTTATAGAATTAACTTATAAGAAACTATGGAGGTAAAACTATGGGAAACAAATATTCGTATGGGGGGGGGGCGAAATACTTATAAGATAAACCCTTTATTTAAAGATATAAAAGAATATAATAAATATCTATTATCATTAATAGGTATTTTTGTGCTATTACTTTCAGGTATTATTTCTTATAATTATACAAATACTTCCTATGCAAAATGGAGTAGTAGTGTTGAATCAAAAAATATATTAAAACTAAGTGTAAAAAAGAAAGATTATGCTCTAGAGTTTGCACAAGCTAAAGTTGGTACTGATGGATTAGAACAAATAACTCATACAATAGATAACACCTTACAAGTAGATGAAAGATTTGCAACAGAGTATAGATATCGTGGAGGAGATTCAGTAGCAAAGAACTATGTAACATTCAATAATGAAGTATGGAGAATAATCGGAGTAATACCAACTGAAGATACAGATGGAAAAGTAGAAAATCGAATAAAAATAATAAAAGATATCTCAATAGGAAATAAGTATTGGAATAAAACCAAAGATACAACAACTAATACATATAATAATTGGGTAACAGGAACATTAAATACATACTTAAATAATGATTATTATAATGCATTAAGTACAACAGCAAAAAATATGATAGGAACAACAAAATATTATCTTGGAGGATATAGTACTTCCAAAATAAAAACTGATGTAATGTGGCAATATGAAAGAAAGGATGAAGCAAATAGAACAGGCTATTACTCTGGTACAAATCCTATAATGCAAAATGATGCAAATAAAAAAATAGCGATAATGTATGCAAGTGATTATGGATATGCAGCATCAAAAAAATGCACAATCAATTTATATGATTATGATGGTTCAGCGAGTTGCAAAACAACAAATAATTGGCTAGATAAATCACAAGATGAATGGTTGCTTCCGCAGCGTTCAAACTTTTCCTTCAGTGCTTTCTATGTGACCTCGAGTGGCTATGTCAATCCCAGCGACTACATCAGCAGCAACGAGAATGCCGTGCGCCCAGTCCTTTATCTTTCATCTAACGTAAAAATTTCAGGTGGAGAAGGAACTTCTCAAAAACCGTATATGCTTAGCATCAGTTGAGTAACATGAGCAAGCCTGCAAGGTAAAATCTTGCGGCGAGCAGTAGAAAATAAGATTAGTAATTTTAAAACAATTTAACAATAAGTTAATATAACAAAAATATCTAATATAAACTAGTAAGTTTAATTACTTATTAGTTTTTTTATGATATAATTATTTATGGAAGTGATAAAAAATGAGACAAATAATTGATAAACTAATTTTAAATAATAAAACAATATCCACTATGGAGTCTTGTACTGGGGGAGGACTTGCTAATGAAATAACAAGCTATGAAGATGCTTCTAAAGTGCTAAAGTTTTCAGCAGTCACCTATAGTAATGAATACAAAATAAAAATGGGTGTTAAAGAAGAAATAATAAATAAATATACAGTCTACAGTATAGAAACAGCACATAGTATGGCCTCATCCATCAGTAATTTCACTAATTCTAACTATGGAGTAGGCATAACAGGTAAACTAAACAAAGTAGATTTAGATAACCCATATGGAGAAGACAATGTAGTATTCGTATCTATTTATGATAAAGACAATAATATATACCATGATCTTGAAATAAAAGTAGATAAAAGTTCACGTAAAGAAAATAAAATCGTTGTAATAAACAAAATAATTGATAAATTACACGAAATATTATAGGGAGGATCTATGAAAAAAGTAATATTAATAGATGGAAACAATCTTCTTTTCAGAAGTTATTATGCCACAGCATACTCTGGAAGTATTCTAAGAAACTCAAAAGGTTTTCCTACCAATGCCTTATTTGGATTCATTAACATGCTAAATAAAATTATTAATGAAGAAAATCCTAGTTATATGATGATTGCCTTTGATAAAGGAAAAACATTTAGACATGAAAAATATGAAGGTTATAAAGATGGAAGAAAACAAACTCCTCTTGAATTAAACCAACAATTTCCAGTAGCTAAAGAAATAGCAAGAACAATGGGAATAAAATGCTTTGAAATAGATAACTATGAAGCAGACGATATAATAGGAACATTTGCTAAAGAAGTAGATAAAGATGATGATTTTATTGCTACTATTGTATCAAGTGATAAAGACTTATTACAATTAATATCTAATGATGTTGAAGTAAAACTACTTAAAACAAATGACTATATCAGAATGAATGAAAAGACATTCTTTGATACCTATGGAATAACACCACCTAGAATGGTCGATTTAAAATCATTAATGGGAGACCCATCAGACAACATCCCCGGAGTCAAAGGAATCGGAGAAAAAACAGCATTAAAACTATTACATGAATATAAAACACTTGATGGTATATATGAAAATATAGACTCAATTAAAGGAAGTACAAAAAATAAATTAGAAGAATCAAAAAAAGATGCTTATTTCTCATATGAACTTGCAACAATTTATAAAGACGTTCCAATTGACACTAATCTTTCAAATATTAAATATGAAGGAATAACAAAAGAATACATCCCATTACTTGAAGAATATGAATTCTATTCCATAATCAAAAAATTAGGAGTCAAAGAAGAAGTGAAAGAACTAGAATATGAAGTAAAAGATAATATTTCTATTGATGGTGACTTTGCCTACTATATTCTAGTAAATGGTAACTATCACGATAAAGATGTGATTGGAATTGGTATTTATAATGATAATATTTCATGTTTTATAGATAAAGAAAATATTAAAAACCTAGATATTTTTAATAATGATAATACTAAATATACATATGACTTAAAGAAAAACATAACACTATTTAAATATTTTAATATTCCATATAATAAGAACAATAAAGACTTAGTATTAGAAACATATCTATTAAACTACAACATAAAAGATGATATCAGCTATCTTACTAGTATATGTGGTGAAACTACTACTGAAGATATAACCCTTTTAAAGAAAAAAGACGTTACAAAAGAAGATATAATGAAAAATACAGTCTCTAAAGCAAAGTTCATTTGGGATAATAAAACTAGATTCTATAAAGAATTAAACAATGATGAAGAAAAACTATATCTTGACATTGAACTTCCATTAACATATGTACTATCTGATATGGAATACACTGGTGTTAATATAGATTTAGAAGTCTTAAATAAAATGAAAGAAGATCTTCAAAATAAATTAGAAATTCTAACTAAAGATATCTATACACTCGCAGGAGTTGAGTTTAATATACTAAGTCCTAAACAACTAGGAACAATTCTTTTTGAAAAACTATCTATTCCATATCCTAAAAAAATAAAAAATGATAGTTATTCTACTAGTGCAGATATCCTAAATAAACTTACTAACTATGAAATAGTAGAAAAAGTACTTACATATAGAATGCTTGCTAAATTATATAGTAACTATGCAGTAGGACTAATTGATTACATAAAAGAAGATGGAAGAATACACACTATATTTAATCAAACCCTAACAAGAACAGGAAGACTTTCAAGTACAAGTCCTAATCTACAAAATATACCTATGAGAACAGAATATGGAAGAATGATTAGAAAAGCATTTATTCCTAGTGATAACGGATATATCCTATCTAGTGACTATTCTCAAATAGAACTAAGAGTATTTGCACATATGTCTAACGCTACTAACTTAATCGAAGCATTCAATAATGATATGGATATTCATACTAAAACTGCAATGGATATATACCATGTACCAAAAGAAGAAGTAACACCTCTTATGAGAAGAAATGCTAAAGCAGTTAACTTTGGTATTATATACGGTATAAGTAGCTTTGGACTATCCGAAGACTTAAATATCAATGTAAAAGAAGCAAAAGAGTTTATAGACAACTATCTAAATACATTCCCAGGTATAAAAGACTACATGGAAAACCTAAAAAAAATAGCCTATCAAAATGGATATGTTAAAACATTATTTGGAAGAACAAGAGTAATAGACGAATTAAAAAACAGCAACTATATAATAAGACAAAGTGGAGAAAGAATGGCACTTAATACCCCAATCCAAGGAACAAGTGCAGATATCTTAAAAAAAGCAATGATAGAAATATATGATTTATTTAATGAAAAGAAACTAAAATCTAAAATGATTATTCAAGTACACGATGAATTAGTATTTGATGTTTATAAAGATGAAAAAGAAGTAGTAGAACAAATAGTAAAAGAAAAAATGGAAAATGTATATAAATTAAATGTTCCTTTAAAAGCAGATATTAATATTGGAACCAATTGGTATGAGGCTAAATAATGCCAGAACTTCCAGAAGTAGAAACAGTAAGAAAACAACTACTAAATCATCTACAACATAAAACTATTAAAAGTATAAATATAATTCATAACAATGTATTTGAAAATCAAGATACCAATAAAGTAAAACTAAATATCCAAAACCAAACAATAAATGACATTAAAAGAAGAGGTAAATGGTTAATATTTGAACTTGATAATTATGATTTACTTAGTCATTTAAGAATGGAAGGAAAATATTTATATAGAAAACCAAATGAAAAAATAGAGAAACATGAACTAGTAATATTTAACATTGATGATACATTTGAACTAAGATATAAAGATACTAGAAAATTTGGTAAAATGTACTTAATAAATAAAGAAGATTTATACAAAAACTCTCCACTTACAAAATTAGGACTAGAACCATGGGATGATAATCTTACTATAAACTATTTAAAAGATAAATATAAAAACAAAAAACTTCCTATTAAAACAGTTCTTCTAGATCAAAGTATAATAACAGGAATAGGTAATATCTATGCTGATGAAATACTATTCTTATCAAAAATAAATCCCCATAAAAAATGTAGTGACTTAAATGATAAAGAATTAAAACTTATAATAGAAAACACTAAAAAAGTACTAGACAAAGCAATAAAAGAAGGCGGTACTACTATAAGAAGCTATACATCTGAAGAAGGAGTATCAGGAAGATTTCAAAACAACTTATTAGTCCACAAAAGAGAAAATGAAAAATGTTTAGTATGTAATAATATAATTATAAGAGATAAAATCGGAGGAAGAAGTACTTATTACTGCAATAAATGCCAAAAATAAAGCGTTTCAATAGAGACGTTTTTATTTTTACTTTATTTTAATTTACTTATCATTAAAAATATCTTATAATTATTATGGTGATACATAATGAACGATGTTAGTAAAAGAATAAAAGAATTAACAGACTTACTTAATAAATACAACCATGAATACTATATACTAGATAAACCAAGTGTTAGCGACTTTGAATATGATAGACTAATGCAAGAATTAATAAAACTTGAACAAAAATATCCAGACTTAAAACAACCAGATTCTCCGACTGAAAGAGTAGGCTCAGAAGTACTATCTAACTTTGAAAAAGTTCGCCATAAACTACCTATGTTATCCCTAGGAAATGTTTTTAATGAAGACGAAATAATAAAGTTTGATGAAAGAATAAAAAAAGAAGGATATAATCCAACCTATGTAGTAGAACTAAAAATAGATGGTCTAGCAATAAGTCTTACCTATGAAAATGGTGTTTTAGTACGTGGTGTAACTCGTGGAGATGGTAAAGTAGGAGAAGACATCACTAATAATGTAAAAACTATTAAAACAATACCACTTAGATTAAAAAAAGACATATCAATCGAAGTACGTGGTGAAATATATATAGATAAAAAAGAATTTGAAAGAGTAAATAAACAAAGAAAAGAAAAAGGACTAGAACAATTTCAAAACTGTCGTAACCTTGCCAGTGGTTCAGTAAGACAACTAGATAGTAAAGTTGCAGCATCAAGAAATCTAAACTGTTTCTTATATCATCTACCTAATCCTATAGACTATGGACTATATAGACACTCTGATGTTTTAGAGTATTTCGAATCTTTAGGACTCCGCGTAAATCCTAAAAGAAAACTTTGTAATAACATAAATGAAGTAATAAGTTTTATTAATGAAATAACAAGTATCAGATCAACACTTCCATACGATATAGATGGAATGGTTATAAAAGTAAATGACATAAGAATGCAAGAAAACCTTGGATATACTGCTAAATATCCTAAATGGGCAACAGCTTATAAGTTTCCACCTGAAGAAGTAATTACAAAACTTATTGATATAAAGTTCACCGTAGGACGTACTGGTAAAATTACTCCAAATGCAATTCTTGAACCAGTAAAAGTAATGGGTTCTACTATATCACGTGCAACACTTCACAATGAAGACTTTGTAAAAGAAAAAGACATAAGAGTCGGAGACTATGTTTCAATTAGAAAAGCTGGAGATGTTATTCCGGAAGTCGTTGAAGTAAAACTTGAAAGAAGACAAGAAAATCTACCAAAGTTTACTATGATAAATAACTGTCCAGTATGTGGTAGCATTCTAGTAAGAAAAGATGAAGAAGCTAATCACTACTGTATGAACCCTTTATGTGATGCAAGAAATATCGAAAAATTAATTCATTTCTCTAGTAGAAAAGCTATGAATATAGATGGACTTGGAGAACGAATTGCCGAAGACTTTTATAACTTTGGATACTTAAAAGATATATCATCAATATATGATTTAAAAAAATACAAAGATGAACTTATGGAACTCGAAGGATTTGGAGAAAAATCTATAAATAATTTACTTAATGCAATCGAAGAATCAAAGAAAAACTCTTTAGAAAGATTACTATTTGCTCTTGGAATAAGACACTTCGGAGAAAAAGGTGCTAGTATTATTGCTAAAAACTATCCAGATATCGATCAAGTAATTAATGCCAAATACGAAGACTTAATTGCTATTCCTGATATTGGAGATACTATGGCAAAAAGTATAGTAGAATACTTTAAAGATCAAAACAATATAGAACTTATAAACAAACTAAAAAAACATGGTCTTAACATGAACTATCTAGGAAAACAAATAATAAAACAAGACGATTTTGCAGACAAAAAATTCGTCATTACTGGTACTATATCAATAATGCCTAGAGATAGATTGAAAGAAGAAATAACAATACGTGGTGGAAAAACAATTGAATCAGTAAGTAAAAATACTAACGTTGTAATAGTCGGAGATAACCCGGGTAGTAAATATGATAAAGCAAAAGAACTAAATATAACAATATGGGATGAAGAAGAATTAAAAAAAAGGTTAGGTGATATAAATGAATAAAAAAGGATTCACACTAGTAGAACTAATACTAGTTATAACACTAATGGCAGTAATATCAGTGCTTGTTATACCAAATATTTTAGATGCCCTTAGTAGTAGTAAACAACAAAAATATGAATCACTATATAAACTAGTAGAAAAAAATATGAAGCTTTACAATGATAAATATAGCGTTGATTTATGGAATAATGAAAATACTTTTTTTGATTTTTGTGAAGGAGATACACAAGGATGTAGTTCTGGAATTGATAAGTTAAAAGAATCAGGAAGCGATCTAACTTTAGATGATTGTGTAATAAATACAATGACTATTACTAAAAATGATGCAAAATATAATTATAGTTTAACTATGACATGTGGTACTGAAGATAAAGTAATATGTAGTAGAGATGGAAATGAAATAAAATGTGAGTAATTTTTTAAAAAAAGTGCGATTCTATATAAAACAGACATTTCAAAAAATATTCGTTATTAAAAATGTAGTCATA
>ERZ857629.621-NODE-621-length-46443-cov-9.165000_pt1 | contig 46443 bp, 34 predicted proteins | sample MGYA00519700_ERZ857629 | MGnify/ENA primary metagenome ERZ857629 (study PRJEB31778, sample SAMEA3449351) | human gut metagenome | biome: human gut; feature: human-associated habitat; material: faeces | place: United Kingdom | collected 2010/2012 ... | reverse complement strand
CTCTGTAAAATATTGGCAATCAGTCCATTATGGACTTTTAGTGGAGATGGGCGGAGTCGAACCGCCGTCCAAACATCGCACCAAGTAGCTTTCTACACGTTTATCCGTCCTTTGGTTGTCGGCCAAGGCCTGCCGGAGGGCGGGCTAACCTTGGCTTATCCTTTAGGTCTTGGCGGAGTTTAAAGGAGTCCCTCCGTGCATCCGGTTTTAATGATACCCCGTACTCAGAACTGAACCGGCCTAAAGACTGCGGGATACTCGTCAGAGCCGCAACCTTGGCGGCCCGATTAAGGTGATCAACCTAGTTGATTACGCAGCGAGTGCATAGTTGTTGTTAGCAACTGAATTTACGGCCGCTGATATTAACGAGCAAACGTGCCATACGCTCGACGTGCTTACCACCCGACATCAATGCTGTCAAAACCAGAACATCCCCGGATAGTATTCTGCAAAGATATACATTTGTCATTTGAAAATCAAATTTGCTCACATTGTCGATTTTGTTTAAATTTGAGAATTTGATTACATGTACTAAACAGAATAATATCTAATATGAAGAAGTTCTTACTTCCTGCAGCATTGATGCTGACATTGTTTTCATGCGCTCCCAAACAGCAGAAAACAGCCCTGCCGGTCTATCTCGATGATACAAAGCCGGTTGAGGCCAGGGTAGAAGATGCCCTTTCCCGAATGACATTGGAAGAAAAAGTGGCAGTGCTCCACGCACAGTCCAAGTTCAGTTCAGCAGGCGTGCCGAGACTCGGAATTCCTGAGATCTGGTGCACCGACGGCCCTCACGGAATCAGGGCAGAAGTCTATTGGGACGAATGGGACCAGGCCGGCTGGACCAATGACTCCTGCACCGCGTACCCTGCATTGACCTGTCTTGCAGCGACTTGGGACAAGTCATTGGCCGAACTCTACGGCGTATGCATAGGCGAGGAAGCCAAGTACAGGAAGAAGAACGTGCTTCTCGGCCCTGGCGTGAACATTTACCGTACTCCGCTCAACGGCCGTAACTTCGAATACATGGGTGAGGACCCATACCTTGCAGGACATATGTCAGCGCCGTATGTGCGTGGTGTCCAGAGCAATGGCGTCGCAGCCTGCGTAAAGCACTATGCGCTCAACAATCAGGAGTACTGGAGGTCTAATGTCAATGTCAATGTCGATGACAGGACATTGTACGAACTCTATCTCCCAGCCTTCAAGACCGCTGTTCAGGAAGGCGGCGCGTGGGCGATAATGGGCTCATACAACCAGTACAAGAACCAGCATTGCTGCCATAACCAGTACCTCCTGAACGATATCCTCAAAGGAGAATGGGGATTTGACGGCGTGGTAATCAGCGACTGGGGCGGCGTGCACAATACCGACCAGGCAGCAGCAAACGGCCTCGATATGGAATACGGAACGTGGACCAACGGTCTGACGGAGGGAAAGAGCAATGCCTATGACGGATATTTCCTCGCCCAGCCATACCTGAAGAAACTCAGAAACGGTGAGGCAGACCTCAAGACATTGGACGATAAAGTCAGAAGAGTGCTCCGTCTGGAAATGAGGACGAACCTCAGCGCAAACCGTAATCCTGGACGTTTCGGATGTGAAGAACATTCAGAGGCAGCCCGCAGAATCGGCGCGGACGGCATTGTCCTTCTCAAGAATGAAAGCGTGCTTCCTATAGACATTGACAATGTGAAGAAAGTTCTCGTAGTCGGAGAAAATGCTGTCAAGATGATGACGGTCGGCGGCGGAAGCTCTTCACTCAAAGCACGTTACGAAGTTTCTCCTCTCGATGGAATCAGAACAGCTCTGGAAGGAAAAGCGGAAGTTGCATACGAAAGGGGCTATGTCGGTGACGTTTCCGGCTCATACAACGGCGTTACCAGCGGACAGAACCTCAGCGAAAGCAGAGATGCACAGACATTGATAGATGATGCTGTCAATGCTGCCCGCGATGCTGACTACGTGATATTTGTAGGTGGCCTGAACAAGGCTTACGGACAGGACAGTGAAGGTGGCGACAGAAGAGGATTCGCGCTCCCTTATAACCAGGACGCCGTGATAGAAGCTCTTGCGGAAGTGACTGACAGACTGGTAGTTGTAAATGTGTCCGGAAATGCTGTGGCTATGCCGTGGATCGACAAGGCCAATGCAGTTCTTCAGGATTGGTATATCGGCAGCGAGGCAGGAAACTCTCTCGCTGACGTGCTGACAGGCAAAGTGAACCCGTCAGGAAAACTTCCGTTCACATATCCGGTTGCACTGGAGGACGGCCCTGTAAAGACAGTGGAGCAGTATCCTGGAACCTGGACAGCAGGCGAGCCTGCACCGCAGCAGACCTACACCGAAGGAATCTATGTAGGTTACAGATGGTTCGAGCATAAGGACATCAAGCCTCTCTTCCCATTCGGATACGGCCTCAGCTATACTACATTCGAATATGGCGACGTGAAACTTTCGTCCAAGTCAATGAAACAGAACGGCACTCTCAAGGTGTCCGTGCCGGTGAAGAATACCGGAAAGGTAGCAGGCGCAGAAGTCGTTCAGCTGTATGTTGCTGATCCTGAGTGCTCTGTGGACAGACCGGTGAAAGAGCTCAAAGGCTTTACGAAGCTTTTCCTCGAGCCTGGCGAAACCAAGACAGCCGAATTCGAACTGAAAGCAGAAGATTTGAGTTATTTCAATGCAGAGAAACATCAGTGGGTGGCTGAGCCGGGAGTGTTCAAGGTTCTCGTAGCAGCATCATCTGCAGATGTCCGTTCTGAGGCGGAATTTACTCTCAAATAATAGCCTATGTCCTTAAAAAGGATATATAGGGGATTGATTGCATTGGCCTTATGGTCGTCTGCATTGTCTTGCAGCGTTGTCAGAGATGATTCTGAGGCGCTGCACGGGCAAGTTTCAGTATCCGGTGCATTCGCGCTGTACCCCTTGGCTGTGCAGTGGGCCAATGATTTCCAGGTGAGGTATCCTGACGTGAAAATCGACGTCTCGGCAGGCGGCGCGGGCAAGGGAATGACTGACGTGCTGAACGGAATGGTGGACTACGCCATGCTGTCCCGCGAACTTCATCAGGAAGAGGCGGATGCCGGTGCAGTAGCGTTTGTCGTAGGCCGTGACGCCGTCATCCCCGTTTTCTCTTCGGACAATCCCCACATTGACCTGATACTCAAGCGCGGAATTACCGACAAGCAGGCCCGCGATATATGGGTGACAGGCAAAATCACCACCTGGGGACAGCTGTTGGGCACCAGGGACAGGCATAAAATCAATGTATATACACGTTCAGATGCCTGTGGAGCCGCCCAGACATTCGCCTCATGGTTCGATTCCAAGCAGGAAGAACTGCACGGTACGGCGGTTTTCGGAGACCCGGGAATAGCCGGAGCGGTGAGCAAGGACAAGTGGGGCATCGGCTTCAACAATCTGGCTTATGCCTATGATGCCCAGACGCATCGTGCACGACCGGGTCTGGCTGTGCTGCCTATCGACATTGACGGCGACGGGGACATCGGTCCGGAAGAAAGATTCTATGATTCTAAGGAACAGCTGGTCAATGCGATAGAACTGGACAAGTTTCCTGCGCCACCTGCAAGGAATCTGTATTTCGTGACCAAGGGAGCACCTAAGGACTCTGCTTCATTGGCATTTCTGAAATATGCGCTCAAGGACGGGCAGAGGTTCAATGAGCCGGCAGGTTATGTGAAGATTACCGGAAAACTTCATAATGACAACATGAAGCTGCTCAGGACCGCGCGCAAATCCATGGACCTGAAACACAACACCACAGATAATGTAGTGGTTGTCTTCATCGCCCTGATAGTTTTCGTCGTGGCATTGTGCAGCGGTTCGGTCTTCCAGAAGTCCCTGAACAAGAAGCGGATATACAAGCAGAACCTGTCTTCGGCATTCATGTTCCTGCTGACGGTTTCGTCGGTTTTCCTGTTGATAGCGATGATAGGGGGACTGACATACAAGTCGCTGCCGATTCTTCAGGAAAATTCATTCTGGGATCTGATTTCTTCGTCAGAGTGGAAACCTTCACAGAAGAAATTCGGTTTCCTTCCATTTATAACAGGAACATTGTCAGTGACTTTGCTGTCCATAGCCATAGCACTTCCGCTTTCGCTCCTGACAGCCATATCATTGACAGAATACTCCAAGAAAATCGTCAAGAAATTCGTGTTCCCGGCATTGGATATCCTCGCCGCGCTGCCTTCCGTCATTTATGGCGTCTGGGGTATCCTGCTGCTGATTCCGATAACCGGTTATACGCTTCTGACCGCTTCTCTGGTACTGTGCGTGATGGTGCTTCCTATCATGGTGAGCCTGTTCGTGGAGATATTCTCCACCGTGCCTCAGGACCTCAGGGACGCGTCAATGTCATTGGGCGCCACCACCTGGCAGACCACCAGGCGGGTCGTGCTGCGCAAATCATTGTCCGGAATATTCGCGGCAGTGGTGCTGGCATTGTCCAAGGCAATGGGCGAGACGATAGCTGTGATGATGGTCTGCGGCAGTATTCCTGCGATTCCGAAGTCATTGTTCAAGGGATTCTACACCTTGCCGGCATTGATCGGAAACAATTATGGCGAGATGGCGTCGGTGCCGCTGTATGAGTCGGCGATAATGTTCGCGGCTCTGATATTGCTTGTCATTGTGGTGATTTTCAATGTATTGTCCAGAGTTATTCTGTACAGAGTCCAGAAAGGAGAGTGATTATGGCAAAGTTGAAATCAAAATTCATAGAGGAAAACATTTTCCGGGTTCTCATGTGGATGTGCGTGGGAATCGTGCTTCTGGTCGTGCTTTCCATTGTCTGGACCATATTCGTAAAAGGCTTCGGTTCAATCTCTTGGGAGATGATTTTCCAAGTGCCGGGCCAGAACTGGAACACATCGGACGACGGAGGCTTTCTCAATGCGATTCTCGGTTCGCTGATGGTGGTTGCGCCCGCGACCGTGCTGGCCATGTTCATAAGCGTTCCGGTGGTGTTCTATATGAACCTTTACCGCAGACGTTCCAACTGGCTGTCCTATCTCGCCCGACTGGTCTATGACGTGCTTTACGGCATTCCGTCCATCGTCTATGGCGCATTTGCGTTTATGGTGATGGTGATGGTGGGAATGAGGGCGTCAGTGCTGGGCGGTATCATAGTCAGCACATTGCTGATTATCCCGATGTTCATCCGTAGCGGCGATGAGATTTCCAAGTCGGTGCCTGATGACATGATCGACGCAGCCTACTCACTCGGTGCCACCAAGCTTGAAACCCTGCGAGTAGTGCTGAAACAGGTTCTGCCGGGCATGGCAACTGCCACACTCCTTGCGGTGGGAAAGGCCATCGGTGATGCTGCCGCAGTCATGTTTACGGCAGGATTTTCCGACTCGGTTGCGGATTCATTGTCCTCTCCGACTGCGACTCTTCCGTTGGCGATTTTCAACTGGATAACCATGCCGGACCCGTTCCCTGGAAGGGCTTATGCAGCGGCACTCGTGCTTACGGTATTGGTGCTGATACTTAGCCTGGGAGGACGTTGGATAACAAATCATTTCACCAAGAACAACATGTAAGATATGGATACAAACAACATAAACAAGCACCCGTTGTCGGTCGAACATCTGAATTTGTCGATAGACGACAGACCCATTCTCAAAAACATTGACCTGGTGTTTCCGGAGAACAAGATTACCTGCATTGTCGGTCCGTCTGGATGCGGCAAGAGCACGTTGCTCAAGACTCTCAACAGGCTGATAGACAATGTGGACAATGTCAAGGTGGACGGAAAGATAATGATCGGGGACAAGAATATCATCGGTGCCGGCTACAGTGACCTGATAGAGTTGCGCCGACGCATCGGTCTCGTGCCTCAGCGCCCGTGTCCGCTGCCGATGTCCATATTTGACAATGTCGCCTACGGCTGCAGAATACATGGAATGCATCCGAAGAAAAAGGAGCTTGCCGATGTCGTGGAGCACTATCTGACTGAAGTCGGACTGTGGGAAGAGGTGAAGGACAGGCTGCAGAGTTCCGCCATGAGGCTCTCAATCGGCCAGCAGCAGAGACTTTGTCTGGCAAGAAGTCTTGCAGTGGAGCCGGACTACATCCTCGCGGATGAGGCCACGAGTGCGCTTGACCCTGTCTCCAGCAAGATTGTGGAGGACCTTTTCGTGAAGCTGAAGGAGAAATATTCCATAATCATGGTGACTCATACCTTGCGTCAGGCGTTGCGTATCGCCGATTATGCAGTGTTCCTGTATCTCGGTGAGGTCATCGAAACCGGTGACGCCAAGCAGGTGTTCAACGAGCCACGTGAAGAACTTACCAAAAAATATCTCGCTGGCGTCTTCAGTTAAAGTGTGTCAGCCCCTATGCAGTCAGGCCTCTGATGGTATGGGCAACGGGATTTTAGATTTAGCATAGCTTTAGTTATCTTTGTAAATTGTATAAATAATAGATAGAAAATGAGCGAACATTTAACGCATTTGAAAGAACTCGAAGCTGAGTCCATTTATATACTCAGAGAAGTCGCAGCGCAATTCGAGCGTCCTTGCATCCTCTTTTCAGGCGGCAAAGACTCCATCGTGCTCACTTATCTGGCATACAAAGCATTTTATCCGGCCAAGATACCATTCCCTCTAGTCCATATCGACACAGGCCACAACTTCCCGGAGACCATCACATATCGCGATGACCTCGTGAAGAAACTTGGCGCTGACCTCATCGTGGGCTATGTCCAGGACTCGATTGACGAAGGTAAAGTAAAGGAGGAGACCGGTTTCAATGCCAGCCGAAACAAACTCCAGACAGTCACCCTGCTGGATACATTGGCGAAATATAAGTTCGATGCAGCCTGCGGCGGAGCCAGACGTGATGAAGAGAAGGCACGCGCCAAGGAGAGAATCTTCTCTCATCGCGACGAATTCGGACAGTGGAATCCCAAGAACCAGCGTCCGGAGCTCTGGGACATCTACAACGGAATGAAGAATCCGGGCGAGCACTTCCGCGTTTTCCCTATCAGCAACTGGACTGAGATGGACGTATGGCAGTACATCTATCAGGAAGGTATCGAACTCCCGAGCCTGTATTACACCCACACCAGAAAAGTGTTTTTCCGTGACGGTCAATGGCTTGCGGCAGAGCCGGCTGTGATTCTCAGACGTCCAGAAGAAGTGGTCGAAGAAAAGGAAGTCAGATGCAGGACCATCGGTGACATCACCTGTACCGGTCTGACACTTTCACATGCACACAAAATCGAAGACATCATTGACGAGATCGCTTCATCCCGAGTTACCGAGCGCGGCGGCAGGGCTGATGACAAACGTTCTGAAACCGCGATGGAAGACAGAAAGAAAGCGGGCTATTTTTAGGACACGGAGCGGTTGGCCCAGATTGCCGGTCAGAAGGATCGGCAGATATAGTACGATGATTGACAGATACATAGAATAAAATGGAAACACAGAATACAAAAGGATATCTGAATATGCAGTTGCTCCGTTTTACTACGGCCGGCAGTGTGGATGATGGAAAAAGCACATTGATCGGAAGGCTTCTGTATGATTCTAAATCTATATTTGAAGACCAGCTGGAAGCAGTCGAGGAAGCATCACGAAGCAGAGGCAACGAAGAAGTGAACCTCGCGCTTCTCACCGACGGACTCCGTGCTGAACGCGAACAGGGAATCACTATAGACGTGGCTTACAGATATTTCGCCACCCCTAAACGCAAATTCATCATTGCCGACACTCCTGGACATATCCAATATACCCGAAACATGGTCACGGGCGCATCCACGGCTGACTTGGCAGTCATTCTCGTAGATGCCCGCCACGGTATCATGGAGCAGACCGTCCGTCACACCTACATCGCATCCCTGCTTGCCATCAAACAAGTGGTCGTATGCGTGAACAAGATGGACCTGGTGGACTTCTCACAGGAAGTATTCGACAAGATCGTGGCAGACTACAAGTCAATGTCCGCTTCCATCGAGCTGGATAACGTGACTTTCATCCCTATCTCCGCGAAACTCGGGGACAATGTGGTGAACAAGTCTGAGAATATGCCTTGGTACACAGGAAAGGCACTTCTGGATTTCCTGGAGACAGTTCAGCTTCCGACAGAAGCGGAAGACAGGCTCCGCTTGCCGGTGCAGTATGTCATAAGACCGATCTCTTCCAAATTCCCGGATTTCAGAGGTTATGCAGGACGCTTGGCCGAAGGTTTGCTCAAGGTCGGCGATATAGTTAAAGTATATCCGTCCGAGATGACATCTACAGTAACCGGTATCTATCTGGGAGAAAAGGAGTTGGAAACTGCAGTAACTCCGGAGTCCGTAGATGTGACCCTTGCTGATGATATCGATATCAGCCGTGGAGACGTCATCGTATCAGTATCCGGTGTACAGCCGATGATGGAACAGGATATTCTCCTGAATGTCTGCTGGTTCCGCAACTCTGCATTGCAACAGGGCAAGAAATACGTCATCCGCCACGCTACAGGAAAGACTCTCGGAATCGTAAAAGAAATCGAATACAAGATCGACATCAATACCAGAGAAAAGATTTACGATGTGGAGAAGCTGGTGATGAACGACATAGCTCGTGTCAGAATCAGAACAGCAGAACCTCTCATTTACGATTACTATAAGTCAAACCGCACGATGGGCAGCCTCATATTCGTAGAGGAAGGAACCAATGATACCGTCGGAGCCGGAATGATTGTCCCTGACGAAGCATAGAACTATGTCCATCCAGTCAATGACAGTGGAAGAGCGCATTGCCTTCGCTGCCGCCAAGAATGAAGAATTCCTGAATCAGGAACCGCAGAAAGTGCTTGAATATTTTCTGAATGAGTTCCCTGAGACATCCGCGTTGTCCTCAAGCCTCAGCTATGAAGACCAGACCATAACCGACATGATGGTCGGCATCCGCAAGGACGCGAGAATATTCACGCTCGATACAGGCCGTCAATTCCCTGAGACTTATGACCTTATAGACCGGACCAATATGCAGTACGGAATCAGGATCGAGGTCTTTTTCCCTGACTGGCACAATGTCCAGAAGATGGTCAAGGAGCATGGCATCAACCTGTTCTACGACAGCGTGGAGTTCCGTCACTTGTGCTGCAATGTCAGAAAAGTGGAACCGCTCAAGAGAGCACTGCAGGGAGTCGAAGTCTGGATCAGCGGATTGCGCAGGGAACAGTCTGTTACCAGAGCCAATATGCAGATGGTCGAGTACGATACTGCTGACAATGTCATCAAACTTAACCCTCTCATTCTTTGGACAGAAGAACAGGTCAAGGAATATGTCCGCAAAAACGGCGTGCCGTTCAACAAACTGCACAATGAGGGCTTCCCGAGCATCGGATGCCAGCCTTGTACAAGAGCTGTCAAGCCTGGTGAGGACATCCGCGCCGGACGTTGGTGGTGGGAGGACCCGGACCATCGCGAGTGCGGTCTCCACAGCAGAAAATAAATCTCTTTCGTGAAGCCGTCAGGCTTTCCCGGAACCGGATATCAGATTATTACGGAGGTTTCCATACCATTTTCCCAATCGATGATGGAAAGGTATGTGAGATCTCCGGAATAGTTTATGCCGATGGATATGTCATCAAGGTCATCTGCATTCCAGTCGTATCCTTTCTTTCTGAAAATCTCATACAGGTCATATTCCTTCTCGACTGATTTTCCGTCCTTTGGCATCAGGAGCAGTTTCAGGTTCGGTTCCAGTGAATCTTGTCTTGGCAATACCGCTGTGAATACATTCCTGTCAGAAACGGTTGATTTGCAGACATATCTGAACTTGCCCTTAAGGGTGCTTCTGTCCTTGAGCGACACACCTGCGGTTTCGCCCGTCACCACCATTTCGTATGGGTATTCGTCCTTTCCAGGATTGGAACAATGTATGGTCAGTTTGCTCCACCATTTGTGGAACACCGCCCGAGTGAACGCGGTCTCTCCAGTGCAGTCCACATATTGTGAACTGACCATGAGGCTGTCCGCCTCGTCTCCTTCCATTATCCCGATATAAAGACCATTACGGATACTGCTTTTCAATCCTTGGATACATGTTACCAGATGAACGGATTTCTGCACTTCTGTAGTGTATTGCGCAGACTGGGAGTCCAATGATATCTCATTGAACCCGTCAGTGGAAATATTTATGTCACCTTTACCTTTATCTGCAGTGCTGAGATCCACTTCCAGCAGGCATGGGCAGCCGCTCCTGACTTCCTTTACGGAGCAGGACGGTGTCAGAAGAAGTAAAAAGGACAGTATCTGTAATGGTCGCGAAATCATGTCAAAGTCTATATTTCGTATTCAAAATCGGCTCCTTCCTGCCATTCCTCTACCACAGTTATACCGAACGTACATTCGTAGGCGGTTACAGGAACATCAGGACTCAGTGAACCCGGACGGGTGATAGTGAGGTCAGTGATGTTGTAGGTCTTGTTTCTTTCAATTCCTTTTATGGAAACCGGATAATAATATGTCTTTCCCCCAAGAGTGGTTTCTATTACAAGCCTTGTGTAGCGGGGACCGAAAGTATTTGACTGTGAGTCGGTTTCAGTCCTGTTCGGATATACGTAGAAAGCCCTGCTTCCGCTATATGGCTTGGCTGGAGTCATGGCAGTGTCCTCGATGTCGTCATAGATGAGCGCATCAGTTTCACCGGCGGTGTATTTCATCTGGTTGTGCCACAATGTCGGCTCGCTGCTGCCGCCGTAGCAGAGGTCGCCTACCACATTGACAGCATATATCCTGACTACCTTGAACTCCATGTCCCTGTATGCCGGAGATGTGAAATTTGGAGTTATCTTGTTCACAGCAACTCTTGCAACGAGTCGTTTCACCTCAATAGTCACAACTTCCTCTGCACTGATCGTCTGGTCAGTCTTTTCTCCCGTCATAACGAAATTCTCAAGACTGTTGTCGGCCAGCAGTGACTTTGCTGTGAGCAGGTCGGCCTTCGTACTGTATGATTTCAGGTCTGGAGCATTCACGATGGCGACAATGTCCTTTTCACCGGTCGTGCAGCTGATTTTGATGCCGCTCGAGGTCTCGCTGCTGGCATAGGCGTCCAGTTCGCCGTCCTTTCGGAATACGAATATCTGTACATTGTTCACTTTCTTTTCATTCTCAGTGACGATGCCGGCTTTGGTGAACTGTCCGCAGTCCACATTGACTGTCATTTCCGTCTTTTCGCCTGCATTCTCCGCTGCCGGCATTGCTTCTTTCTTGTTGCAGGATACAACTCCTGCAGTTATGGCAATTGCCGCCATAACCATACTGATTGTCTGTTTTTTCATTTTTAATTGTCGATATTGTTTAAACCGTATTTTCTTATCAATGCTGAAATTTCCGGGTCCAGATTTCCTCTGTGTACATATGAAGGGTTCAGGCTGCAGGCTGTCTCATAATGCTCGGCAGCAAGTTTTGTCTTGCCTGTGCGGCTGTAGATGACTGCAAGCATATAGTGCACCCTGTCAGTCTTTTCAAGTTTCTCCAGGATGTCCAGTGCACTTGCGTTGTAATCCATGGCGCAGTAAGCAACAGCCAGATTGTAGTCTCCGTACGGCTTGAGAATCGAAATCGCCTTTTTGTAATTTCTGTCTGTAATCGCTTGGACTCCAGACATATAGGCTGTGTCAACAACCGTAGTGACTATCGTGTCCTGGACCATGCCCTTCCGGTGCAGGCTGAAATCGAATTTGACGGTCCGCAGTCTAGGATAGACATGCTCTCTCAGGTATTTGTAGAATACCATCTCTGCCAGCAGTCCTTCGCGCTTGTCCGGTACAGGTTCTTCCCGGATTCGCCTATAGTCCTCTTTCTGCTTTTCGGTCAATGTCGTGTCTGCCCCGATAAGTGCATCCAGCATAGTCCAGTTCTCCCCGGCGCTTACCGAGATGAATTTTACCGCAAGATCCCTCTTTTCCGTTCTGTAACTTGAGTCCAGGTTCAGCTCCGTTCCGAGTTCCCTTTTCAGTGAATCAGTGCATCTGCCCAGTTCCGTACTGAAGAACTTCGCTATCGAAGCGGCTCTTGCCTCTGACAGTTTCCTGTTGAACGATTCTTTGCCTTCAGGCGAACTTGAAGCCGTGACCACTATGGAATCCAGGACGAACTCCCGGTCGGAAACCAGATCGCAGATGTTCTTTCTGATTCTGCTCGTCTCTTCCCGATTGTGTCCCAAATTCATGTCAATGTCACTTTTTCCTGAATTGAAATCCACATAGCAGACAGTATTCGCGGAAACATGCCGCGAGATGACCTTCTTGAGGTATTTCTCGGACTGGTCTGCAAAGGAACTCAATGAACTTATATAGAACGTAAGAGGCTTGCACTTGGGTATATTGTAAAGTGTCTGTCCTTCTTCAAGTATTTTTCCGGACATGGAAATTTCAGCCTTTTTAAGTCCCGGACAAGTGTTGATGGTCTGAGTGTAATCATAGATGAAGTCCCCGTCAGGTGTCACGACCACGGTGTCCAGTCTTATGCCTTCAGTCACGATGGGCGCTTTCACATATTTTCTGAACATCTTGTCCTTCCTGGATTTTCTGCGTTCATTTCTCTGTACCAGATGACGGTAGGTATAATGCTCTATTGCAGCCTGTTCCGTGACTCCGTACACAGAAGCGAATACTTCATCTGAAACATAACTCGAGTCGTTTCTGAACTTGTACAGGGCCGGGATGTTCCTTTTTATGAAAATCTCCAGCTGGGTCATGTTCAGGAACCTGTTCTCATCAGTGATGATGGACTCCAGGAACTTGCGGTACTGCTCATAACCTTTCATCTGCCGTTTCCGGTACTGTGCGCCGGTTATTATTACAGGCTCAAGCTTCGTGGTATCTCCCAGAATATACATGTCCGGGTAGAGTCTTACCTGCCATCTGCTGTCCTGCATGCTTCCCGGCACGGTCACCTGAAACTTCAGATCCACTTTTCCGTGTCTTTCAGCTACATTTCTGAATCTTGCCGTGACTTTGGCTGCCCTGATGACGTCTGTGGCCACCATCTCTCCATTCTCATCCTTTACGGCATTCATTATCAGCACGCTTTCCGGGGCGCTGGTCTCAACCGTATCCTTCTCCTGCTCTTCTGTCTCCAATGGGATGTATTTTTCGTCTGGAATAGACAGCTCAGCCGAAACGGAATCTGATTTGAGACTGCTGATTTTCCGATGCGTACCGCATCCCGCCAGCAGGAGAGCCAATGTCGTCAGCAAGATCAGTCTTTTCATTATAGTCCGAATGATGGTTGAACGTTTTCGTCTGTCTCGATGATGGTCAGTCTATTGGCAAGCACTTCATATACCTGCTTCTCCACGCCGTCCGAGTTCTCGAATTTCTGACATCTGAGTCTGCCGACAACGTGGACGAGAGAGCCTTTGTCGATTTTGTGGAAATCCGGCATCCCTTTACCGCTCCAGGCTGTTACATTGTGCCAGGTAGTCTCGATGACAGGCTGGCCGTCTTTGCCTTTATATGCGTAATTGGTGGCCAATGAGAATCTGATGGATTCGGAGCCGCCGTATTCCTGGATCTTTACGTTCCCGACGTTTCCCCTCAGTTCGATTTTGTTAATTTGTTCCATAGTTTTAAATGTTTGGTTTACATCGGTCCGGACGCGCGTTCCCGGACTGACCAGCGGCAAAGTAATAGCGAAAAAACCGACGGAAAAAGGAAATTTAAGAATCGTCGCTGAGATTTTTACGATTTTTAAATTCCTTAATTTTACCGCATTATGAAAAAATCATTTAAAACAAATTTTAAATTCCCGCAAATCATCCGAAAAGTTTAAGAAACGTGAAAATTTTCACCGGAAAGTCATGTTTTCCGATGCCATTTGAAAGTGTAGTCTTATATTGTGCACAGCATTTTTAATGGTAAACGATTATGACAGACTACAAAATCATTGACCAATCCCTTAAAATCGACTCGTGCCTCGAATGTGGGACGATTTTCTATGGACGGACCAATAAAGTATTCTGCTGCGAGGCCTGCAAAAACAGATATCACAACAGAAAATATCAGGAAATCCGCAATGTCAAGCTGCGGATCAGGCATATTCTCGAGAAGAACTACACTATATTGTCCGGTCTTGTCTCGGACAAGATATCGTCCATCGGAAGGGATGAGCTGATGCTCAAGGGATTCAATCCCGAATATGTCACCGGCTGCATGAGGATGAACAAGAGGGAACTGTGCTACTGCTATGACATTGCTTTCGTGAGGACTCCCAGCCGGATATACAATCTTCGCAGAATTGCCGGAAAAGTGACCTGCGGATGAAATTCCTTGCTAACTTTGTGCTCCTATTATATATGACAACTATGAGCAATCCGTTATTGGTGGAATCTCCATATCCGTATGGAGCACCGCAATTTGACAAGATAAAGACAGAACATTACCTTCCCGCGTTCAAGCAGGGCATCGTGGAAGCCAAGGCTGACATTGACAATATCGTGAATTGCCCTGATGCTCCGACATTTGCCAATACGATAGAGGCTTTGGAGTTCAGCGGCAGGACATTGGGCCGGGTGTCGGACATTTTTTTCAATATCCTCGAGGCCGACTCCGACGATGAACTGCAGGCGGTGGCCGAGGAGGTGTCACCGATGCTGACAGAATATTCAATGTATGTTTCGCTCAATGCGCCACTCTTCAGCCGTATCAGGCAGGTGTATGAGCAGCGGGAAACATTGGCTCTGGAGCAGGACCAGAAAAGGCTGTTGGAGCAGACCTACAAGTCATTCTCCCGCCAGGGCGCAAATCTTTCCGATGAAGACAAGGCCATCTACGGAAAGTATATGGAAGAACTGTCGCTCCTGACATTGAAATTCGGCAAGAACGTGCTCGCCGCTACAAATGCCTATTCTCTGCATATTACTGATGAGAAAGACTTGGCCGGACTCCCTGATTATGTAAGGGATGCGGGAAAAACGACTGCGAAAGAGAAGAATCTGGAAGGATGGGTGTTTACGCTGGACAGACCGAGCTATGGGCCGTTCATGCAGTATTGTGATAATCCGGAACTGCGCAGACAGATGTATCTCGAATATAACAGAAGAGCTACTTCAGGTGAGAATGACAATTCGCAGACGGTCCGTCGAATTGCCGAACTGAGGCTGAAGATAGCCGGGATCTTGGGCTATGAAACCTGGGCAGACTATGTCCTGGAAGAGAATATGGCCAAGACGCGCAAGACTGTGAATGACTTCCTGGAAAGCCTGATGACCCCGTCATTGCCCTTTGCTCAGAAAGATGTGAAGAACGTGTATGAGTATGCGTTGAATCATGGTTTCAGACAGATTGCACAGGAGTATGGACAGCCGTCAGACAGGCTTATGCCTTGGGACTTCAGTTATTGGTCAGAAAAGTACAAGGAAGCTGAGTATTCGTTGAATGACGGGCAGCTGAAGCCGTATTTCAAGTTGGAAAACTGTATTGGAGCGGTGATGGGGCTGGCTGAGACGCTTTACGGAATCTCTTTTGAAGAGCGTCACGACATCCCTGTCTATCATAAGGACGTGAAGGTGTATGATGTGAAGGATAAGGACGGCAGCCACCTGGCCCTGTTCTATGCTGATTTCTTCCCGCGTGAGAGCAAGAGGGGAGGGGCGTGGATGACAGAATTCCGTGGCCAGAGGATTGAGAACGGTGTGGAACAGCGTCCGTTGGTAAGCATTGTCACGAATTTCACCAAGCCTACAGAAAATGCTCCGTCGCTTCTTACCCATGACGAACTGAATACGTTCCTTCACGAGTTCGGCCATTCGCTGCACGGAATGTTTGCGGAGGGCCGTTATCCTTCTCTCTGCGGAACAAATGTGGCGCGGGATTTCGTGGAACTGCCATCCCAGATAATGGAGAACTGGGCGTTTGAACCGGCGTTTCTCGAAACTTTCGCCAAGGATTATCGTACCGGTGAGGTGATTCCGGGAGAGCTGCTTGAGCGTATTGTCAATGCAAAGAATTATCTCTCAGGATATTATCAGGTGCGCCAGCTTGATTTCGGAATCCTTGACATGGCTTGGCATACGCTTGAGTCAATGCCTCAGGAAGGGACGATCGAATTTGAAACCCGCGTTCTGGAGCCTTACCGTGTGCTGCCTTATGTGAACGGAACTGCCATTTCAACATCCTTCAGCCACATATTCTCAGGCGGATATTCTGCCGGATATTATTCATATAAGTGGGCTGAAGTGCTGGAGGCGGATGCCTTCTCTCTCTTCGAACAGAACGGTATCTTCGACAAGGCTACGGCAGAATCGTTCAGAAAGGAAATACTCTCCAGAGGCGACACTGAGGACCCTGCTGTCCTCTATAGGAACTTCCGTGGAAGGGACCCGCAGCCACAGGCATTGATGAAAAAACTTGGACTCGAATAGAGCCCAAGTTCAATTCCTGAACGACAGAACTGGAATCCTGTCAATGTATTAATGTGTTACTGTGCATCAACCTGTTTCTTCGGGTCCTTGAACAATATCATGAACAGCACGCCGACTACGAGAGCGTAAGCCGCGAAGATGTACCAGGCCGTGCTCCAAGACGGCTCGGCTGCGTTATAGACGAATTTGTTCACGATTTCCTGAGCTCCGAGAGTTCCGATTGTCGCGCCTATACCATTGGTCATCAACATGAAGAGTCCCTGTGCGCTGGAACGGATTTTCTCGTCAGTTTTCATGTTTACATAGAGTGAACCTGAAATGTTGAAGAAGTCGAATGCCACACCATATACAAGGCAGGACAATACGAACATCCACACGCCAGAGCCCGGATTACCGACTCCGAACAGACCGAAGCGGAATACCCATGCGAACATTGCGATCAGCATCACCTTCTTGATTCCGAAGAACTTCATCGCGAAAGGAATGAGCAGGATGCACAATGTCTCAGACAGCTGGGACAGGGAAATCAATGCGTTTGCATTCTGGGCACCCCAGGCATTGGCATATTCCGGAATCTCCTTGAAGTGGGTGATGAACGGATTTGCAAAGCCGTTGGTGATCTGGAGAGATACTCCCAGAAGCATTGAGAATATGAAGAAAATCGCCATGTCCTTTTTCTTGAACAATGCGAAAGCCTTGAGCCCGAAAGCTTCTGCAACAGATTTGGATTCGCCTCCTTTAGCCACAGGACAGGCCGGAAGAGTGAATGCGTATGTTGCCAGTACCAGTCCGATGACACCGGAGGTAAAGAACTGGTTATAAGACAATTGGAACTGTACGCCGTCGATTGACATGAAGTTTACGAAGAGCATGCTGCAGATGAAACCTACAGTACCGAAAACTCTGATAGGCGGAAAATCCTTCACGGTGTCCATGCCGAATTTCTCGAGTCCGGAGTAGGCTACGGAATTTGAGAGCGCGATGGTAGGCATGTAGAATGCCACGCTTATCGAGTAAAGGGAGAACAGAGTGGCGAAGTTCACGCTGTCACCTGCCACAAGTCCGTAGTAGCCGGCTGCTATCATGGCAAGTCCAGCTATGCCGTGGCACAGTCCGAGAACCTTCTGGGCCTGGATGTATTTGTCGGCGATAATGCCTATGATGGCAGGCATGAAAATGGAAACAATGCCCTGCATCGCATAGAAAATGCCGATTTTCGCCCCCAATCCGATATTGACAAGATAACTTCCCATTGAAGTCAAGTATGCACCCCAGATGGCATACTGAAGGAAATTCATAATTATCAGTCTGATGCTGATTCCGTTGTTTTTCATTGTAATTGAATTAGTGTTTTGAATATGCAAATGTACAAGTTTTTGTGGTAATTTTACTAACTTTGGAAGTTGGAACCAAAAAATGTCTGTCAATAGATGAAATTTGTCAAGATAGCAGCGGATTCGCAGTCATCGGCCAGATGCGGAATCATCACCACCGATCACGGCCAGATAGAGACACCTATATTCATGCCGGTAGGCACAGTAGGTTCAGTGAAGGGAGTTTACCACAGGGATTTGAAGGAAGATATCAAGGCTCAGATAATTCTTGGCAACACCTATCATCTGTATCTGCGTCCCGGACTTGATACATTGAAAGCGGCCGGAGGACTGCACAAATTCATTTCCTGGGACAAGCCGATATTGACGGACAGCGGAGGCTTCCAGGTATTCTCATTGACCGGAATCAGGAAACTGACGCCTGACGGCTGCACCTTCTCCTCTCATATCGACGGCTCGAGACATACCTTTACGCCTGAGAATAATGTTGATACTCAGCGTATTATCGGTGCTGATATCATGATGGCGCTGGACGAGTGCTGCCCGGGAGACGCTGACTACAACTATGCGAAGAAGTCATTGGAAATGACCCAGTCATGGCTGGAGCGTTACCTGAAGCGTTTCGACGAAACTGAGCCGCTTTACGGTTACAGCCAGACCGTATTCCCGATCGTGCAGGGCTGCGTATATCCGGATTTGAGAAAACGTGCCGTGGAACATGTCGTGGCCCAGAACAGGGAAGGCTATGCCATCGGCGGCCTTGCGGTAGGGGAGCCTACCGAGAAGATGTACGAGATGCTTGAACTTGTGTGTCCTCTGCTTCCGGACGACAGACCGCGTTACCTGATGGGCGTGGGAACACCTGCCAATCTGCTCGAAGGCATTGCCAGAGGCGTGGATATGTTCGACTGCGTAATGCCGACCAGAAACGGCCGCAACGGAATGCTGTTCACCTGGAACGGCATCATGAACATGCGCAACAAGAAGTGGGAGAATGATTTCTCGCTCATTGACCCGGAAGGCGCGTCTTTCGTGGACAGAACCTACACCAAGGCATATCTGAGGCATCTTTTCGTGGCAGGAGAAATGTTTGCGGCAATGATTGCGAGCGAGCACAACCTGGCATTCTACCTGGACCTTGTGAAGCAGGCTCGCGCCCATATCCTCGCAGGCGACTTCAAGGCATGGAAAGACGTTACGGTTAAAAGGATAATGACAAGACTTTAGTTGACTATGTTTCCCAAAAAACTGGATGTATATATCACGAAGAAGTTTATGCTGACCTTCTTCATCGCGATTCTCCTTATAATCGGAATAGTGATCATCTTCGACATAAGTGAGAAAATCGATGATTTCGTGGCCAAGCAGGCTCCTCTGAAGGAAATCATCTTCAGCTATTACGTGAATTTCGTCCCGTATTTCATGAACATGTTCAGCCCTCTGTTCGTGTTCATAACGGTCATATTCTTCACATCCAGAATGGCGGCCAACTCGGAAATCATCGCCATCCTCTCCTGCGGAATCAGTTTCCACCGGATGATGCTGCCGTATATTTTTTCCGCATCCGTCATCGCGCTGCTGTCGTTGGGTCTGAACCTTTTCGTCATACCGCGGGCCAATGCAGAGAGGCACGTCTTCGAGGCGGAATATACGAAGAAGAAAGCGCAGAAAATGGAGAGGAACATCCATTACCAGATAGCGCCGGGCCAGTTCGTATATGTGGAACAGTTCAGCAAATACAACAATACGGCGTACAAGTTCACACTCGAGACCATCGAGAACAACCAGCTGGTTTCCAAGGTCTCAGCGGAGCGTGCAGTGTGGGACGCCTCCATCGGCGGATGGACATTGAAAAAATACTTCATCCGCGAATACAATGAAGCCGGACTCGAGGACAAGGTCAGATGCGGCGAACAGCTCGACACCGTCATCAGCCTTACTGTGGATGACTTTTTCCGCAAGAAGAACACCGTCGAGGACCTGCCGTTCGAGCAGCTGAACGAGCTGATCAGTGTCCAGAAACTACGTGGCGACCCGAATGTGAAATACTCATTGATAGAAAAGCATACACGTTTTTCACTTCCTTTCTCCGCATTCATATTGACCATTATGGGCGTGGCATTGTCCTCAAGAAAGAAGAGGGGAGGCATCGGGTGGAACCTTGCGATAGGCATCGCCCTGAGTTTCTCGTACATTCTGTTCATGAGGTTCAGCCAGATGTTCGTATATACGGGGCTTATGCCGCCGTGGCTTGCGATCTGGCTCCCGAACATGATATTCGCGGTGATTGCTGGCGTCCTGTACAGAATAGCGCCTAAATAATCAGAAAATGTTCTTGATAAATAGCATATAACCAATTCAATATCATTATCATGGCGGAACACACACTCTCCCCGATGAAGCGCACAATTGTGGGCGTCCAATTCATGTTTGTGGCATTCGGCTCCACAGTCCTTGTGCCGATCCTGTGTCATCTCGACCCTGCTATCGCATTGCTCGCGGCAGGTCTCGGCACACTCCTCTTTCACGCTGTAACAGGCGGAAAAGTACCTATCTATTTGGGCAGCAGCTTTGCATTCATTGCCCCGATTATCAAGGCGACAGAACTTTACGGCCTTCCTGGAATGTTCTGCGGACTTATGGCAGTCGGTGTCGTATATATGCTTATGAGCCTGCTGGTCAAGGCATTCGGTATCAGCTTCATCAAGAAACTCTTCCCGCCTATCGTGATCGGACCTGTAATCATTCTCATCGGACTCTCGCTTGCCGGCTCAGGAGTCAATATGGCAAAGTCCAACTGGATATTGGCCCTCATATCATTGGCAGTTGCAGTAATAGCGTCGATCTGGGGAAAGGGTATCGTGAAACTTATTCCTGTAGTGTTCGGTGCAGTCGCCGGATATATCGTTTCCCTGATTTTCTATAGAAGTTCAATGGATTTCACACCGGTAGCCGAGGCCTCCTGGTTCGCATTGCCGAAAATCGCGCACATGACATTCTCCTGGCAGGCAATCCTCTTTATGGCACCGGTTGCGATTGCACCTATCATCGAACACATTGGCGACATGTACGCCATCAGCTCCATTGCAGGAAAAGACTTCGTGAAAGATCCAGGTCTGCACAGGACATTGCTCGGAGACGGACTTTCATGCTGTCTTGCAGCGTTCCTCGGAGGCGCCCCTGTAACTACATATTCAGAAGTCACCGGTGCGGTTTCCCTTACGAAAGTCACTGATCCTTCAGTACTTAGAATTGCAGGTGTCTCGGCAGTCGTGCTTGCCCTCATCGGTAAAGTGGGCGCTGTAATCCAGACCATCCCGCAGGCCGTTCTCGGCGGCATCATGCTGCTCCTTTTCGGCAGCATAGCATCAGTCGGAGTAAGCAATATGATAGAATCCCGAATCAATATGGGCTCCACCCGAAACCTCATTATCGCATCATTGATATTGACCATAGGCATCGGCGGCGCTGTCATTGATTTCGGAACATTTTCATTGGCAGGAATCGGTCTTGCGTCCATCGTGGGCGTGATCCTGAACCTCGTGCTTCCTCACGACAAAAAAGAACCGGAATATCTCGAGAAATAATGAAAGTAAAGATCGTAAACAAATCCAAGAATCCTTCACCTGCATATGCCACACCGCTTTCTGCAGGAATGGACATCAGAGCTGACATCAATGAGTCTGTAACATTGGAGCCGCTCCACAGAAAACTCATACCGACAGGCCTGTATATAGCTCTTCCTGAAGGGTTTGAATGTCAGGCAAGACCTCGCAGCGGACTGGCTGTGAAACATGGCATTACAGTCCTCAATACCCCGGGTACCATCGACGCGGACTATCGCGGAGAACTGAAAATCCTCCTCGTGAACCTGTCTGACGAGCCGTTCGTAATCGAGCCGGGCGAGCGTATCGCACAGCTTGTCGTGGCTAAACACGAGCATGTGGACTGGGAAGAAGTGGAAGTCCTGGATGAGACAGAAAGAGGCGAAGGCGGTTTTGGAAGTACTGGTGTAAAGTAATGGATATCAAAGAATTATATTCAATATTCGTTAAATGTGGCTCGGTTGCGACAGACAGCCGGGCCATACGTGGCGGAGAACTTTTCTTCGCATTGAAAGGCGAAAATTTCGACGGAAACGAGTATGCGGTCAAGGCACTTGAGGCCGGAGCCGCTTATGCCGTGGTCAATGCAGATGCTCCAGTTGCAGGTAAGGCGGACTGCTACCCCTCAGAAAACGGAGGCAGCCGCATCATCAAGGCGGACGACACATTGGCACAGTTGCAGGCACTTGCCCGCTATCATCGTGAAAATGTTCTCGGCGAAGGCAACCATCTGACAGTCATAGGAATAACCGGGACGAACGGCAAGACCACCACTAAGGAACTGCTCAGGACCGTCCTCTCTGCTGGGCTCCGGACAGTCGCCACGGAAGGTAATCTGAACAATGACATAGGCGTCCCGCTTTCATTGCTGAAAATCACGCCTGACACTCAGATTGCCATTATCGAAATGGGCGCAAGCCACCCGGACGACATCGCCAAACTCGTGAAAGTCAGCGAACCCGACTACGGCATCATCACCAACGTCGGCAAGGCCCACCTGCTCGGCTTCGGCAGCTTCGAAGGCGTCAAGAAAGCAAAAGGCAGCCTCTATGATTATGTCAATGAATTCGGCAAGGCAGTTTTTGTCAATGAGGATGACGAAGTTCTCAGGTCAATGTGTGCTGAGCGTGAAGGGCTGTCGATTGTCCCTTATGGCCTGAACACTGACGGATGCACCATTCTCGAGATCACGTCCGAATCTCCGTTCCTGAGGATAAAACTGTCTGACGGTAAGGTTATAAATACTTCATTGATAGGTAATTATAATTCGGCCAATGTTCTGGCAGCCCTCTGTGTCGGCAAATTCTTCGGCATCAGCGAGGACAAGGCATTGGCGGCAATCGCATCATACCGTCCTTCAAACAGCCGCTCACAGATGGTCCGCACCGAGCGCAACTCCCTGATCGTCGATGCCTATAACGCCAACCCTTCCAGCATGCGTGCTGCATTGATGAACTTCTTCAGTATCAATGCCTCTCCTAAAGCAGTGCTGCTCGGAGATATGCGCGAACTTGGCGACGGCTCCGTGAATGAGCATAAGGAGATTTTGAAACTCCTGTCTGGGGCCGGCATTGACCGTATATATCTTGTAGGGGAAGAATTCCGTAAAGCATTGGAAGGCAGTGCGAAACCGGCAAACGTAAGCTGGTTCGCCACTTCAGCTGAGCTTGCTGATGAACTCGCGCACAACCCGTTTTCAGGATATACCGCCCTCGTCAAGGGCTCGAGAGGAATCCAGATGGAAAAGACTATTCCTTCGTTGTAGTAGAATCGTCCTTTGTGGAAGTACCGATGGCTGCCGGCCGTTTTTTGTCAATGAATCTGGCGAAGAACCACCTGGCGGCCATTGCTATGATTGTACCATAGGAGCAGCCTATGACAGCGCCGACAATGACGTCTCCGAGATAATGCTTGCCCACGAATATCCTGCTGATGGACAGCAATGTAGCCCATATCAGTATCCACGTGATGTATGCCCTGTAGGTATGCGTCTTGTCGTATCGGAACAGTATGGATGAGCACAGGGCGAAGCCGAATGCATTGGCAGCGTGAGCGGAAAAGAAACCGTAGAAGTTGCCCCTGGTTTCCAGGACGTGCAGCCCTCCGAAAATCATCCTTGAACTGTAGCACGGACGAAGTCTTGCCACGGAATATTTCAGGAGATTGGAAGTCTGGTCGCAGGCAAGAAGCGTAAGCCCCATGCATGCAATGGCGATAAGACCCTTCTTCCACCCGAGCCTTTTCACGAAGAAAAATGCAATCAGGGCGTAGAGCGGGAACCAGACGGCCCTATCAGACATGAAGATCATGAACTGGTCAGTGGCGGGATGATGAAACTTGTTGATGAACAGCGTCAGAATCTGATCCCATCTGTGCAGTATATCCCAGAATACCAATTCCATACGTTATTCGTGCAATGCAGTCCAAAGTTCGTCCTTCAGCTCGTTCAGTCCGTCACCGGTAACAGAAGAGATGAAAACTGTCGGGATGTCTTTAGGCAATGTCCTCTTTATCTTCTTCTTGGTCTGCTCATCGATGATGTCGCACTTGGTGACAGCCAGAACCCTTTCTTTGTCAAGCAGTTCCGGATTGTACATCTTCAGCTCGTTCAGAAGAATCTTATAACCTTTTCCGATATGCTCCTCCTCGGCGGACACCATGAAAAGCAGCACGGAATTCCGCTCGATATGCCTGAGGAAACGCAGACCGATGCCCTTGCCCTCATGTGCGCCTTCGATAATGCCCGGAATATCAGCCATCACGAAAGACTTGTCATCGTGGTAGCGCACGATTCCGAGGTTCGGTTCCAATGTAGTGAACGCGTAGTTCGCGATTTTCGGCTTAGCGGATGTTATGGCCGAGAGCAATGTGGACTTTCCGGCATTTGGAAAGCCTACCAGTCCGACATCAGCAAGTATCTTCAGCTCCAATATGAACCATCCTTCCTCGCCTTCCTCGCCCGGCTGGGCATAACGTGGAGTCTGCTGGGTCGCCGACTTGAAATTGTTGTTTCCAAGTCCGCCCCTGCCGCCTTTGCAGAGAATCTTCTCCTCCCCGGGCTCCATCATGTCGAAAAGCACCTCGCCGGTCTCTCCGTCTTTCACGACCGTGCCCACAGGAACGTCCAGGATGATGTCCTGCCCCTGCTTTCCCTTGCAAAGCGCCGCGCCGCCGTGTTCGCCGTTCTCAGCTTTCACGAACTTCTTGTATTTCAGATGGATCAATGTCCAGAACTGCGGATTTGCACGCAGTATTATGTGACCGCCCCTTCCGCCGTCCCCTCCGTCAGGTCCGCCTTTCGGAACATACTTGGCCCTGTGCAGATGCACCGAACCCGGTCCGCCATGCCCTGACGCACAGAAAATCTTCACATAATCTATAAAATTGCTGTCTGCCATAATCTTTCCGTATTTCCAATAGAACGGCTGCAAAGATACGGAAAAAATCAGAAGTCATTGAAAAATCCGTCGTTTTGATTATTTTTGCAGCTCGTTTTCGCGCCTGGAATGGAGGATTGCGGAACGATAAGAATGGACTTTTAAATATCAAATGCTATGGGACTTATACCTATCTACACCTGGACCAAAGGAATACGGAATTTTGATCATAGAAGAAAAGCATTCAGAAACCAGCCGTGGGCACAGGGCGTCGTCCTGCTCGCCTGCGTAGTCGTGGCCATGCTGCTGGCGAACCTCCCGTTCACCAAAGGCTTCTATCACGACTTTCTGAACTCCAGCATAACCCTGTTCCTCAGTTCTCCGTCAGGCAACGGAGTCTATTTCCCGCACGGAATGACAGTCGAAAGTTTTGTCAATGACATACTTATGACAATCTTCTTCTTCACCGTCGGCCTGGAAATCCGCAGAGAAATGAAAGTCGGCGAACTCTCCACAGTGAAGAAAGCCCTCATGCCTGTAATCGCAGCATTCGGAGGAGTCGTAGCCCCAGCATTGATATTCACACTGGTAAACCACGGCACGGCAGCCGCCACAGGCTGGGGAATCCCTACAGCCACCGACATCGCATTTGCGGTCGGCATCCTGTCCATACTCGGCGACAGAGTACCGGTATCACTCAAAGTGTTCCTCACCGCATTGGCCATAGCCGATGACCTTATCGCGATACTGGTAGTGGCGTTATTCTACGGAGGCACCGTCCGACTGGACCTGCTCGCGATCGCAGTCGTCCTCATCTGCCTAGTCGTACTCATGAACAAGCTCGGCGAAAAACGCGTCTGGTTCTACCTGGTGCCTGCCATCATCATCTGGAGCCTCTTCTACTACGCCGGCATACATTCCACCATGTCAGGAGTCGTGATGGCCTTCCTGATACCTATGACACCGCGTTTCTCAGAAGCATACTTCCAGCGTAAACGCAAACAGTACGAAAGACGCATTGCCGAATACAGTGGCATAGAATCCACCGCTTCCGGCTTTCCTAACGGCCCTCAAAGACATTGTCTCAGAAGACTTTCCGTCATCTCACGCGACTCCATCAGTATGAGCAGCCGACTCGAACACCTGCTCTCGCCGTGGGTGAACTTCCTCATAATGCCGATATTCGCGCTGGCCAATGCCGGAGTCGAAATCCCTGACCTGTCTTATTTCAATGTCTTCAGTTTCGATGCCGCACTCGGCGGAGTAGGAATGGGAATTTTCCTCGGACTCCTTATCGGCAAACCGCTCGGAATCTCATTGGCAAGTTTCATCGCCATCAAACTCCGCATCGGAGAGATGCCTTCCCGTGCTACTTGGAGAATGCTTATAGCCGTAGCCTGCCTCGGAGGAATCGGATTTACAATGTCCATTTTCGTAGATACCCTCTCATTCAGCAATCAGACACCGGAAATTACAGCTATGCTGAGGGATATGGGTAAAGTGGCGGTGCTGATGGGCTCCCTCTGCGCCGGACTCCTCGGCAGCTTGCTCATCAACATCGAGCATCGCCTCGAATCCAAGAAAGCCGCTTAAATCGCTATGGGACTGTGACTTAGAATCTGAGTTCCAGTCCCATGTTCACTACGAAACAATGCGGAGACTTCACCTTCCCGGCCGGAGTGTCCGTATATCGGTGTGTCATGCGCCATACTGCATCTACTCTCACCAGACGAAAAATGTTCGTGAGTCCCACGCCCATTTCCACATAAGGCTTGTTCAGCATGTTCATGCCCGCAGGGAAAAGCATCGGCGCATTGACCGAATTCGGATTGCCGATAATGCCGTTGTTCTTCTGTGACAATGTGCCGTAGGCCGCCTTGAGCGTGAATACCTCACGGATTTTCGTCTTTTTCAGCAGCGGAATCTTGCCGATGAAGAACCCGCCGAAATTATGCTCCCAGAACAATGTAGTCCATGTATCTGAAGCGAACTCATAGAACTCCATGCACGAGAACGAACTGTGGTCGAGAATATAAGTTCCGTTGCCTTCATGCAACTTCAGCATCGGATAAGGCACTGTGCCGACGATTTTTCCGGCAGTGAACTTGATCTTGGACATTCCCACCGGCGGAATCTTCAGCTTGTAATCTATGGACAGTTCACTCCTGAAATAACTGTATTCATTTTTTCCGATGCCCTTCAGCGAGCCCATCAGGTCCAGCGTGAAGACAGGGTAGTCCGAATGCAGATACGACTTTTCGAACGTTCCTCTTGCCACGGTCTCGTCTTTGGAGAACCTGGCTACCACTCTCAAGTCATTGGAGCCCACGGAATTGACCCTTACAGTATCCATAGACGAGCCATCGGCGGCAGCAACCACCCTGTCCATCGGCACGAACGTGTTAGAGAATATCCTCCTGAACTCCAGAGAAGTCGATGTGTTCAGCCACGGCCGGATTTCCCAGTCATAAGTCGCTGCATATTCATTGACAAGACTCCTCTTCTCGCTGCCTCTCTTGCGAAGAAGCGATGACAAGATATTCATGTCATTGAACGCGTTCTTGCCCTTTCCGAGCTGCAGGATATCGTGTTTTCCGCTTATAGTCAGCTTCATGGTAGGCTGCTTGCTGAACATCCATTCCAGCGAACCTCCGCCCTTGAACTCCTTGTCCTTGAAACCGTAGCCCAGATATCCCTCAATCCTGAATTTCTTGCTCAACTCAGATGTGGTACGCGCCCCGAACGAAACCCTGTTGCCTTCAGTGTCATTGAAACTGTACAGCCGCGAATACGGTCCGAAAGCGACGTATTTTGTCTCCAAGTACCCCGAAACCACAGTATTCACGATATTATATACGGTATTGTACAGCGGAACCTGCTTGATGGAGTCCACCATATTGTAGATATTCTGCTCCTTTTCCGATAACTTGTACGGCCTGGCCTCGCTCCACCACGCCTCATCCTTCTTCCCCGCATCCTTCATCACGTGCACGGAAGTCGCGTGGGCCTGCTGGACCAGCTTCCTTGCCGGCTCACCCAGCACCGGATTCATATAATCTATCTGACGGTTGCCCAGGAACGACACGAACTTGGAAGAATCACTCATCGTCACGGAAAAATCCACGTACAGCTTGTCCTGCTTGTAGAACCAGAGCGAATCCCCGACCAGCTGGTCGGTACGGTCTATCACCATGTCCCTGATCCAGTTCACATTAGCTCCTTTCATCATTTTCGCATGAATCTCTCTCAGCGCGAAAGTTTCCGAGTCAATGTTCATTTCCCCGTCGAAGACCGTCGAGGACACGCCCCTGCCGGGATGGAACCTGATTTTCCAAGTCTTTCTTCCGTCAATGTTGAGGCTGTCCACCAGATAATAATTATAGTAAACGCTTCCGTTTGACGACAGCGGAGACGGAATCTGCACATTGAAGGCATTGATGAAATTGTTGTAGAAATTCGTCTTCAGGTGCATGCTGCCGGTAAACTGCGAAATGGCATTGTCCTCATTGAAACCGGAAATCCTAGTCGCCTCGATGGCTTCCTTGCTGATATCCGGAGAAATGCTGTGGTATCTCTTGGCCCGCGTCTCCGATATCATCACAGGAAGATATGGCTGACCGGAAACCACAGACGTGTCCATATAGTCGAAGATGAAGCCGAAGTTCCTGCGTATCATACGGTTGCGCAAGTTGCGGTCAGGATTTGTCAGGTCCAGTTCCATCTTGGTGTAGATGTCGCAGGCATAGGCATCACGGCGTTCCGGGTCATTGACCTTCTTGCGCTCATCGATCTGCTTCAGAATCCATTTCATATAGCGGTTGTCCGGCTTTACCACTGCCGCATTAAGCGAAGAAGTGACAGGATGGAGCCTGAAATCCACCTCGCTGAATGCCCTGCGGCTCACTCGTATCATCTGAGTCTCATATCCTAACAGCGCTGCGCAAAGCGTATTTGCCGTAGAATCACGTGTCTCCATCGAATAATACCCTTCCATATCGGTGGAAACGCCTATGGTAGTCCCATAGAAATACACGGCGGCGAAAGGTATCCCTTCACCGCTTTCCGAATCTGTCACCCTGCCTTTCACCTTGGTAGCTTGAGCTCCCGCCGAAACAGAGAAAAAGGTGGTCAGCAAGGCCGTCAGAATAACATTTATGTATATTTTTTTCCTCATTTTCTCCACACAAAAACTTTCAAATTTATACAAACCTTACTAAAATACGAAACTTTCATTATCTTTGTGCGACCAAATTCGACATATATATGATTAATGTGGCTATTTTCGTGTCCGGAAGCGGAACGAACTGCGAATCCCTCATCCGTCATTTCAGCGGCTCTGATAAAGTCAAGATTTCTGTAGTCCTGAGCAACAAGGCCGACGCATATGCCCTTGTACGGGCGCAGAACCACGGGATACCCACAGTAGTCATGCCCAAGAAAGACTTCAACGACGAGTCCAAGCTGATGCCCCTGATGAAGGAATTCGGAATCGACTTCATCGTCCTCGCAGGATTTCTGCTCGTCGTACCAGATTTTCTTATCAATGCCTATGACCACAGGATGATAAATCTTCACCCTGCGCTCCTGCCCAAATTCGGCGGGATCGGTATGTATGGACATCACGTTCATGAAGCAGTAAAAGCAGCCGGAGAAACCGAAACCGGAATGACCGTCCATTACGTAAGTAATACCGTGGACGGCGGTGAAATCATAGCCCAGCGCTCTACTCCGCTGACTCCTGACGATACCCCTGAAACAATAGCAGAAAAAGAACATTTGCTCGAGATGCGTTTCTTTTCAGAAATCGTGGAGTCCGTCATTTTAGGCCTTTAAACTGGTTCATTTGAGTTCATTTCCTGTCAAAAAACTGTAAAAACGAAAAAAGTTACAACTTTTTTCGTTTTTGCTTTTTCGACCAATAGGACATAATTTTTACCTACGCCAAAAAATGGCTTATGTGCCGTATTTTGCGTGTGTCGCGTATATTCTACGCCAAAATATGGCGTATGTTGATTTTTGCCAAAAATTGTCCGGGGGGGGTGGCTAAATAGCACTTTTTGTCAAATTTGCAGCCCTGTATTTAGAAAAAATATATTTGCAAATCTCGATTCTCAAAACTAATTTTGTTCCACTTTAATAAAACGAAAGCAAGTGAAATATCCTCGGGACCCGTTCCCGACAGTGTAATATTTTAAGAACTGATATAAGTAGATGGCAAGGATTACAAAGCGGCTTCTGACAGTTGCTCTTCTGATTTCGGCCCTGTTTTCGGGTCAGGTCGGAGTTTCAGCTCAAGAAGCGACAACTCTTGATACCGCGCGTTCGGTTTCTGCACGATCTGTGGAGAGACGCTTTGCGATATATTATTGGCTGGACAGGGTCGATATCGATGAGCATTATCTTGACAACGAGTGGCAGATTGCGCAGATCCGCAAATACCTCCTCATTTCCCCTAAAATAGACAGCATCACCATTTCTTCCTATGCATCTCCTGAGGGTGTGTATGAGCGCAACGTATGGCTCGCCCGCAAGAGAGCAGAGGCTGCACGCCGTTTCATCGTGAACAATATCCCTGAAGGCTCATCTCTGAACGGGGACAAGATCGTCCTCAGGCCGCAGAATGAGAACTGGGACGGACTCAGAGCGGAAATCGAGGCCAACTACAAGCTTCAGAACAAGGACCGCGTCCTCCGCATCCTCGATTCCAAGGTGGGCAATGACACCAAGAAGTGGCGTATCCAGCATCTGGACAACGGCTACACTTGGCATTATATAATAGTGAACCACATGCCTAAACTCCGACTCGCTACCTGGATCTGCGTCTGGGTGGATCCGGAAGTTCCTGTGCTGGAAGCAGTCAGACCTGATGTTCCTCTGAAATCCGAGAGCAGCATGGCATTGATTCCTCAGACTTATGTTCCTACAGAATTTACTCCGTCCGTGGCAGGCAAACCTGCTTACGAGCGCCAGATGATACTTGCCGGCAGAACCAACCTTCTCGTTCCGGGACTCAACTTCGGCATCGAGATTCCTATCGGAAGACATATTTCCATCGGAGCCGACTACTGGTACCCTTGGTGGCTTGCCAAGAACAACAAGTACTGCGGTGAGATGCTCGGCTGGTTTATCGACGGAAAGTATTGGTTTACAGGACGTAACGGTAAATATGAATGGACACGTGCCGACAAGCTCAAAGGACACGCGCTCGGAATCTATGCCGGCTGCGGCTACTATGACTACCAGAAGAAGATGAGCGGCTACCAGGGTGAATACATCGATTTCGGTGTGGACTACACCTTCGGCCTGCCTATCGGAAGACGTGACCACAAGTGGATGCGTATGGAATTCAATATCGGTGTCGGCTGTATGATGACACAGGCCCGTCACTACACCCCGACCCATGACTACACTCAGCTCATCAAGGACCCTGGCATCAAGCAGAAGTACTACACCTTCTTCGGTCCTACCAGAGCCGGAATCTCGTTTGTCCTGCCGATCATCGTGAAACATAAAGTGAAAGGAGGCGAGCGATGAAAAAGATAATGATACTTGCACTCGCATTGACAGTGCTCTTCTCAGCCCCTTCCTGCAAGAGGCGTCCGCTCAGCGATGCTGACTATAATGTCAATGTCGTATTCAACATAGACCAGAACATCTTGAACGGTCCGGAAATGACGGAGCCGGAAATGATGAGAGTCGCATTCTTCGACCATAACAACGGAAACCTCGTCGCCCAGGCATATCTCCCTCCTCAGGGAGGCCAGGTGTCAGTGCTGCCGGGAAGATCCTATGACGTGTTGGCCTACAACTTCGGTACTCAGGTCACTTTCATACAGAACGAAAACACTTTCGGCCGCATCAGCGCCACGACCAACCAGATTGCCGACTCTTTCAAGAGTAAGCTCAAGAGCCGCGGTACACGAAGCCCCGGCGACGAAACAGAAGAGACCATCGTTTACGACCCTGACCACCTCTTCGTAGGCCGTCTGATGAATGTGGACATGCCTGCCCGTTCAGTGGAGTCTCCGGAAGTGACATTGACAATAGACTGTCAGACAGTCGTGCAGTCGTGGATACTTTGCGTGAACAAGATCAAGGGCGCCCAGTATGTGGGGTCCATCTCGGCCGTCATCACCGGCCTGTCGCAGTACCACAGGCTCGGCCCGGGAAACCGCTCCGAAGAAGTCGCGTCAGTGTTTTTCGATGTCCGGAACTTGGACAGAGACGGATTTCTCGATGCCAGGTTCAATACCTTCGGACGTTCTCCTAAGCAGGGCGAACGGCAGATCCTGTCCCTCGTCATCACCGATGTCGCAGGTAAAGGATATATTTTCAATGTGGACATCTCCGACCAGTTTATCGACAATCCGCGCCAGTACATCCTCGTGAACACTGATGATATCGAGATTCCGGAGCCTGAACACAAGGAAGGAGGCGGACTTGCGCCGTCAGTGGATGAATGGAAAGACATCAATACGAACATAAACATTTAAATTTTCTTAATACTGTATTAAAAATGAAAAAAATCATTTCAATCGTGCTTGGAGTTGCCGCACTGGCAGCCTGCACCAAAACATCAGTAAGCTATGAGCAGCCTGGTGAGATCGCTCTTGCTCCTGTAACAAGAGCCAATATGACTAAAGCTGCCATTACTGGAGACGTATTCCCTACCGGTAACGACATGGGAGTTTATGCTTACTATAACACTGACAAAACTGCTGGCACTGCCAAGGCTGATTTCCTTGAAGGTTCTGCACTTTATCTGAACGATGTACAGTTTGTTAATCGGAACAATACAGCTAACTGGGGTGGTGCGACTCCTTACTATTGGCCAAAGACCGGTTCACTTGTATTCGCAGCGTACTCTCCTAAAAAAGCAGAACTTGCTTATGATGCTACAGGAAATTCGTTCTCTAAAACTGGCTATGTTCAAAAAACTGACCTTTCTAAAACTGTGGACCTTCTTTGGAGTCCGATGACAGCTACTTCTCATGACAAGGCTACTGCAGCTGTTCCAATGAAATTCTATCATGCAATGTCATGGATCACAATTAAGGTTAAAGCAGCAAATGATGATTCTAAATCCAAGTTCAGAGTTAAATCTATTCACTTGAATAATATCATTCATAAAGGCTCTTTTGTTACTTCTGTTGATCCTGACGATAATAATATCATTAAATGGACACCTTCTACAGAGGCTGCTGACAAAGAAACACCACTTTCAGTTTTCAACAAGGCGAAAAGTGAAGATAGCCATGTGGTTGCAACTACGGCTGCAGTGGAGCTTGAGGATGCTGTGAGGGGAACTGTAGTTATCCCTCAGACTCTTGGTGAGGACGCTACTCTCACAATAGTATTCTCTCAGGAGAATCCTGCAGGAGGTTTTACTGCAGACCAGAACCTTACTTTCAAACTTAAAGATTGTAAAGTTGGAACAACTGCACTTGACAATTGGGTAAACGGTAAACATTATATCTATACACTGTCCTTTAACATAAAAGGAGGTGAGGGTGAAGGAGATAATAATGAAATTCTCATCGCTCCTGAGCTCGAACCTTGGAAGGATGTTACCGTTAACGACATCAATGCCAAGTAAGCGTTTGCAGATAGTTTAATTTTAGTTATAGTATGAAAATCCTTTCCAAAATATTAGTACTGCTTCTGACAGCAGGCGTGTCATCAAGTTGCTTGTCACATCTCAAATATGACAAGACTACGGGTGAAATCAGATTGAGACCGGTTGTAGGCTTGGGTACAAGATCTGGAGAGGATTTCATTCCTTTTCCGGAAGACAGGGAGTTCCGCGTCACTGCGGTCTCCCGGGATTCCGGTGAAAAATATCTGGACGATGTCATTGTCAAGTCCCGTGGCGCCAGAGGCTGGTTCCCTGAGAACTCTCCACAGTGGCCTTATGACCAGTCATTGACATTTGCAGGATATTATCCTACAGACCTTCAGGTAACCTGTGACCGTGAATGCAATCTCAAGATCGATTCGTACACGGTGGAAGGCAAGGGCATAGACATCCTTTTGGCAGAAACCGACAGGGCCTATACCAAGAACGACAGTATCGTGGGATTTCCGTTCCGCCACGCATTGACCAAGATGGACTTTCGCGTGAAACAGACATTGAACCTGGAAACCCGCGTCAAAATTCAGAAAATCGAGCTTTGCGGCATTTTCAGGCAGGGAAGCTACGATTCTTCGGCATCACCGGACTGGAGATCGTCAGGGCAGAAAAGCGACCTCACCATATTTGAGGCTGACGGAGAAGGTGTCGAAGTATATAAGATGTCTCCATCCTATTTGGGCGGCAGCTGGTTTGTCCTTCCGCAGGACGGCGGCGCGTCCATACGAGTTACGTTTGCTCTTTCTACAGCCGGGAGCGAATGGCTTGGCAACCAGACTGTTGAAACACCTGCAGTGCTTAAGGAGTGGTTGTCCGACAGGCACTACACATATACGCTCAATATCCAGGAACCTGGTCCGGAAGACACTACCGGAGACCCGTTCGTGCTGAAATACACTACGGGCATAAGCAGCTGGGATGAGCGACTTACAGATTAGTTGAAGATGATGAAAACTGATATCAAATATAGTTTGGCTTCTGTAGCGGCGCTGCTTGTCTCGCTTGGCTCCTGTACTACGGTCAGGGTCGAGCCGGATGAAGTGGTGAGTCGTGGTGATGAAATCCTGTTCATCGCCGGTTCCACTGAACCCGGTACGAGAGCGATGCTTGATGCCGGTTCGTTCAGACAGGTGGGCAATGCATTGAAAATCTTCGATATATATTCTCCTACCGCTACTTGGGCTACTGCCGAATTCTATATCCGCAATGCCAATGCCGTCTGCAATTCTGCTGCGGCCGGCTCCACATGGCCTTTCTATACGACGCCGGATCTGACTTCCGCTATGGAACATTATTACTGGACCAAGATGGGCTCGCACAGGTTCTATGGCGTGGCCAATAAAATGGCGGGCAAGACTATTCCTGCAGACTGGAAATTCAATGCTGAACATAAGGTTTTTTCAGTCCCTGCAACTTTCAATACTTATAATACTGACAAAGAGCAGTTCGACCTGATTTATTCCAATATAGCAGAGCGCAATCTGAACAATGGCGCGGGCACTGGCCCTGTAGAGTTGCAGTTCCGCCATCTGTTCGCCGGATATGCGTTCACACTGAAAAATGACAGCCCTAATCCTCTCAAGATTACCTCTGTAAGGCTGAAGGTGGGCAATTCCTGTACCGCGACCATCAATTACGGTCTGGCTTGGGACCCTAACAATACCGGTAGTCCTGAGATCGAATATACCTCTATGGTAATGGATCCTGCGGATGGTATTTCGGGTGCTGCCGTCGAAGGCGGTACTGCTGTTACCATCGCATCCGGTTCTACTGTGAACCTTATGATTCCTGGCAAGACATATACGGGCGCTACTTTCCCTGTGGGGGATTATCGTCTGATATGGCCGCAGCAGCTGGACATTACGAATGCGGCGAAGGGACCTGGTGAAGGCGGAGCCGAGGGCGAGTCGCTGGGTGCCAAGGTGCTGGAGATCAAGTATGAGAAAGACGTGACGACTACGGCTATTGTGGACTATGATTATTATGAATATGTTAGTTGGTCTGGCGGTGATTATGATGTGACTTTTGTAGAGGATTCTAATGGAGATTATGAGTATAGATATTATTATTACAAGTATGTTGGAAAGGGAAAAGGACAGTATAGAGTGCAGAGCGCTACTCCTTCTAACAGTGGAAGTTATACGAAAAAAACAACTCAGATAGAAGAATCTACCACAGTCCAAGTCACCAAGACCATCAACATAAATCTTGCGAACATCACCAAGGATAAGCTTTGGGATGCCGGCAACAGATATCTCTACAACCTGGTTTACAGCAATGACGCCATCGGCGCGCAAGTGACCGTGATGAACTGGGAAGGCGACAAAGGCGGAGACGTGACATTTGAATAATGAAGGGAATTATGAAACACTATATCGTAAACATACTGGTCGCTGCGGCATTGACCTTATGCTCATTGACCTCCTGCGTGAAAGAGAACATCAGCGCTCCGGACAGTGGGGAAGGGACTGTGTATCTCTCGCTCAATGTCCTTTCCGGCGGCATGGATCAGATCATCGTCAAGAGCCCGTGGGACCCGAACGATGACAATGAGCGTGCTGTGGAGAATCTCCGAATCTATATTTTCTCCAAGGCAACGGGCAATCTTGTGGGATACAAGTATTTCTCGAAAGACGACTTGACTTTTACTGATGACAGTTCCCAGCCAGGTTACGACCGCACGGCTACTGTCAGCAATATCCCTACCTCCACCGGAGAAGTATATATCTACGCCATTGCCAATGCAAGGACTTTGCAGTACAAGGTCACTGACGATGCCATCCTCGATATCGATGAGTCGAATCTTTCGCATCTTACCCGCGAAACCTTCCTGTCGGCTACCTGTACCCGTCAGCTCGGCTCCATAAACCCTGCCGACAACCGTTTCGTGATGAGCGGCTTTGCCAATAACGGAGATCCCGTGACCATTGCGCGAAAAGATGGCACGACGCAGCAGGCTGAAATCACGTCTCCGACAGATGACGACCATAAGCGTGTGAAACTGTATAAAATCCTGTCCAAGAACAAGATAACCGTCAAGACGGAAGGCAATGTTACATTCAAGCCGGAGTACATGGAGATTCACAATGTACCTCAGGTCTATGGCTTGATGCGCGGTAATAATGTGGCGCCTTCCGGTTTTGAGACGTTTGACCGAATCATCTGGTCAGAGAACAGCTATCAATGCTATCTTCCTGCCAATGTCCAGACTGCTACTGCGTCACCGGCTTCCTTCAATGACCGTGAGAAGAATACTTACGATGATACCGGCAAGAAGACCTTTGTTAATGCACCTGCGAATGCCACCTATGTTGTCATTCACGGTAAATATCAGGGTGGCGATTATGCGGGCGATTTGAGCTATACTGTCCATTTGGGCGATTTTACGCATAACATGTCGGATTTCTCGGTCGCTGCAAACAGCAACTATGAATATACATTGACCATAAAGGGCGTGAATAACTTTATCGCTGAGTCCCAAAAGATAGCTGGTGCGGACGACCCTGGTTCTGAGGGAGTTGTCATCTTCAAAGGAACTGATATCCTGGAGGTGGACTGCCATTACGAGGCGAGGGTGATGAAGTTTTCCATGTCTGAACTGAATGATATTATCAATGTTGGTAAATACGGCTATATTCTGAAAATCCAGACAGCGTTCTGTGAGACGATATCGATGATTGTGGACGGAGAAGGCCGGATTTACGATGCTGCTGAATTCAAGACGCAGTCTAACCCTACTGTGCTCACTACGGTCGGAACTGACGGTATGCCTGTGGATGCATCCAGAATTCTGATAAGCGGAGATGTGGATTTCGACTGGGTGCGTTTTGTGAAGAATACTGGATATTATTATTCCTATTATACTCCTTCGCAAAGACCTGGTTGTAAGGTTTCAGCCTCCCATGCTATCTCGGACGTGTGCGCATATCCTGGCAGAGCTAATACTCAGACCATATTCCAATTCTTGCGGGATTTGTATAAGGCGGGTAAGGAACAGACTGCATCATATTTCAATGCTACAGGCTCGTCAGTCTATGTCACCTGCTTTGTGGATGAAAACTACTATCCGGACAAGAACTGGACCGAATATGTGAACAAATCTGAGCCGCGCCGAATGTATTTTGCCAATGAACTTTTCGTCAGTGCAGACGGTCAAAGTTCTTTCGCTCGAGCAAAATATGTGGTTTCTCAGAAATCCATCTGGACATTCTATGAATTGGACCCTGCAAAGAAACCGTTCGGTCTCGAGTTTGTTTCTGAAGAAAAGGCTCAGGGAAAGAATGTCGCGAATGGTACAAATTCTCAACAGGAGTACTGGAATGGAAGGGCTTCTGCGATTAAAAATAATTCAGGTAATAAGTTCTATGATGATATTACCAAGAGTGCCAAGGGAACACAGGACCTGTATCTCGATGCATTTCAGGCGTGTATGAGTCGTAACCGTGATGAAAATGGAAATAGGAGAATTGATACAGATGAAATAAAATGGTATTTGGCGGCTGTGGACCAATACAAAGGTATATGGGCAGGAGAAGAGGCGTTGAATACGGATATGAGATTGTTTAAGGCAAGTGCAAGCGAGTGGGTAGCGTTGAATGACGCATTTACCAATAATGGCGGAGATGCTGCCTTGTCTCCATGGCATTATTTCACTTGTTCTCCAGCGAATACTTTCTGGGCTGAGGAGGGGTGTGCTACAGGAACAAATGGTAGTGCAACTATGGTTAGATGCATAAGAACATTGGAGTCTAAGGCGAATGGCTTGGGTGAGGCTGATAAGTATTATGAGTATGATCCTGCAACCGAAACTGTGACGATGCTTCTGAACAGTGATGCTCTTAGATCGGCGCAGTCAGGCGGTTTCCAAACTTATTTCGAAAGAGGTAAGGATAGTAATAAACTTTACAAGAAGTTTAAGATTGCAAGTGCAAATTTGTCAGGAACTTATAAAAGAAACCAGGTTATCAGTACTGCTAAAGGAAGTGGCTTTATCAATGCAAGTGATGATGTCTGTCAAAAGTCAGCTGAATATGGTGGCTCATGGAGAGTTCCAAACCAGAGAGAATTGTCCATAATGTCGGCAGTAAATAATGAGACGTTTAAAAACCTTTTCTCTTGTACATCATTTACTGGGGTTCAGAGTGGATATTATAAAGGTGGAACTGGTAATGAGTATGGCTTCGTTCTGGCAGGTACTCAAATGACAGTTGCCGTAGGAGCAAATGAGGATAATTATGGCGTCCGCTGCGTAATGGACGTGGTCGATTAGGACCTCGCCCGTGCGCCGGATAACGGAAAGAACTTGAAAGATCGTTTACCAACGATTATTATATACTATTTTTGTGCAGAAGGAGCCCGTAGTGATACGCGCTCCTTCTTTTCTTTACTCATATAAACTCCTTCCGCCTACAGCCTCCATTCCCATCCGCACTTCTCCAAGACCTTCGCTCTTATCCCCTTAACCTCTCCACCGGAATGAGCGGAACAATTCTTCAGGAAGTGGTTGCCCCAAAATCATCAGTTTGTCCGTAAAAAGGGGTATCTCACGGATAAGTGGCTCAAAATCAATAACTTGTCCGTGAAAAGGTGGGTTTTTACGGACAAGTTGCTCGGCGTGAATCAGTCTTTTCCCGTCATTCAAACTTGGCGATGTCTCTCCTAATCAGAAGACAGGCTGGAGAGAGGACATTGACATGGTCGAAGCCTTCGAGCTCGAAAAGCGACGCCTCGTGACCGAAATGCTTCAATATCGCCAGAAGGTGAGCGTTTTCCTCATATCTGGCCAGCATCTCGAGATTACGGTCACCTGTAATCAGCATCAGCGGCGCACCCTCCTTCCTGACATGAAAAGACGGCGCCATATCATCGATAAACGGAAGATCCACATTCAGGCCGCGCTCCTTCTTGATAGTGAAATGCGTCATCGTCTGTCCGCCCACGGGATAAGCCTTCGCGATTCTGTCCGCGTCAATGCCATATTCCGCAAGCCATCTCTTGTCCAGCGTCAGCATCAATGTCAGCCAGCCGCCAGCCGAATGACCGCCGATGAAAATCTTCGACGGACTCCCGCCGTACTGAGCAATGTTGTTGAAAACCCAGCTGACTGCAAGAGCCGCATCTTCGAGATATCCCGGACATTTCACCTTCGGGTAAAGACGGTAATTCACATCTACGACAGCGAATCCCTGATTACGGAACTCTTCCCTCAGCCCCTTGCTTCCGCCCTCCAGACCGCCGCCGTGGAACCAGACCAATGTCTTGAATTCTTTCACGTCCTCGGGATAATAAATGTCCAGCCTGCATATCTCCTTGCGATACGCATCCTGCTCATTGACAGCAGTATAGGAAATGTCCTTCAGATGACGGTAATGCTCTTTTCCTGCCACCGGATTTTCTGCTACAGGATTCCCAACCACTGGATCCTCAATCACCGGATTCCCGGCGAGCGAGTTCAATGCCAATGCCACATACAGCACCACGGCAGCAACTGTTCTTTTCATGATTCTTTGAATTTATACAGCAATCTACAGAAATTCCGTCAGATTTGTCCGGGTTAAAACGTTTTTCTGCGGACAAGTTGGTTTCAGGAGGTGCCATAACCGGGTCAACCTAAATAAGAAAAGTGCAGCGCGACCTATCTTCTGCCGCAGTTGCGTATCAGAGAACGGAGATAGCCGGTGATGTCGTCATTGATAAGAGTCTCGATGGTCGTCTTCATCCTGAACCGCCAGTAGAACGGTGAGATGGCAGGTACATTGATCCGCTCCTTGTCAGGGTCGTCGAAGCACAGCTCCGGCTTCAGCGACAGATAATCCTGAAGCGGCAGGATGGCAAGCATGGACGCTGACTGGAGGTGCATCATGATGATACTCAGGGAAATGTCCGGTGTGCAGTCGGCTGGAGCCTCGCCCGGTTTTCCGAGGATCTGGTTCCAGAAACGCTGTGTGACGCCTCTGTCCTCCTTCCACCAGGCGCGGAGGGGACTCATGTCGTGCGTGGAAGTCGCGCATACCGAAAGGTACGGATAGCTCCACGTGTCTGCAAACTCGTGACGGGTATCCTTAGGCATACGCTGGATTTCCAATGACAGGATGCGCAGTTCCCTCATCACGTCCGGCACGCAATCCGGAATCATGCCCAGGTCTTCGCCGCAGGTCAGCATTCGCGTGCTGGCGAGAAGGTCAGGCAATTTGCGGAGTGCGGAATCACGCCAGAAAGCATTGTGCCTTCTATAGAAGAAATCGTCATGCAGCCTGTTGAAGGCATCTTTCTGCCAGTCAGGGAGATTGCGGTAGTGCTCCGTATTCTGCGCCCCGATACGAGGATGCCAATACCCGGGCTTGCGCGGGTCTTCCAGGAAAAGCGTGTCCACACCATCGGAGGTGTACCATCCGGAATTGATGTCGAAACCATTGTCAGCCAATTCTTTGGCGCTATACGGCAGCGCCGGGAAGAAATGTCCCAGCAGACCGCTCTTCGCATTCGCCGGAATCTCCCAAATCCTGAAAAATCCGAGTATATGGTCAATGCGGAAGAAGTCGAAGTACTGCTCCATGTTCTTCAGTCTGGCCTTCCACCATGCGAAATTGTCCTCTTCCATCTTGTCCCAGTTGTATGTCGGGAAACCCCACAGCTGACCGTCTGCAGAGAATGCATCAGGCGGAGCACCGGCCTGTGAATTCATATTGAACTGGGACGGATGCTGCCATGCGTCCACACTGGTTCTGCTCACGCCGATAGGGAGGTCGCCCTTGAAAGTGACGCCGTGCTTTCTCGCATAGTTCCTGGCATCTACAAGCTGCTTGTGCAGATGGAACTGGACAAATGACTGGTAATCAGCTTCTTCTCTGTTCTCTGCCAGGACCGATGCTGCTTTCTTGGCACTGTATGTGGCATATTTGCCCCATTTGGCGGAATCACCTGTTCCTGTCTTGTGAAGAAGAATCCTGAACGCGCAGTAGGCATCCAGCCACTCTGCATTGTCCTTTATGAATTTCTGATATTCCGCAGAAACGCTCACCTTGGCCCATGTGGAGGCGAAAGCCTTGCGCATAAGACGGTCCTTCTCCTGATTCACTCTTTCGTAATCCAACTCAGGAAGTGCTTCAAGCTCAGCTTTCAATGCCTTGTATTTGGCATCCCTGCGGACTCCTGCGTCCGGAAGATACACGAACTGCGGGTGCAGAGCGTAAATGGAATTCGCGCTGTACGGATAGGAATCCGTCCAGGTCCCGGTCATGGTCGTATCATTGACAGGAAGCAGCTGAATAACCCTCTGGCCGGTAGCCGCTACCCAGTCCACGAGTTTCTTCAGATCGTGGAAGTCTCCGATTCCGAAGCTGTCCTCTGTCCTGAGAGAGAATACAGGAACCGCTGTGCCGGCGCATTTCCAGCCGCTGCGGTACATATCCTGCGGAGTAGCCTCTTCATTGACCTTGAAACTGTCCTGGTCAATGCTGAAGACCTTGTCGGCGAAGGCCGAAGTGAAGAATGGAGCGGCAGCCGGGATGTCAGTCCACTGGTCATACAGCTCGGTTTCCTTCGTGTCCGGAACGATATGGTTTTTCCATTCGCGGCGCACTCTACGTCCGTCTTTCCAGCATTCGTAATGGTATTCGGCCCCGGCAGGCAGGCTCTTGCCCGGCAGGGACGTCTCCCAGATTCCACCAGGCAGATAATGCATATCGACCTGTTTCTCACCGAAAACAAGCTTGATTTCCTCTCCCCAGGAAGTCTGGTATGTGATTCTGAATGTACGTGTCATGATTGTACTGTTTTGTGGTTTGTTACCTCTAATTTATATACATTCACCAACATCCGAAAATGACTTGTCCAGTTTTTCGGATGAAATGACGTATTTGAAGGATGAACTGTCAGCAGGTCGTGTTCTCAAGCCATTGCAGGAAGTCGTCTGACCGGGAGCGGCTGACCAGAATCTCGGTATTGCACTGCGGCGTGGCATTGATGCGGAGCCTTCCGCCCTGTAGCTTGATGATGCTGCGCACTGCGGCAGATGAGATTATGCAGCCCCGCGAAATCCTGAAAAAGCGGGAAGGGTCCAGCTGTGAGGACAGTACGTCGAGTGACTGGTCCAGAACATATTTCGACCCGTCGGACGTGAACATCCAGGTGACCTTGTCCTCTGAAAGAAAGTATGAGATGTCATTGACGGAAACCGGCAGGATCTTGTCGTTCAGACGGACCATGATTTTCTGGCGGTATTCTGTCTGGTGCTGGTTTCCGGCCAGTGTCGAGAGCAGAGCCGACATGTCCGTGGCTCCGGATGAATTGCGGCAGCGCTGGACCGCCCTGTCCAGGTCCTCCTTCTCGATAGGCTTAAGGAGATAGTCCACGCTGTTCACTTCAAAAGCCTTTACGGCGTAACTGTCATAGGCAGTGGTCATTACGATCTTTGCATCCACATTGATCTGTCTGAAGATGCTGAAACAGTCCCCGTCGGAAAGTTCCACGTCCATGAAGATGACATCGACAGAATGCCCCTTCAGCCACTCCACCGTGCCGCTGACCGAACTTGTCGTGCCGATGATTTCCAAATCCGGGTAATACTTCTGTAGAGTTCGGCTCAGATTGGCCTGAGCCATCGGTTCATCTTCTACTATCAATACTTTCAATGCCATAATCCGAAATTTTTATGTGGTTTTTTCTGCGGGCAGCAGCGGAAGCGATACCGAGTACTCGGCCCCGTCATCGTTTATTTCAATGTCATTGCCCGACAGGTCAATGTATTGCTGGCGGATATAATTCAGTCCGACCTTGGTGGAATCCTCCGAAGCCGCCAGTTTAGGTGATTTGTTGTTGGTCACGGTAATCTTCTGCCCGCTCGCCACAATATGGATGCAGAGCGGATTGTCCGGCGATACCTGGTTATGTTTGAGTGCATTCTCCACCAGCATCTGGATGGAGCATGGAACCACATTGCAGGACAGGCAGGACTCCGGAACATCCGCATTGACCTCGAACCCGGAGGCGAAGCGCACCTTGAGGAGGTCTGCATACATTTCAGTGAATTTCAATTCTTCACGCAGACTTATAAGCGTAAGTGCGTCATTCTTGAGCATATATCTGAAGATGCCGGCAAGCTTGTGCACGAACAGGCTCGCTTCCTCGTTCTTGTTCTCGCAGATAAGACAGTCGAGGACATTCAGCGAATTGAACAGGAAATGCGGGTTTACCTGCTGCTTGAGTTTAAGGTATTCGAACTGGGCCTTGTGGCGTTTCGTCTTTTCCGCCCTCACGTCCTGATGCGTAACCCACACATAGTCAGCCATGTAGGTCAATGCGTAGAACAGCATTTCGGCGATGAATACCACGACGGCGGTTTCAGCCAAGTCGTGAGCCGGAGGCAGCGGCTGTATGGCGAAAGGAAGTCCGATGCCTACCGCAAAAGCCGAACCTGATACGGCCAGGATCAGGAATGAGGTCAATGCCGTCCATCGGACATATGCCGGCTTCTTGCCCAGGCGTGTTCTGGCGAACCTTACATATATTATATTGAGGCAGACCAATATGATGCAGACAGGGACATTGTACAGCAGCCTCAGCAGGTTCCTGTACAGTCCGCCGTCAGAGATGATGTTCATGTCGCTGAAAGCGATGATGGACAGTCTGAAAAGGAAGATGGCGCATACGACTGCGATCAGCCACGGAAGGTGTGGCATTCTGGTGGTGTTGGAAACCAGGTGCAGCCGCTTGAGTATGTCCCCGACGAGGATGGTGCACCAGCCTAAAAGTTCTGTGGTGAATGCAGTGGAGATGGCATGCACGGCCAGTTCGGAACTGAAAAGCAGGCCGATGAGGTCCGCACCGGCTGTTCCCAAAAGGTAGCCGGTAACATTGATGACGATGATTATCCCGGCTGTAAGTTCCAGGTTAAGGTTCTTCTTCAGGCAGACGAGAAGAATCATTGTCATCGTGAGCACAGTGAGAAACAGTTCATCCCCGATTCCGGCCTCCCGACACAGGATGGTCACGGCGGCGTGCAGAAGCGCGAATATATGTACAATGCCTGACGGCTTTATTTTCGACCAATTCATAAGCATAAAGGTAGAAATAATTGATGAAAACCCAAAAAACGTTTTTATTTCGTCGTCTGATTTTTTCCATCCGTCCGCCAATTCCGCCCGTCCGTCGGTTCACATATTAAATATGAAATTTTAATTGATAAATTCGCAAACGTTTTATAACAATGATACGATTTGCGGAGCTGTCAGTTCCGCTACCGCATAAACAGGATAATAACACGGAAACCAATGAGTAAAAAACCGAAATTATCTTTTTGGCAGATATGGAACCTGAGCTTCGGATTCCTGGGTGTCCAGATAGGGTATTCTCTGCAGAATTCCAATACGTCCACCATCTTCGAGTCACTTGGCGCCGATGTGAGTCATCTGAGCTATTTCTGGCTTGCTGCCCCATTGGCAGGTATGGTCATCCAGCCGATAGTCGGCATGTTCTCTGACGGTACCTGGACCAAGTTCGGCAGACGTATCCCGTATATACTCGGGGGTGCATTGATCTCGACATTGGCATTGATGCTCATGCCTAACTGCCCGACGCTCCTGGCATTGGCCCCGCTCGCGATGGGCGCGTTCATCCTCCTCTTCATGGATCTTTCGTTCAATGTCACGATGCAGCCGTTCAGGGCGCTCGTGGCTGACATGCTGGACGACTCGCAGAAGACGGAAGGCTATGTGGTACAGACATTTCTCATCAATATCGGTGCTGTGATTGGTGCTGTGCTGCCGCTGATCATGACTTGGTGCGGGGTGAGTGACGAGGCTGTCCCGGGACAGGTTTCATCTCACATCGCCTGGTCATATTATATAGGTGGAGCCATTCTGCTTGCCACAGTATTGGTGACCGCATTCAAGACCAGGGAATATCCTCCTAAGGAATTTGCAGAATACAATGGCCTGGCAGTGGAAGAAGGACCGGCTGAGAAGGCTTCTTTCATGACATTGCTCCGGAATACTCCTTCGGCAATGGTCCGTCTGGGAATCACCCAGTTCTTCTCATGGGCGGCATTGTTCATCATGTGGACATACCTCAAACCTGCCATCACCGGTTCCGTGACTGACGGGGGAGTGCTCCTTTCAGAAGGTGCGACGCAGACCTGGGTGGGTGTGCTCAATGGCGTATATCCGATTCCTGCATGTATCGCGGCGCTTTTCATGACTAAACTGGCCTCCAGATTCGGCAACAAGACTGTCTATGCATCCTGTCTGCTTTTCGGTGCAGTAGGTTTCGCCGGGCTTGTGCTTCTGAAAGACAAATATGCGCTCATGCTTCCTATGCTGTGCATCGGTATCGCCTGGGCAGGTATTCTCGCCATGCCTTACGCCATCCTTTCCAGGGCCGTGGACCCGAAGCGTATGGGAGTTTACATGGGAATTTTTAACTTTACGATCACTATACCACAGATTGTCATCGGACTTACTGGTGGAGTTATTGTAAAGTACTGTTTCGGCTCGAATGCCGTCATGATGCTGGCGCTTGCATGTGTCTTCATGCTGCTTGCGGCGCTCTCTGTCGCATTTGTAAGAGAAAAATAACAACAAGAAATACAATATTTACCAAACTAATAACAAAAGGACCCTATGAACAGATTTTTATCTTTTATAGTTGGACTGATAGGACTATTCCTCATCATTCCTGACATGTCCGCTCAGAACGGATATGAGATAAGGGGTACCGTCACGGACAAGACCGGTCAGCCAGTCATCGGCGCGACTGTTCTCGAGAAAGGTACCACCAATGGATTATCTACCGATATCGACGGCAATTACACCCTCAAGGTGTCATCAGCTGACGCTGTCGTGGAGGTAAGCTGCATCGGATACAAGACCGTGACATTCGTTGCGAAGACCAATCCGGCCAAAGTCGTCATTGAAGAAGATACGATGTATCTCGACGATGTAGTGGTCATCGGTTACGGTTCGGTCAAGAAAAGCGATATGACCGGTTCCGTTACTGCCATCAATGCAGAGGAAGTGAACCGTGGTGCCGTGACTTCTCCGAGCTCAATGCTTCTCGGTAAGGTTTCCGGATTGAACATCACTCCTGCCAACGGCCAGCCGG
>ERZ857629.619-NODE-619-length-46471-cov-5.645144_pt1 | contig 46471 bp, 42 predicted proteins | sample MGYA00519700_ERZ857629 | MGnify/ENA primary metagenome ERZ857629 (study PRJEB31778, sample SAMEA3449351) | human gut metagenome | biome: human gut; feature: human-associated habitat; material: faeces | place: United Kingdom | collected 2010/2012 ... | reverse complement strand
CAGGCCGTAAATCGCCTCGATGTGCTTGCGGGAGGCGATCTCCGGCACCACGCCGCCATAGAGCCGGTGCAAGTCCACCTGGGAGGCGATACAGTCCGTGAGGATCTGCCGGCCGTCACGAACGACGGCCACCGCCGTCTCGTCGCAGGAGGATTCCACAGCCAGAATATTCATAGCTCCCATTCCTTTCTCAAAATCAATCCGTCCTCCCGGGGGTGGCGATAATAACCGGGCCTCCTGCCCACCTGCACAAAGCCCAGCTTCTGATACAGCGCAAGGGCGGCGGCGTTGGAGGGACGGACCTCCAGCGAAAGACTGCGGCTGCCCCGCGCCTTCAGCTGCGCCGTCAGCGCCTGGATCAGCTTCTGGGCGATCCCCCGCCGCCGGGCCTGGGGGGACACCGCGATATTCATCATATCCGATTGGTCCAGGACGGTCTGCGAGCCGACGTAGCCCAAGACGTCACCGTCCTGCTGGCAGACCAGCCAGCACGACAGGGGGTTATCCAGCTCGGCGGCAACGCTTCCCTCACTCCAGGGATCCGAAAAACAGGCTGCTTCCAGGGCGGCGATCTGCGCCACGTGCTGCCGCTGCATGCATACAATTTCCATCACTTTGCATCATACCAGCTTTTCCCGAATTTTGCTTCCGCCGTCAGCGGAACGCGCAGGGTGGCCACCTGCTCCATCTGCCGGCTCACCAGCGCGGCCACGTCGGAAGCGATCTGAGCCGGGCACTCCACAATCAGCTCGTCGTGCACCTGGAGCAGCAGCTTCGCCTCCGGGTATTTTTCATTCAGCGCCTGCTCCACCCGGACCATAGCCAGCTTGATCAGGTCCGCCGCGGTGCCCTGAATGGGGGTATTCAGCGCAATGCGCTCTGCGCCCTGGCGAATGTTGAAGTTGCTGCTTTTCAGCTCCGGGATATACCGGCGGCGGCCGTAGAGCGTGGTGGTATAGCCCGTCTCCCGTGCCTCGGCCACCACGCGCTTCATATAGTCCCGGACGCCGTGATAGGTAGCCAGGTAATTGTCGATATACTCCCGCGCCTCATAGCGGCTGACGCCGATGTCCTCGGCCAGGGAGAATTCTGAGATGCCGTACACAATTCCAAAGTTCACCGCCTTGGCGTGACGTCGTTGCAGAGGCGTCACCTGATCCTTATCCACTCGGAACACCTGAGCGGCGGTGGCGGTGTGGATATCCTCGCCGGAGCAGAAAGCCTGCTGCATGGTCTTGTCGTCGGCAATATGGGCCAGCACCCGCAGCTCGATCTGGCTGTAATCCGCATCCACCAGCACACAGCCGGGCTTGGGGACGAACATCTTGCGGATTTCAGCCCCAAGATCGGTGCGCACGGGAATGTTCTGCAAATTCGGCTCGGTGGAAGACAGCCGCCCGGTGGCGGTGACCAGGTTCTGGAGCGTGGTGTGGATCCTGCCGTCCTCCCGGATCTCCTTCATCAGTCCGTCGGCATAGGTGGATTTCAGCTTGGTCAGCATGCGGTAATCCACAATGGCGGGGATGATGGGGTGCTTGTTTTTCAGCTTCTCCAGCACGTCGGCATTGGTGGCATAGCCGGTTTTGGTTTTCTTCACCGGGGGCAGCCCCAGCTGGTCGAACAGTACCTCGCCCAGCTGCTTGGGGGAATTGATATTGAAGGATGCGCCGGAATAGGAATAAATCAGCGCCTCGCAGTCGGCGATATGGCCGGACAGCATTTTCCCGAAGGCGGCAAGCTGCTCCCGGTCGATGGCAATGCCCCGGCGCTCCATTTTATAGAGCACCCGGCACAGGGGCAGCTCGATCTCGTTGTAAAGCTGCTCCATGCCGCACCTGGTCAGCTCCTGAGCAAGGGGCTGGTGCAGCAGCCACACAGCCTCGGCACAGGCCGCCGTATCCCCATCCTCCACCGTCATTCCCAGGAAGGTGGTGGCCAGCTTGGACACGGGATAATCGGACTGGGAGGGATTCAAGTCATAGGCGGCAAGAGCCGTATCGAATGCCACTTCCCTGCCGTCCAGCCCCAGCTCCGCCAGGCGGTGCAGGGCGCTTTTGGAATCGTGGAGGATCAGCTTTGTCTCCGGGGCCAGGCACAGCGGGTTCATCTGGGCCTCCATGGGCGTCAGCGCGCATACGCCGCCCTCCCAGGCAATGCCCAGACTGCCGTCCGGGGCAAAATACAGTGCGCAGGCATCCAAGTCATCCGGCGCCGACTCCGCCTTGGGGAGATGCTCCGCTTTGGAGACCTTGGGGGCCTCCACCGCGGCGCTGCGCAGGCCGTACTTATCGATCAGCTTGACAAATTCCAGCCGCTGGAACAGCTGATACAGCTCCTGCTTGTGGTAGGGCTGGAGCAGCGCGTCCTCCGGCGCAAAGTCGATGGGCGCTTCCGGGATGATGGTGGCGAGCTCATAGGAAAGGTATGCGTTGTCCTTGCCCGCCTCCAGCTTCTCCCGAAGCTTGGGGCGGACGGAGGGATCGTCCAGATTGGCATACACACCATCCAGGCTGCCGAATTTCAGCAGCAGCTCCTTGGCTGTTTTCGGGCCGACTCCTGCCACGCCGGGGATATTGTCCGAAGCGTCGCCCATCAGGGCCTTCAGGTCGATCAGCTTCTTCGGCTCGAAGCCGTACTCCGCCTCAAACTGCGCTCTGTCATACAGGGTGGAGCTGGTCTGGCCGGGCTTGGAGATCACCAGCTTTACATTTACGTTATCGTCAATGAGCTGCAAACTGTCCCGGTCGCCGGTGACGATGACGCACTGCCAGGCATTGTTGGAGCAGATGCGTCCCACGGTGCCGATCACGTCGTCCGCCTCCCAGCCCTGGCACTCGTAGATGGGAATGCTCATGGCCCGGAGCACCTGCTTCATGACGGGCATCTGCTGGGCCAGCTCCTCGGGCATCCCATGGCGGGTGGCCTTGTAGCCATCGTAGCGCAGGTGGCGGAAGGTGGGACCGTGAAGGTCAAAGGCAACGGCGACGGCATCCGGCTGCTCCTCCTTCTGCATCCGCTCCAGGATGTTCAGGAACCCGAAGATGGCATGGGTATACAGCCCGTCCCGGGTGGTCAGGGGCTTGACGCCGAAATAGGCGCGGTTGATGACGCTGTTGCCATCCAGAATCAGAAGCTTCATACTTTTCTCCACTTGGCCCCCTGGGGCGTATCAATGATCTCGATGCCCCGGGCCTTCAGCTCGTCGCGGATGCGGTCCGCCTCGGCATAGTTCTTTGCCTTCTTGGCAGCGGTGCGGGCGGCCACCAGTGCGTCGATCTCCGGGTCGGCGTTGGCCGCCTCCTCCTGGGCCTGCTTCTTTTGCAGCTTCTCGGCGGCAACCAGCAGGTTCAGGCTCAGCACCCGGTCGAAATCTCTCAGCGCGGCCAGCTTGGTGGCGTCGCTGCATTTTGCCTTCAGCACGTCATACACGGCGGTAAGAGCCAGGGAGGTATTCAGGTCGGCGTCCAGCGCGCCGACAAAGCGGGCTTTCATGGCGTCAAAGACCGCCGGATCCACCTCGCCCTCATTTTTCAGAGCAGCGATCTTGGCGATCAGCTTGTCATAAGCGGCGGCGGCATTGTCCAGATTCTCCCAGTTGAACACCAGGTTGCGGCGGTAGTGGCTTTGCAGGCAGAACAGGCGGTAGGCCATGGGATCGTACCCCTTCTGCTCCAGCAGGGAAACGGTCAGGAATTCCCCCTTGGATTTGCTCATTTTGGACACGCCGTCGCCGTAGTCCACGTTCAGGTGACGGACATGGAACCAGTAATTGCACCACTTGTGGCCCAGATAGCTCTCGGACTGGGCGATCTCGTTGGTGTGGTGGGGGAAGGCATTGTCAATGCCGCCGCAGTGGATATCCAGGTCCTCGCCCAGATGCTTGATGGAGATGCAGGAGCACTCAATATGCCAGCCGGGGTAGCCCACGCCCCAGGGAGAATCCCACTTCAGGGCCTGATCCTCAAACTTGGACTTGGTGAACCAGAGGACAAAATCATTCTTGTTGCGCTTGTTGGTATCCTCCTCCACGCCCTCGCGGACACCCACAGCCAGATCCTCTTCGTCGTGGTCGTTGAACACATAGTATTTTTCCAGCTTGGAGGTATCAAAATACACGTTGCCCCCGGCGATATAGGCATAGCCCTTTTCCAGCAGGGCCGTGATCATGCGGATATACTCCGGGATGCAGTGGGTGGCAGGCTCCACCACGTCGGGGCGCTTGATGTTCAGCTTGTCGCAGTCGGCAAAGAAGGCATCAGTATAGAACTGGGCGATCTCCATGACGGTCTTGTGCTCCCGGCGGGCGCCCTTGAGCATCTTATCCTCGCCGGTATCGGCGTCGGAGGCCAGGTGGCCCACGTCGGTAATGTTCATCACCCGCTTGAGGGGGTAGCCCTCGTAGCGCAGGGCCTTTTCCAGCACATCCTCCATGATATAGCTGCGCAGATTGCCGATGTGGGCATAGTGATATACCGTGGGGCCGCAGGTGTACATCTTGACCAGCTTGGGGTCATTGGGCACAAACAGCTCCTTCTTATGGGTGGCAGAATTGTAAAGGTACATATTGATCCTCCTCGAATGTTCATACAGCGTATGCAAAAAATAAACGCCCCTTATACAGCCCTCCGGCAGTACAAGAGGCGGCGATTGACCGCGGTTCCACTCTCATTTGTCACTCATGTGCCCCATGCCGCGAAAGCGGACACCGGCACGCGAAACACCCGCTCCCGGGCGCACGTTCACGTTCCCCGGCACCGCCCGGGCTTTCAGCCGCGGCCCAGGCTCTCTGCGGGCAGGAAACGCTACTCCTCCCATTCACAGCGGTATTAAACTTTTTTTATTTTATCACAGGGCTGCAAAGAATGTCAAGCATTTCCTTGCAAAATATGTGGTTAGCGGAAGTATTTTTACCATTTTTCCCAGGAGAAATTCCAGGAATTACGCTCATACTAGGGATATCGGAAAGCTCTGAATAAATCATTAAATAATTCTTATCCTATTGACAATCCGCCCCTGAATCCGATATAATACCCTTGAGAAAAAATTAGAAAGGGAGGTAACCTTATGAATTACCCCTTCAACAAGAAAAAGTCTCCCGGCCGTTTTCTGAGTCTGGCGCTGGTTCTGGCGCTGGTTGTTGCCATGCTCAGCGGCTGCTCACTGTTGCCCTCCTCCCAGAATTCCGAGACGCAGCCCTCCGAGGAGGCGACCAATGATACGCCCAATATCGTGGCGACCGATCCTCCCACGGAGGCGCCTACCGAAGCGCCCACCCAGGCCCCCACCACCGCTCCCAAGCAGAACATCGCCATCGTGAAGGAGCAGCTGAATATGCGCAACTCTCCCAGCACCGGCAGCCGGGTCGTGACCGAGCTGGACGCCGGCGATGAGGTGGAGGTCCTGCGCGTCGAGCCCATCGGCACCGTTACCTGGGCCTACGTCAGCTCCGAATCTCTGAATGTACTGGGCTGGATCGTCACGGACATGCTGGATATGAGCAACGTGAACGTGAGCACCGGCGGCACCTCTACCCCCGGCAGCTCGGATACCTCCACCGGCACCACTCAGTCCACCGTCAGCACCGAGTCAACCACGCCTGCCCCCACCGTGAATAACATTACCGGCACCGGCACCACCACGACCCCCGCCAACGGCAAGTACGGCGTGGTGACCGCCAGCGAGTTGAACATCCGCAGCTCCGCCAGCCAGACCGCCGACCGGGTGGGTAGCTACAAGTACGGCGACCGCATCACCGTTCTGGAATCCAGCAACGGCTGGGGCCGCACCGACAAGGGCTGGATCAGCCTGTCTTACGTGTATATGGACGGCGACGTCGGCCCCAACGCAGTCTACGGCACCGTCACTGCCAGCGAACTGAACGTCCGCTCCGGCCCGGGCACCACCTATGACCGCGTCAAGGCTCTGAGCCAGAACGACCGCGTCCAGGTCCTGCAGCAGATCACCGTGGGCGGCACCACCTGGGGCTATGTCAGCGGCGGCTGGGTGTCCATGGACTATGTCAGCCTGGACGGCGGCAACAACACTGGTAATACGAATACCGGCAACACGGGCAATACAGGTACCAGCACGGGCACCGGGACCGGCACTGTGACCGGCACCGCTGTCAACGTCCGCGCAGGCGCGGGGCAGTCCTATCAGACCGTCGGCTCCAAGACCATGGGCGATGTGGTCACCATCTACGAGACTGTCACCGCCGAGGGCTACACCTGGGGCCGGATCGATACCGGCTGGATCTGCATGAACTACGTCCGCATGAACTGATCGGTCCTTCAGCCGCCTCCCGGCCTGGGAGGCGGCTTTCATATTCCCACTTTCGCCGCATATGCTCCTACCGGGTGATGGAATGTGAATCAACGGAACTGGAAAACCTATTTCCTCTGGGTCATTCTGAGCGAGGCGGCGGGAATGATCGCCGGAGCGCTCAGCAGGGATGGGATGCTCGCCTTTCTCCAAAGCGGAGCGCAGTCTCCCCTCTCGCCGCCGCCTGTGGTTTTCCCGCTGGTATGGACGGCGTTGTACGTCCTGATGGGCATTGGAATGGCGCAGGTGCAGCTGTATGGAGATGGCAACACCGGCAGGGCACGGAACCTGTTTCTGATCCAGCTGGGTGTCAACTTCCTGTGGCCGCTGATCTTCTTCAATGCGCAGGCCTATGGCCTTGCGCTGCTGTGGCTGCTTCTGCTGCTGATACTGGTTCTGGCGACGACGCTGGAATTCCGGCAGCAATGTCCCCAGGCGGGGCTGCTGCAAATCCCCTACCTGTTCTGGCTCTGCTTTGCGGCCGTGCTGAACTTTTCCGTATTTTTCCGCAGCAATTAAGCAACGGTCCTTCGATTTGATTTCATGGGGCCAGCCATTTATCTGAATGCTTTTGGCTGTCATCCCACATGATATAAGAAAAATACAAATGAAAACGATTGAGGATTTGGAACTGATCGGCAAGCTGTGCGGCGGGGCAGCGATGGAAAACATCGACTGCTGTGACGATCCGTCATTTGAAACCTACTACCGTGAGCAGCATTTCTACGAGTCTCCCAAGCCTGCACTGTGCACCTGCTATCGCAGCGAGGTCTCCGTGTGCCGGAATTGCGCCACACTGATCTTGCACATGCCCGCCGCCGAGTGGCCGCACACGCACGAGTAATGCCGCCCCCGGCTGAAAAAGCTGATCTTTTTGTCCCAAATCATCATGTGCCTTACCCCGTGAAAACATGGGGTAAGGCAGCGAAAAGGCGTGACCGAAAAGTCACGCCTTTTTTGAATTTATTCCGTAATCGACCGAAGGCCGTCATACAGGTCATTGAAAGATTTCATCTGCTTGCAGCGGCCATAGGACAGCTCCCGGTTTTCGCCGAACTCCAGGAGAAAGCACTTTGTCAGCTCCTCCACGGTCTGCTCCAGCGTTGTGAAAAACTGCTGGTATGCAAAATTGCTGGCCGGGCTGCCTTCCTCAAAGGTATTCACGATCAGCGATTCCGTCACCTGGTCCAGCGGATACATTTTCAGGTGCATCAGCTCGTGGACAATAACCTCCTCCAGGTTTTCCTGCTTGGGGTTGACGGCGTTCAGCAGGAACACGGCCTTTTTATCGTCACAGTCGATTCTGAAATCCCCGGTCTTGCGCCAAGTGGGATCCTCTGCAAACTCAAGCTTCACGTCCCACGCCGGAACGATTCTCAGCTTTTTGCAGTACCTGTCAAAAAGCCGCTGTACCTCGGCCCTATCCATGCTGCGTCTCTTCCTTTCGTATCAATCATTCCACGTTCAGCTTGACCTCATCGTTCTCCACATAGGCGTGGAGTTTGGAAATGGGGTGCTCGAAGCTGTCGATGATCGCCTCGCTGATGGGGTCCTCCAGGCTGCGCTGGATGGTGCGGCGCAGATTGCGCGCGCCGTAGGTGACGGAATATGCCTTCTTCACCAGGTAATCCCGGATGGAATCGTCCCAGGTAAAGGTAAGGCCCCTGCCCTCCAGGCTGGTCTGAAGCTCCTTCATCATGATATCGGCAATGTTCAGGAAGTTTTCCTCGCTCAGGTGGTTGAAGGTGATGATCTCATCCACCCGGTTCAGGAACTCCGGGCGCAAGAAGCCCTGCAATGCCTTCATGGTCTTTTCCTTCACCTGGTCCTGCTGGGTGCGGCCGAAGCCCATGCCGCCGGTGCCGCCTTCGGAGCCGGCATTGGAGGTCATGACGATCACCGTATTTTCAAAATTGGCCACCCGTCCCTGGGAATCGGTGATGCGGCCGTCGTCCAGCACCTGCAAAAGGATATTCATCACGTCAGGATGCGCTTTCTCGATCTCGTCGAAAAGCACCACGCTGTACGGCCTGCGGCGGATCTGCTCGGTGAGCTGGCCCGCCTCGTCGTAGCCCACATAGCCCGGGGGAGAGCCGATCAGCTTGGAGACGGTATGCTTCTCCATATACTCGGACATATCCAGCCGGATGAGACTATCCACACTGTCAAACAGGTCGGCGGCCAGCTGCTTGACCAGCTCGGTCTTGCCCACGCCGGTGGGACCGACAAAGATAAAGGAAACAGGTCGCTTCTTGGGGGAAATGCCCACCCGGTTGCGCCGGATGGCTCTGGCCACCGCGTCCACTGCCTCATCCTGGCCGACGATATGCTGGCGCAGGCGGTCAGCCAGGCCCTTGATCTGCTGGTACTCCTGGGCCTTGATCTTGGAGGCCGGGATCTTTGTCCACAGCTCGATCACTCTGGCAAGATTCTCCATGGTCACCGCGGGCAGGGGCTTCTTTTCCAGCTCCTCGATCTGCGCGGCGATCTGGCACAGGCGGCTACGGATGGTAGCAAGGCGCTCGAAATTCTGATTTTCCGCGTCCTCATTGAGCATGCGCAGCTCCAGCTCGTAGTCGTCCCGCTCCTTGCGCAGTTCTGCCAGCCGGGACAGCTCCTTGCTGCGCAGGTTCACATCGGAGCAGGCCTCATCCAGCAGGTCGATGGCCTTGTCCGGCAGGAAGCGGTCGGTAATATAACGCTCGGACAGCACCACACACTGCCGGGCGATCTCCGGCGAGATGGAAACGCTGTGATATTCGGCATAGGTCTTGGAAATGCCCTGGAGGATCTGGATGGCCTGCTCCAGCGTCGGCTCCGCCACGGTAACGGGCTGGAAGCGGCGCTCCAAAGCGGCGTCCTTCTCGATATACTTACGGTACTCGGTATAGGTGGTCGCGCCAATGATCTGAATATCTCCCCGGGACAGGGGCGGCTTGAGGATATTGGCGGCGTTCATGCTGCCCTCGGCATCCCCCGCGCCCACCAGGTTATGGACCTCGTCCGCCACCAGGATGATGTTGCCGCATTCCTTGATCTCAGTGATCAGGCTCTTCATGCGGCTCTCAAACTGGCCGCGGAACTGAGTCCCGGCCACCAGGGCAGTCAGGTCCAGAAGGAAGACCTCCTTGTCCCGCAGCTTATAGGGCACATCGCCCGCGGCAATGCGCTGAGCCAGGCCCTCCGCAATGGCCGTCTTGCCCACGCCCGGCTCGCCCACCAGGCAGGGATTGTTCTTCTGGCGGCGGTTCAGGATCTGGATCACCCGCTCGGTCTCCACATCCCGGCCAATGACCTTGTCCAGCTTCCCCGCTCTGGCTCTGCCGGTCAGGTCCATGCAGTAGCTGTCCAGGAACTTGTGCTTCTTGACCGTCTTTTTCTTCTCCGCGTCCTCCTTGGGCGGCTCCTGCCTGGCCGGCTGGCGGCCGGGGATGGGCAGACTGCCGCTGCCGAACAGCTGATTGAGCAACGGGAAAGTGGCGGTGCGGCTCTCGGAGCCGTCGTCGGACTCGTTGTCATTCTGGCCGAACATGCTGCTCATCTCATCGCTGAGCATGTCCAGGTCATCCTCGGAAATGCCCATCTGCTTGACCACCTGGTCGATCTGGGGAATTCCAAGGCTCTTGGCACATTTCAGGCAGTAGCCCTCGTTGAGGGTATTGCCATTCTCTACTCTCGTTATAAAAACAACTGCAACATTTTTCTTGCACTTGACGCACATTTTAGGCTGCATGATCTCTCACTCCTTTTCAGGGTATTCGCTTCGGAACGCAGTATAGCACATTTGTACGGAAAAAGGAAAAACAAACTATGAACTTCTCCTCACCGGGCGGCACATTCAAATTGTTCGATCCCATCGTCGTACCACAGGTGGGTCATGTACAGTCCCCCCGGTGGAGCGGTGGGGCCCGCCGCCGTTCGGTTGCCGGAATCCAGGATCCGGCCGATCTCCTCCGGGCAGATCTTGCCCTCCGCGCAGTAGACCACCGTACCAGCCATGGCTCTCGCCATGTTATAGAGGAAGCCATTGGCGCAAACCCGAAGCAATATCAGGTCATCCCGGCGTTCTACATCATAATAATACACCGTGCGCACCGTGGACTTTACGTCCGTGCCCACGCTGCGCACCGCCGCAAAATCATGGGTTCCCACAAACTGGGCCGCCGCCGCCTGCATCACATTTTCGTCCAGGTGCCTGGGATAAAACCAGGCCCGATTGACATAAAACGGGTCTTTCAGCCGAGAATTATAGATCTGATAGGTATATTCCTTCCTTGCGCAGGAGCTGATGGCGTTGAAGCCGTCGTGAACCTCAAAAGCCCTGGTGACCACAATGTCACAGGGCAGATGGGTATTCAGGGCGTAGGGAAGCCGCTCCACCGGGATGGTGGAGGAGGTGCGGAAATTGGCCACATAGCACCGGGCATGGACCCCGGCATCGGTGCGGCCGCAGCCGGTCATATGAACGGGGTGGCCCACCACCATGGCCGCCGCCTTTTCCATGGTCTCGGCCACGGTAGGCAGGTTCTTCTGCACCTGCCAGCCGTGGTAGGCGGTGCCCAGATAGGTCAGAAACAGCGCAATATTTCGCATACCGGCCCTCACAGTCCGAAGGCGGCAAGGGTCGCCACAGCCGCCATCAGGCAGGCGCACACGCCGAAGGCCACCAGGTCGCCCCGCTTGAAGCGCAGCAGCTTCAGCTTGGTTCTCCCCTCCCCGCCCTGGTAGCAGCGGCACTCCATGGCGGTGGCCAGCTCATCTGCCCGGCGGAAGGCGCTGATGAACAACGGAACCAGAATGGGCACCAGGGCCTTGGCCCGCTGGATGATGCTGCCGGTCTCAAAATCCGCACCTCTCGCCTTCTGGGCGCTCATGATCTTATCCGTCTCCTCAATGAGAGTGGGGATAAAGCGCAGGGCAATGCTCATCATCATGGCAAGCTCATGCACCGGGACATGGAGCTTCTTCAAGGGGAACAGCAGACTTTCCAGCCCGTCCGTCAGGGAGATGGGCGAGGTGGTATAGGTCAGCAGGAAGGTGCCGGAGATCAGCATAAGGATACGCCAGATCATGAAGAAAGCGCGCTTCAGCCCCTCGGTGGTAATGGCCAGGGAACCCAGGCGCATCAGCTCCACGCCGCCGTCGGTATAGAAAATGTTCAGGATCGCCGTAAAGATCAGGATGAATACCAGCGGCTTCATTCCCCGCACAATGGATTTTGGGGGAATGGAGGAAATTTTGATACACACCAGCAGGAACACCAGCATCAGAGAATAGGAGATCCAGTTCTGGGCGACAAACAGCGCTACGATGTACACCATGGTCAAAATCAGCTTGGTTCTCGGATCCATCCGATGAATGGCGGAGTGGCCGGGGAAAAACTGCCCCAGGGTGATATCCTTAAGCATGGGCGCGTCCCTCCTTCAGCCGGATCAGGCAGTCCACCGCCTGATCGATGGTGTACACGCTGTCCACATCCAGCCCCTTGTTTTTCAGATCCAGGAAGATCTGGGTCACCCTGGGGATATCCAGGCCCATATCGATCAGCTCCTGCGCGCAGCTAAACACCTGGGCGGGCGGTGCATCCATGGCAAGGCGGGAATTGTAGAGCACCAGCAGCCGATCCGTCATCCGGGCCACATCCTCCATGGAGTGGCTGACCATCATGACGGTGGCGTTCTTCGCCCGGCGGTAGCTCTCGATATTGCCCAGGATCTCCGCCCGGCCCACGGGATCCAGGCCCGCAATGGGCTCGTCCAGGATCAGAAGCTCCGGCTCCATGGCAATGACGCCCGCAATGGCCACCCGGCGTTTCTGACCGCCGGACAGATCAAAGGGCGAGGACTGGAGCTGGCGCTCGGTAATGCCCACAAACCCGGCAGCCTCCCGCACCCGGCGGTCGATCTCCTGCTGGGAAAGGCCCATGTTCTTCGGGCCAAAGGCGATATCCTTGTAGACCGTCTCTTCAAACAGCTGATATTCCGGGTACTGGAACACCAGCCCCACCCGGAACCGGGCCTGGCGGGTGGTCTGCTTATCGGACCAAATATCCACACCGTTCAGCAGCACCTGACCGGCGGTTGGCTTCAGAAGGCCGTTCAGCTGCTGCATCAGTGTGGACTTGCCGGAGCCGGTGTGGCCGATGATGCCCACAAATTCGCCCCGGTGGATGGTGAAATTTACATTGTCCAGCGCCTTGTGCTCAAAGGGCGTACCGGCGCTGTATACATAGCTCAGGTTTTTCACCTGCATAATGGGTTCCAAATTCATTCCTCCTACGGGTCAGGCCTTTGGCGGCCGGCGGCTCATTGTGCCGTCAGCCAGTCATAAAGTACCTGCGCGCATTCCTCCGGCTCCAAGGCCGTCAGGGGCAGATCAAAGCCGCGCTGGTTCAGCGCCCAGCACAGCTCCACGCTTTCCGGGGCAGCCAGACCGATCTCATGCAGCAGTCTCACCTGGGAAAACACCTCCCTGGGTGTACCGTCAGCAGCAATGTTGCCTTTGTTCAGGACCACCACCCGGTCCGCCTGAGCGGCCTCATCCATGTGGTGGGTGATCAGGACGACCGTGATCCCCTTTTCCCTGTTCAGCCGCTTTACGGTTTCGATAACGTCTTTTCTGCCCTTGGGATCCAGCATAGCGGTGGGCTCGTCCAACACGATGCAGCGCGGCTCCATGGCGATGACGCCCGCGATGGCGATGCGCTGCTTCTGGCCGCCGGACAACAGATGCGGGGCATGCTCCCGGTATTCGTACATGCCCACCTGCTTCAGCGCCTGATCCACCCTGCGGCGGATCTCCGGGCTGGCAATGCCCAGGTTCTCCGGGCCGAAGGCCACATCCTCCTCCACCACGTTGGCAACGATCTGGTTATCCGGGTTCTGGAACACCATGCCCACATTGCGCCGGACGGCCATCAGCCGCCCGGGATCGGAGGTATCGATACCGCATACGTACATTTTGCCGCCGGTGGGCAGCAGGATGGCGTTGAAGTGCTTGGCCAGGGTGGATTTGCCGCAACCGTTGGTGCCCAGAATGGCCGTAAAGCTGCCCTCTCGGATCGCCAGATTCAGGTCCTCAAATACCGTTACCTCAGGCCCGCCGTCCACGCCGGGATAGCGGAAGGCCAGCGCCTCCGCCGAAATCAAATTCTCCATATGTGCCTCCTCAGGGCGTCCATCTTCCCGTTGCACCGCAGGGAAGCACCAGGCCGGAATCCCGTACCGGCAGGCCCAGCTCGCCGGCGGCGGTCTTTCCGCCGAAGGGCTTGAAGGTCACGTCCGCCGCATAGGCCACCGCGGAGGGGGCAAGGCCGGTGGTATAGGAATTAATGATCACAAACAAAGGGTTATCCGTCAACAGCTTCGCCGTCTCCTGAAGGAACGGGAAGAAGCTGGTCTCCATCTTCCAGATCTCGCCGCTGGGTCCTCGGCCGTAACTGGGGGGATCCATGATGATGCCGTCGTACCGGCGGCCCCGGCGAAGCTCCCGCTGGATGAATTTGCCGCAGTCGTCCACGATCCAGTGGATGGGCCGGTCGGCAAGTCCGGAGGCCACGGCATTCTCCTTGGCCCAGGCCACCATTCCCTTGGAGGCGTCCACATGGTACACCTCCGCTCCCCCGGCCGCCGCCGCCAGAGTGGCGCCGCCGGAATAGGCGAACAGATTCAGCACCCGCACCGGGCGGCCCGCTGAGGCCACCCGCTCCCGGATGAAGTCCCAGTTGGCCGCCTGCTCCGGGAATACGCCGGTGTGCTTGAAATTCATGGGCTTGACGTTAAAGGTGAGATAGTCCTTATAGCGGACCTGCCAGCGCTCCGGCAGGTGATGCTCCGACCAGTGGCCGCCGCCGGTGTTGGAGCGGATATACCGGGCATCGTAGCGCTTCCACTCCGGCGCGCCGTGCGGGGTGCTCCAGATCACCTGAGGATCGGGACGCACCAGGATATATTTTCCCCAGCGCTCCAGCCGCTCCCCGTCGGAGGTGTCCAGCACCTGATAATCCTTCCATTCATCGGAAATCCATAGCATTGTTGGCTTTCCCTCGTTTCTCTATATCTAAAATTAGAAATACACGTCCCCGTTGCCGGAATAGTCTCCGTAGGCGTTGTCCCCGTTGCTGAAATCATAACTGCCGTTGCCGAAATCGTAGCCGGTATCCCCATTGCCATTATCGGGGTAGATAATGTTGCCGTTGCCGTCATCAATACCGCCCTCCGGGGTGGTGGGCATATTGATGATGGTATCCTGGTTGTGCAGGGGGCAGGAGATATAGGGCGTGCCTGCCAGGTTGGTGGCAAAGCCGCTGAAGCCCATCCAGGTCAGGGGGTTGCCGTAGTTATCCACGAAGTAGACGTAGCCGTCGCTGCCGTAGACATCCTCCAGGCCCACCCGCAGGCCCGCGCTGATCTCATTGACCTCATCCTGGGTCAGGCGCACCAGAGAGCGGCTCTCGATCACCGCGTCCGGGAACATGCGGCAGTACTCGGTAGCCACGCCGCCGCCGGTGACGCAGTAGTCCATCTGGATGTGCTTGGTGCAGTATTCGGTGGGCACGTCCTCCGGGTAGCAGTTCACGGACACCACCCGGGCGATGCCGCGGGCATCCAGACTGCATGCGGGCGTGGCCAGCTTGCCGGAATCCAGGCAGACGCTCACATTGGTGAAGGCATTGCCGTTGTACAGGCCCGCCTGGGGCAGACCGTTGTGGATAGGCTGCATGACCATCTTCCACAGCCGGGCGGCGGGGTTGGCATAGTTATTGGTCAGATAGATCTGCTCCGGCTGGTTATAGCCGCACCAGACGGCAGCGGTGTAATACTTGGTATAGCCCACGAACCAGCGGTCACGGTTGCTGGAGGTAGTGCCGGTCTTGCCCGCGATGCTCTGGCCGGGGAAGACAGCCGCCGCGCCGGTGCCGTTGTTGGCGGCGTTATACAGGCAGTAGTTCATATAGTTGACGGTTTTCTCGCTGAGGATCTGGCGGGAATCCTGCTGATTGTCCAGAACGATCTTGCCGTCGCTGTTGTAGACCTTGGTATAGGTGCGGGAGGTGCGGTACACGCCGTCGTTGGCAAAGGTGGCAAAGGCGGTGGACATTTCCCGTACGGTGGAGCCCACCGTCAGCGCGCCCAGGGCCAGCGGAGCGATGGCAATATCGGACATGGCCATTCCGTTGGAGGACGTATAACTGTCGATCAAATAGTTCTGTCCAAAATTATACTTTGCAAAGCTGAAGCTGTAATCCGTCCCGATCTGGTTGAGGACATTGGCGGAAACCGCGTTGATAGACGAGGTAACGCCCTGGAAGATCGTCCGGGAATAGCTATAAACGCGGCTGTCATTTTTTGGCCAGGCGCCTCCGTTGTAGGTCAGCGGCAGGTCCTTGATGACGGTAGCGGGGCTGAAGCCGCCCTTTTCGAAAGCGGGAGCGTAGACGGACAAGGGCTTTTCGGACGAGCCGGTTTGCAGCTTGGCCTGGGTGGCCTTGTTGTAGGCGAAGAAATCAGTCTTCTCCCCCACGCCGCCGGCCAGGGCAACAATGTCGCCGGTGGAATTGTCGATCACCACAATGCCGGATTGCAGCTGCTGGGTGCTCCTCGTAGTGGGGATATTATTCAGATCGGTGTAGATCGCGTCCACCTGATTCTGAATGTCCATATCCAGGGTGGTGTAGATGTGGTAGCCGCCCTTCTGGATCTTTTCCAGATAGTAGTTCCGCGCGGCCTGATCCATATCATCCCACACGAAGCCGTCCTGGAGCGCCATGTCCGACGCCACATCCAAAATGACCGTATCCACGAACCAGCTGTAAATATGCTGGGAGGCATTCTGGCTGACCGAGGTCTGGTTGCCGCAGCGGGGGCAGAAATACAGGTCACCCTGGCGGGTATAGGTGCTCACCGTGCCGCCGTAGCCGCAGTGGTCGCACACCGCCCAGCGGTCGGCCTCGTCGATACCGTCCTTGAATACCAGGGGCTGATTATAGGCGGTAATATACTCCTCGTCCGTCAGATAGCCCTGGTTCAGCATCTCGCTGAGCACGCTTTCCTGGCGGTAGCGGTTGCGCTGCTGGCCGTTTCGCATTTCACCCTTGTACATATACACGCTGGTGGAATAGGGGTTGAACAGCGAGGGGTTATTGGTGATGCTGATCAGACTGGCGCACTCCGCCACAGTCAAACTTTGCAGCTCCTTGCCGAAGTAGGCGGCAGCAGCGGACTTGACGCCGTAGCAGCCCTTGCCCAGGTAGATACGGTTGAGGTACTCCTTCATGATGACGTCTTTGTCGTATTCCTTTTCCAGGAGCTGGGCGCGGAAGATCTCCATCACCTTTCTCTGGACGGTGATGCTCTTTTCGTCAGTGGTGTTCTTGACCAGCTGCTGGGTAATGGTGGAGCCGCCGAACTGGGAGTCGCCGCCAAAGAACATGTTGGCACAGGCTTTCACAGTGGTGATCCAGTCCACGCCCTGGTGCTCGTAAAACCGCTTGTCCTCAATGGCAACGGTGGCATCCACCAGCGCCTGGGGGATCTCGTCCCAGGTGGCGGGCTGACGGTCAGTGGTGGTGTAGATCTGCTGGAGCAGCTGGATGTTGCCGTCGCCGTCCACATAGTGTACATAGGAGGTCTTTTCGATATCATAGTCCTCATAGGACCAGTTCTGGGCCTCCTTCAGGATGTCGTTTTGCAGATATTCCGCCAGAGCGCCCACAAATACCACGCCGCTGATCAGGCAGATCAGCAGCACCGTTGCAGCCGCGCCAATGGCGATCTTCGCGGCGGAAAACACCGTGGAGCCTGCGGTATAAGCCAGCTTTATCGTCCAATGAGGGTTCCATTCCTGGCGGATTTTCTTCCGTCTTCTGTTGTTCTGTTCCTGATTTGCCATAGAAAACCTCCGAAACTCCGGCCTGGGCAGCCGGGGGAATCGCAACAATTTCAAAAGGGCATATTTCTAAGCATGCCTTCATAGGATTATAACATAATGATGCCCAAAACGAAAGACCTAATTTATGAATTATCCTTTAATTTCAGGAAATAATGCAGTTATAAAAACCGCAGCATTGGAAAAGGATGGCCATATTTCGAATTTGTATATTTTAATGTTGCGCTCCTTTTCTCCGGGTACGTTCTTTGTACAGTTTGTGCAATATTGACTATTGATTTTGCCCCCTCGCGGGGTTAGAATACCAGTAAAGAGTTTGGAGGTGCGCCATGGCAGACGAATACGGCTCTGATTTTATCACCATCGCAGACGAGGACGGCAAGGAATACGAGCTGGAGGTTCTGACCACGGTGGAATACAACGGCGCCAGCTACCTGGCTGTTGTCCCTGCCGACGCGGATGAGGGTGAAGGCCTGGAGGTCAGCATTCTGAGATCCACCGACGAGGACGGTGAGCCTCTTCTGTGCGCGATCGAGGACGAGGCCGAGCTTCAGGCGGTATACGACCTGATCATGGACTCTCTTTACGAGGAAGAAACGGAATAAGCTCTTCCTGCTTGGTGCGAGTGCGTCCTTTTGGACCCACATTTTTTGAACGGGATGTTAGACTTCCCGGCTGGATTGCAGACCTCCCGCCCACGCGCAGACGTGTGGTGGACGCTGGGAGCAGAGAAGGTCGTGAGCGGCAACCCACCTGCCATTTCGTGCAGGTCATAATTGGACGCGCTACGGCTAAAGCGGGGGATTACATGGGGGCTTCGGCCCCCATGTTCTTTTTTAGATTTTTAACAAATTTGCCACTTGAAAGACGAGGAAAAATAGTTTATACTGTACTGGTCTGTTTGTATCGGCGCTAAAAGATACGAACAAATCGAACAAGGAACAAATGAGAGGATATGATTTCATGAGTGCATCCAAAAAGAAGAAGCTTCGCTCTGAAACAGAAGGAAAGCTGACCGAGCGTCAGATCGCCGAGCAGAAGGAAGCCAAAAAGCTCAAAATTTACAGCATTGCCTTTGTGGTCGTGCTGGTGGCGCTGATCGCCGTTGCCATCGTGGTGGGCATCAACCGCTCCATCGAGTCCCACGGCGTCCATGAGAAGAACACCGTCGCCGCCACGGTTGGCAGCCATGAGCTGAGCGACGCCGAACTCAGTTACTACTACATCGACTATGTGAACAACTATGCCAACAACTATGGCAGCTACCTGTCCCTGTTCGGCCTGGACACCTCCGTGGCACTGGACAAGCAGGTTTACGACACCGAAACCGGCGAGACCTGGGCGGATAACTTCATCCGCGAGGCAACCTCCTCCGCCCAGAATGTTCTGGCCCTGGCGGATGCCGCTGAGGCAGAGGGCTTCACCCTGCCCGAGGATCAGCAGACCCAGGTCGATCTGCTCAGCAACAATCTGGATGCCTACGCGAGTATCTACGGCTACAACAATGCCGACGCTTTCCTGAAAGCGCAGTATGGCAACGGCTCCTCCAAAGAGAGCTATCTTGCCTATTACAGCCGCAACCTGCTGGCCAGCGCCTACCAGAGCGCCCATCAGGACTCCCTCGCCTACACTGACGAGCAGATCCGTGAGGCCGACAGCAAGGATCCCGCCAAGTATTCCTCTTACAGCTTCGCGCAGTATCACATTCCCGTCTCCAAGTTCCTGTCCGGCGGCACCACCGACGAGAACGGCACCACCACCTACACCGCCGCGGAGCGTGACGCCGCCGTGGTCGCCGCCAAGGCTGCCATTGCGCCCCTGACCAAGGCCACGAGCCTGGACGAGCTGAACGCCGCCATCGCTGAGATGAAGATCAACGAGGGCACCGACGCCTCCGCCACCGTCTACACCAACCAAGCCCGCTCCGGCATCAACACCTATCTGGTCGACTGGATCACCGACGATGCCCGTCAGGAGGGCGACCTCACCTGCGTAGAGGTTCCCACCACCGTGACCGATGAGAACGGCGAAGAGTATGAGACCGTTTCCGCCTTCTATGTAGCCCTATACACCGGCAAGGATGACAACGAGACCGAGCTGGTCAACGTCCGTCACATCCTGGTGGGCTTCAGCGGCGATCAGAACGAAGATGGCACCTACACCGACGAGGCCAAGGAAGCCGCCCGCACCAGCGCCGAGGAGATCCTGAACGAGTGGAAGTCCGGTGACGCCACCGAGGACAGCTTTGCTGAACTGGCCAATACCAAGTCCACCGACTCCGGCTCCAATGGCAATGGCGGCCTGTACGAAAACGTCTACCCCGGCCAGATGGTCACCGCTTTCAACGACTGGTGCTTCGACGCCGACCGTAAGGCGGGCGACACCGGCATCGTGGAGACCAGCTATGGCTATCACGTGATGTACTTTGTGGGCACCACCGGCCAGACCTACCGGGAGTATCAGATCGAAAGCGACCTGAGAACCGAAGACATGCAGACCTGGATGGACGGCCTGCTGGAGAACTACCCCATCACCATGGGCGACACCTCCTATATGCGCAAGAACATCACCCTGTCCACCAACAACTGATCAAGGCATTCAGCCGGGGGACCGCGAAAGCGGCTCCCCCGGTTTTTCTCTTGCCTTTCGCGCCGTTCTGGAGTAAAGTATCCTGTAAGAAAAAGGAGGCTTTCGTTTTATGATTCAATTTCGGGATGGATTTTACGCCGATGTACGGACGGAGGATCGCAGCCGGACGACCATTTCCTATCAGGCAGGGATTCTGCTGGAGATGAAAACACGGGTAGAGTGCCGTGCCTTTCTTCGGGTGTACGACGGGAAGCTTTGGTATTACGCCGCCGTGACGGACCTCTCTGCCCTTCAAAAAACGCTGGATGGACTGTATGACGCCGCCACGCCAAACGAAAAGATTCTGGACGATCCCATTGTCCGCCGCTTCGAGCGCAACCGGGATACGGTGATGCGCTTTGCGGAATGCTCCGTGCGGGATATTTCTGCCAAGGAGAAGCAGGCCCTGCTGCTGTCCTATCTGCCGCTGCTGTCCGAGGATGGCTGCGTCACCATGCCTCAGGGTACATATTTGGATCGGAACAGTCTTTACCGCTTTCAGTCCAGCCTGGGCGCGGACATTACTTATGATTACCAGACCTGCGGCCTGTCCCTTTCCTTCAGCATGGCTGAGGGAGAGCGGAAATTCTCCGGCCACTGGCAAAAGGGCGCTACCCGCTTTGACGAGCTGACAGGATTGGATGAAGAGATCCGCGCCGCTGTGGCCGAGCAGGCTGCCTTTATGCGCAATTCCGTGCCTGTGACACCGGGCAAGTACCCGGTGGTGCTCTCTCCCGAGGCGGCGGGGGTTTTTGCCCACGAATCCTTTGGCCATAAATCGGAATCGGACTTCATGCTCTCGGACGAATCCATGCGGGAGGAATGGAAGCTGGGCAAAGCCGTCGGCTCCCCCATTCTCTCCATCGCCGAGTGCGGCTCCGTGCCCGGCTGCGGCTATGTTCCCTATGACGACGAGGGCACCCGTGCCCGCAAAAATTACCTAATCAAAAACGGGATTCTGGCGGGTCGGCTGCACAACGCGCAGACCGCTGCCGCCCTGGAGGAAATGCCCACCGGCAACGCCCGCGCCATCGACTGCACCTTTGAGCCCATCGTGCGGATGACCACCACCTATATCGAGGGCGGCGATCTGGACTTTGACCAGCTGATCGCCCCCATCCAGAAGGGCTACTTCATCAAGTCCATCCGCCACGGCAGCGGCATGAGCACCTTTACCATCGCCCCCAGCCTGGCCTATGAGATCGTTAACGGCAAATTGGGCCGCCCGGTGCAGATCAGCGTGCTGACCGGCTCTGTATTTGAAACCCTTGGTCTGATCGACGGGCTGACAAAGGATGTGCATCTGCTGTCCTTTGTCACCGGCGGCTGCGGCAAAATGGAGCAGCAGGGTCTGCCGGTGGGCTTTGGCGGCCCGTATGTCCGTGTCTCGTCCATGAATGTGCAGTGAGGTATTAACCATGGAAAAAGAATTTCTGACCACCACCCGCCGCTCCGTCACCCTGAATGTCACCGGCGGCAAGATCGACAGCTTCCGGGAGCAGGAGGAGACCACCGGCACCGTCCGCGTGTATGAGGGCGGCTGCATCGGCGTCGCCGGTTGCCTGGGCGCGCCGGACGAAGAGGCGCTGACCGCCAAAGCCAAGGATGCCCTGGAGCTGGGGATCCCCTACCCCTGTAACCTGGAGGGTGCCCTGGAGAAAACAGACCTGCACGAGGATGAGATCATCCCCGTTGCGGCGTTTCTTCCCACCATGCAAGCCTTCCTGGATCGTCTTGGCAAGGCCTGCCCCCGGTTTGCGCTGTCCAACAAGGTCAGCCTGAGCTATGGGAGGACAGAATACCGCAACTCCCTGGGCCGCCATCTGACCTCCTCCGGCAACAGCCTGAGCATCGAGCTGCTGGCGCAAAACCGCGGCTCCGGCAATCTGTTTGACACCGTACTGACTTTTGAGGGTGACCGTTTTGACGCGGATCGTCTGCTGGAGCAGTTCCGGCGGGAATATGACGCATTCTATACGCCCGCAGACATTGCCCCCGGCCGGTATCCTGTTATCATGGGCACCAGCGAGTTCTTTGGGGCGTTCCTGCGTCAGTTCGTCGCGGAAATGTACGCCTCCGGCGCTTCGCTGCTCAGCGGTAAGATGGGGCAATCGGTGTTTTCCGACAAGCTCTCCCTGCGCAATGACATGAACCCCGCCACCAACGCAGGGTACTGCTTCTTCGACGAGGAGGGCTGCGTCACCCCTGGCCTGCGGCCCGCGCTGATCGAAGACGGCGTGCTCACCGGCCTGCTGACCACCAAGAAATCGGCGGAGAAATTTGGCCTGCCCAATCTGGGCACCGCATCCGCCGCCTACGACGGCGTGCCCAGCCTGGGCTTCAACCAATTCTACGCGGACGCCACCGCTCCCACGCTGGGTGCGCTGGCTCCCGGCAAGGCAGTGTATGTGGTGATTGCCTCCGGCGGCGATATGACGCCGGAGGGGCACTACGCAACGCCGGTGCAGATGGCCTATCTGGTGGAGAACGGCAAACTCGTCGGCCGTCTGCCGGAGCTGAACATCAGCGGCAATTTCTTTGAGCTGCTTGGAAAGGACTACCTGGGCACCGTCCACGGCACCCCTCAGCCGGAAAGCATGCTGAGCGCCGTAACAATGGATGTGAACAAGGGATAAGCAGCAGTCGTTTTCCCGTTTTACACGATCCGCAAAAAGCACCGTGGAGCCTCGGCAAAACTGCTGAGGCTCCACGGTGTTCTCGTTTTTAAAACTTCTGCCGCATCATCCGGCGGCGGGCGATGTTGATGGGGCCCTCCTGCATGTGGTTGATCCAGGCCAGGCTCTTGCCGCAGCCGTAGGCGGTGCAGGAATCCGGGTCGTCGGCCAGAATACAGGGGATGCCGGTGCGCTCGATCAGCAGCTCCGTAAAGCCCCAGACCTGGCTGCATCCGCCGGTGAGGGTGATGCCGGTCTCGGAAATATCGCTGACCAGCTCGGGGCTTGTCTGCTCCAGCACGGCCAGCACCTCGTCCGCGATCTGGCGGGCGGGGCGGCGAAGCACCTCGTAAATTTCCGTAGAGGTCAGGGTGACGGTCTTGGGCATGCCGGTCTTGGAGTCCCGGCCCTTGACGTTCATGGTCATCTCCTCCTGGCGGGGGTAGACCTGGCCGATCTGGATCTTTACCTCCTCGGCGGTGACCTCGCCAATGACCACGCCGTACTGGCGGCGGACATAGCGGGCGATGGACTCGTCGAAGGAGTCACCGGCGATTTTCAGGGAAGAGGACACCGTGACGCCGTTCATGCTCAGCACGGCGATATCCGTGGTGCCGCCGCCGATGTCCACCACCATGTGGCCCTGCGCGCCCTTCAGGTCCAGGCCGGCGCCCAGGCCGGCAGCCAGCGGCTCCTCGATCAGGAACACTCTTCGCGCGCCGGCCTCAATGGCGGCATTGATGACGCTGCGCTCCTCCACCTCACTGACGCCGCTGGGAACGCTGATGACCACGCGGGGCTTAGGGGTAAAGACAGATGCCTTGGTGGCGGTCTTGAACATCTCCTGAAGCATACGTACGGTCATTTCGTGGTCGGAAATGACGCCCTCCTTCAGCGGGCGCATGGCGACCACGTTGCCGGGGGTGCGGTTGAGCATGTTCCGGGCGGCAGCGCCCACCTGGAGGATCTTGCCGGTGTTGCGGTCCAGCGCCACAACGGAAGGCTCCCGGACCACCAGGCCCTTTCCGTCGGCATAGATCAATACATTGGAGGTACCCAGGTCAACACCCAGGTCGTTGGAAAATAGCTGCATACGATTCACCTACTTGGAAAAATTATGGTTGTGCGCCGCCGCGAGAGCAGCGCCATATACTTCCTTCGCCCCCGCCGTGAGCAGCACGCGGGCACATTCGTTCATGGTAGCGCCGGTGGTGAAAATATCATCCAGCAGCACCACTGTCTTGCCCTGGACATCCGCGCCCCTGCATAGCGCGTAGGCGCCAAGGGCGTTGGCCTTTCTCATGGCAGCGGAGGTCAGAGACGACTGGGGCGGCGTATTGCGCCGCTTGCGCAGTGTCCTTTGGGCGGAAATCCCCAGTTCTCTGCCCACGTACCGGGCCAGCAGCTCGCACTGGTCATAGCCCCGCCGGAAGCGGCGCAGGTGGCTGACCGGGACCCAGGTCAGGATATCGATCTGCTCCGGCCCCTGCTGGCAGACCCGCATGGCAAGGAAACGGCCGAATTTGGGGGCCAGGTATACCGCCCTGCGGAACTTAAACCGCAGGATACTCCGGCGGACGTCCCCCTCATAGTACCAGACAGCGGTGAAACTGTCAAGAAAATGGGCATCGTTTTTTCCCGCATTCCCCTCTTTCCCGGCGTCCGGCGGGTATGTGGGCATCCGCTGGAAGCATTCACGGCACAGATCGGTTTCATTTTTCTTCAAAAAGCTGCGGCAGAACATGCATCGCCGGGGGAACAGGATCTCCCGCAGCCAGGCGGCCGGGGCGCTCACTCTGCCTTCCCCTGGAGCCGGAGCTTCAAGCCGGAGTAGCGGCGGTTCTTTTTGGCGTTCTCCGTCATCGCCGCCACGGTCTCCTCCCGGCCTACGATAATCAGCAGCTCCCGGGCGCGGGTGATCGCCGTGTACAGGACGCTGCGGTTGAGCAGGTACGGTGAGCCGTTCCAGGCGGCAAGGATCACCGCACGGTATTCGCTGCCCTGGCTCTTGTGCACCGTAATGGCATAGGCCAGCTCCAGCTCACCCAGCTGGGTGAAGTCATAGGTGGCCTCCCGGTCGTCAAAAAGGACGGTCATATATTCCTGCTGGAGGTCGATCTCCCGGACCGTGCCCACGTCGCCGTTGAAAATGCCGTTGCCCACGGCAGTACCGTCCACCCGCTTCCACAGGATGTCATAATTGTTGCGGATCTGCATCACCCGGTCGCCCTGGCGGAAAATGATTTCGCCATAGGGCTTCTCCTTTTTCTCCGGGGCGGGCGGGTTCAGGGCTGCCTGGAGCATGGTATTCAGGGCGGCGGTGCCCACGCCTCCCTTGCGGGTGGGGGAAAGCACCTGGATCTCTGCCGGCTGGATGCCCATATTCTTGGGCAGGCGGGTGCTGCACAGGTCCCGGATCAGCTGGGTGACGGCGTCCTCGGAGCCGCGGCGCATGAAGAAGAAATCACTGGTGACGGTCTTCAGCTCCGGCAGCTCGCCCCGGTTGACCCGGTGGGCGTTCATGACGATCAGGCTTTTCTGAGCCTGGCGGAAAATCTCCGTCAGGCAGACCGTGGGCAGCCTTCCGCTGCGCAGCATGTCACTGAATGGGAAACCGGGGCCGACGGGCGGAAGCTGGTCCGGGTCGCCCACCAGGATCAGCCGCTTCCCCTTGGGAATGGCCCTGAGCAGACTGGACAGGAGCAGCACGTCCACCATGGACATTTCGTCCACCACCACCGCGTCGCATTTCAGAGGGTTGTCCTCGTCCCGGGCAAATACCATTTTGCCGGTGGCCGGATCGATGCCGGATTCCAGCAGGCGGTGGATGGTGGAGGCATCCTCCCCCGTCACCTCGCTCAGGCGCTTGGCTGCCCGCCCGGTGGGGGCAGCCAGAAGATAGTGCAGCTGCATATTGCCAAGAAGGTTCAGGATGCCCCGCAGAACCGTGGTCTTGCCGGTGCCGGGGCCGCCGGTGATCAGCAGCAGGCCGGAGGACGCCGCCTCCCGGATGGCCTGCTCCTGCTGGGCGGAATAATGCAGACCGCTTTCCTCCGCCGCCTGCCGGAGCAGCGGCTCCAGGTCCTGCCCCTGCGGGAAGGAATTGGCCGCGAACTCGGTCAGTCGGGCGGCGCAGTATTTTTCCGCCTCCATCAGCTGCGGGAGGTAATCCACCTTGATCCCCGCCAGCTGGTCAACCACCACCCGCTGCGCCTCCTGCGCCTGGGCCAGGCCCTTCTGCACCGTTTCCGGGGCGACGCTGAGCAGCTGGGTGGTAGCGGCGATCAGCTTTTCCTCCGGCAGAAAGCTGTGACCGGCAGAGAGATTGTAGCTAAGCTCAAAGAGGATGCCCGCTTCCACCCGCCGGGGATCATCCCCGGCCACGCCGAGCTCGATGGCAAAGCGGTCCACCGCGCCGAAGGAGGCGTCCAGCCCCTCGTCCATCAGCAGATACGGGTCGTCATACAGCAGCTCCATGGCGCTGTCGCCGTAGACCTTATAGGTGCGCACCGCAAGCTCGGCGCTCAAATGGTGCAGAGCAAAGAATTCGATCAGCTGGCGCATGCCCACCTGGAGCCGGAATTCCTCGCCGATAAGCCTGGCCCGCTCCGGGGAAATGCCGGAGATCTCCGCCAGGCGCTGGGGCTCCCGCTCCATCACCACCAGGGTATCCTCGCCGAAGTGGCTGACGATCCGCGCCGCCGTCTTGGGGCCGATGCCCTTGACCACCCGGCTGGAAAGGTAGGCAAGTATTTCCGACGCGGTCTGGGGCATCATACGGTCGAGGAACTCCGCCTCAAACTGCTTACCGTAGCTGGAATGGGTGCTCCACCGCCCCGTTACCATCAGCTGCTCGCCCACCACCGGCAGCGGAACGGTGCCAACCACCGTCACGTTCTGTCCTCCACCGATATCCAGGCGCAGCACCGCGTAGCCGTTTTCATAATTCTGGTACACCACCGCGCTGATGGTGCCCTGAAGGATCTCCATTTCCTGCTCTGCCAAGTCGCTTCCCACTTTCCAAATGTATCCGATTGTTCAAATTCTGTTTCGTTTATGTTTATCATTGTATTTTACTATATTTCGGCAAAAAAAGATAGCCCTTTCTCCTACAAAGATTCTTAAGTTTTTCGTGAGATTGCTGAAAAAAAGGCTTGCATCATCACAGGAAATCCGTTATAATGTGAAATACATAATGGGGGAGGATGGGAATTATGAAAGATTTTGGTCTTTTGGTGTGGCTGACACAGCTTGGTCTGAGCGTCGCCTTCCCCCTGGCCGGCTTCGTTTTGCTGGGGCTTTGGCTCCACAAAAGCATGGGCTGGGGCAGCTGGACGGTCTGGTGCGGCATCGCCGTGGGTTTGATCTGCGCCGTCACCGGCTTCCGTGACTGCCTGAAAGCCATGGAGAAGCTCGGCGGCGGAAAAAAAGAAAATGATACATCCGTTAATTTCAACGACCATCTGTGAGCAAGGAGCATTGACACATGGATAACCGCAAACAAATTCTTCGGCAGACAGGAGAAATTGCCCTGGGTGTAGCTCTGTGCACCGGGCTGATGCTTGTGATCTATTACGGGCTCGGGAAATTCAGCACGAAGGTGCTTTGGGGCGCTATGGCAGGCCTTGCGTTGGGTGTTCTGAATTTTCTTGCGATGGCCGTCATGGCCTCCCGTGCCGCTGACAAGGCCCAGGAGCAGGATGTCCGCGCCGGAAAGGTGCTGATGCAGGGCTCCTATCTGGGGCGGATGGTGCTGCTGTTTGTGATCCTGGTGGTGCTGGCCAAGGCCGGGCTGTGCGACCCGCTGGCCATGGTCATTCCGCTGGTGTTTGTCCGCCCGGTCATTACCGTGATCGAGCTGATGGGAAAGAAGAAATCCAAGGAGGAACCTGCAAAATGAATGTAGAAGTAACCGGCCCTTCCATACTGTTCACCCTGCCAATCCTGGGCGGGATCAACGTGACCCAAACCCTGCTGTCCTCCGCCATTGTGACGGTGCTGCTGTGCTGCTGCTTTGTCTGGCTGGGCAAGGGCATCACCAAGCGTCCCGGCGGCAAACAGGTGCTGGTGGAAAAGGGTCTCGGAATGCTGTATGACATGACCGTTCAGACCATGGGCGAGCACAACGCCAGGTGGTTCCCCTTTATCTGCACTCTGTTTCTGAGCAGCATCTGCGGGAGCCTGATCGGCATGACCGGCTTCCTGCGCTCCTCCACCGCCGACCTGAGCACCACCCTGACCTGGGCAGTGATGGTCAGCGTGATTATCTGGTACAACAACATCAAAGCCAACGGCTTTCTGGGCTGGCTGAAGGGCTTCACCGAGCCGGTGGCCGTCATGACCCCCATGAACCTGGTATCCGAGGTGGCGCAGCCCGTTTCCATGGCCTTCCGTCACTTTGGCAACGTGGCCGGCGGCGGCGTGATCACCTCTATTCTCTATACTGCCCTTTCCATGCTGTCCGCGATCATTCTGAATGCCATTTCCTCCAGCGGAATTGCGGTATCCATCGTAATGATGGTGCTTGCCGTGGGCCTGCTGGTGTGGAACAGCCGGGACAAGAAAAAATGGCGGCTGATCGTTGGCATTCTCTTTGCCCTGTTGGGTGTATTCGGCCTGCTTCAGGCGCTGGACATCATTTCCGGCGTGCCGGTGCTGGCGCTGGGTATCCCCGCTGTATTGTCTCTTTACTTTGACATTTTCTCCGGCTTTGTGCAGGCCTTGGTCTTTACGCTGCTGACCATGGTCTATGTGGCCGGTTCCTGCCCCGAGCCGGAGGAGGCCGGGGAGCAGGCGGCAGCCTGATCTACTTTTGTCAACCATAAAAATTTTTATAAAAAAACATTAGGAGGAACTTTTTATGGAATTAGCACAAGGAATCGCAATCTTGGGTAAGGCACTGGGCGCTGGCCTGTGCATGGGCATTGGCGCTATCGGCCCCGCCGTCGGCGAAGGCAACGCCGTCTCTCACGCGCTGGAGGGCATGGCCCGTCAGCCGGAAGCCACCAGCAACCTGCGTACCAACATGATCCTGGGCTGCGCCATCACCGAGACCACCGGCATTTACTCCCTGCTGATCGCGTTCGTTATCATGTTCGCCCTGTAATCCCCTTTCGTTTCCAGAAATCGAAAGGAGGAAATCACAATGGGTACTGAAGGATTTATCAACGTAAACTTCTGGACCGCTCTGTTTACCCTGCTCAATTTTCTCCTGGTTCTGTTCGTCGGCAAGAAATTTCTCTACGGCCCGGTCATGAAGATGATCCACGACCGTCAGAAGGAGATCGACGACATGTATGACGCCGCAGGCTCTGCCAAGCAGCAGGCCCAGTCGCTTCAGCAGGAATACCAGCAGAAGCTCAATGATGCCTCCGCCACCGCTGACCGCATGGTCCAGCAGGCTGTGACCCGCGCCCAGAGCCGGGAAGAGGAAATTCTTCGCAAGGCCAATGCCGACGCTGCCGCCATCATGGACAAGGCCAACGCTGACATCGCGCTGGAGAAGAAAAAGGCCGTCAACGATGCCAAGAACGAGATCTCCGGGCTGGCTCTGGCGATTGCCGGTAAGGTAGTCGAAAAGGAGCTGAGCGGCGAGGATCAGGCGGCAATGATTGATCGGTTCATCAATGAATTGGGTGATCAGGTATGACCCAGGCAGGAACAGTTTACGCCCAGGCGCTCTATGAGCTTGCGCGGGACAAGGGGCTGGATGAAAGCATTCTCTCCGAGATAAACGCTCTGGAAGAGGGCTTTGACCAGAACCCGGAATATATCCGCCTGCTGCGCTCCGCCAACCTCTCCAAGGAGGAGCGGTGCCGGATCCTTGACCAGGGCTTCCGGGGAAAGATCGAGCAGTATCTGCTCAATTTCCTGAAAATTCTGGTGGAGAAGGATTATATTCACCTGTTTCCCGACTGCTGCCGGGCCTTTACCCGGATGTATCAGGGCGACCACAATATGCTCAGCGTGACGGCTTACACCGCCGTGGCGCTGACGGCGGCGCAGGAGGCTGCGCTGACCGAGAAACTCTCCGGCATTACGGGCAAGACCATCTTGCTGCGTAACCAGATCGATCCCGAGATCCTTGGCGGTGTGAAGCTGAGCTATGATGGAAAGTGTCTGGACGACACCGTGTCCCATCGGCTTGATAAGGTCCGGGAGCTGCTGAAAAACACCGTACTCTGACGAGAAAGCAGGGACTATATGGAACTTAGACCCGAAGAAATATCCAAGATCATTCGCAGTCAAATCGAGAACTACGAAAACAAAATTGAAGCCAGCGAGACCGGCGTGGTCATTCTGGTGGGCGACGGCATTGCAAAGGCCTCCGGCCTGGATAACTGCATGGCCGGCGAACTGGTGGAATTCCCCGACGGCTCCTACGGCATGGCCCAGAACCTGGAGGAGAATACGGTATCCATCGTTATTCTTGGCTCCGATCAGGGCATCAAAGAGGGCGACACCGTCAAGCGAACCGGCAAGGTCGTGTCCGTGCCGGTGGGTCAGGGGCTGATCGGCCGGGTGGTCAACGCCCTGGGTGAGCCCATCGACGGCAAGGGCGCCATCACCGCCGAAAGCTACCGACCGATCGAGTCCCCCGCCCCCGGCATCATCGAGCGGCAGCATGTCAGCCGCCCGCTGCAAACCGGCATCAAGGCCATCGACTCCATGATCCCCATCGGTCGGGGCCAGCGTGAGCTGATCATCGGCGACCGCCAGACCGGCAAGACTACCATTGCCACCGATACCATTCTGAACCAGAAGGGCAAGGACGTGATCTGCATCTATGTCGCCATCGGCCAGAAGTGCTCCACCGTTGCGCAGGTGGTCGAAAATCTGGCCCGGGGCGGGGCCATGGAATACACCATCGTGGTGTCCGCCACCGCCTCTGAGCTGGCTCCCATGCAGTATATCGCTCCCTACTCCGGCTGCACCATGGGCGAATTCTTTATGCATCAGGGCAAGGATGTGCTGGTGATCTACGACGATCTGAGCAAGCACGCCGTGGCTTACCGTGCCATTTCCCTGCTGATCCGCCGTCCCCCCGGACGCGAGGCCTACCCCGGCGACGTTTTCTATCTGCATTCTCGTCTGCTGGAGCGGGCGGCGCAGCTGTCCCCTGAGCTGGGCGGCGGCAGCCTGACTGCCCTTCCCATCATTGAGACCCAGGCCGGTGACGTTTCCGCCTACATTCCCACCAACGTCATCTCCATCACCGACGGCCAGATCTTCCTGGAGACCGAGCTGTTCAACTCCGGCATTATGCCCGCCGTGAACCCCGGCATTTCCGTGTCCCGCGTGGGCGGCGACGCGCAGATCAAGGCCATGAAGAAGGTGGCAGGCTCTCTGAAGCTGCTGTACTCCCAGTACCGGGAGCTGCAGAGCTTCGCCCAGTTCGGCTCCGACCTGGACGCCGACACCAAGGAGCGCCTGGCGCTGGGTGAGCGGATCGTGGCCGTGCTGAAGCAGAAGAACAACTCCCCCAAGGAGGTGGCGCAGCAGGTGTGCATCATCTATGCCGTCACCCATGGGTATCTGCATTCCATCCCCGTGGAGAAGGTGCCGGAATTCGAGCAGCGGCTGGAAGAGCATATGGCAAACTTCCACGCCGACGTGCTGGAGGCCATCCGCTCCACCGGCAAGCTGGAGAGCGACACCGAGGCGGCGCTGAAGGCCGCGCTGGACGAGCTGGTCAAGCAGTTCTCTCCTGTGTAAGGAGGGCTGACTATGGCTGGCGTATCCACAAAGGAGATCAAAAACCGCATCCGCAGCATGGAGAGCACCAAGCAGATCACCAAGGCAATGGAAATGGTGGCTGCCTCCAAGCTCCGCCGTGCCCAGGCGCAGGTGATGGATTCCCGTCCTTATTTTGAGATTCTCCACCAGACCATTACCGATATTTCCGTTTCCACCCAGGACTTTTCCTCTGTGTATTTCCAGGAGCCGGGTCAGGCGAAGGTGATGTTTGTCGTCATCGCCGGTGACCGCGGGCTGGCTGGCGGCTACAACAGCAATGTGCTCAAGCTGGTGGAGGAGCAGATCCGCGGCCAGCAGGCCGAGGTGCTTCCCATTGGCAAGAAGGCGGTGGATTTCTTCCGCAGCCGGGGCATTCCCGCGTTTACGGAGAATTACGCGGAGGCCGCCTCCGTGTCCATCGGCGACTGCTTCTCCATTGCGAAGCAGCTGTGCAAGGCATTCCGGGAGGGTACCTACAGCCAGGTTCATGTGGCCTATACCAACTTCGAATCCATGCTGTCTCAGTCCCCCGCCGCCATGAAGCTGCTGCCGCTGGAGCACCCCAGTGCCGAAGCAGGCAGCCGGGGCAGCGACATTCTGTATGAGCCAAGCAATGAGGAAGTCTTTGAGGCCATCATCCCCGAATATCTGGGCGGATTGATGTACGGCGCGCTGTGTGAGTCCCGTGCCTCCGAGCAGGCGGCACGGCGTACCGCCATGGACAACGCCACCCAGAACGCCGAGGATATGATCGACGAGCTGAGCCTGAAATTCAACCGGGCGCGGCAGGCCGCCATCACTCAGGAAATTACCGAGATCGTGGCTGGTTCCTAAAGGGATCGACTGTATTGCGTTTTGCATCCTCCTTCCCTATTACAACAAAAGGAGTTGAATCCAATGGCAAATAACAAAGGAACAGTCGTCCAGGTAATGGGGCCTGTTCTGGATATTCGGTTTGCGGATGACCAGCTGCCCAAGCTGCTCAACGCGATCCACGTGAAAAACGGCGACGACACCATCACCGCCGAGGTCGCGCAGCACATCGGCGACAATGTGGTGCGGTGCATTGCCATGTCCTCCACCGACGGTTTGCAGCGCGGCACCGAGGCCATCGACACCGGTGCGCCGATCACCGTGCCCGTGGGCGACGAGTGCCTGGGCCGGGTGTTTAACCTGCTGGGCGACCCCATCGACAACAAGCCCGCCCCCAAGGCCGAGGTGCGCTGGCCCATTCACCGGCCCGCCCCCTCCTACGAGGAGCAGCAGCCCGCCACTGAGATTCTGGAGACGGGCATCAAGGTCATTGACCTGATCTGCCCCTACGCCAAGGGTGGCAAGATCGGTCTGTTCGGCGGCGCAGGCGTGGGCAAGACGGTGCTGATCCAGGAGCTGATCTACAACATCGCCACGGCCCACAACGGCTACTCCGTGTTCACCGGCGTCGGCGAGCGCACCCGTGAGGGCAACGACCTTTACAACGAAATGACCGAGTCCGGCGTTATCTCCAAGACCGCCATGGTCTTCGGTCAGATGAACGAGCCGCCCGGAGCCCGTATGCGCGTCGGCCTTTCCGGCCTGACCATGGCGGAATACTTCCGGGACGTGAAGCACCAGGACGTGCTGCTGTTCATTGACAATATCTTCCGCTTCACCCAGGCCGGTTCCGAGGTCTCCGCCCTGCTGGGCCGTATGCCCTCTGCCGTGGGCTACCAGCCCACGCTGGCCACGGAAATGGGCGCGCTGCAGGAGCGCATTACCTCCACCAAGGATGGCTCCATCACCTCCGTGCAGGCGGTCTACGTCCCTGCGGACGACCTGACCGACCCCGCCCCCGCCACCACCTTCGCCCACCTGGACGCCACCACGGTTCTGGACCGCGGCATTGCCTCCCTGGGCATCTATCCCGCCGTTGACCCGCTGGACTCCACGTCCCGCATCCTGTCCCCGGAGATCCTGGGCAAGGAGCACTACGAGACCGCCCGGGCCGTGCAGAGCATTTTGCAGCGCTACAAGGAACTGCAGGACATCATCGCCATCATGGGCATGGACGAGCTGAGCGAGGAAGACAAGCTCACCGTCAACCGCGCCCGGAAAGTGCAGCGCTTCCTGTCCCAGCCCTTCCACGTGGCAGAGCAGTTCACCGGCTATCAGGGCAAGTACGTTCCCCTGAAGGAGACCATCCGCTCCTTCAAGGAGATCATCGAGGGCAAGCACGATGACATTCCCGAATCCTACTTCCTGTTCGCCGGTTCCATCGACGAGGTGGTTGCCAAGTTCCGGGGCGGTGAGAAGGCATGACGAGCTTTCCCCTGAAAATCGTCACCCCCGACGGGCTGATTTTTGACGGCGAGGCAGAAGAACTGGTGGTGCGCAGCACCACCGGCGACGTGGCCGTGCTGGCAAAGCACACCAATTTCGTGACCCCCCTGGGCATGGGCCGGGCCATCATCGTCTCCGGCGGCATCCGGCGGACGGCGGCCTGCATCGGCGGAATGCTGAGCGTGGTAAACGGCTCCGTGACCCTGGTGCCCACCACCTTTGAGTGGTCGGACAAGATCGACCTGGAGCGGGCCGACGCCGCCTATCAGCGGGCAAACGCCATTCTGAAAAATCCCCAGGCCTCCGAGAACGATCTGAAGCTTGCCGAGGCAAAGCTTCGCAGGGCTCTGGTCAGAAAAAGCGTAGCATCCAACAAATAACGCCGCAAAAAGCGGGAGCACCCAGTATTGGGCTGCTCCCGCTTTTCAGTTTTGCCTTGGCTCCCCCGGTGGGGGAGCCAAGGAGCTTTACTTCTGGAGACGGAAGGTGACGGAGCCCATGACCTCGTTGTCCCAATCTATAAAGCGCAGCGTCAGGGTATCGCCGAAAGTGCCCTTCACATTGGACCATCTGGTTTCCGGCTTTCCTTCTTCGTTTTCCATCGATCCGCCCTCGCTGTAGCTGATGCCATCAATGTCCATTCGCTTCAATTCTTGCAATGCTTCGGTGTATTCCCCCATTGCATATTCCTGGTCAAACACAATGGAGTTGCCCGCCGGGGACTGGTAGACCCGGAAGGAATTGGTGCGGATGCCCGCCACCTCGTTATCTCCCTCCGCCTTGTAGACCAGCACATCTCCGGCAGCCTCCTTTACGGTGAACGGCAATTCCACCCGTGTAACATCCTTTTGCCCATCAACCCAGGCGCTGACACGACAAATCCCCTCGGTCACAGACACGTCGGTGCTTTTCTGCCCGGTTTCCACAATGGTCATTTCGCTGTCAGACTGGCTCTCGTAAAACAGGGCTGTCGTTGGGATGCCCAGCTTGTCCCGGTCTTGGATTCCGGCGCCGACATACAGCAGGGTCTTGCCCTGCTGGGCGGCATAGTCCCCCAGGGTTTGACCGCTGGGCAGACCGATTTCGCTCACATCGTCACCGGGACCGCAATATTCGGGAACGACAACATATTTGTCGCCGCCGGAAATACCGACACTGATGGTAAAGCTGGCGCTGTCAAACAGGCTTTCCAGCATGGTGCAGCTCCAGCCCTCCGTGGTGGTCTCCTGGGCACTTTGGGTTTCGATATACGGTGCCGCCTCAGAGGGGACTTCATAGGGGGTATCCTTGGTGATTTCCTGCATTCCCAGATAATTCATGGCCGCCACTGCCGTGACGATCATCAGGGAGACCGCAACGATGGCCGCGATCAGCGTATACTTCACCCGGCTGCGGCCAGAGCGCTTTTTCTTGTAGTTTTCCATATCCTTTGCCTCCAAAATAAACTTGTCGTGAATATTTTCGAAGGAGCTGAGCAGCTCGTAGGTGTTCATAGCAAATCCTCCTTCTCCAAATAGAATCGAAGTTTGTTCCGGGTGCGGAATAGCTGGGTCTTCACACTGCTGAGGGAAAGTCCCGTCTTCTCCGAGATCTCCTTCACGGAGCGCAGATACCAGTACCGGGAGACGAAAATCATCCGATCCCGCTCCGGCAGGGCTTCCAGGAAGCGGTTCAGCGCCGCCTGGAGCTCCTTCTTCCGAAGCGCTCCCTCCGCCGTGTCGCTGCCCGCGATGCATTCCTCCAGCTCGTCCAGCGCCAGGGCCGTCTCTCCCCCGCCCCGCTTGCCGGCGCTGCGTCTGCGCCAGCGGTCCAGGGAAATGTGCCGGGTGATCTTGGCGAGAAACGCTTCCAGCTGATTTGGCCTGGTGGGCGGAATGCTTTTCCACGCGGCAAGGTATGTATCGCTGACGCTTTCCTCCGCGTCCTCGTGGTTGGATAGGATATTCCACGCAATTTTGAAGCAGAAATGGCCGTACTTTCGGTCGGTCTCCTGAATTGCCTGCTCTGACCGGGCAAAGAACAGATCGACGATTTGAGCATCCTCCATCATGCGCACCTCCTGATTGATTCTGTTTGTACGTAAGGTCCTTACACCTATCAAGGCGCATTTTTTCCGCAGCGGTTACACGTTGGCGGCAAATTTTTTGTTTTTTTCAATAAAATCGCGGATACCCTCTTGTAAAATTCCACAATTTGACGTATACTAAATTATAATTTTTCACCAGAAGAGAGGGAATCTGAAATGGATTTGGTTTCTGTCAGAGAGCTGTTTAAAAACACCGACGCCTACGCCGGGAAAGAAATTACAGTGGGCGGCTGGGTGCGCGCGAACCGCAAGAGCAAGCAGTTTGGCTTCATTGCGCTGAATGACGGTACTTATTTCACCCCTGTGCAGGTGGTATACACCGACGCCATGGAGAATTTCCAGGAAATCGCCAAGGTCAACATCGGCGCTGCCCTGATTATCCGTGGGCAGCTGCTGCTCACCCCCGACGCCCAGCAGCCCTTTGAGATTCAGGCCGCTTCCGTGGCCGTGGAGGGCGACTCCAGCGGCGACTATCCCATGCAGAAGAAGCGCCACAGCGTGGAATTCCTGCGCACCATGCCCCATCTGCGTCCCCGCACGAACCTGTTCCAGGCCGTGTTCCGCGTGCGCAGCCAGGCGGCCTATGCCATCCACAAGTTCTTCCAGGAGCGGGACTTTGTGTACGTCCACACCCCCCTGATCACCGGCTCCGACTGTGAGGGTGCGGGCGAGATGTTCCAGGTGACCACCCTTGACCTGAACAACGTGCCCAAGACCGAGGACGGCAAGGTGGATTTCAGCAAGGATTTCTTCGGCAAGCCCACCAACCTGACCGTATCCGGCCAGCTCAACGGCGAGACCTTTGCCATGGCCTTTAAGAACATCTATACCTTCGGCCCCACCTTCCGGGCCGAGAACTCCAACACCACCCGTCACGCTGCCGAATTCTGGATGATCGAGCCGGAGATTGCCTTTGCCGACCTGGATGACGATATGCGTCTGGCGGAGGACATGATCAAATACATCATCTCCTATGTGCTGGAGCATGCCCCTGAGGAAATGGCCTTCTTCAACGAGCGGGTGGACACCGGCCTGCTGGATCGGCTGAACCATGTGCTCAGCAGCGACTTTGGCCGCATCACCTACACCGACGCCGTGAAGATCCTGGAGGAGCACAACGACCGCTTCGACTATCCCGTGCACTGGGGCAGCGACCTGCAGACCGAGCATGAGCGGTTCCTGACCGAGGAGGTCTTCAAGCGCCCGGTGTTCGTCACCGACTACCCCAAGGAGATCAAGGCCTTCTATATGAAGCTCAACCCCGACGGCAAGACCGTGGCCGCCATGGACTGCCTGGTGCCCGGCATCGGCGAGATCATCGGCGGCAGCCAGCGTGAGGATAACTACGAGCTGCTCAAGGCCCGGATCGAGGAGCTGGGCATGCGGGAAGAGGATTACGACTTCTACCTGGATCTGCGCAAGTACGGCTCCGCCCGTCACGCGGGCTTCGGCCTGGGCTTCGAGCGCTGCGTCATGTATCTGACCGGCGTGAGCAACATCCGCGACGCCATCCCGTTCCCCCGCACCGTGGGCAACTGCGAACTGTAACAACAATTCTATGGCCTGGCAGCATCCCCTGCCGGGCCTTTTTTATGGAGAAATACCAATGATTTTCCGAAAAGCGACCCAGGCGGATCGGGCCGCCGTATACGCACTGTACCGCAGCCTGGTGGGAAGCCCCCGGTGCACCTGGGACGAAAACTACCCCGGCTGGCTGCAAATCAATGAGGATCTGGCGGCCGGTGGGCTTTACGTCATGGCCCAGGGCGATTCCATCCTGGGGGCGATCTCCATTGTGGCAGAGAACGAGCTGGATGCGCTCCCCTGCTGGAAATGCCGAATGGCCAAGGAAATTGCCCGGGTCGCAGTCACACCCGGGCAGCAGGGAAAGGGGATCGGATTTGCGATGGCGCAGAACGTCTGCGCGATGCTGGCGCAGCAGGGCGTCCCGGCGGTGCATCTGCTGGTATCGCCGGAAAACCTCCCCGCGCAGCGAATCTACCAAAAATGCGGCTTTGAATACCTCGGCCCATGCACCATGTTCGGCCTGGACTTTCTCGCCTGCGAGAAGCGGTTGTAATCCCTAGGGAAACTCTGATTAAATCGGCAAGAGCTGTGGGCGAAAAAGATCCGCTCACAGCCGCAGACGATTTATTTAGAGGTTCCCTAAGCCCGGCGCAGCTCCACACCGTATTCATTATCAGACCGGCACACCCGATACAGGGTATCCGGCTCCGGGGCGTCCTGGCTCAGCTGGGCAAATACCGGGCGCAGGGCATCCTCCACGCTGAGCAGGTACACAAAGTCGCACCCGTCCAGCAGCCGCTCCGCCCAGACCTGGGCCGGATTCTCCAGGCCGGGGATGGCCACCTGGGTCTGGGCAAATCCGTTGCGGATATTGATATCCTCCGAAATCAGATCGAAGAAAATGCGATGGTGATAATGGCTGAGCGCCACGCCGTCCCCCGCCATCACCAGGTAGACCCAGCCGCTCTCGCCGTCGGCGCGGCTCTGCTCCACGGCCTGACGGATGCGCGATGCGTCCCTGTCCGCCGCCTGGCGGGATTCATAGGGCGGGAATACGGAGCGCCACAGGTCCATCAGGCCCACAGCCGAGGCAAAGCATACCGCGGCCAGGATAGCTGCCGTCCCCCGTTTCAGGCGGCACAGCCGCTCTGACGGCCTCCAGGAAACGCAGCGGGGCAGCGCCTGCGTCAGCAGATACACCGCCAGCCCCAGCAGCGGCGCGGCCATGTAGCGCTGGAAGGATTCCAGCGTCTGCCCATAGAGCAGTGCATAGCCGTAAATATAGGCAATCGTAGAACCAAGGAAGCCCGCTGCCAGCCAGCGGCTTCTTTTTTTGTCCCCATTTTTCCGCTCCAGCACAAAAAACAGCCCCAGCAGCACACCATAGACGCACGCAAAGGAAACAAGGAAGCCCAGCGGAACCTTGTAGGCAATCATATTCCAGGAAACGAGAGCGTGGAGCACATTCTGGATCTCCTCCCCGCTCAGCCAGTGCAGCCGCAGAGGAACGAGGCTATGGACATCATACAGCGCCAGCAGCAGCCTCCACAGGCCCACGCTGGCCGGGATCGCCAGAACGGGCAGCAGCATGCGCCGGTTCCATTCTCCGCGCTCCAGAATGAGATACACCGCCAGGGCAAATCCGGCAAAGGCAATGCCCGTGCTTTTCAGCAGGCACAGCACCGCCAGGGCCAGGGCGAAGAACACGGAATCCGAAAGCCTCCGCTGCGGGCTGCGGGAGGCAAGGACGAAGCAGTAGCCCATGACGATCCCCAGCAGGGGGTCAACAAACAGGGTCATTGCGAACATTGCATTGTCCCCATTGTGGGAGGTAAAGACGAAGGGCACCAGCATGACGGTCAGGCCAGCCGGGGCCAGCAGCTTCCACCGGCTCCAATCCCACGCCGCGAAGCCGGGCATAAGAAAGGCAAGGGCCATGCAGGCATAGCCCACGAACAGCGCCCCCTCGGAAAACTGCCCGTCAAAGGCGGTGAAGAAATAGCCCAGCAGCGGCAGCGCCGGCGGGTAGGACTGCATGGTGGCAAAAATCGGGCTGTCGTGGCCCAGCTGGAGCTTGCCCGTGGCGTGGATCGCCTTGGGCACCGCCCCCCACAGGCGCAGTTCGTCATGCCGGGATACGAAATTGCCGGAGAAGAACGCCAGGAAAATCAGGCAGATGACCAGATAGGCCACCGTCCCCGGCGTGAGCACCGCGGCGGCATAGCGCCGCAGTCCTCCGGCTCTCTGCCAGCCCGCCAGAGACACCAGCACCGCCCCGGCGCAAAGCAGGGGCAGGCCGACTCGGACGGCACTGCACAGGTAAAACGGGTACAGCCAGAGGATCACGCCGCAGAAGCAAACCGGCAGCATTTCCTCCGTCCGCCGCCGGAGCAGCACGGCGCTGCCGGAGGCCAGCAGCAGGAGGAAGGACAGGGCAGCAACGGATGTCAGCATGGCTCCGTCCTCATTTTTCAGGCCGTTTTCTGCTCAGGTAGGTATCCAGTTTTTCCTTCATATTGTCCGGCATCTCCCGCTTCACCGGGCAGCACTGGGCGTTGGCCATGCGGTCGGCAAAGGCGATCAGGAAATCAATGTCCTTCGCCATCTGCTCGCCGCTCATCACCGCCATGGTATCATAGCTGTTGTGGATGGTGGCGGTATTGTTGGGCGCGATGCGGGCAAAGGAGACGGCGGGGATCCCACGGTCCGCAAAGGGGGTGGAATCGCTGGAATAAACGCCCTGAGACGCCTCCATGCCGAAGCCCCGCTCGGCGGCGAAATACTCGATATAGCTCACCAGCTTCTCCTCGGCGGTGGCGCAGGCGATGAACTTGCCCATGATGCAGCCGATCATATCCAGGTTGATATTCAGCACGATTTTATCCAGCTCCTGCTCATGGGCGGCACAATAGGCCTTGGAGCCCAGAAGCCCCCGCTCCTCGCAGCCGCACCAGACGAAGCGCAGGCCATAGCGGTGGGGATTTTTCGCATAGTGCTCTGCCAGCCCCAGCAGGCCCACGGAGCCGGACATATTGTCGTAAGCGCCCTGAGAAAGCGGGGTGGAATCATAGTGGGCGGTGAACACAATATACTGCTCCGCCTGGCCGGGCATATCCAGCACCACATTCTGAGAGGCGCCGGTGTATTCCTTCTGCTTCAGGGTGATCTTCGCTGTTTTGGCACCCTTTTGGATCATTGCAATGGCATCCTTGGCGTTGATGTTGACGCCGGGGATCACATTGCCCTTGCTCACATAGCTGCGAAGCTCCCGGGCGTCGATGTCCCGGTCGGTATAGTTGGCGTTGCCGTCGTAGGTGATGAAGCCCGCCGCGCCGTTGGCCAGAATGTCCTGGTACACCCAGTAGCCCAGATAGCCGTCGATCATCACGATCTTGCCCCGGCACTGGCTCAGCGACCAGGCATCCTTGTTGCGCAGATAATAAAGCGGAGCCTCCAGCGCCGCGCTCCCCGCGCACATATAGCCCTTGCAGGGAATATTCTCCCCATCAATGGTGAGGGTCGCCTCCTCAATGTCCCCCAGGGGCACCTCAAAGGGCTCCTGTACCGCCTCCAGGCCCCACGCGGCAAGGCGCTGGCACAGATAGTCCGCCGCTTTCTTTTCCGCCGGGCGGCCGCCCACGCGGATGTAAGCGGTATCGGCAAAGATATTCATAATCTGTTCTGCGTTCATAAATCTTCCTCCTCGCTTGAATGGTTCTATCATACCACATTCCGACGATTTTACAAGGCAAAAAACGGGGCCGCCCCATTTTAGGAGGCGGCCCCATGGTATTTCAGATGCTTACAGCGCCTTCAGCACCCGGCACAGGAATTCCCACACCCGGGCGGTGGAGGCGATCTCCAGCTTTTCGCGGCTGGTGTGGATATCGTGCATCTGCGGCCCGATGGACACGGCATCCAGGCCGGGAAGCTTCTCATTCAGCAGGCCGCATTCCAGCCCGGCGTGAATGGCCAGCACCTTCGGCTCCTTGCCGAACATCTCGGTATAAATCCTTACCATGGTCTCGCGCAGGACGGAATCCTTGCGGTATTCCCAGGCGGGATACTCGCCCCGCTGGGAATAATTCCCATCATAGAATTCGCAGAGCTTCTTCAGCTGATCCAGCACATCCTGCTTCTCCCGGTTGACACTGCTGCGCACGGAGAAGGTGGCGCTGAACATCTCGCCCAGCTTGGCAATGCCCAGATTCAGGCTGGTCTGCACCAGGCCGGGGATATCCGCGCTGTAACTCTGCACGCCGTTGGGCGCGGCACACAGCAGCGTGATTACCCGGGAGGTATCCTCGGTGGTCAGGCTGTTGCCGCCCAGGGCGTCCACGTCAAAGGCCTGAACGATAGCCTCCGGCTCGTCATACTGCTCCCGGATCTCCGCCTGGAGCTGGGCGGCCACATCGTTGATCCGCTCCAGGCCGATGCCCATGGCCACCACATTGGCCTGGCAGCTGCGGGGGATCGCATTATCCTGATTGCCGCCCACATAGGAAGTCAGGCACAGGGGCATCAGCTTCAGGATCCGGCTCATGAATTCGCCCATGACCTTGTTGGCATTGGCCCGGTTCCTGTGGATATCCGCGCCGGAATGGCCGCCCCGCAGCCCATCCACGCTCAGGCGGACGCAGGGGCCGTAAAGCATCTTCCGATCCACCTTCAGCGAAATGGTCGCTCTCGCGCCGCCGGCGCAGGAGACCGTAAAGATGCCTTCCTCTTCCGAGTCCAGATTGATCATCTTTCTGCCCTTCAGCATGGACACATCGATGGCATTGGCGCCCAGCATCCCAATCTCCTCATCCACGGTGATGATGATCTCCAGCGGCGGATGGGGAATGGTCCTGTCGGCCACCAGCGCCATGGCATAGGCAACGGCGATCCCGTCGTCCCCGCCCAGTGTGGTTCCCCGGGCATAGACCGAGGTGCCGTCGTGGCACAGATCCAGGCCGTCGGTCTGCATATTGATGGGACAGTCTGCGTCCTTTTCGCAGACCATATCCATATGGCCCTGCAGGATCACCGGGTCATGCCCCTCCATGCCGCAGGTGCCGTCTACAAACATGATAATATTGTTGCTGTCGTCCTGAATACAGCGGACGCCCTGCTCCTTGGCAAATGCAGCCAGGAAATCACTGATGGCCTTGGTATTGCGGGAGCCGTGAGGGATGGCGCAAAGCTCCTCGAAATACCCAAACACGGCCTTGGGCTCCAGCCCGGCCAGCTTTCTTTCACTCATAATATCTGTACTCCTTTCCGTGGTGTACGTTGACTTTTAGATCACTTCACTACGTTTCTCATTATACCACCGGCGCGGAGAAATGTCACCCGTCAAAATAACAAAGACCGCAGGAGGAAACCCTGCGGTCATATGTTCAATTTATCCTGTATCAGACCAGGCTCAGCACCAGGGTGAGCACAACCCAGACGATGGCGATCCACTTGGTGGAAGACGCCAGGATCTGATCCAGGCCGCCCTTCTTGTTCTTGCTGAGATAGGAATCAGAAGAGCCGGACAGTGCGCCGGACAGGCCTGCCTCCTTGCCGGACTGCAGCAGCACGACAATCGTCAGCGCCAGGCTTGCCAGAGCCTCCAGAATGATCAGAACAGTTTTCATATTACCCAACCTCCCTCCGCACCATTCGCGGACAGCGAACATGATACGGCCTGCCGCCATCGGGCAAACCACACTTGTAAGGACGAGTATACCACAATCATACGGAAAAAGCAAGCATTTTTCCTGATTCCCTGAAAAAACGCCGCTGCTTCATGCCCAGGATCACTTCTGCACCCAATTCCCCGTCGCCAGGCAATTGAGGTAGCTCTCGATAAAGGGATCCAGCGCCCCATCCATCACCGCGTTGACATTGGAGGTCTCGCAGCCGGTGCGGGTATCCTTCACCAGGGTATAGGGCATGAACACATAGTTGCGGATCTGGCTGCCCCACTCGATCTTCTGCTGCACGCCCTTGATATCGGAGATCTTATCCAGGTGCTCCCGCTCCTTGATCTCCACCAGCTTACTGCGCAGCATCCGCAGACAGGTCTCCTTGTTCTGGAACTGGCTGCGCTCGGTCTGGCAGGACACCACGATGCCGGTGGCCTTGTGGATCAGGCGGACGGCGGAGGAGGTCTTGTTGATGTGCTGGCCGCCCGCGCCGGAGGAGCGGTAGACCTGCATCTCATAATCCTCCGGGCGGATCTCCACATCCTGACTCTCGTCCTCAATATCCGGGATCACCTCGATGGCGGAGAAGGAGGTCTGACGGCGGGCATTGGCGTCAAAGGGGGATACCCGCACCAGACGGTGCACGCCGTTCTCCCCCTTCAGAAAACCGTAGGCGTTCTCGCCCTCGATCATAATGTCGGCGGATTTCAGGCCGGCCTCGTCGCCCTCCAGGTAATCCAGGATCTTGTAGGTGAAGCCATGGCGCTCCGCCCAGCGGGTGTACATCCGATAGAGCATCTGGCACCAATCCTGAGCCTCGGTGCCGCCTGCGCCGGCGTGGAAGCTCATCAGGGCGTTATTCTTGTCATAGTGGCCCGTCAGCAGCGTCTCCAGGCGGCAGACCTCCATCTCCTCGGCCAGGGTCTCATAGCCGGTCTGAAGCTCCTCCAGCATGGAGTCGTCATCCTCTTCCGCCGCCATCTCGCAGATGGTCATCAGGTCGTCCCAGGTAGCGCGCATCTTCTCGTACCGCTCGATCTTTGCCTCCGTCTGGCGGGTCTTGACAGCGACCTTCTGACTCTTTTCCGGGTCGTCCCAAAAACCGGGAGCCTCCTGCATGGCATGGAGCCGCTCCAGCTCACTGCGCAGCCCCTCCACATTCAAAGAATCCGCCAGACCATCCAGCGCGGGGCGGCAGTCGTTCAATTTCTGCTTGTAGGTATCAAAAGCAATATTCATCGTAAATCTCTCACTTTTATCAGCATTGTATGAATTATTATAACCGAATTTGCCAATTCTGTAAAGACCTGAATTATTGGGGGCAGCGCTTTTAAGGGGGAGGAACAGGGCCGCCGCCTCGCAGCATGACCTTGGCCGTGAAAGTGCCGCCATCGTAGGCAAATGTGCTTCCGCCGCCGTTTTTCTGGGCAATGCGCCGCACCGACTGAATACCCACACCATTTCCCTTTCGCTTGGAGGACTGGAATACCAATTGCTTCTCCCGGATCTCCCCCTCATAGGAATTGGACACCTGGATCAGCACCAGGCGATCAGAATGCATATAGGCCTCCACACTGATCCGTCGGTTTCCGCCGGAAGCCCGCAGGCTGGCCTCCAGCGCGTTTTCCAGCAGGTTGGAAAGCACCAGACACATGTCCATCTCGTCCACCGGCAGCTTTTCCGGCAGATCGATCTGCGTGCAAAAAGGAATGCTCTCCCGCTTTGCCAAGGCGCAGTAATGCCCCAGCACGCTGTCCACAGCTCCGTTGTCGCAGAGGCGCACCTCCAGATTGGGGATACGGCTGGACACCGTACAGAGGTATTCTCTGATCTCATCCAGCTTTCCCTCTTCCGCCATGGCAGAGAGGCGGTTGAAGTGGTGACGCAGGTCGTGCCGCGCCTGCCTGGCCTCGTCGATCGAAGTGCGCAGGCTATCATACCGCGCCCGCTGCATAGAGAGGAAATGGTTCTCCCGCTCCAACTGGGCATTGCGGTTCAGGCCGTTGGCCATCATAAAGAATAAGGCATAAAACAGCACCAGAAGCGTCAGCAGCGTCAGGCTGAGCACAAGATAGACCTGCAAAACCCGGCCGGTATACAGCGTACCGGGATATCGGGGGACCATAAACAGATTCAGCCCAATAAAGACCGTGGGCAGGATCCAGAAAACATACCAGGTCCGGGCAAAATTATCATCCTGGATCAGCGCCTGCACCGAATGCGTGGCCGGATACCAGGCCATCAGCACAAAGAGCCAGCACAGCAGCATGTACATTACTCCCGCAGCCGGGCAAAACCAGGGATTCCCCGGTAAACCGGCCACCAGGATGGCGTTGATCCCCCGCGAAAAGCTGTTGATGCAAGAAAAAGCGGCGCAGATGGAAAGCGCAATGCTTCCCGTTTTCCACAGCGAGACACGCAGTGTCTTTACATACAACCCCGTCAGGATCGGGATCAACACCGCCATGGCTGCCACAGTACTCAGGCGCAGTCGGTAGCAACCCCACCCACCCAGGGCGGACAACCCCAGCAGCAGCGGCAGGATCCAGCCGATAAAACGTCCCCGCGGCTGCCTCAGCGACTGGCTGACAGGCAGATAGGACAGCAGCACACCGGGAATAAGCACCGACATTTCCAGAATTGGCCGCAGCATATCTGTCATTACCGATGCCTCCTTTGATGAAACAGAAAATCCATGAACGCCTGCTGTGCCGCCTTTCGCTGCTCCCGGCTGACCTGGATGGAGTCGCCATTGTCCAGCACGAACTCGGTTCCGTCAAAATCCAACGCATGCTCCATATTGACCACTATGCCCCGGCTGCATTGAAAAAAGCGGCCATCTTCTTTCAGCGGCTCCATAAACGCAGCCAGGGATTGGCGGGTGACCAGCGTTCTTCCAAACAAGGTAACAACATGGATCAGATGCGAAAAATGCTCCGCATAAACCATGTCCTTGAGACACAGCTGAACATCGCCGCCGTTGACCCGCAGAGAAATGGAATCATCCAGTTTGGGAAGCCGCGGCAGGATCTCGCCCAGTAAGTCGTCAATGTCCTTTTGGGTATAAGGCTTTACAAGATACTGCGTCGCCCGTACCCGGAAACCCTCCAGAGCGTAGTCCGTGGAGGTGGTAGAAAAGGCGATCATGCAGTCCTTGTCATATTCCCGCAGTTGCTTCGCAATTTCAACGCCGTTGGTGCCGCCCATGAAAATGTCCAGGAAAACGACCGCGAAGGGCTGCTGGCTGGCAGCCTGCAAAAAGGCTTCGCCGCGCTCAAATTCCACAATCTCCGCCTGGACGCCATGCTTCATTAGCGCCTCATCCAGCCGCGCGCGAAGAAGCGCCCGCTCCTGGGCAATATCATCCACGATTGCGATCCGCATGGCCCCCATCCTCCCTTGTACATCCACTTGCGCCAACTATAACACATATTGACAAAATTATCCATGTTCAAATTAGTCATTCGAGTAATTTAAAAGCAACTCGTGCCAAAGCATTGCAATAACGTCATATTCTTTTTAAGCATACAAAAAATCAGCAGGCGAAACCGTCTGCTGACTTTGGCGCCCCCTGTTGGACTCGAACCAACGACCTGCGGATTAACAGTCCGTCGCTC
>ERZ857629.616-NODE-616-length-46635-cov-10.571447_pt1 | contig 46635 bp, 56 predicted proteins | sample MGYA00519700_ERZ857629 | MGnify/ENA primary metagenome ERZ857629 (study PRJEB31778, sample SAMEA3449351) | human gut metagenome | biome: human gut; feature: human-associated habitat; material: faeces | place: United Kingdom | collected 2010/2012 ... | reverse complement strand
CCTATACCTCCTTTATAAAAGTACGCCCCCCAATTAAGGGGGGCTATTGAAAGGGATTCCCGTCCGGGGGCTACTGTTTGTTGTAGTTTGCCGAGGATATGCCCAGCACCGCACCGAGGAACGTGTCAACGGCGGTAATGGTGCCAACTATCTCCTCGGGATAGGGGAGGTTCCAGATACCCGCAAGGGCAAAATAGAGGGTGCCTATGGCGGGGAGCCAGATCAGGGCGATTGCCTTGAGAATGTCGTATACCTTGTTCGAGAGTTTCATGTTTTCCTCCTTTTAGTTGTTGTGTGCTTCAAGCCTGTCCAGCCGGTGGTGGGCGCTTTTCGCGCTTTCTTCCACACGGGCCACGCGTCGGTCTATGTCCTCGATTTTTGTAGCCTGCGCCCGCATATCGAGTTTGATATCGTCCACGCCGCGCTTGATGTAGTCCACGTCCGATTTAAGCGCGGTGTCAATGGCGGTGTCGTGTGTAGCCGCATCAACCGCGTCCTTCCTCGCGGTCTTTATGTGAGCCAGCCAGCCCAGCAAAATGCCGCTCAAGCCTGTTACGATTGCCCATATCCATTCTTTGGTCATGGGTGCTCCTCCTTATTTTTTTAATGTGCCTACATAGATTTTGCCGTCCACGGATACGGTAGCCTGTAATATGCCCGGCAGTTCTGTCGGTGTCATACTGTGTGCCTGTGTAAACCGCTGTATGGCCGCAATGGTGTTTTTGCCCGCTATGCCGTCAGGGTCCCCCGCGTCATAGCCCAGGGCGTTAAGGGCGGTCTGCAATGCCTTGATATCGTCCCCCCGCATCATGGGGCTTATCAGGGTTATGATCTTCCGCGCCTTTACCTCCTCCTTTTCTTCCTCCTGCTGGAGCAGGGCAAGCCGCCCCCAGTGCGTCCAGTTGCCATCGGACAGTTTGCGCTTGCATACGCCATCGTCGCGGCCTTTCGCCTCTATGGTGTAGCCGTCGCCGACGTATACGCCGACGTGAACCATTTTTTTGCTGCTTTCGCTGTACTTGAATACGAGGTCGCCCGCCCACATGGGGGTTTTCCCGGCGTAGCCCCTGTTTTCGCCGCACATACGGTAAAGCCCCTGGGCGTTGGTGTCGCCCTTCATCCAGTGCTTTGTGTCGCTGATGTAGTGTACGATGAGGCCTGAGCAATCAAACGCATAGAGAGGCCGTTTTGCGGCCTTCTCCATGAATTTCACGGCGCGGTTGTAATTGACGTCGCTGGTTTCGCGCCGCTCTATCCATGCGTAGGGGTCGCTCATGCTGTCAACCTGCTGCCCCTGCGCACCCCAGACGTACATATCCCCGACATGGCTTTCGAGGTATTCGACGAAGCCTGCTACTCTGCTCATCTGCGCTTACCTGCCACAAAGAGGCCAAAGCCTATCAGGGAGAGGGGAACGGCAAAGGCTATAATAGATATATCGCCGGTCTTGGGTATCACCACGGGATTTTTTGCAATGGGCTGTTCGGCGGGCTGTGCGGAGTTAAAATAGTAGGTCTTGCTTACAGTCCTGTTTTTCTGCATGGCGTTGTAGAGTTCTTCGGCTGTGGTGGCGTTGTCGTAGGCCATGTCCTTGACGGTTATACGGAGGGCGGCGGGCTGGTCGGTAACTATGCCGCTCAGGTAATATGTTCCGGCCTCCAGCCTCATGTCGTTTGTGTCCAGCTTTACGCCGTCCAGTTCGATTATAAGCTCCATATCGGTCAGCTCGAAAAACCGGGGGATGCCCAGGTCAACCTTGAGCAAAAACAGCTCGTTATTGACGTAGGTCTTGGATACCGCCTTGCCGGTCTGGTAGTCCAGCGCGGTTATATCCAGAGTTACGGGGTCTGCGGCGTAGGCTATGGTGCAAAGGCACAGCATGAGCATAACCGCGAGGATACAAGTGAGTTTCTTCATTTTGATTTTTTCCTTTCTTTAAAGTTCTACTTCTTCGATTGCCGCACGAACTCGTAAGCAATGGAGATAGTTCCCCATGTGGCGTTTCTGCTCGGTGAACAGCTCAAGGGGACAGCTTGGCGTGAAGTTCAGCTTCTTTGCCTCATAGAGACAACACATTTTGTCGAGCTTGTCATATCGGATTTTTGTCTGATAATACTCAGCTCTAAAGCGCTCCTTATAGTCGGTGCTGTTCATAAGTTCGATGGTGTCTTTAAGTTCCATAATGTTTTCCTTTCTTTGTTTTTTGATTATGAAAAAAGAGCCGTGCGGCTCCTTAATCCGTGTATTCGCTCCATTTGGAGCTGCCCGCCTTGGGCTTGTAAACGGTGGATTTGATGTGCTGCTCGGTGCATTGCCACGTTTTGCCGTTGTAGGTAACTATGGTGTCCACCTCGATAACCGTGCCGTCCTCGATGTCACCCCACGCGGGATAGGTCACGGTCTGCACCGCCCAATATGTGCCGAGGTTTTCGGCAGGGGGCTTGTTGCGGCTGTATTTAAGGGCGACATAGCCCTCTACCGTATCTCCGGCTATATAGCGGGTCTCAGCGTCCCACGGTGCGCCCTGGGTGGGGGTGGGGGTAAGCCCCGCCCGCGCCGCCGTCAGCACCTCCACAAGGTCGGTCTCGTGCGCCTCAATCTCCGCTTTACGCACGGCTACCAGCGCCATAAGCTCACTGCGCGTCATTCGCGTTCACCCCCAGCTCCGCAAGCGCGTCTATATAGTCCTGCGTAGTGGCCTGCGCCTCGTGCTCCGTCCAGCTCTGGACTATCGCTTCGCCGCTGTCCTCCCACATTTCGGTATAATAAAAACCCTCCTTTGAGGGCATGGGGGAACGGGTCACGGGCTTATAGCCCAGCTCCTTTATCGCCGCGTCGTCATTGGTGGAGAGGTGCGCCCCTGCGGGGTGCGTCACACCGTGGATTATAAGCGGCGACTTCAACTCAACCGGTAGGCGTAAATATTCGGGATACTCCCCCGCCAGCTTGGCATAGTTTGTGTTTAGCATTGTATTCTCCTTTATAGGATTAGATTATATGAACCGTCTGTATTTGGTGTAGGGTCATAGGGTGTTTTGGAAGGTATCACAAAAGCGTGGACAACACCATACGAGTACGATGGGCTGAGGTTGCCGTAGTCATTGCCATCTATGTAGACGCCCCACGCGATGCCAGCGAAGCGCTGCGAGGAAAGCCACCAGATGGCAGCCGAGCCGTTGAGGGTCTTAATCCTGCTGGCGTTGCTCGTGTATAATTGCAGCGCTTTGCCCTCCGCTACTCCGTTGTTATTGCCAAAGCCCGCCATGGTATAAGTGAGGGCGAACATTTTACGGGTTATATCCCCAGAGCCGTCAAGCTGAAAAGATACGTCCATCATTTTACCCCGGAGTTTCTGGGGCATTTTGTTGTAGATAGTGGTATTTATCAGGTTGTCCAGTGTGCCGTCAGGGTATGCCGAGGTCGAACCGAACGCCGATTGTGCATAGACGTTTTTTCTGACCAGCACCACGCCGCTGCTCACAAGGTTGTCCTTGTCCGCTATCTCATAGTTAGGAGTACCCGCTCCACCGTCCGTGCCAACATTTATCAACGCTCCCAGCGGTAAATCTGATATGGGCGCACCGCCGCCCCCTGCCATCATCATTCTGCGCCGTAAAGCAAACTGCAAGGGTATCATGCGCTCACAACCTCCTGCACCGCCCACACACCGTTGTATACGTCAAATTCGTATGTCTTGCTTGCCTCTATCGCCGGGGCCTCGCCTAAATAGTTCGCCCCGCTCACAAACGACACCGCAACCGAGGCCGCCGTGCTGAATGTACCGTGCGCCCAGCCGGATGCGGGCGGGGTAAACACGTATGTACCCACAGGAGAGGATACGTTATATATGGTGTTTGCCGTCAGCGCCGCGCCGCTGGCGGGGAGGGAGGAAGCATTGCGCGGCCCACTATCGCTTACATTAAAAAGCATAGTTCAATTACCTCATAATCAAAATATTCACAGTCAAATTCTCAGTCGGCGCATCTTCGCAAGCGAATGTAAGCGCATTAGCCGCCTGCGCTGTTGCCCGTACCTGAGAATCACAATACGCTAAAAAAGATACGGGAGCAGGAGCGATCATTATAGCATTAGTAGTAGTCACACCAGTCACCGCCACTGTTTGCGTATTATCAGTCCAACCCGTTGCAGACAATGTAACCATTACAGTTATGCTTGGCTGTGCGTAATCCGTACCCGCAGTTAAAGGCGTTTGATAATCTGTTCCCGCCACTGCTTGCGCCATCTTGCCATTTTCGCCTTTAAGCACGCCTGATAATGTAGTATTAGTCGTGGGCTTAATCACTACCTGCGCCGCTATATCATCAATCGTAGTCGGTTCGTCATCTGGCACAATCCACACAGTAGTGCTGGGGTCGGTAGGGGCAACTGTACCAACGTATACACCATATTCAGAGCCGCTACCAGCCCCTATATTTACAATAGCCATACAATCACCCCTAACCCAACACAATAATCATAACGGTCAAATCAACAGTAGGCGTAGTGGTGCAACTAAATGTTAGTTGCCCAGCCACTTGCGTAGCATCAGCCATCACTTTAGCCATGCGATATGCCTGACTGGAATCGGCTTGCGCCTGCACCAATACCACATTATTAGCGGTCACACCAGCAACACTTACAGTTTGAGATTTATTGTTCCAACCCGCCGCAGTCAATATAGCAGTATAGAGCGTAGCAGGTAATGCGAAATCCACACCACTTTGAGCCGCAGACACACCGCCTGCACCGTCACCCTTCACAATGCCCTGCACCGTTATCTTATCCTGTTTACTATCGCTTTGCGGCACATCCAGTAAAGTCCGCATTTCAGCCGCCGATTTAGTAGTCAAAGCACCGCCAGTATCAGTCACAGCCACTTGATCTGCCACAGAACCGAGTTTACCATCATTGGTCAAATTGCCATGCGTATGCGTTGCAGAGGCAAAGTCATCTATCTTTTTACCGCTATCAGCTATTGCACCATCATTGGCAAACTGCACTAAATGACTGACAGCACCCAGCACTTTATCCACCTTGCCACTGGCATTACCGGGGTCAAATGTAGTCAATTCACCCCATGCGTGAATACCGTCGCCACGCCGCACTTCACCTGTGTTAGACACCACGCCAAAATCATTTGCACGAAGAATAGTGGTGGTGTCTGCGCTCCATTCGTCGGCTGTTTTTACAGTAAAAGAAGCCTTCTGTTTCAGCAAGGCATCTATAATTTGCATATTGCTGGTGGGTGCTATGCCCGCCTGTGACTCCACCCAAGAGCTGCCCGACATGGCGCTATCTGCACCCAACGGATCTACAAGCAATAAGCCAGCATATTCAGTTGTAGAACTCATTTTTCACCACCTTATGTTATTTCCTCATAGCACCAATCAGCGAGGGCCATAGAAGTGTTACCTATGGCAAACTCACCGTATTCACCTAACAGCACAGGTTTGATGAGCTTGGCTTGACGCAAACGAGAAGCGTCATAGTCAATATGCGACATGACCGCGCCCAGCGGCAAAATGATATGCAATCGCGAAGTATCATAATCCGTATGTCGCAACACACCCTGCATAGTGTACAACATTGTTAAACGTGCCGCGTCGTAATCCTTGTGTGTAAACAACAAATCACTCAGAGCACTAAGCGAAAGGCGACTACCATCATAATCGGTCATTGTGCCGCTGGCAGGCAGCCACAGTTCAGTCAGCAGACGATCTACCGCATAGTCTATATGGCGCAACACCAAGTAGGAGACATCCAAAAACCGCTCAATAGTCATATGAATACGGTTGCCAGTCTTATCTAACGTGACAGCAGAACGAGCGACCAGAGCATCCAGATTTGTAGCTATACGTTGCGATGTGCTATCTAAGAGAATCCGTATCCGCTGCACGGTACATCACCACCTAAACTGTTGCCTGATTAGTGCGGCACAGTTGCAGACCGCCAGCAGCTACAACTATTTTACTACCTTGTATAATAGGATACGCCGTAGTCAGCGCACCATAATACAACGCCTTGCCGCCAGTTGCGGAAGAAGATAAAAACCAGTGAGTAATAGGAGTGTTTGCATTGGCGGCGAAAGCGGCGAACTCCAAGGAAGCCGCATTAACGACTTCGCCAGCAGAGTTGGTAGTCCACGTTGCCGCCACATTAGTCAGTTCCTTGCGGGAGTAGTTGGCATCAGCAGGTTCAGTAAACCCCGTACCAGTATCTTCAGATATGGCAGAGGTGGACAACCCTAAATAATGTACATTAGGAATGGCATACGAGCCCTTGCCGAACTCCATCTGCAAGGTCTCAGTTGCGTGTTCTTTAGTGATCATACTAATTCCCCTCGTTTATCTGCACAAACACAAGAGTGCCGGTCACAGGGCGGTATATATCATTCAGCGGAGTGGTTATCTCTATCTGATATTGATATGGCCCCGCAAGACCCTTTGTTTGCTCCGAAGTTAGTTTGACATCAAACCATGAAGTATCGCTGGTACTAACTGAGATACCGTTGCCGGAACTCAAGGTCAACACATTAACTTCAGGTTGGTCATAAAGGTACAAAAAGAATTTAATGGTCGTGCCGGACAAGCTCAGATCGACATGATTGCCGTCCTGTCTGCCGACACTAAACGGGAGCACCTTAGTGTCTCCCGCTATAATTCGCATTTCTTCTGCGACAGTATATAGGTTGGTCATAAATTAGCCCTCCTTTGGAGGTGTAACGTGCATTTCTTCAAGCACTTCTCGCAGCATTTTTCCTATAAACCCCAACAGCACAGCGTTATCTACACCTTGGATTTGAAGCTGCTCTAATGCCCGATAAGCATTTTCTAATTTAGTTGTCATAGTTATCCCTTCATTCATTTAATCCGCTTTTAATAAAGGCGCTAAAGAGGGCTTGTAGTATGTAACGCCTGCGACATAATATTCAGGCAATGTGACTTGAACATATTCCCCAGCGCCCCATGCAAACCCAAAATACTTCTTATAATCAGCGAACTTCATAAAATATGTGCCACTGGTACTGGACGTAACCGATACCGGTTGATAGCTGTCTGCAACGTATAATATGCGCCCAGAGCTGGCAACTTTTAAATAATTGTTGGCTTCAATCGCATCATTAGAAATGAGAGTTGCAGACCGTAAGTACACACATCGACCATTATCGTCAACAAATGTGCCTGCGTGACCCACAAACTCTAATTTGATATAATCACCGGGAACGAGCGATAGCGTTCCTAACCCAATTTGATCGAGGTCAATTTCAAAACGCCGACTTGTAGACCCACCGCCATTATCAAAACCATCTTTAGTGACATTTTTCCAAGTGCCAGTTTGGCCTTTTATGGTAATCTTAATGTCGCACGTCCATGTCGATAACCAGTTTGAAGGCGCAGTTCTCGAATACAATGCGCAAGTGAGCGAACATACATTATACGCCGAATAAGTATCAGGAAGCGTGATTGTACACCAAGCGGAGCCTATATCAGCGCCTCCAATTTGATAACCACCAGCCGTATTGCTATACGGTACACTTCCATCAACTGACATCGTGCCATTATAAGTTGCCATATATTAACCCTTTAGTATTTATTGTGTTTGTGTATCTACCCACAGATTACGCTCCCGGTTGGTTGGTTCGCACTTCTACGGTAGACAAAGTAGGGTCTAAGTTGACCCACCCAAAATTAGATAGAGAGGCATTAGGAGTTACGCGACCATTATTATAAGTACACGTTTGCGAAAGCAAATACCACGGTCCATGTGAATTGGTTGTTGTCTCAATATAAACATACCATTGATACACCTGCATAACGCCATTTCTGGGCGTAGGTGAAGCTTGAGGATGAAAATAAATAGTTGCATCAGGATTCGTATAGCGAATAATGTTATATGTAACTCCACTGCCCGATCCACCTGTGCCACCGCCACCAGTGCCAGTAGACCACGACCCATTTTGTAGCAAATTCCAATAATTGCCCGATCCATCAGTTACACGCAATGTTTCAACAGACATCGTACCAAAGTGGTGCTCTTGAGGGGCGGTTACTATATATCCATTACTACCAGATTGAATGCCAGCTCCCGCAGGAGTAACAGGAGAGGCGGGGTATTTACCCTTAATGGTCAAATCTCCTTCAATGGTCAAATTACCGAGAATTTTATGTATACTGTCTTGAGAGTAGAACCCGCCCATTACACCAGAACCAGCCAATACGCTTCCTGTAAATGTACCACCAATAGCCGTAATGTCCTTTAATATAGCATTACCTTCCGAATCCAGATATAGTTTATCTGCAAATTCCGCAGAAGTATTAGCTCTACCTTGAATCTTAAACCCATCAGACGGGTCCATATATATCTTCTTTAACCCATCTGAAGTGGTCAAATTCATACCATTCTCATCTATGGTGAACGTATTATTAGCATTGATAATCTTCATGGCTTCGCCCAATATCAGATTACCCACCAGCAATTCGGACGCCACCCCATACGCCGTATCAGACGTCCCCGGTATCTCTATCTCGCCAATAGCCAGCTTACACGTATCCCAATTATCATCGGTCATAAACATACCGTTATTGATAATTTTAAGCTGTTTAGGGCTGTATCCGTCTTCTGTGGCCTTACGGCCCCAGATACCAAACTGGTCTATAACCGTAGACTGATTACTGGCATTGATAATCTTATTCGCCGCCGCACTCAATGTACCTTCGATAAATTCACGCATAGGACTGAGACTCTGCGACTGCATAGGATTGAGCCAGCTATGCAATGCACTGCTGACCGTAGAGGACGTTTTAGCAGCGTTCTGGAAGCACTCAGCATACAAATCCTCGCTCATTCGAGCGTGATAATTACTACCAAATACCAGTGAACATTTATCAGGGTGGTCATACTCAACACCAATGCCCATCAGCACAGGATTGTACCAGTTGCCGTCTTCAAACTCAATATGGACTTGACAACCTAAACCCTTTTGCTCGATTTTATTGATGTATGCTTCGTGCTCTTTATCAAACATCAAGTTGACGCTATCCACACTAAACTCAAAGGCAGGCTGAGATACACGGTCCAACACCTCTAATGCACCGTCCAGCAGTTCAAAGGCCAGATTTTGTGTTTCCTCATAGGTCGCGTTGTCCAACGGCACAATGTATGTGTTCTCATACACGTCAGCCAAAGTGTAATCACCTAAAGCGGTTATTTCAGCGGCAGTCAGGTAATTAGATAACGCCAACCCCGCAGATGCAGCCTGACGTTGCTCTTGATAGACAACAATTTGCGCCTTGCTCTGTTCAATGAGACTATCACAATACTGGATACACTTTTCGCAAGCATAAATATTCACCGTTGCCTGTGCCACATTACGGTCTGCTTCTGTTATCATATAAGCATACGTTTGTATCTCGCTTGGTACAACACCCTCGCCACCAGCAGGCACAAACGTAGGAATAGGAGGGTAAGCATCGGCGGCAGTTACCATTGTCAACAAGTCAGTGCTGCTTTTGCCGTCTATCCATGCTCGTATATTATCCACAGCAGTCTGCGAAACGGCCTGCATCGTATACGGTGTATTAACAGTGCGAACCTGTTCACCAGCCGCTCGATACCGTTCCACTTCAGACTTATTCGCTTCATAACCGAGTATCTTTAGATTCTCATTTTTTATAGCGGTCAGTATATTGCCATAAGCGGAAGTACGCCCCATAGCCGCCGCAACATCATCCTGCCATTGCTTAACCTTGGCCCACATAGCCGCAGGCATGACATCTTTAAAATAGTCATACTTGTAAATACTGGCAGTGCCAAGCGGATTAACAGTAGCAATACTAAAATTGTCTGCGCCATACACTTGCAGTTCCGTTACCACATCGTCTGCGGAATCAGAGATTGAGATATGCTTTAACAGTGAAGTGTATCGGAATACAATCCCCGAATCCTTAATCAAATCATCGGGCGCATAGACCTTTATCTGTACGTTTTCCGTGTCAAAGACAAATACACACTCATAAGCGTCCATCGCTTCTTCCATCAGAAAGCCGTACATAGACGCATCAGGCATATCAAATGTACGATACCGACTATACAACGCACTGCTCACATAGCCAATCGTCCAACGAGGACAGTTCGCCAGAAAATGCCCAAGCAAAGTATCAGTGCTGGCGGCATTGGCAGGGTCATACAAACGATACGTACCTGCGCTTAGGTTCGCCGCCTTGCGCCCTAACGTATACTCGTAAGATTCGCAATCCACCGACTTACTCTTATGGATACCGTCATTGCTTTCATCGACATTGGTAATTACGAACCAACCGAAGCCGCTGATATGCACGAGATTGTACTTGGTCAGCGCACCATAATAAAAGGTGGCATTACCAGTATCATCCACCGAATACGCTTCAAACGATGCTTTAGATGTAGATACCAAATTCAGGTCAAGTTTTAACCCAATAGGGTCTTTGATAATCCCCACTTTAGTGAAATCGGGGTGCGCCACGGTCAGGACAGGTATCTCATAGCGGTCAAACTTATCAAAGCCAAACAGCATACTTTTACCCTCCTATCCGTATAAAATTTTCGTATGTCAGTTTTAAGTTAGAGACCTTGCCGGTGCATTTTAACGTGTTTAAACCGTGTACCAACCGCAAAAAATGCGCGTTAAAATTGTTGATGCGAATTGTGCCTAATGAGGACATAACCTCGCCAGTACGCCCATTAACCGTTATTGTTTCACCGTCAGCCAATTCCGTAAACTTAAACTCACGGGTCGCACTATCGGTCGTGTTGATAATAGAAAACTCCGTGCCGCCGTCAAGTGTGAACTCAACAGTAGGGTAGAGATAATCATAGCTGGCAGAACGATTGTTGACTGTTATAGTACCGCCGTCAGTAGGCGTGAAGGTTATTGTCTTAGCATCGCTCCATGCGCCACCAGCATCGCAGGTCATTGTCAAGTTAAATCCGTTTGTACCGGCTTTAATATAATAGTCATCAGGCTCATTAAATACACAATTGAAGTGCATACCAGCATATTCAGGAGCTTGAATCACCAACTTTTTAAAGCCTAATTGCCCACACAGCCATGCGTGTACGGCGTTTACTTCATAAGGTTGCAACGGCTTGAGCGCCACTACTTCAATATCATACTCCAACGGATCATCAGGAGAGACAGACAAGAGAGTGTGGCGCTGAGAGCGTGTCGCTTTATCTATGGTAAGACTATTCTCTGAACCTCCGGCGTGCTTATAGTCGGCAGAATCAAAGAACGCAAACATAAGGCCGTAACGCTGGGAGGGGATACCGTCATATATAAATTGCAGCCCTTCATAGGCCAAATGGAATCACCACCAGTCCAAAATAAATATGTTGTGCGTATGTTGCTTATTGTTGCAAATGGAGTAGAACGAAATGAGCGTGAGGAGTCCGTTCATCACGGTAACTTCACAGACTGGCTCCTCACGCTTTGATTGCCACACTTGCTTATTTGTTCGTTAATGGGTTTTCGTTTACAACCGCCCCGTCCGTGCAAGGCTATTGATAGGAACCCTAAAAATTTCCTCTTTAATCTGCTTTTTAAACGTCTCAGACCAACGCTCGATGGCCCGCACAGTGTCAGCATCAGTTGTGCCGTTGAAGTTATTGATAACATTAACGCTGGGTGAATGAGTAGTATTATTCGCTACGGTTTGCGCCAGCTTCGTTGCCTGCTTCAAAGCACCGTCGCCACCAAACAACCCACCTATGCCTTGGCTCATTATAGTGAACAAACGCTCGGCATCAGACGATGAGAACGCCAGCCGCTTCGCTGCCTTGATTGCCTGATCCTCGGTAAGCACCACTTCGCCCTTGCGTAGACGTGCATCAACCTCATCGGGTTTCTTTTTGACCAGTTCCTTAAAAGCGGTCTCAGAGTTAAAGTCTTGACCAACTACGCCACCAGTATGGTATTTGCGCGGAAATGCCTTTAGGTAAGACTCGTTCAACAAGCCTGCATTGACAGCATTTTGAATAGCGGCATAAGTCTTAGAACCCACCTTGCCATCTACCTTCAGCCCAGCGCCCATACTATCATTCAAGAACTGCTGAAGACCCTTGACGGTCATTTTGCCGACAACGCCATCTACACCGTTCTTCTGTGCGCCGTAAGAGCCGATGTTGTATCCAGTGTCTACCAACGCCTGTTGCATCTGCGATATGCCCGCACGAGAAGATACATCAATGCTGGCAAGCATGGCGTTGATTTGATTCACCATGTTTTCGGTCTCAGCCATCATCTGCTGGAACATGGTAGAGATGTTATTCAGCGCTGAATCTAAGGTGCTTTGCAGATTGTCCAGTATGGCATTATGCTGTTTTTCCAATCGACGTAATTGCTCGTCCAGTAACTTATTCTGCGCCCCAATATAGCGGGAGTATTCATCCAGACTATCATCCAGCGCATCGCTTTGCACATCTGCCGAACGGTCATACATTTTGTTGTCCAAATCAAGCAACTCGTCGTCGAGCTGTTCTTGCAATTCAAGCCGTTTAGCCTTAGCTTTGGCTGAATCGTCCAAAGACAGAACTTCAATTTGCGCCTTCAGGTCGGCAATGCGTTTATTTGCCGCCGCTACCTCTTGGTCATAAGACCGTTCATCACCAGCGCGATTAAGCTGCTTTTTCTGAAAGTTGACGCGATCCTGATAAGCAGATAACAAATCATCGTTGGCCTCTTTTAGCTTATCAATACGTTCTTTTTCGGCCTTATAAGCGTCCTCAGCGGCCTTCTTATCAGCCTCGTAACGGTCTCTGGCGGCATCTTCTGCCTGCTTTTTCCACCACTTATAATACTTTTCCTGAAGCGCCCACCACTGGTCTTGATACTTCTTTTTGTCGCCGAGGTACTTATTAAAAGCATCCAAACTGCGCTTATAATATTCTTGCTCGGTGATTTGTTCCATAGCAAGCAGATGGTCAAGCTCATTGATATACGCCTTGTACGCTTCAAGTTTAGAGTCAGTAGTTTTCTTAGACGAACCAGACTTAGAGGAACCATAACGCTTATTAGTGGCAGCAGTGCTCTTGAACCAATCATCATTGACTACACGTTTACGCTGTGCGGCAATATAAGATTTGGCCCGTGGGTCAGCGTTGGGGTCGTTCATAATCGCTTGTTGCGAATCTGTTAGTCCACCCCATTTGATCGCACCAATGCTTTCAAATGCGCTCAATATTGTAGCCGCTGTTGCCTGTGCCGCACCACTAAGTAATCCAAATTGTGTAATTAGTGCCTGCAATGCGGCTTGCAGACCAGACGCATCAGGCTTAACGCCCAACGCCTTAATAGCCGCTGTGCCATACTTCTCGAACTTCTCTATATCACCAGACAAATAAGCGGATATAAAGTCAAGCGTATCTAATAGTCCGTCAGCATCAACATCCAAATTAAGGCCGGTGAGCTGATTGATGGTAGCAATAGCTGCCGCCACTTCGTTCTTGGTGCTGCGCCAATCCTGCACCGTACCTATCGCGGCCTTGAGGTTTTTAACAGTGTCGCTGGCATCGTCACCAGCACTACGCGCCGCTGCCCATATATCATTCAGTTGACCTTGTTCGTCTTTCAGGTCTTCGGTTGACCCAGCAACTTCTTTTTGCAAATACCCCAAATCTTCTAAGATTGGGATAATATCTTCAACGGTTTTACCGTATTGAGCCGCAATAGCAGCAAGCGCTTGATATGCACCAGAATTTTGACGGGCCAATAACTGCGTCTTAGTCAACCCACCAGCTAATGCCGCCAAATTCGCATTACTATCAAACGCCTGTTTTAGCGTATCAGACAAAACAGTGGCATCAGCCTGAATACGATTAGCTAATTCTACTGCATCACTGGCCGCAGACACAACATCCAAGTAGGGTTGAGCTAAATCAACCTCGCCCAAAGTCGTAAGTTGTGTAGCCCACGTATTTGACTGAAGGCCAACATCAGTCAGTGTTGTGCGTATGGATTCAAGGTCTGCTTGTTCTTGTTTGGTCAGTTTACCCGACTCTTTTTTGCTGGCCTCTATTTCACGCAAACGAGCCACAGCAATTTCAAGAGCCTCATTCTGATCGGCAGTTACATACTGTACTCCTTGTGAGTCTGCCGCCAATCCATACAATTGATAGCCCTTGGCGTCTGGACGATTAACCTGCCAGTCAACACGATACACAGTATCATTTTGTGTAGTCTTAATTTCATCCTTGAGCGCTTGTACGGCGGCTTGTCTATCTAATTCAGCCTTGGTCTTTAAAAGCTCTATCTGGTCCCGTATCTGTCCATTTTGCAGTTCCAGCTCTCGCTTCTCTGCTTCAAGCTGCTCAGTCCAATCACCACCTGCTTTGAGCTTGTTGAGTTCTTCCAAACGGTCGGAAGTATCGCCTAACTTAGTGCGTTGTTCTTCTAATTTGTCGTTTTCGCCTTGCCAAGCACCAATCGCTTCTTGCGTTTTCTGTTGAGCAAGTTCGATGCGGCGTATATACTGATCAATCCATTTGATGATAAGACCAATCGCCATCGAAATTGCCGCACTAAGCGCCATATTTAACGCCATATTGCCAACATTTAACAGCACATCTGAAAGTTTTAATCCCTTAGCAGTGACTTTCTCTACGCTATCGCCTGTGCCATCCAACTGCACAGCATATTGCTGAAACGCGGCAGAGCCTTTAGTCAACTCTGCTGTGAGCTTTGTATGGGCGTCTGCTAACGTGTTGCCATCCGCTATGGACTGACTCAGAGCCTCATTGTACTGATGTAAGAGAGATATATCCTTGTTGGTTAAGAAATTACGCTGGACGTGTTGTGCCAAGAAATTGCCAGATGAACCGTTCTTGTTCAAGGATGCAGTGAACAATCCCTCTTGACCGAACAAGCCCTTGCCACGCTTACTTACTACAAGACTAATCGCAGCTAATACCGAAGGGACCGAACCCAACGTACTGACAACCTTATCTAACCCTTGTATCAGTTGAGAAAGGAACTGCACGCCGCCAACAATCAAGTCTGAGCTAAGTACAGTTTGAGACAGGGATTCCCATGAAGCCTTTAAGATGTTAATCTTGGCTTCGACAGAATCCATGTAGTTGAGGTATTTACGTTCAGCAGTACCAGTAGCATTGGCTGCTGTTTCAGTGAATTGACGAACCTTGTCATAGTTCGCCATCAAAATGTTAAACTGCTCCTGACGACGGGTTTGACCCAATGCAACGGCAACTGCACGTTGCTGGGTCTCATTTAAACTACCCCACTTCGCAGCTACATCATCCAGAACGTCTTGGTAATCTCGCCAATCTGTTGCGTTGATACGCAACTTCACGTCGATATTATTTAAAACGGTTTCGACGTCACTAAGGCTTTCGCCGGTTTCTGGATCAATTAACCGTCCCGCTTTTATATTGCCAAGTCGCGCCAGCATGGACTTGACGGCTGTACCGACACTTTCTCCACTCTGCTGGGATACATCCATCAAGGTTGCGACAATACCAATCAGCCTATCCATAGATATGCCGGTTTGGTCGGCCAGAGTCGCAGTTTGTGACATAGCAGTTGCCAGCCCACCAGCAGAAGCAGCGGCTTCCATATCAACCGCCACTAATTTACTAACAACATCAGTAGCGCTACTGGCTTGTAACTGATAACCCTTGAGCGAACTGGTAAGCGCCTTAGTTGCGTCATCAGAGTTCATCTGACCCAATTTGGACAACATCATACTGGATTTAATCAGTTCTGACGTTTCCTGCATAGAGTAACCCTGACGCAACCAACCATCAGCCGCTTCAGCGACTTCCAAGGTGGTAGCACCAATCGCCTGCGCCAGTTGCCCGTAGTCTTCCATCAAACCACGAACCTGTGTGCGATTTAGACCTGACGCTATCTGAAGGTCGGTCATTGCTTTGTCTAATTCGACAACATTGGTAACTACTTGATGAATAGCATTAGTGGCAACAGACACAATCTGTGCTACGGCAAAACCGTATAGCGTGTCGCCAAACATATCGCGCAACTTTTTGTTGAGTGAAGTTACTTCTACGCCAGCCGCTTGGCTACGCCGTTTAAGGTCCTCTAATGCAATAGCAGCTTGATTACTATTTTGCCACTGCTTTGAATCACCAATTTTTTGAATAAGCGCCCGCCACTCTTTAGTAAGCTGTGAATTACGCTGTATACCCGTGGCGTATTGGTCAAAATACGCCTGTGCCTGAGATTTTAACCTCTGGAACTGGATGCCCGAATTAAGCGAACTGTTTAACTCACGGGCAGCAGTTTGCAGGTTCTTTAATGAAACACCAAACCCCTGATAGGCTGTTTGTAAATTGGTGATTGCCGCCTGCTTGTCTGCGGCGTTATTGCTGCTTATAGCTACTTCTAATTGGGCATAAGCAGTTCGTAATGTAGCTAAAGCATTAGTGGCGTCCGTAACATCGGCAGACGACAAACCTAAACGCTGAATAATGGTTTTTTGGTTATTAAAGTATCCTTCGCCAAAAGTAGCTTGCAACTGGGTAAGTTTGTTTTGCAACTTATCCAAATCAGCCAGTTCTTTATCTGCCTTCTTCTGCGTTGCCGTAGCATCCTTTTGTTCGGCCTTAACATTTTTGAGAGCGATTTCATACTGCTGTGCAGCATCAATCAATAACTGCCACTGTGCTTGCGAAACTTTAGCACCGGAACTTTGTACGGTCTGTATGTCGGTAATCTGCTGTTTAACCGCCTGATAACTTTGCACCAAGTTGGTCGTATCCACCGTATAATTGGCAATATCCGGCGCAGATGTATCATTGTATTTAGCGTAAACAGATTGCCCGGTCTTTGCTGTGGCCGCAGACGCTTTAGCCGCCATTTCTGAGTGCATTTTCTGCACCGCATCAGCCGCTTTAGCCGCCGCCTCCGACACATCCCAGCACTTCTTCTTAAAGGATGCCAGCACTGTCTCCACAGCAGCGCCATTCATGCCCGCGCCTTGCAATAAGTTACGTAAAGCGTCAGTCGCCGCTTGAATATCAGTGGGGTTCAGCAACGGGGTTAAATCTCGGAACTCAACGCCCTTACCACCATTCAATTTGGCATACGTGTTAATTAACTCTTTAAGATGAATAACACTATCTTTAATCCGCTGATTGTATGTTTGAATTTGGTTGGAGGTGTTCTCATTACCAGCCTTAACTATCTTGTTCCGCGCCGTATTGATTTCTTGCAGAGAGAGCTTAATCGCTTGCAACGCATTGGCGGTTGCGTTAATTTGTTTGGTAGGTGTGCCTGACACAGCACCGCCAAGGTCGAAATTACTAAATTTGACCTTGATTGCGTTTTTGTCGAAATAATCTTGTACCTGTTTACGTAACTCAGAAATAGTAGCCCCGCTCGGCACTAATTGAGTGTATACTTGAAAGTCGTAATTGCTCATTCTTGCTCACCCCCTCGTTCACGTGCTCCGTAAGCGGGGTTGATTTGTACAGTGCATCCCGGCACAACCTTCTCCATCAAATCGGCCACCTTTTGCACAAAATGCGATCCTGCACGAGTCGAAACGGCGCGAACACGCATACCACGCCACTCTCCATACGGCGCGTTCGCATCGTCATACTCCCAGCCGTTATTGAACAAATACAGCAAATCAGCCTGGCCACTTGAATAATATGAATTTTTAGGGTCTGGTAAAAAGCTGTCACGCATAGCGGTATCGTGGTCATAATCGACTGTAAACATAGCGGTAGTACCATCTATCTTGACCGCACTTGCCTCCGCTGTAATACTACCAGTTGTCGGTATAGCATTATTAGCCGCCAATTCTGCCATATTCGCAAAACGCTCTGCTGTCCGTTGTAGGGCCTGTGGTGCAACACCACGACCCATCAGTTTCTTAGGATTCTTCTTGAGGTATTCCGCTAACCTCTCCTCTAACGGTTTCATTGTCACCACCGTTCCTATCTCTAAATTCCAATATCTTCGGTACTAACTTATCTTCTTGGTTTAATTCTTTGAGATCTTGCACAGCTTGCAGCACAGACTCCACATTGACACCACTAATCTGCTTATCCATCCACTGATTTGCTTTGTCTAAAAGGGTCTCCATCAGCAAATCCACAGCACTCTTATGTTGTATATCCAGTAAATGTTTAATCTGCTCCTCAGCCGCATCAAACAGACTGCGTATAGAATCCCGCACATCCTCACTGCACGCTTGCCACAACTTGTTGTAAAAATCCGTATACATCAGCCAATTCCAATGCCGGAAAATATGGTCTCCGTCTATCTTGATGTTAGTTACAATGGCATTAACCACCGATAAGCGTTGCGCAAAAGTGCGCAATTCAGGATAATATCTATCTGCTCCTACAACTATGGCAGCGATTTCATCCCCCATGCGCATACACTGTTCAGGCGAAAACACAGGATTAACCTCAATCGTTTCGCCTTCATACTCGAAAGTAAAAGGTTGCGGCACTCTCGCCGCAACCCATTCATCTTGCTTCTTAAAGTTGATATTTTTTGACATTTTTAATCCTTTCATTCTTGTCCATGTCGGGTATTATAGCTTTTCGGTCAGTTCTGCAATACGAGAACGCCAAATATTTGGCAGGTCTACATATCCAAATAGCGGGTCGCCCTTAAATGCTTGAATGCACCGCCTCATGCCGTTGTTACCCCCGGTAAATAGATAGCTGTCAGTTTGTGAAATAAAGTCGCCGTCCACAAACACCTTCGCACCAGACGATACACGACTGAGTATGATTTTAGCCATATCAACCGTGACATTCTCAAACTCGGTCAAGAACAATATTTCATTATCCTTAATCTCACTACCACGGCACGCCGCCAAATCCAACAACCGAATCTTGCCCTGCTGAATCAGCATTTCCACCTGCATCCGATCACCAAACTTAGAGGTCAAGATATTGCCTAATGCACCCGATAACAACTTATCATTGACAGTACCGGGCAAATAACCTAATGCCTGTACGCCACGCACCGCCACGGGATTACTCGCTATAACCACACGGTCATATTTATAAGTATCTACAAGGTGCATAGCGGCGGTCAAAGCCAGTAAAGTCTTGCCAGAACCCGTCTTGCCAGATATAAAGGTGACAGTATTGTTCATCAGACTGTCAATGGCGCACCGCTGGAACTCGTCTTTGGGTTTAATCTTGTCCCCCATAGATACCGAACGTAGTTGTTTATTGTATACCGGCACAAATTCTTCGCCTGTCCAACGGAAACATTCACGCATTTCCATATCCATATCCGCATAACAGATAAGATACTCATTCGTCAGACACCCAAAGCGGTTATCGTCCAGTTGATTCAAGAATGTTGCATATTCTGATTCAGCCATCACAACCTGCTTATAACCTGTGTAAACCTCATCACTTTCAACGCGCTCAAAGCTCTGCATATTTAGCCCAAACACCTGTGCGCCTATCAAACGCATACACAGGTCTTGGCTATATACAATCTCGCACGATGTTAAACACGCACTGGCTAATATCAGATTATCGTTGGACAACGGCATAAAGTGTTTGTCCACTTCGGCCCGCACAGCCGTATCATCCACAACAACCGTATATTCGTCTTTACGTTCGTCAAGTAACCGCACCAATTTACGTGCCTGATATTTTAGTTCGCCAGACTTGCTATCACTGGTTTTGATATGTTCCAGTTCTGCCGCCGTCACACTGGATATGAAGAAATGCTCATTAAATGCCTGCTCCTGAGCAATGAGCAAAGCAGAAGTATCATAAAAAGCACCCATACTACATTACCTTGGACAAATCATCCAGTATCTCATCTACAACACCTTTTTCAATCTGCTCTGCGGCATTTAAATACCAGTCTTTTGCTTTTTTCTTAGAAAATTCTTTCTTATCAATGCGAGTGCGGTTCAGCACAAATTCCTGCATAACCTCTACACTCTTTTTATAGGTGTTCATATATGCCTCAGTCTGCTCATACGTGCCGGACAAGCCCGACAAACTACCTGTATGTATAAGCGCCTGCGAACGAGGCAGACAATACCTCTTATGCCCCGCCAGCAAAATCAACAGACCAGCCGACATAGAAATACCAGCATTGATGGTTATAATGGGCGTTTGACTGAGCGCACAAATATCCAAGAAGCTGAAAGTGCTATCCAAGTCTCCACCATAAGAAAATACCCAAATCACAATCGGCTTGCGTTGCTCAACAGGCACACCATTGTCCTGTCGATTGATGGCTATAATATTCCGCGCCAACTCTAACAAGGTCTCGTCTATGTCATAATCTATCCAGAAACACCGATGATTGATAGCATTGTCATAATACGTTACCAATGCAGGGTCGGGGAGCTGCAAATTTTCCAGAGGGGAGGGGAGTGCTACTTTGACTTCGTTATCTGCCATAAATGAAGGAAAACTCCTTTACTTTGTATTTACGAGTTGGGAATACATTGCCGCACCAATACAAATAGCTTCACATTCATCCTCGGTAGCGACAATACCAAACCGTTCTCGCACATAATTGACACTTTGTTCTTTTAATTGTTCTCGTTTAACCTTTGGCCCTTGTGCATAACCCAGCGCACAACGCCATTCCACCGGCATAGGACTTACTATCGGTATGCAATGGCAATATGCCCAGCCAATAAGCATACCGCGTAAACCACTCAGCATAATCATAGTTTTATCGTTGGCCTGTTTTTGTACGCCCTCCACAGCAATGTAATCAGGTTTATATTGCTCAAATAGGGCTACAATAGACAAAAACATTTCTTTAGTGCGATGGTCAGGGTCTTTATCCTTAGAAAGATCAATCGCCTCATAATGTATTGGCGCACCATCATCCAACACAGCAATGCCAGACACATTAGAAGCCTGATCGGTAGCTATCAATCGCATGAAGCACCACCTACTATATGCGGCACAGATAGCTCATGGTTTTTCCATTTACGGAAAAGCTCTTTGGTGTCAGCCTTACGGAACACATAAATAAGTTTGTTATCATACCCCAGAAAGACATCATATAAATGTAAAGCAGGGTCATTCACCAGATACGCTACAACCTGATTCCTATTAACCAAGAATACCATGTCAGCGTCATCGTATGGTATGCCGCCACAGGCAGGCATCGTCAACATTTGTTTCATCCTTTCATGCGAGTAAAAAATAGGGAAGCACAGTGAATGTACTTCCCTATAAGAAAAACATACATTCAAAGCGCCACACCATTGCCCTTCTTCCATTACCACGTCAGTACAGTGATAATCGAAAAAGAGCAATGGCGGTCAATCCATTGCTCTAACATCTTAACGCCTACGCTTTTTCTCCTGGCGGCTAACAGCTTGCGGTGTTAATTTGTCATTAGTTCGTTTTAATAGCGGTGCAACACACTTATCCAGCCCAATAACCGCAGTCGCAGTTGCAGGGTCTACGCCAAGAGTGTCAAACATCTGCCGCGCCTCGTCTACGGTAATATTACCAGCGTGCAGGTCCAACGCAATAATCTTCGCCTGATAATGCTCGGAGCAACAGGCAGAAGCACGCCAAGACCCTAATTTAACCGAATCAGCGCAAGCATCATAAGCAACGCCGCACCACTGACATTCCAGCTTCGGCATTACGCTACATCGGGGATGACGAAGGTAAGCAGGTTCTTCTCCTCGGCGCAATAAGCAGGCATCGCCTTAATAGTGAAGGGGTGCTTACCATCGGTAGTCAGAGAGACATCTACATTACCGTCTACCTGAGCGTTATCGCATACAGCGTAACCATAATACATGATTTCCTTGTTGCAGATGTCACGGAACAGGCACTCTATCATCAGACGGCCAGACTTAGCAGAGACCTCGGCATTGTCAACAACGCGAGAAGCCTTACTGGTCTCATTGGCCTCGTATTCATAGGCGATAAGGAACATATCGCCATCCTGAGAGCCGGTAGGAGGGGTGAAGGTGGTCTTATTGCCAGTAGTAGCCATGCTGAACTTGTCCGCAGTAGCAGTATCAGCAACGTACTCATACTTCTTGGCAATAGAACCGTCCTTATTCAGCTTATAAGCATACTTGGCTATACCAGTACCCAGACTGCCGGTGGCTATCTCATGCTTCAGCTCATGCGTTGCCGCATCAGCCTTATAGGTATAAGTCTCAAAACAAGGCACAGCGAACTTAACAGTGGCAGAAGAATCCTCAACACCGCTACCCCACTGAGCGCCAAGCAGAGCTATATCAAAGAAGGACGCATTACCGGCAATCTCCATGTTCTTAGCCTTTTCGATGGTCATAATAACATTCTGCATAGCGTCCAGAACTTCATTGTTATCGACGGTGGCGTTCATGCTTACATCTTCAATCTGGGTCAGATTGAACAGAACGGCATCATCTGCACCGTCAAAGAAAAGCACTCGACGGATTTTATCAATAACGAAACTCGACTTGTTCATTATATTCTCCTTTTATTTATGTTTTAGGAAACTCACCCAGCCAGTTCAGATACTTTTTGTCTATTTTTGTGCTGTCCATAAACGGGTTACTGTACATACCAGACAATAGCGATTGAGCAGAATTGATAAGCTGAATACGCTGTACGGCATCATAAAACTGGTAAATGGTGAGTTGCTGAACTGTTTGATGGTCGTATTTAAAACCTGCACTGTTTACCATGGCAGAGATTAACGACACAAATGGAGACCGATACGGCTTACGTGCTGCGGCTTCACGGTCTTCTCTGTCCCAATCAATAAGCACCTGTTTGGTGCGCTCATTGCCCGGTTTTTCTCTCTGCTTTTGCATCATGTGAGAAGTTGCCAAAAACTCAAAAATCATACGGTGAATATTCCAATCAATCACCGTGCCATCTGGCCCGACTAAGCACATCTCGCCAACAGCATTAGTGTCAGGAGTTAAAGTAGACAGGTTCAAATCTCCAAATAGAATAGAAGTTTTATCGGGAGTCAGAAAACGGTAAAAGGCAACAAAGACTTCAAAATCTGTCACTTTGGTATAGTCAACGCCCATATCCCAAAGCACTGATTTCATATCGGACGGATACGCAGTCAACAAAGATACCATAGACAAGTAGTCACGTTCACCATAATCAATAATCTCACGCAATGTGGGCTGGCGTATCGTAATATGCTCATTCAGCACATACGGGTCGCCCATAAACATCTTAATCGTATCTAAAGGCATTAAGGGTTTCTCCCAGATTGTTGTAATTACCCACACGATACCGCAGAATACGCAACCTATAACCATCCATCGGCTCTTTGCAAGCCCCCGGAATACGCCTAACTTCACCTATGCCCAATGACAGATTATTGTTTATCAGCCTATCTATGGCCGCCGCGATAGCGTCACGCCGCACGCCGCCGTCCATTACCATCAACGCAGTCGGCACAAAAATCAAAATATCAACCTCGTACCTCGCCACCGCGTTATTGATAATTTTGTCGTCATATACTTCGACACCCACATGGCACTCAGCCTGCTCGGTTGACCCCGGCATAAAGTCATACGGGTGTATCTGATTGACAGACTTAGAAGTTTGAATCAAATCAGCGGCAGGCAACGTCTTGCCGGTTGTGTTAGAGATTAAGTCTACACACTCACGGTCGTGAACTATGAGATTGATAATCTTTTTTTTAATATCGGTATACTCAGAGAGGTTCGGCATTAAATCCATCCACCTCCCGGCTTATCAAGATCAGCGTCGGGTGCAATATAATCACATATCATCAAATCCACATTGTCGGCTGAAGAATCAAGGTCTTCAATCAACTTGAGGTCGATGTATCGGCCTTCGCCAAACGCACCGTTCACACTGTCATTAGCAGTTACCTTATAGCAACGCAAATGCTTTGACCCATCGGGATAATACAATATCTCGGTAGCCAGCCGCTTATCACGCTGCAAACAACGAGTTTCCTCGTTATAGGGAAGATACGCCTTAAACTGCTGTGCGCCCACATCGCCGTATTTGCCACCGTGCAACGTAGTAGAGTAAACACCAGAGTCAAATACGCACCATGCGCTATGAATCTTGCTATCATTAAGCTGAAACTGCAAATTTAAATTGCATTGCTTGATAAAGCCCTGCAGTGTCACGTCATCTGTGTTACTCAGTTTGGTACACAACCACTCATAACCATTGAGCGTCAGCATATCGCCTATCTTAATGTCGGCATCATACGGAGCATTAAACCATTTTTCCTCCGGAGCATCAGACGCTTTGACCAGCATACCAATCTGCACGCCACGCACAGTGGCAATCATCCACGCCGGATTAAGCGGAGCATCTAACATAAAATCTGCTCTTGCTTCTGCCACAGCCGCATCACGGTCAGTATGATGTTCGCCGTAATACCTTCTGTGCAAACCCCAATTAGTATTAGGCATCATCATCACCGCCATATTTGCATTTGATGTTGTCCAGCAAATGCAACATTTTAAAGGTCTCGCGTCGAATCAGCCGCACATCATCTTCACAGTCAATACCATTAACCGTATTAAGAATAGTGATATAGTCAGCGTCATCGCATAGACAAGGGAAGGTGCAACCTGCGCCTTCTAACTCTAACGACAAAGTGCATAGATAGCACTCCAAATAAACTTCCTCACCAGCGAGTTGATGCTCTCGCATTGGCAAGATTTTGTATAAGCGTCCCGTCAACGCATTGAGAAATACAGTAAGAGACATAAACACCTCCTATATATGCAGAGAGGAGATGTCCCCGTTATTATACGTATAATCCATCATGCGATTGCGGAACTTACGATTAAGCGCGTTCATAATGTCGTGCATAGACGCAAGCAAATTACCACGACTATGATAAGTATAATCCTTAGACGACATACGATCTCGCAAATTGTCCTGATAACGAACACGGTGCTCAGTCCAGCCAACAGCCATACCCAAGGCGAGTATATCCACCTCAATATCAGTCAGGTCGGCCTTGAACTCGCCGTATTCCTCATCACGGTCAAGCAAATCATGCTTGCAGTATGGAGCAAAATTCGCTACTGCCTGCATCATATAGCCGTGCAACACAGCCTCGGCTTCTGCTTCGATCAGGCAGAAAAGGTCGGTGTCACGGAAATAGAATAAGGCAGCATTATACACAGTTGAGTATGATGTTGCCATCGCCTGTCACCTACATCTCAAAATTGACACCAAGAGTCTTTTCCAGCGCACGAATAGCCTTGATAGAATCCAGATTACCTTCATTGATAAGCTCCTGCGCCCTACGAGCAAGCTGCACCTTTTGCGTCACAGGCAACTTAGAAGTTACGGCACTAATTTCAGCAGTAGACTTTTTGAGCAGAGAGTCAAAGTTATCAATGCTGACCTCAGCCTGATAGAACTTGCCTGCATCAAGAAAATCCAGTACCTCTTGTTTGTGCGCATATTCGCTGTCAATCTCCCACCATCCATCTATAAAGAAAGACGGTTGAGTATTACGGGCGTTTTCTAACACCTCTAACGCAATTTCATGGCGCTGACCAAACTCCGTCCACACCCACTTACGATGCGTAAGGGAGTCTACGTATATTAACGTGCCATATATAGCACTACGCACAGGGACACGCTCAGTCAAATGGTCACTGGCACGCCACACCTGCTGGGCAGGAGGCTCAACGATGGCTGAACTTGTATCCTCGACTTGTACCGTACTTGTATCCTGCACCGGAACAACCGGCTCAGACTTCGGTTTAGTCTGCCTGGGCGCTTTCGGGGTTGCGCTCTTGCTGGTGCTCTTGGTTGTGCTGGCCTTATTAGCCATTAACAATCTCTCCTTTCATTCCATAAAGGGCTACCCCACAAAGGAGTAGCCCGCATTATTACGCGATTAAGACAGGGTATTACGACCTATGACGCCATCGGCGGCAACATAGCCCACGCCATACTTCTGACCATATACATAGTCTTGAGTAAGGTCCTGATTATCAAAGAAAGAACCAAGATTGATAAGGGGGTTGCCCTCAATAACGAGCTTCACAGGCTTAACAGGACCAGCCAGAACGGTCAGCACCTTATCGTTAAACAGGAAGTCGTCAGTACCGATTTTATGCCTCTGAGGAACCTTGATAGCATTAGTGCCACGGAACTTACCGTAGTAACCTATGTTATACATATCCTCCTTAGCGGAATCGGCAGCAACGCCAGAGGTCATCTTGGACAGACCAAGCATAGTACCATAAATGGCGGCAGTCTGGCCAGACTTAGCCTCAACGTGCTGAATCAGCTTGAGCATAGCTTCCTCATCCCAAGAGCCGGTGATGTCGTAAACAGCGCCACCGATCTGCTCCTGAGTAAGACCCTGCCAAATAACAGCTATCTGCTGCCAGATGTCCTCTTGGAAGGAAGTGCCGACATCAGAGATAATCTCGGACATATTGGCGATGTTAGCCAGCAGGCGCTCCATCTCCTCATACACCTTAACAGCGTGCCAACGAGTAGGAATGGTCACTTCCTCAGTGCCGGTTATACACTGACGACGGAGAGCCTGATTGCCGCCAGAAACCTCAGATACAGTGTACCAGTTAGCGTCCTTAATGCGGAATATGGGTTTATCGCCAGCATTAACTACACGGGTCTCGACCAGCTTGCTCAGGAAGGGATCACCCTTTACGCCCTCAACAACAGTCTTCTTGATGATGGTCTCAATAAGAGCGAACAGAGCAGAGCACTTACCGTCACGCAGGTCACGAGGGTCGAGATAAGTCTTGCCATTGTTGGCATCTACAAGAGCATCGTAAACCAGCTTATTGCCGTCCTCAGTGGAATAACCCTGAAGGGAACGACCATTGGTGATGTCGGCAGCAACCTGAGCGACATCGTTAATTTTGGTTATATCGAAAGCCATTATGTTATCCTCCTATCGTTTGATTAGCAAGTTTCGATGGCGTAATAGGTCTTACCCTTCTTGGTGAACACCTCTATAATCTCGCCAATCTTAGTAGAACCCTGAGTATTGGTAGCCGCAGCAAGCAGCTTAATGCCGTCCTGAAGCTCGACAACAGCGCCTACTATACGAGCGGCACCGCCATCCAGCACCTCGCCGGTCACAGCAAAAATCTGATTGGGTTTCTCAAGCAGATAGCCACGAGAGACCGCATTAGCCTCGTTCTCAAAGTTGCCAAGGTCGTTCTGAAGACGCTCATCATAAATAACTTCGGGGGACTTTATCAGCGCGATAGCAGCCTTAGCAGAAGCCTTCGTAGGGGCGGTGGCCTTGTGGACTTCACGAGAGTTGGCCTCCAATGCGCCCACCTCTACTACACTACCGTTATCTATGGCAGTAGGAGTGCTGCCCACCATATAGCGAACAGACACCAGATCAGCACCATTAAAAGTGCCAGACAGCTTTTCAGTTATGCAAATGCCGTGCATTATGTTTTCCTCCTGATTTAGTTTTTCTTAGTAATGCCATAAGCCTCGAAAACGCCGTTATAAGGAGTGTTCTTCGGCTCGTCTGCGATATGTTTGACAGAAATTTTGGGAGCAGTTTCCTCATCGTCCTGCGCCGCAGGCACATGAGCCATGCCACGTATGACATAACACTCACGCTTCAGTTCCTCTATGGAGAACTTGGTATTGTCCTGTTTTAATGCCATAAACTGCTCGTTCTCAACCAGATCGGGGAACTCGGCAAACACCTGCTCGGTCTCGATGCCACGCTTATAAGCACGCAGCTCCTCAACCTCGGTGAATACATTGCGAGACTCCTCTAACTTGGCGGCCTCCTCCACAGTCAGCCACTTAACTATCATCCGCTCAAAATCGGAAGTCAGTTCAGCAGACTGCGTAGCCTCATCAAACTTATAGGCGAAACGTCCATTGGTGCGTTCATGCTTGTCTATCGTCCAGAAATGCTTTTCGACATACGCATACTGGTCATCGAAGTCAAGCAGATAGCAATACATTTCGGAAGTCTCATCACAATGGTAAGGCATAATCTGCCGTAAACTCTCACGCCTCTGCTCATAAGACGCAGAGAACGTAGCGGTCTTTGTCATTTCTTCAGCGGGAGTTACCTCGCCCATATCCTTAACCTGAGTCTCAATAGTCTCCATTTCCTCTGCCGGTATTTCCTGCTTTTCTATTTCCTCAACAGGAGCAGTATTCTTAGTCTTGGGCAACTCAGTGTCACCTTCCTTTCGGGGGTTATTAAAAAGCTCCTCGCTTAACGCAAAGAGCAAGTTCGCCAGTTTTTCATCGTTTTCCTCAACGGAGAACTTTGTAGTAGCCTCTGCACCTTCCATGGCAGGAGTTTTATTTGCACCCAGCAAAGTTACCCCTGCAAACTGGAAGGCTGTTATATAGAACAAATTATCTTGTTCACTATACTCATAAGCATCTATGGCAATTTCCATAGACACATCTGTTGTTTCACGCTGCGCAATAATGTCCTCGGCCAGATTGCTGTATCCACGCCACACATAAGCGTTAGCATACAAATAATGGCGGTCTCCTTCCTCGACAATAACCGATTCCAGATTGTCAGCGGGAAATACACCTACCGGCGCTTCCAGATATTCGATACGATATTCACCCTCATTCATAGGGTCGGGGATTATTTTCATATCGTGACCGGCGAAGTCATAAGTGCCATCTTCCTGCTTAACCACATGAGCTAAGATGGGAGAGTTGGCAAGCGTAGGCAACGCCGCTTTGAGCGTATCCACATCAATCACACTGCCATTAAGATTCTGACCAGTATGGCAAATCTTCACGCGGAGCTTTATAAACTTGTCAGACACATAGGAATCGTCAACACTATAAGTCGCCCTGCAAGTAAATAGCTTGTTATCCATCCGTCTCACCTCCTTTCATGGGCTTAATGTCCCTTAGAAGGGGAGTATATTTGTGAACACGACCTGTTGGCCTGCGAACACCTTAGTTACTTCGGGCTTATTCTCAAAGTAATAAGCCATGCCCATAGGAGAGGGGACAGAGGAAAGCAACTTATAACCATCTTTTAACAGTTGCTCTTTTGTGTTTTCATCAAACACTAATATAAACTTGTCCATTACTGCACCTACTGCTTCTCACGACTACGTGCGCCCTCGTCAGTCAAGTCGCCACCCTCAGCTTGCGGCCTGCCTCCCTCAGACTTTGAAATGGTGTTACCGCTCTGAAGTGGCACAAACCTATTGGACAGGTTAAGCACCTTGGCTTCGATATGGTTCAACCCAAGCGCATATAACGGCTCCAATCCCATCGTTGCCAGCAAGGGCGTAACAGGTAGGCCATACTGAATACCACTACTCAACGACTTTTGATATGCTTCACGGGTGTAACGACCACAAGGCAAAAACACTATACGAAAACTCTTAGCAAACGCTTGTTTTTGTAAAATGCGGTTAATAGCTACGCCAATCTGTTGCACCAAACTCCATGTCATCGACTCGTCTGCCATACCGCTGATTTCCAGCGCACGAGAAGATGTGGACGACCCGGAAAAGATAAGACTGCTAACACCAGCCGATGCCCAAATAGAGTCTTGGCACTCTGCTACCTTATCGCTCTCGGCAGTACCGCTACGCTCAAAGTCGATAGGGGTAATCTTCATGGGACTCAATGTTGCGCCTATTTGCGGCGGTAACACAGCTTCCAAATTGTAGAAAAAGTCTTTAGCCTTCTCAAAGTCCAAATTCCATTCACCCTGACTATTCAGGCCAAGCTCCATCACCAATAGCTTATAGTTCTGCAATTCCTGAGCCGTCAGTTTCAAATCGCGATAATCTTCCAGTGAATATATCTCACGCAAAATACCGCCCAACGGAGGCAGGCAATATAACAAATCCTGATGATATTTGATAGCGAACGAATAAGGGGCATCCAGTTCTATCCAACGCTGGGTAGTATCTTTTTGATATTGTTGATACTTGGTCTGGAACTCGGCAGGGTAGAACTCCAACTCGTCATTGTATTGATCAAAGTACGAAAAATTAAATGCGATATTCAAACAGTTCTGGCTTTGTGACACTATTTTGCAATACTGCGGGTTAAGAATCTGGAACGCCATTCCCGTTTTAGTAATCCATGTCGTACAATAACAAGCGTCCTCACGGAAGCACACGGTTAAGATTTTTTGGCACTGCGTCTTTAGGTCGGACCCAGCCAGAAACACAGCAGTCTTCTGGTACTTTTCTAAGGTCTCCTGCTCATCGTCAGACTCATCGAAAGATGTTTGACTAATAACATAAGCGCAATCCACCAATTCGCTGAAATACCGAATCAGACGCACAAAATGCGAGCTGAGGTTATACAACATGACAACCGCATTACGCAGTTGCTCCTCATTCGCTTCAGGGTTTTGTAGATAGGTTGCTATTTGGTCTTTGGTGTACTTAGAGAAAACAGTAGAACGTGTGCTATTATTGAGGTCCTTATATATAATCTTGGCGACTTGAGCAAACCATGATTGCTGTCGCTCGGTTCTTAACCCTGCCACATCGAAGGTTTTACTCGCTTCAGCGGCAAGAGATATGGGAGGCGTAGCAGCCTCTACGTGTTCAAGCGTTGCCGCCTTCTCTTTATCGGCCACCTCAACACCTCCTTATTTGATTTTAGGCGCACGAAAAACAAAGAAGTCGATAGGCATTGACTTCTTCACGGTGAGCGCCGATGCAAATTCACTAATATAATAGAGAACATAGACTAATGCAGAAAATCTATCCTTATCAAGCTGACGCACCACTTTTTCAACTGATAGTGCGCCGCTTGCCTGATATTTGAGCTTGAGATTAGCGACCTCATCAAACAATAGGTCGGTTTGCACATACGGTGTAATGTCAAAATCGTTGTTAGCCTGCCACTCATTATAGAGTTCAGCTTCCTCACGCTTACATAGCAACCGCAATGTTCCGCTGTCTACCATATTGATAAAGTCTGTGATAATACGAGATTGCACACCTTGGGCTTTAATATCATATAAACACTTAGGAGCATTGCGCCCTTCTGATTGATTGGTGGTATTAACGGTATCCCACGCCTCGTATGTCTCTTGCGTGATGGGGTCTACATTGTTTTCCAGCAATTTATCTATCAGACCAGAACCCAGACCGTTACCATCACAAATCACCATCTTGGGGTGGTATTTCGCCGCTGTGCGCTTAATAACTGCCGCTTGCGCGGAAAAGTTCAATATGTTCGGCACACTCATTACATTAACAATGTCAACGTGTTTGACACGGTTCGTGCCGTGGTCTCGGTCAACCTTAGCCACCACAATAGAAGACTGGTTATTATTAGTCTTTTGTGAACGCGCCACGTCAACACCCATATAATATTCGTCGGTGCTGTTCTCAGCCTGCATAATGGCTTTATCAAGTTTGCGACACGCCATAAAATGATTGATGTCAATAAGGGCGTTATCTGAACTACCCGTCCATGTGCCGCCGTAGTTTTGTGCAAAAGCCGTTGGCGACATATTGCGTCGCTTTTCGAGTATTTGTGTTTTAGACGAACCGCGACCAAACCAACAAGGAAGCATCCAGTCCGCACCAATAACCATCGACCCCTTTAGGTCAATCATGTCACGGCACATAGTAACTGAGTGCCGCCATTCATCTGACGAACGCCAACCGGGAGTAGAGAGAAAGTTAATCTGCTGGTTCAGTTCGCATGGGTCAACAATACCCAATTTGCCCATCGTATAACGAGGAGCTTCGACAATGGGTTCAATAGCGTCTTGAAAGGTAAAATTATCTACTAACACCGCTTCTTCAACATTGATGCGCTTGCGTCGTTGTCCCTTAGACGTTTGAGAGTTAGCCAAGGCATCTATACGAGAATCGTTCTTAAAAACAATAACCGATTCGTTGCGTGTAAAAGTTGTTTTAGCAATCTCATTAGACAATAAAGGATAAGCGCGTGTTAGTTCGGAATACTTATCCTTCATAATTTTACAGGCATTTTCTTTCGTCTGTGCAGTAACAGCGAGAGTAATGCCGGGATACCAAATAGCAAGGACATATTGTACAGCCTGTGCGCTAAAGCTCTTAGCTGCGCCTCTCGGCAAACAGCCGTATGTGCTAAAAAACCTTGCCAATGAACGCATTAGCACACGTTCATCCATATCGAGCTTAAAGCCGTTATTGGGGCCTTTACATAAGTCAAGAAACTTGTCAGGATACCAACGACAATAACTGGCAAAATTCACATAGTTCTCTAAAGAGTCACCGAATTTGGACTGAATTTGCGAATAATCAATCGCCACCCAGCACCACCTCACTCGACTCGTTATCTGCCATTGAATCTTTTGGCACAATAATAAACCGCTCTATTTGCGGACGATTGACCTCAGTAGGGTCATCAGCAAAAATACCTGTCGGATCGCCATACTGTTCGATATATGCCCTTTTACGTTCATCATAAAAGCGGTATACATCCTCATAAGAGCACTCCGGCTTGTCTTCAAGCCGACGCAGATAGTTCACAAAACACCAAATCAAAAAATCGGTAGCATCATTCGGTTTATACCGAAACTGCGGCATAATGGGTATGACATCAACCGCCTGCTCGATAGCCTGAGCTAATTCCGAAAAACTGTTAATGCCGCCCTCAAGGTCAGCCTTGCTCATCTGTTTTGGGTTAATCTTAGCCCTATCTGCGGCATCCGCAGCCATCTTAGACCACTTTTGCGCCTCACCGATATTACCTTTAGCAACAGCAATTTCTTCCTGTACCTTAAAACGCACGTAAGTAACCAGTGCTTCGGTGTGGAAACTGGTGAAATCAACGTAAGACTCTTTCAGTTGGTTGTACTTCGCCAACATACGTCGGTACTCGTCGTAAGTATAACCATCACCGAATAAATGAATAATGTCGTCAGTAATAGTAACAGGCTCGTCCTTATCCTGTGCAAACATCGGCTTGTCTGGGTCTGTAACCGGCACAAACCCCGCCTCAACAGGGCGCGTAAGCTGCAACGGCTCATCGTTATTGTTCTTGGCGGCAAGAAAGTCCTGCGACTCCTGCCATGTCATTGTCTCACCCTTGTCGTTACGATACTGCTTGAGAACCTTAATGTTTCGCAAGTAGTTGCTAATTATCTGCTTACGGCTCTCATTTGCCACAGTCTTACCTTGACACCCCTTGTTATACTGTGCAATCGAACTATTCAAAACTTCAGGAAACCACGGAGCATCAATCTTTTGCAACAGGTCAGCAAACGGCTGTACCTGAATTTTGCTATAATCTTCACCCAGCAGGGCTTTTGCCATACAGTTTTTACACACCGGCATACGCCCGTCTGCGTGGATGGGGTTAGTAGTTAAATAAAAGTCCTCAATGGGGTGAAGCTGCTCACCCGCAGGACATAAGCCACACCGCTTAACATCGTTAGATGAAACCTTGACCTTAGACGATGCGGACTTTTTTGTTTTCTTCTTGCCAGCGATCTGGCCTCATTCCTTTCCTTCAAATTTGACTTAACCAAAAATACCGATATTAACCGTTAATGCCGCTTCGGGCTTACTCTCACACGTAAAAGTCAAACTATTCGCTGCCTGTGTAGTAGCACGTACTTGTGCATCGCAATACGCCAAAAAGGACGCAGGCGCAGGCGCAATAAAGACCATGTTAGAAGCAGTCACCCCATTGACAGTAACGGTCTGTGTATTACTGCTCGACCAATTTGCCACAGTCAATGTAACAGTCACACTTTTTTGCTTATTGTCTACATACTGCTTAGTGGCCGCATGGAGATTAGCGCTGGGCGCACCAGATAGCGTCAACGCGCCCGTCATAGTATCGCCAGTCTTATTTAATTTGTTCTTATCACCATCATCCACATATTTCTTAGTAGCAGCGTGTAAATCGGCAGTAGGCGCACCAGCCAGAGTTAGGGGGCCAGTGAGCGTGCCTCCACTTGCAGAGAATGAGGTTTCGTCTTTAACATTATAGGTAATACCATTAACAGTAATTGTTTTTATATCAGCCATAAACTCACCTCACTATCCTACAATTAAATTAGTGCCACTCACGGTAGCACCCGCATAAAAGATGAGCTGCGTATCAATTACCTCGCACTTCACAGCACCGTCCAGCAAGGTGTATACAGCCTTTGCGGACGGATACTGTATATCGGTGCTATCAGAAGTAATAGAGGTCACTTTATTAGCAGTGACCTCCTTAGCATCAAGTTGTGGTTTTAAGAGTTGAAGCAGCTTGGTAACGGCATTATTGCCAAAATAATTAACCATGTTGCCCCCTTAATCAATTTTTACGCAGTGAAAACACTGTCCCAAATAGCTTGCACTTCGTTGTTGGTATATTCAACAAACTCGGCAGTCGGAGTATATGCAGACAAGTCTACAACACCAGACAGCACATCCCACTCAGTGCCAGTCCATGCTACATTATCACCAGCCTTGATATTATTGGCCTTATCGGCAGTAGTAATGTTCCAAACATCACCGACCTTGTTAGAGGCGGTAGCAGGCAAATCGGAATACTTCGCCTTGGTTCCTTTGTAGTGGAAAGAACTGGCTACAAGACCATCGACCTCATCCTTAGTATAGGCATTACCGATACCATAGCCCGCAAGAGTGGTGGCGGGAGATTGCTTGCTGTTAGCCAGAGCATAAGCGGACTTAACGGCTTTGGCGGTAGCAGCTACCACTTCACTGTCAGAATCAGTGGCACTGGAAAGCTGTACTACGCCCTTCTGAGCAGTCGAAGCGTCCTTAACGGAGATAGTGCCATCAGTAGTGACATCGACATTGCTGCCAATCTTTACACCGCCCAACTTAGTGGCAGTCGCCGCACTGAGGTCATAATTACTTAACCCGTCCAGCTTCGCTTTATCTGCACTGGACATAAGGCCAGCAGCATCGGCAGTAGCATCTTTATAGTCACCAGCTATGACGACCTTCTTGCCGGTAGCATCAGCGGTGACGGACATATTCGCGCCTGCTTCAACATTCAGCGTGTCGCTCTTGTCCCCGGCAGTCAGAGTGGTGGAACCCACCTTGACCTTGGCATAAGCATTCTGGTTTACTTCAGCACCAGCCGCAATATTGCCCAGCTTAGTCTTTTCGGCAGTAGTGTAGTCCTCAGTCGAAAGCTGCTTACCATCAACCTTATCTACCTTCTTACCAAGTTCCGTAGTAACAGTATCAGCTACGGCAAAATAGGCGGGGGCATGACCACCCAGCTTGGCAGCATCATCTACAACACCGTCATCATCGGTATCATAGGTAGCTTTCATCATATCGCCGCCGCCAAGTTCGCCTATATCACCAGTAATCTTATCAATAGCAGACTTCAGAGCCTTACCCTGAGCCGCCGACAGAGCCTTGTCAGTGTCAGTAGAAGTCAGATTATCAACGGTATCTACACTAATCTTGCCACTGGTATCAGACTTCAGACCAGAACCGAGCATAACGCCACCCAGCTCAGTGCTGGTAGCTTTAGGCAGTTCGTATTTATTAGCTTCTGCCGCTATATTAGCCAGCTTGGTCTTTTCGTCAGCGGTAAAGTTTGCTTCCGACAGACCCTTACCAGTCTCTTTATCAACCTTAGTATCAAACTTGCCCTTCAACAGAGTAAGCAGATACGTCATTACATTTTCGCCATTATATTTAATCGCCATATCTTACCCCTTAATTACCAAATATAGTATTCCAGATAGTCAAAACCTCTGGATTAGTAAGCTCGGTTAAATCTTTTTCTTCGAGCTTAACGCTATCTGCCGCGTCTACATACTCTTTAGTGGTTACATCTTTCGGATCATCAACCGGTGCATAACATTTCATCCATCATCACACCCCCACATAGGTTATGCGGGCAGTCAGTGCATTTGCAGGAGCTTCGGCACAAGTAATCGTCACCTTGTTATCAGCCTCGATGGTGACATCTGCCAGCACAGACTCCTTTGTGGTCGCATCTATCAAAGATACATTCAACACAGCACCCTCAGCAGTATAAGTGGCAGTAGCCGTGGTAACAGACAGGTCGTGATATTTAATGCTATTCGGCTTATTCGATAGGTCGTTATAATCGCCGCTAAAGGCGACATCCTTCAGATCGGCAAGATACTTAATAACCTTGCCAATAATAATAGCCAAAGACTCGCCAGTAGCAGGTAATGCACGAGCTGCCGCAGCAGTGAATGCCGCAGTTGTCGCACTGGCGTCACCGGTCTTAGTGAGATAATTGGTTAAATCAATAGAAGTATCGCCCAATATTTCCCACTTGTTATCTATATACATATATTCTGTATACAGATCACTACCAATAGCGCCTTCTTTGGCCACCAAATATATAACATTGGTCTTAATGTTCTCGACAGGCAGAGTATCGACCTTTTGCACACTAAGAGTGGCGATTTGACCAATCATCTGGTCTACGCTGGTCTTATCGTAATAATTGACTAAATTACTGACCGTCTTATCAATAAACTCAAGGTCATTCGTAAACTGAGACAGTTTGGTGGGCCTATCAATAACATTCGTCCACTCAACAGCATCAGCAGTACCGCCGCCAGTAGCAGACAGCGTGCCTTCCTCAGAAATGTTGAGACCAGCACCCACCTTAATACCGCCCAGCTCAGTCGCGCTTGCCTTGGGGAGAGTGTACGCACCACCAATCGACTCAAGCTGACGATTAGCACCTATCTTATAGACAGTAACAACATCGTTTTCAAAGACGGTAATAACCTGGCCTACATAAGAAGTACCACATAATGCACGGCTATCAGGGTCAGCAGTATCACCAGCGGCATATTTTACGGCGTCGGCATAGGAGCTAAACAGGTCAGTACGATCCAGCGGGAACTTGCCAGTCCTCTGGAACGGCATCGCAAAATCAAGTTTGGATGCAAAATTTTCTACATAATTCGCCATACTTCACACCCTCCCTTAACCAATAGTGACCTTATAAGTATTCGCACCAAGCGCAGCATCAGGTGCGTAAACATAAACGTCGTAATTAACGCCGGCATAACCATTCGCGCCCTCAACGGACACAACCTGCTTGGTAAAACTGGACACTATATCCGTACCAAACGCGCCAACATCTAACACCTTTTTAAGTGTTTTATTGATGCTGGTGGGGAAGGCTACAATAACTTGCACCGCACCCTCGACAACAGGCATCTGAAACTCTTGATTAGCTACTACGGCCTTATTGCTGTTGGTAAGCGCACGAATATTGATACTATTCAATTCAATAGCCACCGTCTTAGAGCCGTAGAAGAAAGACCTATAACCGGTCAATGCCGCAGAGTTGGCAGTTTTAGAACCAGCAGGGATACGTGCCGCGCCATATTCATTACCAAGATTGGTCACAGGCATATTACCCTGTTCATAGGTAGCAGTAGCACTAATCTTGTAATTTGTATTATCTGCAATAGTCAGCTCCGCAAAAGAACCAGTAGCGGTAGTAGCAGTCTCACCACCAGTGGCAGATATGGCCCAAGACTTAGCGGTAATGCCAGTGACGGGACCATAAGTATAAGAGCCAGCACTTAACGTAGCCGTATAAGACGGAGTCACCTTTGTGCCAACCTCTTTAGCACCAGAAGGTGTCATCGTTACACTTGCCGCAGGAGCCGTAGCAGTCGGATTCATCTCTTTGGTGAATATCGCCTGAAAGACATCCTTAACACTCTTACCAGCGGCAGGAATAGAGCCGGTGGCATTAGCGCCCTTAGTAATGTTACCCACCTGAGTATAACTACCAGCGGTTACTATATCCGCAGATAAATAAACATTCTCGGCGCTTACATTGCCGTCCATAGCCTTCCATGCGCCAGCGTCATACACAAACGCCATATAAGAATACTTGCCCTCAGCAATAAGCGTCTGTATGACCGCAATATCACCTTCAACGGGAGCAGCTTCACCTACTGCACGAGTTAGGGCATCATTATCGCTCTCACCATCATTACGTACTACATTGTAATACGATATAGTTTTACTCAAAGTGCCATCAGACGACACCTCAAGACCTGCGCCTGCCTTAACGCCACCGACAACTGCCGCAGACGCGGCAGGCAGTTCGTACACGGTCACATCTTCGTCGCCTATTTTAATATGACCATTCGTAGCCGATGCTTCTACCTTGACACCAGACGAAGCCCACGCAGTACCGTTCCATATATACAGAACCTTATCTGCCGTATTATAGTAATACTGACCCTCGCGGGGATTCTCCGGGGCAGTAGCCAAACCCTGCAAAACAGCGTTGAGAATCTGGTTTTTGTTAAGGTCTAAGTTCGTCAAAACCTTCATTGAATAACCCTCCATCAATTCAAAAATGCTTTACCAGAAAACGCACCGCTAAAGGTCACGGTCAACGTATTCATGTCTTTATAATTGACTTCACCCACAACACATGAACCCGCACTATCAACCACCGTGATAGAGGGATACTTGTTCAAGTTGTGTTGTATAGTCCAAATATCTGTCGCCACCATCTGCGTATAAATGTATGTTTTATCTACCACATCTTTATCCACAGACAGAGTGCGACCATCAAGTTTCAACCCTTCGCCAAAATCGTACTTCAAATCATCAACATCTAAAGTACCAACAATCACGTCGCCACTATCGTTGTACGCTTCATAGCCCTTCAATATTTCATCCGGCGTTGCGCCATTTTCTAACGGGGATGGAGGAGTATACTGCTTATAGGTCGAGAGATTAACTATGCCAACAAGCTGCCTCGCACCAGACCCGAACGAGTGTACACCATGCTTACGGTCGCAACTGGCGCTTGTAACAGGTCGACCATCTTCATCTAATACTTCCTGCCCAAAAGTAATCTCGTTGCATACGATAAAAGGAGTGGGAGGGATAATTGTATTGATTGTGCCATCAGCGAACGTAAGCTGTACATCGTACAAATACCGACCATACGCCAACTTTTGTGTGTCAACAGGGTCAATATGAATAGTCTGACCCGTCTTTTGCAACAGATACTCTATCTCTGTATCAGACGCTTTAACAGTAAAGGTTAGCACATCACCATCGGATAATTCGTATACCGTTCGTTTATCAGGCTGGCGTACCTGAATATCAAACGCCGCGCTATCACCACGGGTGATAAAGATTTTTCCATACTCAATTTTGAACAAACAACCACCTCCGCAGTGAAATTTGAAGCAAAAGAAAAAGACGGCACGTAATGTGCCGCCCTCACTTGCTACGGGACGGAAAGGGACGCCCCGCTAATGGTGGGTGGTTAAGGACACCCAGCCTATATCCATCGAGTATCATATAGTGACTTCACGTGTGCCGGAAGCCGATTCCGACCTCACTGCCTCTGGACGAAGAAATTTATTCACAAAATAGATTTGACCTTTACCGGTCACTTTTGGAGTCCGCACTACACGAATACTGCCATCGGGGTTCTCAAGAACACTTTCTTTGACCTCAAACCAGCCAGCTTCCATGCTGCGCTGAGTCGGCATATTACGATTACTACCGGCCCTACAAAGATAGCCGTCTTTGCGCAAATACTCAAACAATCTGTTCGCGCCAATCTCATATCCGTTCTGACGTATTATCTTTGCCAACTGCCCCACAAGGCAACTGTCAGTAGACGTTTCCACAGCATCAGCGAACGCCACTTTGGGCGCATCCGCTACAACCTTGGTCTCCAAAGCCAAGCGCTGTTCACGCTCATCTTTAAATGCCTGCAACACCTGAATCATGGTGTCTGGATTAGCCAGTATAGCCTCCACAGTGGCGGGAGTAGCGTACATTCCGGTCTTGCGAATGGCAGGAAGCACCTCATCAAAAACCCAACGTTCAAAATGCTCGGCAGCAGGGAGTTTGCTACGTATTATTAAGCGATACACATCGCCCTCAGTAATAAACCCCATCTCTTGTTCGCCACCATTAGTAAGGGTACGCCGTTTTACCGTACCCTTTGCATGGGTAGCGACCGCTTCACTGGGACGCGCATACCCCAATGCCCTTGCTATGTCAGAACCACAAAATAGCACCTTATCATTTTCGACTAAAGTGCGAATCTGGCCGAACTGTTCATTCTTGAAAATCTGTATATCGGTCATCATTTTTTTCTCCTTCAGAATAGGAGAGCGCGGCGGGAGTCTGCCCACCATACATAACGCCCTCAATTATGTGGCATTTCGCCTTAATAAAAGGAGAGAGTTGAACATACTCAACCCAAAACCGCGAATCGTTCAACAGACGAAAACGGTATGAAACTATATCAGTTTAATCGGATACATAACTTCGATGCCCGCATCTGAGCACACACATACAGTTTGCGACGGCTTACCGCCCAGACGGTGTTCAAGCGTAAACTGGTCGCCACCACCAGATAAACAACCGTTCTGCACACAGGCGACACTATTTACTTCCATATATGCTGGGGTATGCTTGTGTGCAGAGATTATTGCGTTCGGCACAAAGCCCAAATAGGAGATTAACTTAGCAACACCAGCCTCAGTAAACTGGTCGAAGTCTCCGTGGTCAAGCACATACGACTTGCCACGAATCTCAATTATATCCAGCGTGCCATGGAACCCATCTAAGGGTTGGCTGATACTCACATTGGGCAAGTGTTTACATTCAGTAGTCGCGTGCCATGTAACCAGCCTATCTAAGCGCTCACCAATGATAGCGTCCTTTTTATTGGGGGTGAGCCGACTATGATTACCATTTACAGCAGTAACATACACGTTGGTAAACAGCATTGAAATGTTGTATATAAATTGAGCCAACATTTCACCGGCAAGTATAACCTGATCCACAACATCTTCACGGTTCTGCATTGCGACAACAGGATGAGGTGCGCCGCTTATTAAATCACCCAGCAATACAATATGAGCAGAAGCGGCATTGTGCCGCTGTTGAATGTCCCGAATTTGGCATAATAGTTGAGACAAACGATTCCATGCAATATCTGTATCATATTTACCAGTACAGCTATCAAATGTCATCCCAATATGCCAGTCGCTCAGGCAGATTAACAGAGAGCAGTCACCATCAAGCTGTGGCACTGCCACCACAGGGAACTTGGTCTGACCCAGCTCTGCCAGCTTACGCTCCCATAGCTCATTGTTGACCTCATATCTCGCCTGTTCTCGCAGTTCTTTATTTAAAGCGGTGCGCTCATCGCGCAGTTTTATACGTTCCTTGGCAATTCCTTGCTGTCTTTCCCGCAACGCCGCAACATCTTCAATACACCCCTGCTTGGCGAATACGGCTTGCCACTTCTTGCCACTGGCGTAATGCTTGCGCCATGTACAAGGACCTTTTTCTTCCCCGCACTCCTCGTTCAGCACGGGGGTTAATTCCTCCCACGTTTCGGCAATCAAGCCATCATCTTTAGCCTTGCCGATGCGGTACAGATATTCTTCGTCCAAAAGCTCGTCAGAGCGCCGTCTTAAATCAACCATGCCGTTTTTGCTCCCTATGATACTGGTCAAGCAACCGCGCCGTCAGACGGTCTTCAGGGACCATATACTTCTTCTTACGGGCGGGGGCCTGCTTGTTCAGCACAACAACTTGTGCGCCATGCTGACGCAAATAAAGGGATTCTTCACGGGTAATGTTAATCAAATACAACCATCCTTTAGCTCAAAAATTAGATACCGTTTCATCCCGTCGTGACTACTTAATTTGACTATTTTGTTTGACTGAGATTATATTAGTACCCATTAAACCCTTTATGCTAAAAATATTCATTAAATATCCGCACAATGTTGTTATCCATCACGCGGTTGTCACCGGTATTCACCAACGGCACGTTGAAATGTATGCGTGTGACTTGGTTACGGCTGCTCTTAATCCACTTCTTTTTAGTGTCTACACGAGCGATATACCCAAAGTCTATCAATTCCTTAAAGCTGCGATTGACAAGATTAGAGTAGTCAACGTGCAGCCAATTAGCCACACCCAACAATGATATATTACAATCACCGTATTTGTTAGCGCACGCCTTGCCATACGCCAGTAATGCCAACGCCAGCAGTCGCGTATTTTTGCTATCAAACCGTTTGCGTATTTCTTCAATATCTGTTGTATTGATAAAAACAGGAACATCCCCACGAAGGGGAGTCCTGCTATCCATCACATTGTATATAACCTTGTTTACATCAAACTCGAAATAATAACCGTATTTACCTTCCCACTCTTTTAGCTTTTCGCGAATGGCTTCATGACTCAACCCGTCATCCCGATAGTATTTAGCCATAATATAACAAATATGATATACACACCGTTTATTAAGGTTGTTGCCCTCAATAAATTGCCGAGCTTCTAAACGCTCGTTAATCAAATTGCCACTCTCCAATCCAATCATTAAAATCGTCGCACTCACATGGAGGCGTAGTCTGAACTTCTACCATCGAATAACGCCGTCCCAAATAGCAATACTCGCCAAACGGGTCTCTTTGCGGCAGTTTCAAATGTTCAACCTGACAGATATTCTCTAAAATCCCCTTCTCAGCCACAACCCACATAAAACGAGACTCACTTTTAGGATACACTTCATACTGCAAACGTACCGCTATATTAGCCAGCATCTTCACATCGGGGCAAACCTCTCGGCAGATCTGACGGTATTTGTCGTAATATACATCCCAGTCTATAACATAGTTTTTAGCATTGAAACGTGATACCTGAGCCTTAATATCTTCGTCCTGATATGCACGGACCCGCTTCTGCTCAAGCATTAAACTATTCATCTCAACAATATATTGCTTATAAATATCTCGTATCACGCTAAATATATCATCTGGCACATCTATGGTATTGTCCAACATAATTGTATAATCGAATTTCTCACAACGTTGCCACCGTATTTGTTTGTGCCAGCGTTCCACCTCATAACAAAGCCGATTCATATTACTATAAGCCTTAGAGAGCTTCTGCTTCGCATAATAAGGTTTGCGATATTTCATAAAATAGGGTAGAGGTCGCCCAAATTTTGCAATACGACGCGGCATGGGGAAAATAACGCCCGTTTTAGCTTGATCGATTGCCTTACCTGTCAGGACTGAAATTTGGTCAATATACCCTTCATATATCGCACGTTGTTCATCAGTTTTGGGACATTTATTATGATAAGCGCTGCTATAATTACTATATTCACCAATGAGAGACTTCATAGTACGCATAGTTAGAGCTAAACGCCCCTCTGAATTATCTGGCTCCATCTTTGCCGTAATCTTGTCCTCAACATCTATTACAATAGGCGCGTCACGATGCACACCGCGCATCATTGTGAAGTTCTGTAATACAAGCACCAAGTCCCCATCGAAGTCAGCTCCGTTCAAACGTGGCGCTGTCAAACTCCGGCAATTCACCATACAGACATTTGCAAGATGCCCGATATAATAATCAATCGTGTCATTGGTCACAGCACGCAGTACAGTATGCTCCGATCTGCAAATGTGCGGATTTCTCTCAATGAGATAATCGCCCGTATATACACCATCGTAATCACGAGAGTAAAACTCGTCAGCCTGTAAAGACCCCACCAACGGTAAGCCGCCAATATGCTCCATCAGTAAGATAAGATCAGGAGCTAAAAACTTAAAGCACGATTCCAGCCATAGCTTGCCGCACTTCATACCATCTATATACTTCTTAGCGGAATCACGCAAAAACTTGCGCACAGTCCGCTCTTTCATCATTTCGGGATTCTTCAGAATAGCTTTAGAGTACGCATTGATAGGCGTGCAACGATCAGCCATCAATCCCAAAAAGCAATAAGTGTACAGCATATCGCCGCCAACAATCCGTTCAGCCCACTCAATACTGTCATCAGCCAAACTGCGGAAATCGTCATATGGCAAGTCCAAATCCTGCAATATCTGGTAATTGGCGCGAGTAAACAAAGGTTCTTCAGCGAACGAGAAGTTCCATTTTGCAATGCCGATACAATGATCGTATTTCTCAAATAAGTCCCAATACCTATCCCAATCGCGCCCATCACCGTATTGCTTGAAATATTTCAAACCCTTGTACATACTCTCGGTGAAGATGAGCATTTTATCGTGGATGCTATGCCACCGCCCCCAAATGTCTTTGATATACTCTACACCACGTGCCTCGAAAAAGGTTTCATAGTCTACCGAATGAGACACGCCTTTGATATACGGCGCACGCCAGAGAATAGAGGTGACGGGGGACTTAGCGCCCAATATCTCTGTCACCTCTTTAGTAATGTCGGGATGATGGATGCCACAGCCATCAAAGGCGTTAATCTCCATATCACGAGTAGTTTCTGCAATATCCTTCTGTTTCCATGTGCGCTCATTGCCATTTTTATCAACAAACGACACCTCAGAGTCGTATAGATACTTTATGTGTTGGTGCGGAACAGGCAACGTCAAATCCGGCACTATAATAATCTTAGGCCGCCATCCCTCAAGACAATGGCACGAGCTGAAAAATAAACCCCGATAAGCATAATACTTGGACAGTACCGTTGTATCAAAGGTAATATCCATAGTAATACGCCTATTTAACTCGTCTGCTATACGTGCGTCTACGAAACTAAATATACCAGTACGAGTCATAGACGCAGAACGTTCACTGAACACATACCGCTGACCATTAACCGCAATACCTTCATAAACCAAATGCCGAATATTTTCTTCGCTCTTACAAGACCCTTCACTGCTCACAAAAATAACATAAGGATTATAACGTCTTTTATCATGTGTAATAATGCGGATTAAACGGAACAGAGGGTTGTCCTGTTGTTTAATGAGATGTCTTAAATCATCTTCCGGCTCTGTTATCGAAAAATTATTGTCAACCAACCATTGCAAAGAAAAAGACCTGACTGTATAAAGAGGTGGCGCAAAAATCAGTCCTCACCTCCATTTTCCGTACTTGAATCAATCGCAGCAAAGCATTGCGCCACCACGCCGTACTCCCAATAGTCCCATTCTTCCTCCAAATAACGCCACATATCAATTATGTGGTCATAATAATCCTGTTTTATTGTGCCTCAAACTCCTTCATAGTTTTGACCACTGTGTGCGTGAACCAACGCTCATACTGCTGCAAGCTCTTGCGACTGCTATACAGTATCAGCCGATACACACACGCCTCCTTTATGCACTTAGTTTCCTGCGGATAATTGTGTTTGTCCGGCAACACAAACAACTTACACTCATCAGCAAAAGTATGGGCGCGTACTGCTATCTTATATTGCTTGAACTCCAACCCTCGACTAACATCTACACCGCAATACCACACCCTGCCTGCATCTACCACCGCACGTATCTGACCGAATTTTTCATGCGTGAAAGTGTGTACCTCCAACCCGTCACGTCACCTCCTCACACCACGTAGCCGTTCAGCCGCCGCCGCACGTTGCTCGTCTGTCATCTGACGCTTGGCCGCATTGGGGTTGCGAATACTGATGGCGTTTGCCGGTGCGTGATAGTACGCCGCAATCACACGTCCATCTTCCTCAACAGTTTTATCTAACGCCCAACCCTGCTTGGCGAATTTCGTTAAATGCGTTGGCACATTCGTATATGCACGCCACGACTTCTCAACCTTGTCATAGACCAAAGTGGTCTCCATTTCTTCAGAACAATATCCCATTAGTATTCTCCATCCAAATATGTCTCAATAGGCTTATATTTCCATTGTGGGCTGCCGCAGTTGTCACACCAAGGCAATATCCAACCCGTCGATACCCGCCGTGCAGGTGCGCCGCATCCGGCACACGTTTGCCGTGCTATACGCTTATATTTATCCACAACAACTTCTATATCATCGCTACTAAACGATATGTACGCAGACAAGCTGCCCCATTTTTCTTTGACATACACCTCTTGAGCAACATCGCCCATTGCCCCGTTGAGGTCCCGCACAAGGTCGTTGCCAAAGGCGGCAATCCAGCCCGCAGGCAGCTCACATAAATCATCTATCGTTACCATCAAATTGCCATCCCATCAAACGGGTCATGTGGTGTGAAATAAGCCGCCATTAACACCAGCATAACTACAATTAGTACGCCTACCATTCTCCACCTCGTATCCACTGATGAATATCCCTCTCAGCTTGGTCTAACACTTCATCAGGGGTCGCGCCCATCCATTCATAGTGGCGGCTTGGCCCCAACACATAGCAATGCAATGTGAGCTTATAAAAATCGGGTTGAGCTGTACCAGTCTCATCCGCAAAATAACAAGGATAGCCAGTCAGCCATTCAAACGTTCCCTCATAGCTTTTACAACCGGCGTCATCTTCTAACTGCCGCCTAATAGCCGCCATAACCTCTTTGCGCAATTTACGAAATCTATCTGCTGCTGTTTTTGTCATAATAACCATCCCATATCAGCGGTTTTCCCTCCGCGTCTACCATTACGCACACGCCGCCGTCATATGCTCTCAAATATTGTACCCCCGTGAGGTTATCAACGTATATTTCATACCTAAAACCCTTATCCAGTATCCACAGTCTACGATTGCCAGCCTCAGCCTCGTTGCAGCCGCACAGGGCGAGTATCAGCAGGATGAATATTGTTATTACTATTACTCGTTTCATAATTCTTCCTCCTCTAAATAATGTAATCCCATACAATCCAATGCCTCACAGTTATCATCATATACACCCGCAGTAATAAAAGCGTCCTTCCGCATAAGCCACGCACGAACATCTATAAAAGCACATTGA
>ERZ857629.615-NODE-615-length-46639-cov-7.470741_pt1 | contig 46639 bp, 48 predicted proteins | sample MGYA00519700_ERZ857629 | MGnify/ENA primary metagenome ERZ857629 (study PRJEB31778, sample SAMEA3449351) | human gut metagenome | biome: human gut; feature: human-associated habitat; material: faeces | place: United Kingdom | collected 2010/2012 ... | reverse complement strand
ATCATATAAAATATTAATATTTTTATTTAGAATAAGAATGGGTTTATTAAAATATGGATCATATAAATTATTACCAGTATCTAGATAGGCACTTAATTTAAATATTTGGTTTTTATTATATAAAATAACACTATATATATTAGATATATTATTTTTATATATTTTGTTGATATAATAATATATTTCAATAATTAATAAAGAACTAAGTAATACTATGATATTATTAAGATTAAAACCATTAGTAAATAGTATTATTCCGGTTGATTTATTACCTAGTTGATTGTTTATAAAAAAAAGGAAGCCTCCGAGTATTATAGAAAGTAACATTAAATATATAAAATTAGTAAATGTATATTTAAAGCTTTTAAAAGAAAAAGTAATAAGTAGCATAATAACTCCGAGTAAGAGTTTAATAAAGAAATATATATAACCATTTATAGATATAAAAAGTATGAAAATAGTAAGTCCTCCGAATATGGAACCAAGTAGTAATCTTGTTCTAGAGGTATTTCTTTTTAATATAATATTTATTCCATATAAAAGAATAAGATCAAATAAGAAATTGATAAAAAAAATATAATCTATATATATAGTCATAATACCACCTAAACTATTATATAAATTATATTTTAAATATTTTGTCGATTATTAATATTACTTAAGCATTATAAGATTCTAACAACTTTTCATAAACAGGAATAAGTACATTATTATATCTATATTTAAGTGTTTTTAAGTAATATATTTTTTGCATTCTACTAAGTACAGTAAGTTCATTATACTCATCTGGTAACTCATCAAAAATATTTTTAATACTATTAAAATCAATTTTTGGAACAATTCTTAATATAGCTTTATTGCAATCATCATTTTTCATACTCTCAATATATTTTAATGGATTAATTTGTTTCCCATTAAGTCTATAAATAGAAACTGAGCTATCATAAACTGATTTCTTAAACTTAAATTCATCATCAAAAATCGTTGTTAACCTCTCATCACTTGACTTATTAAAAAATGCTGCACCATTATCAAATACTGGAGATATTTTGAGTTTATTAGTATCTTTATTTAAAATCAATCCCCAATTACCTTCGTTTCTGTCATTATTACCAATAAAAGCATCAATAACAAACATATCCCAAAATCTTGTTTTTAATTCAGGAATGGACTTAAAATAAGGGTTTTCTTCCATGATGAGAAGTACTTCCTCAAGATTATGATTTGAATCATCAGAACTAGTAGATAAAGATTCAATTGCTCTTTCTACATTTTCATCATATTCATTTTTAATCATATTATAATCAATTATAGTTTCATTACTATCTAAAAAATCTTTGCATGCTACCACTATTTTATCATTAGCAAATCCTAGTTTAGTTTTATGAGTATCTATTCCAATTGATTCATATATATGAGAGCCAAGATACTCTGATAATGGTGTAGTGGAATATGACAAGCCTGCAACATCCATACTTTTAGTAGACTTAGGATACTTTAAAAACCATCTTTCATTGTTTAAAATAACTCCTCTTTTACTTCCACCGTGTCCACCATAACTAATTCCACTAGAACTAAGTAAGCTAAAATCTTCAATTTTAATCATATATACCTCCATATTTTTTTAATAATGTTTTATAATCATACTCACTAATAACTTTATTACGCCAATATGATTTTGCATTAACATCAAGAATAGGAAACTTCATATCATAATTAAACCAGTCTCCTTCTTTATCATATTCCTCAAGTTCATGAATTATTTCAATCAAATCCTTCGGTAATTTAGAATAATCATAAGAAATGTTATAATCATAAAGCGGTTTATCAGTTTTAAAAGGATCCTTCTTTTGTTTCATAATACTTACCTCCATCACTTCATATTAATTGTATCATATTTTTTAAATACAAAAAAGACATTATCTAATGATAATATCTCCTTTTACAGAATTAACTTTTAATTGATAAGTACCTTTATATGATTTAGCCACTATTTTATCACCAAGTGTATCGGAAACATCAACTGAAGCATTCTTAATATTTTTAATAGTTATATCCCCATCACGAGACTCTACAACACTATTGTTAGTAAGATTAAACTTGTTTATTGTTATGTCTCCTTCAACAGACATAACTGAAGCTTCTTCTTTTATATCAGAAATGATAACATCTGAATCGATGACATTAAGATCAAGTACTCTTACTTTATTAATAGAGATGTCTCCATCATCGGATTTAATAGTTAGTTTATTGATTTTAGATAAACATATATCTCCATCAGTGGTTTCTACATTGGCATTAATATTAAAATTGTTTTTAATAGAAATGTCTCCATCAGTAGAATTAACATTAAGGGTCCCAATATAACTCTTTGGAAGAATAACCATAACCTTTTGCTTTAAGAATCCATTTTTATGGGAAAACTTATGATTAATCATTTCAATATTTAAATCCTTATTAGTAGAACTACTTATATCAATGTTTTCTTTATCATTACCATAGTATTTAACTATTATTTTATCATTTGAACCAGTTTTTACTTCAAGATCATAATATAGCATATCAAAATTAATATTATTTACACTTGATATGTTATATTCATTTGTATATGCAAGATTAAGTCTTAAATCAAATACCCCACATAAATTAAGTAAAAACATTAAGCCACATAAGATGACTGCGATTAATATTATTAAATTATTTCTATTTATTTTTTTCTTTTCTTTCATAATTAAAACTCCTTTTTATTTATTATATTTTTTATAAGCTTAACTGATATGGATCAGAGCTTGTACCAGTTCCTCCGGATATTTTCACATTAGAGGATAAAGATAAGACTGGGCGCACGGCATACTCGTCGTAGCTGACATTATCACCATTATCAACAAAACCACCGGAATACACAGAGAATGCATAATCAGAATTGCCTGAATTCTGAGGAAGTAACCATGTATCTTCACTTTTATCTAACCAATTATTTGTTGTTATGCAATTTGCAGAACTATCATAATCATATAAATTATTTGTACATTCTTTTGATGCACCATATCCGTAATCACTTACATACATTATTGATATCTTTTTATTTGTATTATTTTGCATTATTGGATTTGTTCCGTAATAATATCCTGTCCTATTTGCTTCATTCTTTCTCTCATATTGCCACATTATATCAGATGTGAATGTTTCATCACTCATATCATACCCACCAAGATAATATTTTGCTGTTCCTATCATGTTTTGTGCATCGCTACTTAATGTATTATAATAACTATTATTTAAATATATATTTAATGTTCCTGTTACCCAATTATTATATGAATTAGTTGTTATATCTTGTGTTTCATTCCATTTCTTATTTCCTATTGAAGTATCTTTTATTATTTTAATTCTATTTTCTACATTACCATTTGTATCCTCAGTAGGTATTATCCCTATTATTCTCCATACCTCATTATTAAATGTTACGTAGTTATTTACTACTGAGTCTCCTCCACGATATCTATATTCTGTTGCAAACTTACTATTTACTTGAAGTGTATCATCTATATCATGTGTAACTTTTTCAATACCATCTGTACCTGCTGGTATATTAAGCAATGGTACTATTTCTTTTGGTGCAGCCTCATTATTTACATTAACTCTAAACTTATAACTATAAGTCTTTTCATTTATCTTACTAGCATCAAAATTATAATCTAACCAAGCTCTTAGTCTATATGTAGTACTACGTTCTGTATCGTTTTTATTAAATGTTTCTTCTTGAGATTTTAATACATATTGATTTAACATTTTTATACTAATTGGACCAGTAACCAATACCTCAGTATTATTATCTACCTTAGTAAGATAAACTTTAATATCACTATCATTAAACTTAGTGTAAGAACTATCTACATTAAGTGGTTCTAATACTATATTATAATTCATAGTCATTTCTTTATTAGTTTTAATATAAGTATTAACCTTAAACTCAAAATAATTAGTACTTGATATACCTTTATTATCACTCATAGGAACTACATTATTTAATGTAATTTCATTAGATTCAGTATAACTCATCTTTACTTTTCCAGTTGATATAGAATTATTATCAGTAAGCAAATCTATATTATATAAAGCATATGTCCCAAATGATAAAATGCTAATTACAAATAATGATAAAGATATAATAGTTAATATTTTCTTTTCTTTACACATATTTTTCCTCCTTTAATTATTTATTATTAAACAAGAACGAGTTGAGACACTATCATTATATGAACCAGGTCCTGTATGATAATAAAAGGCTCCAGGTGCTATTAAATCATTATAGTAACTACCTCTAGTGATCCATGGTCGATCAGATGCAACAAAACTTGCTAAATCATCGTACCAGCTTTTTCTATTAGAAGAAGATGTTAGAACTTCGATTGTGGCGTCCCCTAGATTTCCTCTTGTAAATGTTGAATACTTAGTACTATTTGAACTAACATCATATGAATAAGAATTATAATACTTAGTAGATGGCGTTAATGTAGTACTCCAATTACCAGCAGATGCAACATTAAACTTTCCATCTGAAGAAACCATAACTCCCATCACATACTCATTGGATCCTCCACTTAAATCGTAAATGCCATATATATTGCCCGTTGAACTTGCTACTTTACTTAAATCTCTAGTTTGACTTTTGGTATTTGTATTATAATTTAATAAATATCCATCATATGTATAATATCCATATTCATTATTTTGATCAGTAGAACTAATGTTGGTGTATACAGAGTCTGCAGATGTTTTTCCGGAAACATTTCCTCCACTTCTTCCAGTATAATAACCACTTGAATTGTTCTTGTATATTTCACTATTTATTCCATATTTACTATGTGATAAATAAGCAACAACACCCCATTCATTGTTTTTCATCATATGTATATCAATATTATTGTTATCATTAGTTAAAGTGCCATCCCAATTAAATGTAGTATTTGTATTTTGTTTAAAACCATAAATATTATTAGATGCTTCCATTTGTCTAATGTCTTTAAACATATATGAAATATCCTTGTATTTCAAGGAAACTAAATCAGGTTTTATTATAATAGTAGAATCAGTAGTAATAGGACTAGTAGGAATATCAACAGCACTATTTTCGAATTTACCAACCCATAATCCTGTTAATTCATTTGAACCAAATGTGAAAGCTGGATGAGTATAAGTACTTACACCTACTTTTAAACTTGTGTTTTTGCTATCCGTACACTTTTGTGATATTATGTTGCCATCACTATCTTTTTGATTAATAGCGGGAACACATTTAATTGTTCCAGAACTATTTGTCCTTTTTTCAAACTTTATATTTATTTCTTGTGGTGTAGAAGAGCTAAAATATGTATAAGTATATCTTGGTATCCATACCCACATTGTATTAATATCAGTAATTGGTATAGTAGTTCCTGCATCTGCATTTAAATAAGTGTCTCTGTTAGTTTCACTCACTGTTACAGCATTAGCCCATATCTTATCATCATAATCATACCATGCATTATCGCTTTTTACATACCATGTTTTTTCTTCTGTTGCTGGTTTATTGAAATATCTACTACTCCATAAAATATCTCTATCTTCTTCAGTAATATAACCATCACTATTCATATCACCAGGAATACATTCTTTTGTATTAGCTTTTTTATTGTAACACTTAGTTATGTTCAATAATATATTTAAATCAGCAGCATTAACCTTGCCATTATTATCTAAATCTCCAAGCTTATAAGTATATTCTTCTAGAACATTTGATTCATCTGCTTTTTTCCATACATCATTTGTTTCATCATAATATACTGGTATCATATTACTAGTAAGTTTTGGTGCATTTGCTCCACTTTGATCTGTTAATCTTTTTGGTGCAGCCTCATTATTCACATTAACTCTAAACTTATAACTATAAGTCTTTTCATTTATCTTGCTAGCATCAAAATTATAATCTAACCAAGCTCTTAGTCTATATGTAGTACTACGTTCTGTATCGTTTTTATTAAATGTTTCTTCTTGAGATTTTAATACATATTGATTTAACATTTTTATACTAATTGGACCAGTAACCAATACCTCAGTATTATTATCTACCTTAGTAAGATAAACTTTAATATCACTATCATTAAACTTAGTGTAAGAACTATCTACATTAAGTGGTTCTAATACTATATTATAATTCATAGTCATTTCTTTATTAGTTTTAATATAAGTATTAACCTTAAACTCAAAATAATTAGTACTTGATATACCTTTATTATCACTCATAGGAACTACATTATTTAATGTAATTTCATTAGATTCAGTATAACTCATCTTTACTTTTCCAGTTGATATAGAATTATTATCAGTTAAAAGTTCTACACCATATAAAGCATAAGCACAAAAAGATAAAATACTAATTATAATTAAAATAAAAATAATTATAATGCCCACTTTCTTTTTTTTATTCATATGACTGCTCCTTACTATAATAATTATATAAAATATTTAATTCTTTGTAAAGATGCTATTTTACATAATAAAAATAATTTGATACAATATAGGTGGTGATTTGTATGGAAGTAATTGGAATAATCGCAGAATATAATCCTTTTCATCTAGGACATTTATATCATATTAAAAAAATTAAAGAAATGTATAAAGATTCTTTAATTATATGTGTTATGTCATCTTCATTTTGTCAAAGAGGAGAAGTTAGTGTACTTAATAAATGGGATAAAACAAGTATCTGTCTTAATAATGAAATAGATCTTGTAATAGAACTACCCTTTGTATTTTCATCACAAAGTGCAGATATCTTTGCTAAAGGAGCAATGGCTATTCTTAATAAACTAAATGTGTCTAAAATAGTATTTGGTAGTGAAACAAATGATATAGATCTTTTATATAATATAGCTAACTTGCAAGTAAATAATAATGAGTTTGACTTTTTAGTAAAAAAGTATCTTGATGATGGTAATAACTACCCTACTAGTTTATCTCTTGCTTTAAAGCATTTTAATACTAAAAAAATTGATACTCCCAATGACTTATTAGGTATATCATATATTAAAGAAATAATTAAAAATAATTATAATATAGAACCTATCTGTATAAAAAGAACTAATGATTATCATGGTAAAGATATAAATAGTAATATTATAAGTGCTAGTCTAATTAGAAAGTTAATGAAGGAAAATAAAGATATATCTAATTATATTAATTATAATGATAATATCATTTATAAAAATACTGACTATTTAGATTTATTAAAATATAAAATAAATACTAGTAATGATTTATCAATATATCAAACGGTTGATGAAGGAATAGAATCTAGAGTATTAAAATATATAAATGATTCAAATACTATTTTTGAGTTAATATCTAATATTAAGACTAAAAGATATACTTATAATAAAATAAATAGGATGTTAATACATATTTTAACTGATTTTAAAAAGAAAGATTTTATAAACGAAATTACTTATATAAGAATACTTGGTTTTAATTTTAAAGGTAAGAAATATTTGAATGGTATTAAAAAGGATATAGATATTCCTCTTATTAGTAATTATAAACCTAATATAGATAAAAATCTTGATATAGAATTCAAAGTAACTAAAATATATTCTCTTGTCGTAAAAGACAATACATTAATTAAAAAAGAACTAAATAAACCAATTATTTAATTCTTTTTATTTTATCTAATTCTTCTTCAAGAAATGTGTAGTTCTTTATAAACTCATGGTATAGTTCTTCACAAGAAGTATAACATTGTTTATTTAAAAACTCTTTTAATTGTTTTAATCCTTCTTCTTTATTCTTTTGATATAGATTAGCAAAATAAGTACCTATAAGTATTCCATATCCATATTTAATGCTTTTTAAATATGAACTACATTCTTCTATATGCATTTTATCTTGTTTAGATAACTGTTCATAGTACGGTATTCTATAATTATAATCTTCATATAGGATGTTTACATTATTAAGTAAAAAGTTCAATGTTTTAAAGCATGATAGTATTTCGTTTAGTTTGTATTCTTTTAAATTGTTTGCCTCTTTCAAATGAAAATGACTTAATACATAATTTAAAAATACTGTATCAAAAAATGTTGAACATACTTCTGAATAATAATTATCATATTTAGATATAGAATGTATTGGTTTTTCTAATACATATTTATCCTCATATGCATGTCCTATTTCATGAGCTAATGTATAGGCATCTGTAAGAGATGATACTCTATAATTAGAATTTAAATATATATAATATTTATCATGTTTAACAAACGAAAAAGTTCTCCCATATGTTTTATTATTACATTTATGATAAATTATAAAATTTTGTAATTGCTCAAAAAATGGCAATAATTCTTTATCTATACTTTCTACAAATGATTTTAATATATGTAGTTTTTGTTTTGTATTTAACTCTACTCTATTATCCTGCATGAATATTTTATTGGGATTTAAAGTAAAATTTTTATATTTCTTAATTACATCACTTGATGTTTTGTTAATAAAATCTGCTTCTTGAAACAAAATATTAAATGGCATATTATGTTTAAAAGTATAGTATTTCATAGAAATAAAAGGTTGTATTTCATGCGTTGTATTCTTATCAATTGTATTTAGTAAATCGATAATATGAATATATTCATGTGATAATACTATTCTATCATCAGTATTAATATCTGATAATAAATTTATCTCTATTCTTCTTTTTAATCTATTAAGTTCTTTTATTTGTTTATTTAATTCCATATATAACACCTTTTTGCAATAGATATTATATATTATTTTTAATTAAAGTCAAGAAAAAAAATACTATTAAAGTATTTCTATTTCTTCGATTAAATCTAATTGTTCCATTAAAGCATTTCTTATTTTCTTTTTACATATAGTAATATTTTTATTAAGCAGTTCTTTATCATTTTGTATCTTTTGTGCTTTAATAAGGGCATCATTTACTATTCTACTAGCATTATCTTTTGCTTCTTTTATTATAAGATCTGCTTGTTGCTCTGCTAAACGTTTAATTTCGGTAGTAGTATATTCAGTTTGAGTATTAAGATATTGATAAGAAGATTCCAGTTTTTTATATCTTTCAAGTTCTAAATTAAGTCTTCTGATCTCTTCATTTTGACTTTTTATAGTATCAATATTTTCCTCAGTCTTTTTAATTACATAGTCTACAAATTCATTTACTTCTCTTTTATCATAACCCATTTGTGATTGATTGAAATTATCCATATACCACACCTCATTTATATTACCAGTCTAATTCTTGTTCTTCTTTTTTACTCTTTTGAGCTTGTTTTTCTCCCTCACTTATTTTGCCTTCGATATTAAAGTTATTCGGAGCACATAAGAAAATACCGTTTCCTAATTTTTGCATGTTTCCTCCGATTGCATATATAGTACCACCAAGAAAGTCTATTATTCTTTTAGCGACTTCTGGTGTTACTCTTTTCAAATTAACTACTACAGAGCATCTTTTTTTAAGATAGTCTGCTATTTGTTGTGATTCAGAATAAGCACGTGGTTCTAAAAGAATCATTTTAGCACCATTTACATCTTCTTTAGTTGAATCTTCATAATATTCATTCTCTTTTGTATTATCTATTTTTTGGTCATCACCAATAAACTTTTTCAAATCAAATTTCATATTTCATTCCTCCACTAGTATTCATATATATGATAACACAAACTATTAAGCACTTGCAATGTTTTTTTTAATTTTTTAGTACCACATGCTTGTATAGTTGCCATCATTTTTATAAAAACTATCCATTAAATTAACTGTTTCAAAGTATTTATGCAACTCTTCTTTTTTGTATTTATTTATATTAACACCATATGGTGATATCCAAAGCGACTCACCAATATAATAATAGTCCTTATCAATTCCCACGACTATTGCAGAATGACCTTCAGAAACAGATACTTCTCCAAGTAAATCTCCTGCTTTTATTTTATTTGAAAGAGCAAGTTCTTTGGTTAGTTTGTGTTCTTCGCCAACATCATTTAAGTTTTTGTAATTTTTAGAACCTCCGTAAGCTCCTAAGTCTTCAATATCAAAACCGCCATTATAAACTACCCAAGTCGTAAAGCCACTGCAGTCAAGTCCATTTTGTCTATTTCCTTTACTTGGATTAGAATAGATACTACATCCCCATGGAGCAGGTCCTTTAAGTGAGTATTTTATATCTTTGGTTTTTTCATATGATAAGTATAGGCCTTTATGATAGTATCTACCTTCACCATCTACTTTTTTTCCACCACTATAATTTGCCATACGACCATTTTCTGAAAAATACTTTATTTTGTATGGAAACTCTAATGTTAAAAATCTAACCGCTGCAACTACACCAGCACGTGTACCATTACCAGCTTCTTCTACTCTATCGTATAATATTTTATCTAACAATTCTGCCTCATCATCACTATAATTATTACATGGCAAATTCTTTTTATTATAATTAAACTCTTTAGGCATCTTATTAATTAAATTAGTTACTACTACTGATACTTCTTTTTTTATTTTGTCATTGGAAATAACTATTTTAGCATTTCCTTTAGTATTAGTGTTTATGGTGTCATTACTAATTGATGCAACATTATTGTTAGATGATTTTAATAAAATATCATTTTTACCAAGTTCAATTACATCATATTTTATTTTAGAAGTGTCATTTTCCGCTAAAAAATATGTGTCTTTTTCAATAGCAATATCAAGGACTTTATTAATTTTATACTCTTTTATTTTGTTTTTTGCTTTTAAATAAACATGGTAACTACCAAAGTCTTCTATTTCGTATAAGCATTTTTTATTTTTTATTTTTTTAAACTTCATTTGTTTTTTATTTTCTTCTTTGGAAACAGCACAATATAAATTGTCATTGTTACTAGAAACTTCTAATGCAAGTACATTATCTTTATAATTATTATAAGTTATATTAATATTTTTAAGTTCATCAGTTTCTATAGCAAAATAAAAATATAATCCAATCAAAGACAATCCAAGTATAAAAAGCACAAAAGATATTGCATATAATCTCCTACTCATACTACCACCTATTATACTTAGATTATAACTTTAAATGATTAAAAAATCAATAAAAAAAGTACCTAAGTACTATTTTTCATATTCACAAGAAGAACAAACTATCTTATCTTTCTTTTCTAAAAGAATACTATTACACTTAGGACACCTTTCATTTATAGGCTTATCCCAAAAAGCAATATTACACTTAGGAAAATTATTACATCCGTAAAATATCTTTCCTCTTTTAGTTTTTCTTTCTACTATTTTTCCATCACAATTAGGACAATCACATATTTCTATAATCTTTTTTTCTTCTTTTTTAATATATTTACATTCAGGATAATTACTACAAGCAGTAAATTCTCCATATTTACCTTTTCTAATTACAAGAGGGCTATTGCATAATGGACAAGATTCTCCAGTCTTTTCTGGTTCTTTCTTTTCCATTTCACTAAATGCAGTTTTTACAAGTGGTTCAAACTCTTTATAAAAACTATCAAGCATTTCGTTCCATACTTCTTTTCCTTCTGCTATCTTATCAAGATCATCTTCCATTTTAGCAGTATATTCAACATTAATAATATTAGAGAAGAATTCTTGAAGCTTATGAGTAGTTAAAATACCTATTTCAGTAGGTTTAAATTTTTTATCTTCAAGCAAAACATATCCTCTTTCTTTTAATGTATCAATAATCTTAACATAAGTCGAAGGTCTACCAATACCTAATTCCTCAAGTTCTTTAATTAGTTTAGCTTCAGTATATCTAGGTTTTGGCTTAGTAAAATGTTGTTCATCCACTATTTCATTAGCAATAACTATATTAGTATTATAATTCTCTAAATCAGGTAATATTTTTTCTTCAGTAGCCTCATAATCTTTATACACTTTTAGGTAACCATCAAAAGTTATGATAGAACCAGTTGTCTTAAACTGATAATTATTATTATTTAAAATAATTGTAGTAGTAAGAGCTTTAGCATCAATCATTAAAGAAGCAAGAGCTCTAAAATAAATTAACTTATATAATTTATATTCATCTTCAGATAAGTACTTTTTAACCTTATCAGGACTCTTATTAATATCGGTTGGTCTAATAGCCTCATGCGCATCTTGAACATTTTCTTTGTTTTTAGTTTGCTTGACATAACCAACATACTCTTTTCCATAGTTGTCATTAATATACTTATAAGTATTTTTAATAAACTCATCACTAAGTCTTATAGAGTCTGTTCTCATATAAGTAATTAACCCAGTAGTTTCATTTTCTAACTCAACACCTTCATATAACTTTTGAGCAATAGACATAGTCTTTTTACCAGGAAAATTATATTTATTAGATGCATCTTGTTGAAGAGTTGATGTTGTATAAGGAGGTTTAGCCTTCTTATTTTTATCTTTTTTATCTATACTTTCTATTTCAAAAGTTTTAGATAATTTATCTAAAATATCGTTTTTTTCTTTTTCAGTCTTAATCTCAATATCCTTATGGTCATATTGAAATAATTTAGATTCAAAGTCATTAAAAATTGCAGTAATAGTGTAATATTCTTCAGGAATAAATGCATTAATTTCTTCTTCACGATCCACGATTAGTTTAAGTGCCACTGATTGTACTCTTCCAGCAGACTTACCACCAGTTTTAGATTGCATTAACTTAGATAATCTAAAACCAATTATACGATCTAGAATTCTTCTTGATTCTTGAGATTTAACTAAATCATCATCAATTTTTCTAGGATGATTAAAGGCTTCACGTACTTTATCTTTTGTTATTTCATTGAATACTACTCTATCATATTTATCATCTTTTAATTTCAAAGCATCTTTCAAATGCCATGCAATTGCTTCTCCTTCGCGGTCAGGATCGGATGCTAAGTATACTAAATTGCTTTCTTTAGCAAGTTTTTTTAACTCAGTTACAACACTTTTTTTGCCCTTAATTATTTCATAATTAGGTTTAAAACCATCCTCTACATCAACACCAAAGCCGAACTTACCAGTTGTTGCTAAGTCTCTAATATGACCTTTTGAAGATACTACTTTATAATCATTACCTAGATATTTTTCAATTGTTTTACTTTTACTAGGTGATTCCACGATTACTAAATTTTTCATGATATCACATCCCTCGTAATAATTTATACATTAATTTTTAAAATATGTCAATCATTTTTTATATGATTTTAAAACACTGAGATACTCTTTTATTTGTTATTATATTTTTCTATATAGTCTCTTACAGGTCCATATGAGTTCCTATGTTGTTTCAGTATACCATGTTTTTCTATAGCATCAAGATGATCTTTTGTAGGATATCCTTTGTTATTTTTAAAGTTATATTCTGGATACTCTTTATCAAGTTCATACATCATTTTATCTCTTGTTACTTTTGCTATGACTGATGCTGCGGCGATTGTTTGTGATTTAAAGTCTCCTTTTATAATTGATGTTGTTGGAATATCTATATCTAGTTTCATTGCATCTATTAATATATGTTCTGGTTTAATACTTAAATTATTTATAGCTTCTTTCATAGCGAGTTTTGTTGCTTCATATATATTTATTTCATCAATTATATTATTGTCTATTACCCCTATTCCGATAGCTAATGCATCTTTTTTTATGATATCATAGTAATAATCTCTTTTCTTTTCGGATAATTTCTTTGAATCCGTAAGTCCTTTTAAAACATAATCTTTAGGAAGGATAACTGCAGATGCTACAACCGGACCAATTAATGGACCTCTTCCTACTTCGTCAACTCCAGCGATTAGGATTATATTATTTTTATATAATTCTTTTTCATATCTCATGTTATCTAAACTACATAAATATACATCTATTGCTTTTATATCTTTAATATCTTTTTTTCTATTTAATTCTTTTTTAGTACTCATAATACTTTCTAAGTCTTGACAATAATAATTGTCTATAAGTTCTTTTTTAATATTTAAGTCTAAATTACTTATTTCAAATACATCATGTTTAATTATTTCTATGTTATTTTCATATATCGAGTTATATTTTTGTTTTAATCTTGAAAAAGAATCAGAACCGATAGATATATTTATATTATTTGTTTCTTTTTTTATATTGTGCATTACAAGTGATGAACCCATCGAAACAACAAACTCATTCTTATCTAGTTCTAATTCATTTAGTTTATCTAGTATTTGTTCTTTATTTAACATCTTCGAATCTATCAAAAGTAATTCCTTTTACTTTGCCTTTCTTTATATCATTTATTATTATATCTATTACTTTATCATAGTCTATAAGGCCACCTTTCATAAGACAACCTTTTTTTCTACCAATTATTTCAAAAACTTCATATGAATCAGATGTATCAACAATACCATAGTTATCGATTAAAATATCTTTGTAGTATTTAGATAAAAAGTCTAATATGTAGATTGCTACGTCTTCAAGTGGTAATATTTCTTCTTTAATTGCAGTAGTACTTGCTAGATTAAATGCTACACGGTCTTGCTCTAACTTAGGCCATAATATTCCAGGCGAATCAAGTAATTCAATGTTTTTACCTACTCTTATCCAACTAAGATTTTTAGTAACACCAGGTTTATTTCCCGTTACTGTTATTTTTCTTCCTACTATTTTATTTATTAATGTTGATTTACCAGCATTTGGTATACCTATTACTAATGCACGTATAGTTTGTTTCTTTATTCCTTTTTCTTCTTGTTTTTTTATTTTGTCTTTTAATATTTCATTACTTAAATCAAATAAATTATTAAGATTATCATTTGATGTAAGATCACATTTAATTACTTTATATCCAAGTGATTCATAATATTTAGCAAATTTATCAGTTTCAGACTTATCACATAAATCATACTTAGTCATTATTAATATTCTAGGTTTATTAGATATTAAATCATCTATATCTATTATTTTAGAACTATATGGAATACGTGAATCTATTACTTCATAAATTATATCTATTACATTTAGGTTTTCTTTTATTAATCTTTTAGTCTTAGCCATATGACCAGGATACCAATTGATACTCGTTGATGTTAAACTTTTTGTATCTTCGTTCATTTTTTTATTTTTTCTCATTTTTCTTTTTTGATACATATCCATTTTTTTCACTTCCCTTTTAGTAAAAACTTTTTTACACTTTTATATAACTATTTTTTATAATAATTTAGTTTTTCTAATACTTTTATATTTTCTTTAACCCAGAGATTACCTGCAACCATTTTATTTATTTTTAATGATACTTTCATTTCATTAGTCGTAATATTCATAGTATTTTCAAGTAAAATACCTTTTTTCATTTCAAATTTTGTGATGTTTTTCCATTCTATTAAGCAGCAATCTAATATATTCCAGTTACCTTCTACCGGAAAAATATGAATTCCTTTTTCATCAAACCCGAATAAGTATGATGTTGCTTTTTCCGATGCAATTACAATTACTGGACCAGCTGGTAAAACCCATTTTACTTTATAGGTACTATGTCCCGGCACAATATTATTTTTATAACTAAAATTTCATTTATTTAATTCTTCTTTTACTTTTTCTAAATTAAGCATATTTCTAATTTCCCTTTCATTTTATTATTTGTTTGTTTCCTCTATTAATAAATCAAAATCTGATTTATATAATTTATCTTGTTTTATCCTATATTTTTCAAATTCTGTTAATGCTTTATCACAAGCTATTTCATGTGATATTTTTCCAGCATCTTTTAATATATCCCTATCATCTGCAAGCAAAAACTTATCTATTCTAGATGACCAGTCTTCCATCGTCATTGGAATATGTCTTCTTGCCCTATTTTCAGCAATTTCTAAAAATGCACTAACAATTCCTTCTAAATCACTTAATTCTTCTTTATTTAAATAATTTTTAGCAATTATAACATCAGATTCCATTATCTTTCCATTAGGAGATTTTTTCCAAGAAGTCAGTCCCATATGTTTCTTCTTTGAATTTGCTCTATTATATATAATTTCAGCAGCCGTCTGATGTGATACCGCAAAGTGCATTTTATTTTGAACCTTTTTAAAGAAATCGATTGATATAGGAGATTTAGAATCATAATCTATACTTGTAGCATAAATGTCAGTTACTTTTTGATAAAATCTTCTTTCAGATAGCCTAATTTCTCGGATTTCTTCTAATAACTTTTCAAAATAATCTTTATCAATAAATGAACCATTTTTCATTCTTTCTTTATCTAATACATATCCTTGAATCGTAAATGTTTTAAGTATATTCGTCGCCCATCTTCTAAATTGTGTTGCTCTTAATGAATTTACTCTATATCCAACTGATATTATTGCATCTAAATTGTAAAATTCAACATTTCTCTTAACACTTCTATTTCCCTCTTTTTGAACTAATTCCATTTTGGAATAAGTTGAATCTTTGTCTAACTCCTTTTCATTATATATATTTATAAGATGCTTTGCTATTGCAGGTTGTTCAACATCGAATAATTCTGCCATAGCTTTTTGTGTCATCCATAAAGTTTCATTTTCATATCTTACTTGTATGCCTTTGTCTTTTTCTTGAAGTTTAAATGTTATAAATTCTTCAGTACTACTTCTAATTATTAAATCTTTTGCCATTGTTATCATCTCCTTTGTCTGAAATATTAGTTTTCAATAAATTGTAGTTACCATCCTTTTTTAAATTCTTTTATAAATTCTATCTAAAAAATGTAAAAAGAAATTTAATTAAAAGCCTTATAAAGTAAGGACTTAAACGAAAGTTTATATAAGTCGTTCTTTACCAATTGATACTCGTTGATGGTAAACTTTTTGTATCTTCGTTCATTTTTTTATTTTTTCTCATTTTTCTTTTTTGATACATATCCATTATTTATCACTTCCTTATTCATTATCACTATTTTCATTTAAATATTTATTATAGAATTCATCCATTGAAGAAATGTATTTTTGATCTTGTATAACTCTAAATTTTTCATATTCTTTTCTCAACTTTTTTTGTTTCTTTCTTTTATATTATTAATTTCATTTTCTACATTCATTTTTTACCTCAAATATATTTCATTTATGATTATAACATAAAAAAGATAAGTTTTTAAATATTTCTTATCTTTCATTGATCATTCATTAAAGTTTACGTTCTTTTTTTAAATCTTTTTTATCTTTTTCTTTGTATTTGTCTATGTTATTATAACTAGCCGCAATAGAGACAGCAGCATCTCCTAGTTTTTCTAATTCTGGATCTAAAATCATAATAAATTTACCAAAATCAATTAGTTCTTCTTTGTCTAAAAAATCTTTTTGTTCTTTGTCTTTTTCTTTCATTTCTTTCACCTCAACCACCTAGTCATTTTATCTCTACCAGGACCATCTTCTTCGATTAAATCTCTTTTAGTATTTTCAACATAAAATGGTACTTCTTTTACACAGATAGAATACTCACCATTTTCTTTTTCAGTTATTTCTATATATTTTGCCTTTCCTAAGTCATCAGAATCAGAACTATAACCAATACCTGCTCCTCTTACGGTATAAATATTGGAATTATTTTTTTCAAAATGTTCATGCCCTTGAAAAACTGCTTCATAATCATCAGAATTATAAAGTCTTTCTCTAGTATTGTAATCTTCTAAATGATGACACAATAGCATTTTTTTACCAGCTACTTCGATTACAAGTGAATCAGGATATTCCTTAATTTTTTCTATTTGTTCTTTAGATAGTTTATTGCGTGTCCAATCACTATCTTCCTTAGCTTCTCTCACTTGACCTTCGGATAAGTGTCCCTTAAATCCTTCTACACCATCAATCACATACATTTCATGATTTCCTTTAACAGATTTTACACCATAAATATCTAACAAGTCTAGAACATCTTCAGGATTTGAACCTGTTCCAACATTGTCACCTAGAGAGTAGAACTCTGTTGCACCATTTTTTCTTGCGTCTTCAAGTATTGCAGCAGTTGGTTCAAACAGTCCATGTGAATCAGTAAAAATACATATTTTCCTTTTATTTTCACGAACTCCCATTATCTTTTTAAATTCAGATATATCAGGAGCAGTCATATCATATTCATCTTTTAAATAATCATCTTTATATTCAATTTTTTCTGGAGCATTTACCATTATTTTATTATTTTCTTGAGTTTTTACAAAATAAAGATTGTATTTCTCGGCTATTTCTGTTTCTTTAGCAGTAGGTTCTCTACCATTTAGTAAAATAATACAACTAGGTTTTAAACCTTCACGATAGCATAAGAATTCAGAATTATGACCCTCAGGGGCTCTACTGGTATCTTTAAAACCTCTTTGTGACCTAGAAGTATCAGCAACTTTAGAACTATATTTTTGAATAGAGTCGTTGGATCCCATATTGGAGGTGGAACTCATGATAAAATTCTCCTCAGGAAGATAACTATACCCAAAAATTATATCACTAGTATTTGCTTTATAATACCTTTGATTTATATAACTAACCGCAGATAAACATATGAAACTTTGATTTATCGAACTTCTTCCTGTAGCAAGATCATCAATATCCTCACTATAACTTTTAACATGAGCAAGAAGCCCATAATTTTTGTTAGAAAAGTCATAAACGTTAACCTCGTTTTTAGAAGTACTTTCTTTATCAAGCAGATCATCTAAACAACTATCAGTAATATTATTGATATCAGTTAGATTTCTTAAAGTCTCTTTAGCATACATTTTATTAATTCTTTCTTCATAATTAGACAAGTATTTAGACCATTTCAGCACAGTTTCTTTTTTGTTTTCGTCATTTGCAATTTCATTCATAATATTATTCATGGTTAGTTCATCATCAAGACCTAAAACAAATTCAAATAAAGTAGTATATCTTTTCATTTCCTCAATATATCTACATAAATAAATATCATTCTTATTTTCAAATTGTAACTGAGTCAAATATAAAGTATCACCATATGTTTGTAACCATCCGTTAATTTTGCCCAAATCAGCATTAAGAATAGTTCTACAAAACATATTTCTTTTCATATTAATATCATTGCAAGTAAAGAATTGTTCAATATTAGAATCAAAAATTTTCCTACTAAAGTTAGCTAAATCATCAATGCTTTTGGGTCTTAAGCTTTCATCAAGTAGTGAATTATAATTAAAAAGTACATTAATTTCATATAAGTTGTCTTCATTAAATTTAGTGTTAGAAGCAATTAATGAATCGCAAAATTCTTTGTAATGGTCATAACCTTTTAAACAATTCATAAATGCATTTAATTCAGAAACAGGATTAGTATCTTTAGTATTAATTTGTTTTCTATAGTAATCAAGAAATTTCTTGAAAGATCTAATGCTCTCAGAAGTATTATACTTCAACATTCCATTCATAAAATGATAAGAATCTCCAAAACAATATTGAACAAAATCATCTATGTTCACATTATTAAAGCTTAAGAAGTATCTAAAGTATTGTTCGTTAAAAAAGAATTCTTTTTTATTTCCTTTGTAAAAGCTCATAGCTTCTTTGTATTTATCTAAAAAATCCTTGGATTTAGTTAGACATTCATTGATTAATTCATCTATATCACTTGAAGAAGATGTTACATTTTTATCTTGCAAACAATACAATGTATACATAAACAAATCATTGTTACAGTAATAAATTAAATTATCATAATCATACTTGAAAGTATCAATTACTACTTTTATAAATTCAGGGTCTTCAAAATAAGTATCATCAATATTTTGTGATTTTAAAAAATCACCAGTTAGTACAAAACCCTTACTTATAGCATATTTTAATAATTCAGTATCCACAGGGATAATAAAAATATTGTCAAGGTCGGCATCTATTGCTAGTTTAGCAATTTCTAAGTCAGAAAAATATTCTTTAGATAGTTCTCTGCAGTTTTCTCTAGTCAACTTAAAGCCTTTTTCTTCTATCGCATATTTTAATGCTTTGTTGTTATTAGGAATATTAAAAATATTATTAAGGTCGATATCTATTGCTAGTTTAGCAATTTCTGAGTCAGAAAAATATTCTTTAGATAATATTCTACAGTTTTCTCTAGTCAACTTAAAGCCTTTTTCTTCTATCGCATATTTTAATAGCTTATTGTTAACAGGAAAACCAAAAATATTGTTAAGATCGGTATCTATTGCTAGTTTAGCAATTTCTAAGTCAGAAAAATATTCTTTAGATAATTTTATACGGTTTTTTACAGTTAACTTAAAACCTTTGCTTATAGCATATTTTAATGCTTTATTGTTACTAGGAATATTAAAAATATTGTTAAGATCGGTATCTATTGCTAGTTTAGCAATTTCTAAGTCAGAAAAATATTCTTTAGATAGTTTTCTACAGTTTTCTTCAGTTAACTTAAAACCTTTGCTTATAGCGTATTTTAATGCTTTATTGTTATCAGGAATATTAAAAATATTATTAAAGTCAGCATCTATTGCTAGTTTTCTCATAGGTTCATTTTTAAAGTATTTCCAATGACCATCTAAAGAAAAATTTTCTTTTAAAATTAAATCACCCTTTTCATTATGAGTTACCCATTCAGATATTGGGCTAAGAAGTAAGATATTGTTAGAATCGGTATCTATTGCTAAGTTAATCAACTCAATACCGGATTTGTCGTTTGCTTCAAAATATCTTTTATCAAATTTTTTTACAGTATCCTCAGTAAGTGTAAGACCTTTGTTAACAGCATATTGTAAAATTTCATGTGCTTCTTGTGTATACGATGATTCAATTGGAATAGAAAAAATATAATTAATATCCTTATCTATCAAATATTTACCTACTTTTTTACGATTTGGGGAATTTAGGCGTTCAAATAATACAGGTAATTTGTCAACAGAAATTTGAGACAAAACTTTATCGTTTCTATCAATAAAATAATCTAAATTCCTCCATTTTTCAGGATCAATTTTATCAATATGTTCAAGAATAAAATTAAAGTTATTTTCAATAAACGATTCTGATTTAGCATATTCAAATAGAATGGAATAGTAAAAATCAGAACAAAATGAAGGGTTATCAAACAATTTGTTTATGTAACTCTTTTCATTTTCATTAAGAGTAATATTTTGATTTCTTAAAAGGTCGCACAAACGACTAAAATCATATTCATCACTCAAATCAAATTTGCTTTGAATAATGTCAATAATGGAAATTTTATACTTATTTAACAAATCTTCATCACTCTCATCTGAAATTTTAATTAATTCATGTAATGTTCCATTTTTTCTAGCTGATTCAATCATTTCATCACTTAAATTAATTTCTTCAAGATTCTGAAGTTTTTCATTTTGTTCATCAGAAAGGTTTTCATCTATAGCTGGATATTTTTTATAAAGCTCTTCTACGAATTGTTCAAGCATTGTATAGTATTCATCACTTGTTATTTTTCCATCTATTACATCTGTTCTTAATTGATTGAACCTATTTTTTACAATTTCAATCATTTCATTAAATGTCTTATCATCCATATTAACACCACCACTTATTGCAACATTATCATACTATAGATTAATTATATCACAATCAAAAGAAATAAAAAAGAACTAAATAATTTATACTTAATTCTTTTTGATAATTATATCATTAAAAATTTTATCTTTTGTTTTTACGATGATTATTATAGCTGATTAAAAATTTTTCTAATTCATCTTCATCATCAAATATTTCTTCAAAAATATTATACAGAGTATCGGTTTGTTCATATTCTCCGATTGCATAGCACTTTTTACCAAGTCCATAGGCAATACCTGATTCTATATGGGCAGCTTTTCCAGCAGGTAATACAAGTAGTAAATTATCCGAATTCTTTTCTCCTTCTAAATCAGTATGAAAAAGATTTAGGACAATATCACTTTTCAAACCAAGTGCCTCAAACTCTTTTTGATTTTCTTCAGGTGCGTTATCTTTACTTCCGTATCCCCAGTCATCTTCATTTTTTAAAAAGCAGTAATAAGATACATTATATTTATCAAATAAATCACATATTCTAAGTATATTTTCTTTGTTTCTTGCTCTTCCAGCGATAAAAAATTCATATTTATTCATATTATCATTCCTCCATTATATTTCGTTTTCTATTATCCATTTTATGTCTTCGATAGATTTATCTATATTAAATATTCCATTTCCAACAGGATAATAAACTGAATATATTTTATACTCATTGTTATTAATATTTATTTTATGGCATACTTTTCTATTTTGTGATACTGATATTTTTTTATTCAGTATAATAGAACTAACTTGATTTCCAAAAGTGATAATTATTTTTGGTTTTATAATGTCTATTTCTTTAAATAATAAATCTAAATACTTTTTTAGCACTTCATCACTAAGGGGTCTAGCATCTACTTGAGTACATTTTCCAAGATTAGTAATAAATATTTTGTTTTTACTTATTTCATCATATACATAGTCACAAAATTCATAATCCCAGTCTTCTGGTTTTTTATTTTGTATTTTATTATAAGTATCTTTGCTAATTAAATCAACATTATAAAATAGTTTCCATATATTTTTAGTGCCAAGCCATGGTGATTTTCTTCCCAACCATGATTTATCACTTGCAATATTCTTACCTGTAGGATTCATAAATACAAAGCATATATTGGGTTCATTTTCACATCCTCCGTTATAAATAGAATCTAACTCTTTGGCACCATATTTCATTTGTAATTTATCATAATCTTTTTGTAAATCTTTAAGCAACATAAAACACCTCACTTAAATTATAACATAAAAAAGATAGAATTATCTATCAATTTTTTGTACAGTTTATGGTCTGTGTTTTCTTACAAGTATTATTGTCTTTTGTATAAGATGATGGGCATGTTTTACTGCTTACAACATTAGTAGTTTTAACGCACCACATAAATGCTCCACCTACTCCATCTTCTTCAGAATACATATAGTCTGAATTACTATTGCATTTCCAAGTACCATTGCTATTAGTAGCATGATATTTACTACCACTTAAACATTTTCCGTTTTTTAGACTATAACCACTCGGACAAGTTGTTTTATTAATCATATTAGTAGTAATAGTTTTTGTACATTTACTTCCATCATTTGTTGGTGTACAATCACTTGGACAAGTGTAAGGTTTTACAAACACTGCTTTTAAAGCCATGTTTTTAGTAACTATGGTATCCTTTGTAATAGTATTACCATTTTCATCAGTCCACCCTTTAAATACATAACCTTCTTTTTTAGGACTTATTGGTAAAATAATAGTTTTATTTTCCTCGATAATTATGTCTTTTAGAGTAGAACCATTATCAGTGTTAAACTTAATAGTAAAAGTTTTTGCATCTTTCTTAATCCAATATACTTTTAAAGTAATATCTTTATCTATTGCTGTATCATTGGATATAAAATTATTGTTTTCATCTAAGAATCCGCCAAAAATATATCCTTCTTTTTCAGGAATATTAGGTAATATTATATTCTTTCCTTCTTCAATAATTTCACTACCTAGTTCTTCATCATCAATAAATTTTATTGTCACAGTCTTAACATCATTTTTTATCCAAATAGCTTTTAATGTAGTGTCTTCCTTTAAATTAGTATTTTTAAGAACAACTTTATCATTACTAGTCCAACAAGAAAATATATAGTCATCTTTTTTAGGATTAGTTGGCAATTTAATTTGTTCATTTTCTTTTAATGATATTTCACTAATGTTAGTTCCCCCATCAGTATCAAATGTAATAGTAATTGTTTTTTCTTTTATGAATAGCAAGTAAACTACTAAAAGAATAAGTAAAATAATTATTAGTATTAAAGTAATAATACCTATTTTTTTCTTCATATATCCTCCCTATTTTTATAAAATAAGTATATAACATAAATGTATTTTTATCTAGTGTTTTTGTATATTTTTCTAACTTTTTTATTAATTATCTCATAGATAATAAGACTAGTATCACCGATTGTAATAATTTATTTTTTGTCTAAGTTATAATTATTTTTCCATTTAAATTACATATATAACACTGTGGAAGTTTTTCTTTTATTATTTCTAATTGTTTTTTATCTTTTTCTAGTTTTCTACCTACTAGAACTCCTTCGATAAAACATGATGGAATTCCAAATATTATTGCACTTTCTCTATTGGTTGTAAAATCATCTCTTTTAATGTATATAAAATTTTCAATAAACCATTTACTAATAAAGCTCTTTAATATTTTCTTATCGAATTCCAAACTAAATATATCGTTTTTAATTATCTTTTTGGCATAATCGTTATCAGTATTTAAAATAAATGCAATTTGATTATCATCTCTTATTAAAGAGGGTAAAAATCTAATTTCTTTTGTTTGTTCAGCAGACCACATCCAAATATTCATAGTTCTACTATTTTCAATTTCTTCATCTAGTTTATTATATGGCACTAGTTTTGTTGTTGGATGATCATTAAAATCTGTGTATTTGATAGTCATGCCACTGTAGAGATTAATATAGTCTTTTAATAAGATATCTTCTTTAATATTCCACATACTTACACAGTATGGCGTTTTTTGAGCTTTAGCATTAAAATTTTGAATATTTGAACTTAAGAAACCATTTTCTATAATAGAATCAAGATTTTTATCTCCTTGTCTTACTCCGTGTATAAAAGTTCCTTTTTTTAGTAAAACATTATCTTTTATTTGATATTGATGTTTTGGTAATTCAAAATTGTCTTCTGCTAATTTAAAGTTATTTAATTGTTCTACAAATAAATTATAACTTGCTTTATTATATTTAAATTTTCTTTTTATATTATTTAAGTATTCACGTTCTTTTTCTTTCTTCATTTTACCTCACTTATTCTCTTACTCTTTTCTTTTTTTATATTTTTTATAGTGCATATCAATAAAACAATAGATAATAAAAGTATGAGTGTACCCAACAACATTTGAAATTTTTCTTTACTTAGAATCATAATTATTCCAACACACATAAGGCATCCAATAACTCCGATAATAAATAATGCTATTAGTACTATAAGAGGGTACTTTATCCATTTGCTTATCTTTTTATTCTTAGTAACTTCTAGACCAGCATCAAATAATAAGTCTACTACTAATTCAATTAACATATCCATATGATCACTTCCTTTCTTTTATTATATCATTTTTATTAATTTTTCCAATTAAAATTGAAGAGTTTTTGTCATGTGTAGTACAGTTTTTATTAACTATATCTTCATCATAGTTAGCATAGCAATATTTACATAAATGTTTACAAGTATTGTAACAACCTATATCAACCATTTCTACACAATTACATTTCTTACCTTTTCTAGCAGTCCAATTTTTATATTTTTTACCAGTTATTTTATATGCAAGTTCATGCGATAGACATTCTCCTTTTACAAATCCATATTCTATTAAATTGTTATCTTCAAAGCAAGTAAATACTTCCATATTATGAGCTCTTGCACTTTTACTGAAAGATTCTCCGATTACTTTATAATCATCAATAGTTAATTCTTTATATTTTAAGATATTTTTGTTTTTTTTAACATTTTTATACTCATCTAGAAATGATATTAATATTCTATTAGTATAACCTTCAAGCAAAGAACAAAGTCTTTCAAATGCTTTTATATGATATTCTAAGCTATATTTATCACTTATAAATATTGGATCGTATCTAATAGTTAGATTTTCTTTTCCGATAATACTTGATAGCTTCTTGATTGACTCTATTATATCTTTTTTATCAGGTACATTTACCTCAATATCATTTTTATATGGTGTCAAAGTCACATGAAAAAGGATTGGTATTTTTATTTGATTTAATCTGTCTAGTATTGGTATAGGATTTTTTGTACAAAAGAAGATTAAATCAACATTAGAAAAAGATATTCTAGAAACAAGACTAGGATTAAAAGGATTTCTTACATCAACATATCCTTCATTATATCTATTCATAAACCAATCTGTATAAAAAGCTACTATATCAGTTCTACTGCTTACGTTCAATATCATAACACACATCCTCTAGTTAAAATATATCAAAATTAGATATATGTGTCAAGTACATTTGTTTGTTTTAAACAAAATAAAAAATACTTATAAAATTATAAGTTGTCCTTTATTTTGGGAAATAGATTATATAAATTATATCCAAGTAAATCATCAAAATATTCTTTTAATTTATATAATTCAGTTATATGGTACTGAGCATTTGAGAATACTCCTCTTCTTAGAATTACATCTATTAATCTTTTGTCAATTGTTACAACATTTGACATACACATAAGATCACATAAATTAATTATTTTATCATATATAGTGTATTCATAATTAGAAATAAATTCTTTAATATATGAATAACCCTTCATATAATGGATGAGATCTGGATCAATTCCGCATGTACACATAATATCATTGTTTAAATAAGAATGAGTAAGGCAAATATTTGCATATTCTATATCGTACCCTAAATCTTTCAAATAATAATATCCATTTATAATATGAGAATTAAAATCATTTAAACCTTTTCCAATATCATGGATATATCCCATAGCGCGTGCCTTATCACTATCTAAATTTAAGGCTTTTGCTATTATTCCAGCAGTATCTCCGACACATATACTGTGATCTATCCAACTGGAATCTTCAGTATCTCTATATTTATTTAATAATTTAAGTGCCTCCTTAGATGAAAGTTTCATTTTTTACCACTCCTAACAAAAACAGCAAGTTTTATCCTGCTGCTTAATAATATCACTTATAGAGTATTTTATCAAGTTTTTATTAAAACATTTCTTTAGTTTTGCGTAAATATTTTATTCTTTTTTCTAATTTTTCTGGATTATGAGCAAGTGTATCGCATCTTTGTATTTCATATCTTTTATACTCTAATTCATAGTTTTTTACTACATCTTCTTCAGTAATAGTGGTATCATGTTTTTCTATTAAGTAACATATTTTATCTATAAAAAAATCATCAAAACCAATTCTTTTTAATACGTCATAACTTATAATTTTAGATACATGTGCATGATATCTAAAGTGTCTTATTTCTTCATCCTGATAAGAAAAAGGTTTACCTATATCATGTAATAATAAGGAAAGTCTAATATCAAAATCATTTTCTGAAATACTTAATGCAAGTAATGTATGTTCCCATACATCTAAATGATGATGAGGATGTTTTTGATCAAAACCAACCATATAACTAAGTTCTGGAATTATAGAAAAAAGTAAATCAATATTGTTATTTATTGATTCTACTACATCTTCTTGTAATAAAATATTTTTTAATTCATTAATACTATTCACAAATATCACTCTTTAAATTACTACTTATTTTTTCTGGATATACTCCATTATATCTAACTTTATTAAGACCACGACCTTCAGTGTCTACAAAACATAAATAATATGTTGGAATATCTCCGTATGTAACATATATATAAGAAGAATCTTTAAAATATACATCTAAAGTATCACTTTTTATATCAAAACCCATAATACTTTCTATTTCATTTAGAGAATACTTTTTATCTTCTTTGTAATTATTATTTTTATAATCGTTTGCTACTGCTTTAGTCATATCATCTATCTTACCAGATATAGCACCAAGTTCATAATTATAGTCATAATATATATCCATATATTTATAAGAAACAGTAATAAATGCACTATAAAATATAATTCCTATAAAAGCACCTTTAATCATTTTACTTGAAGCATATTTGTTAAGTTTTCTAAAATATAAATATATAATTATAGCAACAGGAAAAAATATAAAACCAAATACATACCACATATTACTAGCACTAGTAATTTCATCTTTATAATTAGATTCTATCTCTTTTTTCTTTTTATTAATAATTTCATCAGCCTCAGAAACATCATTAGGAAAAACTTGTTCTTCAACACTGTCTATTTCATTTAAATAACCACATCTAGTACAAAAACTATTAATACTTTTTTCAGTTAATTCTCCACCACAGTTTTTGCAATAATACTTATTATTTTCCATAGTATTCCTCCAGTAAAGAAGGTAAATTATCATTAAATTTCTTATTTCTAATCATTTCTATTTCAAACTTATATGGAGGATATAACCCAACATATGGTGTTTCAAGTATCTTTGGAATAGAATCCAATCTATCGTTATATATAATATTAATTAAATTATCAAAGCCAATGTAACCATATCCAATATTTTCGTGTCTATCTTTTCTAGCACCCATACTATTCTTGCTATCATTTACATGAATACATTTAACATATTTAAATAGATCTAAATCTTCTAATTCATCAAGAATATTATCAAAATTATAAAGATCATACCCAGCATCAGATAGATGACAAGTATCAAGACAAATACCTATCTTGTCTTTAAGTTCTACACCATCGATTATTTTTTTTAATTCATTAAAGTTACTACCTATTTCACTACCCTTACCAGCCATTGTCTCAAGAAGAATGGTTACATTGGTATTAGGTAATATCTTATTAAGAGAAAATATAATGTTTTCTATACCAACATCAATGCCAAGACCAACATGTGAACCTGGATGAAGAACTAGTTTATTCATTGATAGTTTTTCACAACGTTTGCATTCTTCGATTAAAAAAGGTATTGAATAGTCAAGTTTTTCTGTATTTGCAAGATTGACTATATAAGGAGCATGTACAATAACATTATTTTTATCTATATTATTTTCTTTCATCATAATAAGGGCTTCTTTAGTTAATTCATCATTAAGAGGAAGTCTATTAGTATTTTGAGGAGCCCCAGTATAAAACATAAATGTATTTTCACCATAAGATAAAGCTTCTTTTAATGATCCTAGTAGTTGAGTATCTTTCTTAAAAGATACATGTGAACCTATTATTAGCATATTAATCACCTCAATAACATTATAACATAAAAAAAGATATCATTTAAGATATCTTTGTATTATTTCATTATTTAGTATATGTAGCTTGAGTCATAGATGAACAAGTAGTAACAGAATCAGTATCATTTATTAAGTTAGCATCAACATTTAAAACACTTTCATCAATACCATCAAAACAATAAATACCATCTGATAAATGTAATTTAAATTCTGAAGCACCAGTAGAATTATTACGAGTAACTTCTACATAAGCAGCCTTATATTCATTTCCATATGGACTATTCTTAAGGTTTTTTTGTACTACGTTTTCAATTGGTGTTTGTGTACCAGCAGTAGGAACCCAATAAGCTTTCTTAGAGCCAATATCAAATACAAAATTTCCTGATTTAGTAATGTTATTTGCTACAATATAAGTTCTTGCTGCTGTAACTAATTCAGCTGCTTCATTTTGCATTGATCCTTTACGTGCATCATTTAAATATTTAGTAACACTTGGTATAGCTACTGCTACTAAGATAGCTAATATTACGATTACTGCTAGTAATTCGATTAAAGTAAAACCTTTATTATTTTTTTTCATTTTATTTCCTCCTAATTATTTCCTTATGATATTAATATATCATTTTGGTAATAATTTGTAAAGTGTTTTTCTTATTTTTTGTGCTATTTAACATTTTGCATTAGTTAAACATTCATCAAGTTCTTCTTGAACATCATTTATTAGTTTTTTGTTATCATTATAATTATTGTCCATAATATTAAGAACTATAAACATAGACATACTTAGAAGTATAACTAAAGCATAAACCATTGTTGTAATAGCAAATCCTTTATTATTCATATAATCACCTACTATAGATAGTTTATCACAAAAAAAAAGATATATCAAGAAAGTATATCAAGTAATTGAGAAACTGTATCTAGACTGTCTACTAGTTTATCTACTTTGTCTTTTGTAGTTAATTTGTATCTTTGTTTCATTTCTTCTTCGAATGGTTTTATATAAGAACTATTTCTATTTAAATACTTATACCAATTAGAGTTTTCTCTTAAATATCTTAAGTTATTAGAATTATTTCTTATTCTATACTGAGTGTATAAGTTCATTAATCATCAAAATGTCTATACATAGGACGGGGTTCATAAGATGACTTTCTAACTGGTATATCCTTTGCTTTTGACTTAACCATATCTTGAAGATAACCTATTCCTTTTTGTAAAGAATTAATTCCATCTTGTAAATCATTCATATTTACATTTTTAAACATTCCTAACATATCTTTAATTGAAGTAGATGAAGTACTAGCACTGGTAGTAATATACTTATCCCAAATACTATTATTAGCGCCATATAATTCATACATTTCATAAAATTTTTGCCAAGTCATTTCATTGTTATTTACATAGTTTGCAAGGCTTGGTCTTTCTCTAACAAAAGATTTAAAATCATTTAAAGGCATTGTATCACCTAATAAATTATATTCATTTAGTTATTTATCTTTACATATTTCAAATAAATATATATTTTCTTCATACTTATTATCATCTAATTTAAAATAACAAGTATCAATTAGTTTACCTTTACATCTTTTATAAAATAAATTAGCAGGATTATGTTTTAATGTACTAATTAAAACATAATCATAATTGTTCTTTAATAGATTGAAACAATATTTTAATAATTTACGTCCAATACCTATTCTTTGATATTTAGAGTCTATGTATAAAGCATATACTTCTGCATAATTATTACTATATTTTTTTCTATTAGGTCCATATCTTAAGAAACCGACAACTGAATTATCAATTTCACAAACTATGTAGTCTGAAATCTTATTTTTACACTTCTCAATACTTTCTAATCTTTTGTCTTCTAAGGTGTTGAGAAAATCATCTTTAAATATATTTTTATAGGTATTTTTTCATTCATTTATATTAATATTTACTATGGTTATAGCATCTTTTTTTATTGCTTTTCTAATTATCATAACATTTTCCTTATCTATAATATTTTTTATAATAATAACTTTGTCAATACCAAAAAGAAAAAGAGACTATTTAGCCTCCACGATTAATTTAATAGCAGTTCTTTCTTCCCCATCAATTGTAATATCACTAAAAGCAGGAATACATACTAGATTAGCGCCACTTGGTGCTACAAAACCTCTTGCTATTGCTATTGCTTTTATTGCTTGATTAAGTGCTCCCGCTCCAATTGCTTGTATTTCTACTATTCCTTTATCACGAAATACATTGGTTAATGCTCCCGCTACTGAATTGGGATTTGATTTTGATGATACTTTAAGTATATCCATAATTTTATCATTCCTTTCTTTTTATATTAAATTATATTAAGAAAAAGAAAAATTATGAAAAAAAGATAGAAATCATTTTAATTGATGCAATTAAATATTATAAAAGAAGATATCTATAATACTTCGATATCTTCTTCGTCTTCAACAACTACTTGTTTAGTCTCAACAGGTTTTTCTTCTTTAATAGTCTGTAATTCTTCAGTAGGTTGTTCCATTACTGGTTCTTGTACCGCTTCAACTGGCTTTTCTTCAACTTTTTCTACAATATTTTCAACAGGTTTCTTTTCTTCATAAGTACCCTTTTCACTATTAAAACTAAAATTAAACTGTTTAGTAGGTTCAACACCACCATATATTAATGTAGTTTTAGGTTGTTCAACCACTTCTTCTTTGATTGGTTCTTCTGTTTCAACAGGTTTTATTTCTTCTACTTTTTCTAAAATAGGTTCTGTTATAACAGGTTCAACCTTTTCCATTACAGGCACAACTGTAACTTCATCCTTATTTTCAGTATCTATTTGATTAATAATTGGAATTGGTTCAGTTTTAATGTCTTCAATTTCTTCTTCCTTAGGGAACGTAAATGATTCTTTTCCATCTTCTTTAGGTTCCTCTATTTTTATTTTTTGAGTATTTTCAATTGGTGGTTTTTCATCATCTATTTCATCAACTGATAATACATCATTACTTAGTGAACTCGCTCCAATTGTATTTTTATCTTTCTTATAAGCTATAAATCCAATTATAATTGATAACAAAAGAAGAACAGCTCCAATTGTAATCAGAATACCTGGAAATTTAATAAACATTTCTATATCCATAGCCAACACTCCTTATCTTAAATATATAATATCAAAAAAAAACAAGTTATGCAACTGTTTTTTCTTTATTACTTTTTAAATTTACAATACATTTACTATTAAAGTCTAATTTTTTATAAACTTCAAGCAATGTATTATAGTCTAAACTTCTAATATCTTTTATCTTATCATTTTTAAATTCCCCATAGTCAATTAAATCATACACAATATTTTTAGCAGTCGCTACTACTTGATCAATCATTCTTACTTCACTTGCTACCCAAAGTTTAATAATTCTGTTAAAAGCATCTAAATTAAGATCTAAATTCTTAATATACTTATAAAATTCATCTAAAAATTCATCTGTTTTATCTGTATTAACATAGAAATTAAACATATAATGTTCATTTGTATCAACAAGTTCATAAGTGACAGAGTAAACAATGTTTTTTAAATATAGTTTTTCAATAAATGAAGATGAACTTCCAAATGCCATACTCAAAATCATTTGCATATAATAATCTAACATATATCTATCAATATTCAAATCTTTAAATAGATTTCTGTTCATTTTATAACCAATAGCAAGTTTATTTACTTCAACAGGAAATTCTATTTCCTCATACTCTTGTTTCACCATATCTGGTTCATGTATTTCTACTGTTTCTACTACATCGGTAGGTTTTTTATAATCTTTTAATTCTTCTTTTACTATTTTAATAAAACTATCTTGATCGATATTTCCTACTGCTACTAAATACATATTATCTGGTCTATAAAAGCTTTTATAACATAGTTCTAGTTCTTCTTTAGTAATACTATTAATATCAGAATCAGTACCAATTACTTTATCTTTATATGGATGATTTATATATAAATTACTTGATAATGCTTCATATAAAATCCTATCAGGAACATCTTTATACATAGATGCTTCTTCCAAAATGATTCCCTTTTCTTTTTCAACTTGTTCTTCTGTTATAGAAAAACTAGTTACCCAGTTAAGTAAATATTTAAGATTTTCATCGAAGTTACTATTTCCATAAAAGAAATAAGTAGTATTATCATTATTAGTTGAGGCATTCACTTCAGTACCACTTTTCATATAGAAATTGAATGGATTATCTTCTCTTTCAAATAATTTATGTTCTAAGAAATGAGCTATTCCAGTAGAAACTGTATATTCTTTACCATTTACTTTAAATGATCGATTCATTCCACCAAATTTTATTGATGTACTAACATAGAAACTTTTTGTATTATTAAGAGGTACAACAAATACTTCTAAACCATTATCTAGTTTTTCATAATATAGTTTTTCATCAAAATTATTAATGTTTATTTCTTTCATTTTGCACCTTCTTTTAGTAAATATATTGTATCTATTTTTAATAAATTAGCTACTCTTACTATATCTTCTTTAGTGATGTTTTGAGACATTTCTAGTTGTTTTTCATAACTATCATTACCAAAATATAACTCTGTAAAGTATAGTTCTATAATTGATGAGGGGGATTCCATTACATCATTTAAAATTGATATGTATAAGGCTTTTGCTCTTTCTAATTCTTCATCAGTTATTCCATTATTTTGAATATCGGATAAGCACTTTTTAATTGTATTTAATGCTTCTTCATAGTTTTCATATGATATACCTGCGCTTACATAATAGAAATTATCTAGTCTTCTATAGGCTGAAGATATAGAATAAGCAAGGGATTTTTCTTCACGCACTTCCTTAAATAATCTTGATTCTGGTGAATTACCAAATATTATATTAAATAATATTAAAGCATATTTCTTATCATCAGGACTAAATTCTGTTAATTTAAATCCAATAAATAACTTACTTTGATTAAAAGAACTTTCTTCGATTACTTCTTTGTTATTTCTATCACTGGATAAAATTATTTCATAAGAATCTGCTCTTTTAGTATTCTTAAATTTAAAATTATTTTTTATAAGATTTCTCATTTCATCAAAATCAAAGTCTCCGATTACACATATATCACAAGCATCATTTTCTAAAACATGATTGTAGTATTCATATAAAGAAGATGCAGTAATAGAGTCTAGGTCTTCAAGATAACCGCTTTGATGATATGAAAATGGTGCATTGATATCAATGTTTTCTTTAAATCTTGTAAAACCATATATACTAGATCTTTCATTATTCATTAATATTTCTTTTCTTAGGTTCTCTTTAGACATTTCAAATAACTCCTCATCAAAGGAATTTTCTTTAGTATTGGGTTTATAAAGTAAATTACTATAAAACTCAACTGAATCTTTAAGCATGGACTCTTCAGTAAATCTAGGATTAAGTATAGACATGGTATACTCAATAAAAGTATGATCTCCTATTCTACGATTAAACATAGTAATTGATGCGCCATATAAATCTTGTTTTTTTATACTAACATCTCTCATAGTAGGATAATCTTTAGAAGAAGACATTAAATTATCTAATAGTATATTACGTATTGTAATATCTTCCTTCTTTTGTTTTTCAGATAAAACAACCTTAAAAAGAAGTGTCTTAAATTTATTAGTTTTTATTAAATGTAAATTATAAGATACTTCTTCTATTTTTTTATATTCCATATTCCCACCTCTTTCATGTACTGCAAGTTTATAATGATTCAAGTACTAAAGTAATTGCATCATTAAATGTTGTTTCTCTTTCTTTGCTAGACATTTCTTCTAAGGTTTTAATATTATCTGAAACTGTTAAGACTGCTGATGCTTTTTTATTTAGTCTTTTAGCAATATAAAATAGTGCAAAACATTCCATTTCTACTGCCTTATATGAAAACTTATCATCTTCAGGTTTTAAATGATAAAACAAATCACTAGTCTTAACATCACTTTCTATCAAATTAATACTACGATCTAAAGAGCACTTTTTTATTTTATCATTAATTTCAATAGAACTCAAACAATAATTAACATTTTCACTGTCAAATTGACACGAAAAGTTTGAATTAGTATAAGCTCCAGTTGGTAATATAACACTACCTAGTTTTATATTTTCATCTACTGCTCCACATGATCCAATTCTAATAATTTCACTAACATCATAAAAATTAAACAATTCATAAGAATATATTCCCATACTAGGCATACCCATTCCAGACGTTGCTATTGTTACTAGTTTACCCTTATAATAACCAGTATATGCATAATTAGAGCGAACACTATTAACTAGTTTATAGTCTTCAAGATAATTTTCTGCAATATATTTTGCTCTATTAGGATCACCAGACATTATTACAATTTTTGCAATTTCTTCTTTTTTTGCTTCAATATGTGGTGTCATTATTCATCATCCTTTTCTAATTTTATTAATACTTCACGTGGTTTCGAACCATTTTGTGGTCCAATTATACCTCGTTCTTCAAGTAAATCTATTATTCTGGCAGCACGATTATATCCAAGTTTAAACTTTCTTTGTAACAAGGATGCACTTGCTTTACCAGTTGTCACTACAAATTCTACTATTTCATTATATAGTGGATCATCATACTCTTCCTTATCATCAGATATTGGGTTATTTTTCTTTTCATGATCAACACTATCTAAATCCATAAAGTTACTATCAAATTGTGCTTTTTGTTGTGATATTGTATAATCTACTACTTTTTTTATTTCTTCTTCAGACACAAATGAACCTTGTATTCTATCGGGAGCACTCTCACCCATTGGTAAGAATAACATATCACCTTTACCAAGTAGTTTTTCTGCTCCGGTCATATCAAGAATAGTTCTAGAGTCAATGCTTGATGATACTGCGAATGAAATACGTGATGGAATATTTGCTTTAATTAAACCTGTAATTACATCTGTAGATGGTCTTTGTGTTGCGATAATTAAATGAATACCAGCAGCACGAGCCATTTGGGTAATTCTCATTATAGAGTCTTCTACTTCTTTGCCCGCGACAAGCATAAGGTCTGCTAATTCGTCTACTATAACAACGATATATGGCATTTTATTATATTTTTCATCTTCAGGTAATTTTTTATTTTTTTCTTCAATTAATTTATTATAACTAGTAATGTTTTTAGTGCCAAGTTCTTCGAATAGGTCATATCTTCTTTCCATTTCACTAACTGCTCTTTTAAGGGCAATAGATGCTTTACGAGGATCAGTTACTACTGGAGTTAAAAGATGTGGGATACCATTATAAATACCAAGTTCTACTTTTTTTGGATCAACCATTACTAATTTTACTTCATCAGGACGAGCTTTCATAAGTATTGATATAATAATTCCATTAATACATACTGATTTACCAGATCCAGTTGCTCCAGCGACTAAAAGATGTGGTGTTTTATCTATTTCACAGTATTTTACTTTACCCATTATGTCTTTACCAAGGGCTACTGCAAGAAGTGAAGTATTAGTATTTTTTGGCATACCTTCGATAGTTTCTCTTAATGAAACACTTTGAGCATGGTCATTAGGCATTTCAATACCAACGGTAGACTTACCAGGTATTGGCGCTTGAATACGAACATCTTTCTTAGCAAGAGCAAGTGATATTTCTTTATTTATACTAAGTAGTTTACTAACTTTAGTACCAGAGTTAAGTTCCATTTCATATTGTGTAACCGTAGGTCCAATATTAACTTCAACTACTCTACCAATAATACCAAAGTCTTTTAATACTTTTTCTAATATTTCAATATTTTTTTCAATAACTTGGTGATCAGTATTATTCTTTTTATTCTTTGGTGCATCAAGTAGTTCTATCGGAGGTAGTTTATATTGTTTATTAGTTTCAACTTTTTCTACTTTAGGAGTTTCTTCATTAACAGTTTCAGGCATAACTTTAGTAATTTGACTAATATCATGAACTACTAATTTATCTTTGTCTACATCATTATGATCGACAATCTTAAGTTTACTATCGACATCATTAATTGAAACTGGTTCAATCTTAGATTTATCTTTAATTTTTTCTTTATTAGACTTTTCTTCTTTTTCAGGGATCATATCCTTAGTTTTTTCTGCAATGTTTCTTACAATATTAAATATAGACATACCAGTAAAGATCATAAATCCAGAAACAAGAAGTACCCATACTACTATATCTGTTCCATCTTTTTCAAATAGTTTATAAAACAAAGTAGAAAATATTGCACCAAGAATACCTCCACCAGTGTTAGAAAGACTAGCATCAAATACTCCGACACTAATTTTGCTTTCCATTATTCTTGTTACTGCACTCATTATATTATCAACTGTAGCACTAAAAATCTTAGATACTTGAACAGATTCTAAAACATAATTTTGATGTAAGAATACTAATATTCCTATTAAAAATAAATAAAATCCTAACATCTTAGAAGAAAAGAAATTAATATTTTTTCTATATATAATTAAGTATCCACCCATTACTAAAATAAATAAAAGTAAAAAGAAATATAGGTTTCCTACTAGAAAGACTGCAAAAGAAGCAATAAATCTTCCTACTGGACCATACTTACCAATACCTATTATTGCAATAAGCATAAGAAGTATTCCGTATAAATCCATAAAATAACTTTCTTTTTTCTTAGAGTTTTTACGAGTTTTTTTCTTTGCCATTGTTATCACCTACTATTAACATTATAATACAAAATATAAAAAATAAAAAGAAGAAATTAAAAAATGATATGTATAAAAACATACCACTCATGAAATCAATTAAGCTTTTCCATTTATATTTATTCTAAACTTATAACTATAAGATTTACCAGTAACTTTATCAGTATCAACATTTTCATCAATCCATGCTCTTAGTCTATAACTTGTCAAAACTCTATCTTTATTGTTTGAAAATGCTTCTTCTTCTGATTTAAGTATATAATTATTTAATTTATCAATAGTAATAGGTTCAACCACAACTTTTTCAACACCGTTTTCTACTTTAGTTAAATACACTTTTATTTCATTATCATGTAAAGGATTATTTACACTTATTGGTTCAAGAATAATATTATAATTGAGCATTCTTTTCTTATTATCACTTTCCTTAGTTTTGATATAAGATAATACTTGAAAATCAAAATAATCACTTAAGTTCTTGCCTGCATCATCAGGTAAAGGTATAGCATTTTCCATTTTGATTTCATTAGATTCAGTATAACTCATCTTTATTTGTCCAGTAGATATACTATTATTACCAGTAATTGAATCCCCAGCAATATCCCAGAAAGCATATGTACCAAATGATACTAAAGCTAAATTAAATAACATTAATGCAAATAGTATAAGCATTCTTTTCTTTTTATTATTATCGTTTTTGTTTTCCATATTTATTCACTCCCTCGTACTATAATAATAGTACAACAAAAAAAGTACTTTTTCAAGTACTTAATTTAATCAGAAAGATTAACCACGTCAGACACAGTTAAGTGAAAATGATCATTAAGGTCTATTTTTTAGATGAAAAGGATCCTCGTCAGTCCAGAGCACCAGGGAGCACGGCACGAGCAGAGAAGTGAGCGGCAGCGTAACCGCTGCTGGGGCTGAAGCTGAACGCGCCGGCGTTAGCATCATTGCTATAGAACCCACCACGGAGGAACCAAGGGTTGTAGGCGCTAGGAAAGCTGGCGTAATCTGAATACCAGTTACCACTTGTTCCTGTAGGCACCATTTCTTTTGTTGCATCTCCTAGTTTTTCTCTTGTATATTCTGTATTACTTGTTCCATAACTATATTTATCATAATATCTCTTATTTGGGAATGCATATGTTCCTGTAAATGTTGTTTTATCATTTCCTAAATATCCTGCAAACGCTGAATTGTAATTATTTGCTGTCGAATTACCACTCGTTTGTTGACCATTACTCCACACCATATTACCCATCATATATTCCCATGAACCACCACTCATGTCATATACTCCATATACATTTCCTGTTGTTGATGCATTTACTCCACTTGTTCCATTATACTTATTTTTATCAGTTGTACATGTTGTTGATGACTCATTTGCACTTACTGTATCTGCTCCTATACCTGTTATATAGTTACTACAGTTGTTTACTGTAATTTCTTTATTTATTCCATATTTACTATGTGAAAGGTAAGTTACTGCTCCCCATTCCATATTCTTCATCATATGAGTTTCATCAGTTGTACTAAATCCATATTTATTTCCAGACTCTCTCATCTTTTGGATTCCATTAAAGAATGTTCCTACTTGTGCTCCTCTCCATGATGTTACATTTGGTTTTATTTGAGGTCTTATAGTTTGTAAGTTACATCCTGATCCTACTGCTACTTTACTTGATGCTGTACAACTAGTATCACTTGATACTTCAAACTTACCTACCCATATTCCTGTTAATTCTTCTCCTTCTTCTCTTACGTTGTTATCATTCTTATCCCACCAAAATGCTGGATGGGTATATGTTGATGTTCCTGCAACTAATCCATTATTTGTTGTATCTGTACATGTTTCTGATGTACTACTAGTCCCTGTTACTGCATCAGTACATTTTATTGTTCCACTGCTTGCTGTTCCTTCTTCAAACTTAATGTTTATACTTTGTGGTGTATTTGTATTTAAATATGTATATGTATATCTTGGTATCCATACCCACATTGTATTTATGTCATCCATTGGTATTTCTGTACCTGCACTTGCATTTAAATAAGCATCTCTATTTGTACTTGTAACGGTTACTTCATTTGCCCACATCTTATTATCATAATCATACCATTGATTTGATGCGTCCGAATTATTTTTATCTGCTTTTTTCCATACATTTGATGTACTATCATAATAAACTGGTATCATATTTGATGTTAATGCCGGTTTATTTGCACCACTTGTATCTAAATTAGGAGCTAAACTACCATCACTTGCTTCTAAATTAAGAGCATATTTATATTCAATAGGCTTAGTTGTATCACCATTTACAAATAAATCAGTGTTAGTAGCACTCTCATCTATCCATAATTTTATCTCATAAGATTTACTGTCACCTTTAGTTAATGAATCTTCTACTAAGAAAGTATCTGGATCACTCCCATTAGTAGTATCCCCGCTACTCTTATCAACTAATTGAAACTTAATTTTACTCTTATTAATTGACGAATTATTTAAATCTTTTATAGTTAATTTATAATATGCTGTATCACATGTAGAATTATTAGTTATAACTACATCTTTAGCTTTTAATTTTAAAGCTTCACTATCCTTAATTGGATACTTACTAACTAACATTAACTCATCACTTTCTTTAAAGTTTATATCTAGTTCACATTTAGATATTTTTATATTCCTTCTTCCAAGCAAATTAATACTAGGGCTAAACAAAGCAAAAGAGATACTAACCACTATTAGTATTAGGAATGTTATTATAGTTATTATTTTTTTATTCTTTCCTTTAGTTGTTAAAGAATTATAATATTTGCCCCCCCCCCATACGAATTATTGTTTGTCATAGTTTTACCTCCATATTTTCTTATACATTAATTTTATAACAAAAAAAGTACTTTTTCAAGTACTATTTTTGGATAACAAGTTTCTTAGTTTGTTCTTCTATTCTAATTACTTTAATATCATCTATTCTATTAAATATTATCTTTTTAACGTTGCCAGATAATACTTCGAACTCTAGTGTTTCAATAGTTTCATCAAAGGCTGTTTTAAGTCCTCTTGCACCAATATCTTTCTTTTTAGCAACAGTTGCAATATCATTTATAAATGAATCAGTGTAGATTACTTCAACTCCTAAAGAATTATAAAACTCTTTAGTTAGTCTTAAAGGACTAATTTCTGATTCTTTAAGTATTTGCACAAACTCTTTTTCTCCTAGTTTATTTAGTTGTATAATCTTAGACATTCTACCTAGAAGTTCTGGTACAATTCCTGAGTTTTTAAATTCTTTAGTAGTTTTCTTTTCTTCAACATTCTTACTAGCGGTAAAGCCCATTACTTTTTCTTTGCTTTTCTTTTCATCCATATGGGAGAATGCACCACTTAGTATAATTGTAAGATAAGAACTATCGAACTCAAAAGGCTCTAACATGTTTTCATGATCCCCTGAAATATTATAGTTTGTTCCTTCGAGTAGTTTTAACAATGATTGTTGTACTCCAGTTGATGAAATACTAGACACATCTTCATTAGCACTCTTCTTATCGATTTCATCTATTACTAAAATGCTTCTTTCTGCAAGTTCAATATCATAATCAGCACTTTCATATAAATGTTTAATCATATCTTCAACACTATTTCCTTTATATCCTTCGATAGTATAACGAGTAGCATCTTCAATAACACAAGGAATATCTAATTGTTTAGCAATTTGTTTAATTATTTCAGTCTTACCTACTCCAGTTGAACCCACTAGTAAGATATTTTGTTTTAAGTTTCTAAGTTTGTCATAAGGAAGATCTGAATCATATAATCTTTGATTGAAATAAATAGTAGAAAGTATTTGTTTAATAGCATCATCTTGTCCAATAATACTCTTTTTTACTTCTTTATTAATAGACTCAATATCTATTATTTCTTCATCTTTATTTTTTACATTCATTAATTCCTCTAAAGGAAGATCAATCATTTTTGCAAAAACATTATCCAATATTGTAAAATTAACAGAATTATTTTCTTGATCTATATCGAATCTTATAACGGAACACTTATCTGCATACACAAACTTTTCTTTCAATTCTTGATAGTCTTTACATATTTTGTTTTTTATAAATCCACTTCCATCAAAAGCAAATATTGATATATCTTCTTGATTATCAAATATTGGTAAAGTAACAGATTTATATTTACCATCTTTTATTTCAAATCCTTTGTCAGTAGGTTTAACTTCTTCTAAACCTATACATGAATATGTATTATCAAAACCATCTAACTTTTTTAAAATCATTCCCATTATTGTCATATTTTCCATATTATTTCTCCCAAAACTAATTAAATTTTTTCCCCTTTAATTCTTTTAAATTACCATTTAAATAGTCTTTAGAATTCATTCTCTTCTTTCCTGGTATTTGAAGTTCTTTAATTATTATATCATTATCAATAGTAGACACCTTAATATCTTTATCTATTGTTATAGTGCCAACTTCTTTAGTAGACTTGTCTCCAATAGAACAACTAAATATCTTAATATTTAAATCATCGATTGAAGCGTAAGCACCAATATTAGATAATGCTCTAATCTTATTATATATATTAATTGCTTTATCATTAAAATTAATCTTTTCATCTTCACGTTTTATAATTGGTGAAAAACTACACTGTTCATTTGATTGTTTAATTCTTTTACAAGTATTATTAAATATACTAGGTAAAGTATCTATTAAAAGCGTTGCACCAAGATTAGATAACTTTTTGCTTAATGTTTCTATGTTATCATTAATATCTATTGGAATAGATTTACTTGTTATGATATCACCACTATCCATACCTTTATCAGTAAACATAATTGTAATACCTGTCTTATCATCACCATTCATTATTGCTCTTTGTATTGGAGCACCTCCTCTATAATTAGGTAAGAGTGATGCATGAACATTTATTGTATGATATTTTGGATGATAAAGTATTTCTTCTGGTATTATTTGTCCATAAGCACATGTTACTATAATATCAGCATCAATACTATTTATTTTTTCAATTTCATCTTTTATTTTTATAGGTGTATAAACTTTTATATTATTTTTTATAGCAATTTCTTTTATTGGACTTGGTGTTAGCAATCTTTTTCTACCAACTTCTTTATCTGGTTGTGTAATTACTGCGACTACATTAGTATTTTCTATTAATGCTTCAAGTACAGGACATGCAAACAAAGGAGTTCCCATAAATATAACTTTTTTATCTTTCATGTTATCTTCCTCGTCTTCCTCTTTCTTCTTGTATTTCTTTTCTTTTTTCATTTATTCTAATTCTTGCTTCACTTTCTAATATTTCAATTTTTTTAAGATATAGTTTGTATTCTTCTTTTTTTAAATAATCTTTATATTTTTTACGAAGCATAGTCTTAAACTTTTCCATTTCATCTAATACCATTTCAATTGTGCCATCATCAGAAGCCTCATCTTCATACACAACAGATAACATTAATATAATCTTTTCTAATCTTCTTTTGCACTTTTTTGAAACAAGTTTTTCGATTAATCCAGGATTAATAACAATCATTTCATTAACATTAATCATATCCTCTATCTCAAGAGAATCTTTTGGTTTAACATTAAATCCTTTTAATTTTTCATATTCCATATATGTAATAGTTTCTTCATGTGCTTCTTTTTTTACTACAAAACGTCTTGAAATTGCCATAAAACCACCTCTTATTTATTTAACTTTATGTCAGTTAACCTAATTCTTTCTTTATTTCTATATTCTTCAATTTCTTTATGATTACCATTTAGTAATACATCTGGAACTTTCATACCACGAAAATCTCTTGGTTTAGTGTATACTGGATAATCTAATAGGCCATCATCAAATGATTCAGATTCAAGAGATTCATTAGTTATTACTCCATCAAGTAATCTTGTAATTGAATCAGTAATTGCCATTGCTGGTATTTCTCCTCCGGTGAGAATATAATCTCCGATTGATATTTCTTCATCACAAAGTGTTTTGATTCTTTCATCAAATCCTTCATAATGACCACATATTAATATTATATGTTTTTTAGTTTTTAAAGATTTAGCAACACTTTGATTATATGTTTTTCCACTTGGAGTAAGTAATATCACATAAGAATCATCATCTTTTAAAGCTTCAACTGCATCAAATATTGGCTGTGGCATTAAAACCATTCCTGCTCCCCCACCATATGGAGTATCATCTACTTTATTATGAGGATCATTAGTATAATCTCTAAAATTTATTATATTTATATTAACAAGTTCTCTATCTATTGCTCTTTTTATAATGGATTCATTTAAAAAACCAGTAAACATATCAGGAAAAAGAGTTAGAATATCTATTCTCATATTAGTCCCTCCACATTTTTTAAATAAATCTTTTTATTTTCTACATCTATTCTTTCTATAAAGTTATCGTTTTTAGGAATGAACTTATTACCAGTTAAACATAGTGTAAAATTGCCATTACCAGAATTAATTATTTCACTTACCATTCCTACCATTTCGTTATTAAAGTAACAATCACATGCTAAATAGTCTTCATCAACATATTCATCTTTTGATAAGAATAAATCATCTTTTAAAGCAAATACTAAACTACCTTTATACTTTAACACATCATCAATATTATCTATTCCATAAAGAGTAACCATATCATATTCTTGATGGGGTCTATAAGTTCTAATTACTTCTTCAGTTTTATCTTTACCTATATATAAAGTAAAGCCTTCTTTGAATACTCTATCTTTATAGTCAAAATTAGATCTAATCTTTACTTCTCCTTTTAATCCATGGGTATTTGTAATTCTTCCAATATAAACATAATCTTTATTCATAGATTGTCACATCCTTAAAACATTTTCTATTCTACCACAAAAAATATAAAAACAAAAGAATAAATCTTTATAATATTATCTTATCATATTTGAGATAAAATTAAAATAAAAAATTAAAAAGAAGAAACTATTTAGCTTCTTCTTGTACTCTAGTTTCACGAATAACTGTTACCTTAATAGTACCAGGGTATTGCATGCTAGATTCTATTTTTTCTTTTATTTCTCTTGCAATCTTATGTGATTTTAAATCATCTATTTCTTCAGGTTTTACTAATACTCTAAGTTCTCTACCCGCTTGAAGAGCATAACTCTTATCAATACCTTTGATATTATTAGCTATTTCTTCAAGTTGTTCTAAACGTTTTAGATAGTTTTCTAATGAATCATTTCTAGCACCTGGTCTTGATGCTGATAGAGCATCGGCGATTTGTACTAAAACTGATATAACACTTGTCGCTTCGGTGTCTCCATGGTGTGATGCTATTGCATTTATTACAACAGGATGTTCTTTATATTTTTTTGCAATGTTTACTCCAATTTCAACATGGCTTCCTTCAATTTCGTGGTCAATTGCTTTACCAATGTCATGTAAAAGTCCTGCACGTTTAGCAAAATTTACATTTTCACCAAGTTCTGCGGCCATAATACCCGCTAAATGAGCTACTTCAATTGAATGTTTTAAAGCATTTTGTCCATAACTAGTTCTAAAATGAAGTTTACCAATTATTTCAATTAAGTCATTATCTATTCTTGTAAGTCCTAATTCAAAAATAGCGGCATTACCTATTTCAATAATTTTTTGTTTCATTTCACGAACAGTTTTATCATATATTTCTTCAATTCTAGTTGGATGAATTCTTCCATCCTTTATTAATGTTTCAATTGTTATTTTAGCTATTTCTCTTCTTAAAGGATCAAATGATGAAATTACAATTGCTTCAGGTGTGTCATCAATAATTAAATCAACACCAGTTATTGCTTCGATTGTTCTAATGTTTCTTCCTTCTCTACCAATAATTCTTCCTTTCATTTCATTGTTAGGAAGTTCAATTGTGGAAACTGTTTGTTCATTAGATACATCTGATGCATATTTTTGCATAGATAAAACTAACATTTCTTTAGCTTTTTTATCACTAATTAATTTAGCTTCATCTTCACGTTCTTTGATATAAGATACAATTTCATTTGATATATCTTCTTCAACTTTTTTCATGATCAAATCTTTTGCTTTTTCTTTATCAAGACCACTTATTTTTGAAAGCAAATCAATTTGTTCTTGCTTTAGCTTATCCATTTCTTCTTGATCACTTTGAATTTTCTTTTGTTTTTCTCCAAGTTTTTCTTCACGTTCATCAAGTAATTGTTCTCTTTTTTGAAAGGTTTCATCTCTCTTATCCATATTTTTTTCTCTTTGAATAAGACGATCTTCCTGATCTTTAATTTCAGATTTTTTTTCTTTAATTTCTTTATCTAACTCATTTTTTAATCTTTGTTTTTCTTCTTTAGCTTCAAAAAGCATATCTCTTTTTACTTTTTCTGCTTCTTTTCTAGCTTTTTCTGATAAAATTTCAATTTTTTTAACAGCATTAGATACTCTTATAAAATTAATTAGAACAGAAAGTCCTACTCCTAAAATTAATCCAATCATGATCATTAAAATGGAAAGTATTGTTTTACTCATATTATACCTCCATTAAAATTATTTATGTTAAACATACTATTTAAATATTACTTAACACTATCTTTATTTTATATTTGTATAAACTTTTTGTCAAGTAGGAATGAATATCAAAAAAAGAAATAGATCACTCTACTTCTTTAACTTTTCTACTTCCTCGATAGATAAATCGGTGCATTCTGAGATATCAGTAATGTTATAACCTTTTTGAAGCATCTTTTTAGCAGTTTCTTCTTTAGTTTTTTGAGTTCCTTCTTTCAAGCCTTCTTCATGCCCTAGTTCTCTAAACTCATCTATTTCTGCTAAACGAAGTTTCTCTTTATGTATCTCTTCATTATACATTCCTATAACTTCATCCTGTTCGCTAGCTTCCTTTGAATCCTTAACATACTTTTCCATTATTTCATCACCCTCACTTAAATCATTAAGAAGTTCTTCATCATTCTCATTAAATATAAGAAGTAACTTCTCATATAACTTAAGCTTATTATACTCCTTCT
>ERZ857629.611-NODE-611-length-46863-cov-23.966309_pt1 | contig 46863 bp, 60 predicted proteins | sample MGYA00519700_ERZ857629 | MGnify/ENA primary metagenome ERZ857629 (study PRJEB31778, sample SAMEA3449351) | human gut metagenome | biome: human gut; feature: human-associated habitat; material: faeces | place: United Kingdom | collected 2010/2012 ... | reverse complement strand
TAAATTACTATTTATCTCCTTCACTGCCAGTGCTCCGGCAAATCTACCTGCATCCGTGTTTGCCTCGATTTCTTCCAAAGTATCTAACGGGTCATTAATCTCGTTGATAGCTGCTACCAGGGATGTCTTATCCGCGGTGGTCAGGGATTTCAGCACTCCAATCTGCAGCTGCAGATTAGCACCGATGTCCCCTGACAGCTGATCTCTGATTCCGTCAAACCAGACTGTAAATTTATCCTGTTCCTCTTTTGTCCAGTTCTCCGTCTTTTTCTGCATTTCGGAATAATATGCCTCAATCTTATTGTACAGAGTTGTCGTATCAAAATCCGCAAACGGCGTGGCCAGACCGCAGACCTCACTATTCAGGCGCTGATCAGTAATCGCTGTTTGCGTGAGTGAAATTGCTCCTGCTTCCACATAAATATCCGCTACAGCGTAGTCCTTATACTCTGCTGTCCGGCGCACGCTTACCGCTACCGGTACGTGTGCCAGTTCGCCCTTCTGTAGCGTGTAATGGATGTCTCTGTCTGACTTACTCCATGTGATGCACACCCTGTCAATCCGGTTTGCTACTCCATCTGCCGGGTCAAGCTGAATAACCAAATCATTCTCCAGCTCGTATCTGTACCCCTCAATGATGATGTTTCCCGCTTTCAGTGTTACCGTCATATCCCCATTTGCAATTACCTGCAAATTGGTTGAAGTTCTCATAAATACTCCGGAACTGATAAATGCCCGGAAGTACCGCGCAAAATCATCCGCGATATACTCCCTGTCAAAATTTCCATCGACTTCCTCGGAATCAAAAGGAAATGATCTTTCTGTAATTTCTGCCATAACTTTTACTCCTTTGCTTTGATTAAGTCCACCAGTGTCGGTGCCTCGTTTCCAAATGTTATAACTACTGACCTCTCCTTTTTGGAAAAGCCCTTCTGAATTGCCTTGACCTGCGTATTGACAGTGATACCCCAGGAGACATCCATACAGGTCACGGTGTCTCCCAGAGCATATTTCATTGCTTTATCCTGATTGATTTTGCTTTCAAACGCGGCTGTAATGTAATAGGATGCCAGTTTCTCTTTCCCTTTCTGTTTCAACTGGCCGGACAGTTCCGCCGCTGTAATATCCTTTGAGGACATTCCCGCCGCGGAGTAAAACATCTCGTATCTGTCCAGTCCTGCTGCCTCGCCAACCGTTTCCAGGACCCGGCTCTCATCCTGTCCCGGTCCTCCCACCAGACATACATTTTTGTGATTTGTGCTATCCTCGGAATACTCCTGGGTATACACATTCCCGAACCGGCGGTCAAAGATGCATGGATTCTCTGTCCCAATGCTCCTGTCTACTCCTTTTCTTACCTCAAAAACAAGTTTTTTCCTGTTGTAGTCCAATCTCAGACGATAGCCTAACCCGGATGTCTTTGCAATCGCAGTAAGAGCATCCTGCAGATTGTCGTATGTAATCTGCTTTTCAATCTCATCAGCGTTGTAACCCTGCAGTTCTCCCAGCTCTATCCTGTCCATCTTCCGGTCTGCGTTGGCTGGATTGATAACCTGCTCATTTACCATCTGCCTCATCAGTTTTTCCGGAGTTCCCTTCATTACCATTTTGTTCCAGATGATTCTCTGGTGCATGTACCTGGATGCCATGTAACCCTGTATCACAATGGTCTGTTCTCCATATTTGTTGAGTTTCAGATACTTTCTTGTAATCAAGCCTGGCTGCTCCTCGTCTGTTTTGTACAGCAGGTTTCCCCGGACAAGTATCTGGTTCATCCTCTCCGAAAAAATAAAAGTGGCTTTAAACGTTCCCGGCTCCTGGAATTTATCCGTCCATATAATGCTCTCATAGGTAGAAAACACACCTACGATGTTAATATCTGCATCCAATACATAGATTTCCATCCTCACACCCCCGGATACTTATTGTGGTAATAAATTCTGACTTCCAGAAAGTTCTCTCCCCCATCTGCAGCATACCGGAACAGATTGTCTCCCGGCTCTAACTGCAAAAAGGTACTTCCTCCTCCAGCCAAATCAATCTTACCAATGTAGTCTTTTTCGATACCGTTTTTCTTCTGGGTGACGGTATTCGTCAGCCCGGTCTCTACCGTTATCTTCTCTCCTGCCTCCATGGTACACAGCAGTTTCAAATACTCCCTGGTATTCACATTAAAAAGCTGTGGGTTGGCCACTTCGCCGTTGGCGATAAATTCAAACCTCATGCCCACCCGGATACTGGATTTGCTATACACATCCACAATCAGTGCCGGATTTTTAACGCCAAAATAGACCCCATTATCCTTTGGAATGATAAGTGGGAAATGAAAATGCCCTATCACATTTGCGATGGGTACCAGCGTTTCTGTTTCGTCTCTCCAGTAGGGTTCTGTGGCCAGCAGGGATATTTCGTATTCCTGCACCCTGGTTACCTCGGTGAGACTGAATTTTGGTGTTTTCTCCACACAGGCAGTAATGACCCGGTTGACACCGCCATAATAATGGTTAATGGTTACCTCCCGTTTTGGAAGAAAAATCATGGCGAGTCTATCCCTGAGCATCTGCATCTGGTACGTTGTATCTGCCTTGATTCCTCCTACGATGCTCATATCTCTCGCCAGAACATAGCTGTTCAACAGGGATGCTCCGTCCTGGCTCCACCCCTGTGATGTCACGTTCTGCACCTCCAGGCGGTCAAAGCCTTCCACCTTCTCCACCGAACAAGGCAGTCTGGTCAATTCCAGGGAGGTACTGCCATTGCTGACAATTATTTTTCTGTCTGTTACCAATCTTGTGCCGCCTCCTTCTGTGCATCCCTGAACTTTTTCGCAGTTTCGATGGGGTCATCTGTTGCACTGTAAATGTTAATCTCCTGGGATATGGCATAACTTCTCCCGGTGGATTCCACGGTCTTTGCCGGCGATGCCTCCATATATCTGACCGGATCTGGCAAGGTTGCCATCACAACCCGGTCAATGTCCGCCATGGACTGCTGCCAGCCTCCAATATAACCATCTCCGGACATTTCACCCAGATATTCAAACTTTTTGGACGGGCTGTGAATGTCCAGTGCCGCCTTTGCCTTGTTGACCGCCTCCGTACACATCTCTTCCACGGCTTTAATCACTCCACTCTTTCCAGCCCGGATACCCGCCTCCAGACCAGCCGGAATCTGCTTTCCGATGGCCGTCATTGTGTTAATATCAAAGGCTGTCTGGGTTACCATCAACACCTCGGAACATACATTTGCTATCAAATCTAACATTTCCTGCTTGCTGGTAATGACTCCATTTTCAAAGCCTTCTACAAAATAGACTCCTCTATCTTCCATTTCCTTTGATGGGGAGTTAATCTTCCATGCCGTGTCCACTGTGTCCAAGGAGTCCTCACTCATTTTCAGTATATTCCCTTGCACATCAATATCCCGGTCATGAATTCCCAGCACCAGCCCTTGGCTTGCCATCTTTCCAGCCTCCTGCCAGGATTCCATAATCTGACTGGTGGTTTCTTCTGGAAGTGACATTGCCTCAGCGAATAAGTCCCCAGCTTTTTTCAATTCTTCATCTGTCATGGAAACGAATGTGGACACATACGCGGCACCTTCCGGTCCCATCTCTGCCAGATGCTGGAGCAGTCCCTGGTTGATTCCTCTTTCGCCTAACGCCTCCAGGTTATCCGCCCAGCTGCTGATCCCGTCCACCTGGCTCTGCATATTGCTGAGCAGTTCGGTAGTGGTCAGTCCGCTTTCCGTTTTAAACTCCGAAAAAAGACTTATCTGACCGGAGATGGCACTGGATACCGTGTCGTACATCTCCTGATAAGCCTCTGATGTTCCCGATGCCATATCCGTCATGGCATCAGTCACTCCCTGTGTAGACTCTGTCAGCGTGTCCTGCGCTGTCGCTGCATCGTATACCGCCTGGTTGTCACCGATTACTTCAATCCAGTATTCATATTCCTCCGTCAGAGCTGCGCTGTTCTCCCGCGTCTGCTGTTCCGTCTCAGACAGTTCATCCAGTGCCGACTGTGCATCCGTTACGGCTTTCTGCGTTGCGATGGAGACCGTTCCATAGGTTTCCTGTGCCTGCTCTAATGCCGCATTATAATTCTCCTGGGCGGTTGTCAGCTCCTCCTGTAATGCTTTCCGCTGTTCCTCGATGTCATAAAGCTGTTTCTCATACTCAATCTGCTTTTCTGCAATCTCCTGTAGTTCTTCCTGGGCTGCCTGTGCATTATATAAAGACATATAGGCATCCACACACCCCTCCAGTTCCTTCTGGGTTTTACTCAACGTATGATTCTGGTCATCATACTGGAGGTTAAGCTCCGGCATGAGCTCGTTCAGCTCTGCCACCACCATCTTCATCCTAGTTTGCTCGGATGTGGTAAGGCTTGTCTTATTTCGCAGTTCTCCCAGCTCCGCTGTCAGCTTTCTGGCCGTAGACTGCTGTGCCTCCAGGTCACTGGATGCCTGTTTCCGTTCTGTAGCACCTTTCTCGTATTCATTGTTGAGGGCTTTCGTCTCCTCAATCAATTCCTTTGTTTTCTGGACTTCCTCACTCTGCACCATCAGGCTGTCCTTATTGATGATGCAGTAAGCTGCCACTGCTGCCGTCAGTCCGGTGATCGCTGTGATGAGGATTCCCGCCGGATTTGCGTTCATCGCTGTGGTGAGTAACCACTGTGATACGGTGGCTCCCTCATTTGCCTCCTTATATGCTTTCCAGGCTTTTGAAACCGCCTCGATTGCCGGAGACGATGCGATTTTCATTTCTAGGTGTGCCGCCGTAATTCCTGCTACCCCTGCCGTTACCAGGTCAGCATTTTCCAGAATCCACGCCATGCCATCAATTACAACCGGCAGTGCATCCTCGCCTACATCGATGGCACTTTCTGCAAAATCTCCCATGGCAGAGGACAGCTTATTCAGTGATACTCCCAGATTTCCTCTGGTAATGGATTTCTGCAGGCGGTCTACCGCATTGGTGGCTCCGTCCACTGTCATCTTCATGTCATCATCAAACACCTCATAGGCGGCAATCCCCAGCCCTTCCAGTGCTGATTTGAGAATCGTAACCTTACCCTTCAGGTTATTGTTCATGGTGTCAGCCATGTTCTTTGCCGCACCGGAACACTGCTCCAACTCCTTTTTCAGGTTGTTGTACTCCTCCCCGGTGCCTTTTAGCAGAGCATTAACCGCTGTGATGTCCGTTTTGTTAAATATTTTACTGAGCATCTGCGTCTTTTCTGCGGATGCCATATCACTCATGGATGCATTCAGGTCAACCATAATGTCGTTTAGATCACGCATATTGCCGTCTGCATCCACAACATTTACATTCAGTTCTTCCAGTGCCTGTTTTGCACTGGTTGTTGGATTAGATAATGCCAATAGGACATTTCTCAGATGGGTTCCCGACTCGGCACCTTTAATACCATTATTCGCAAGTACCCCTAATTCCGTATTCATCGTTTCAAGTGGCTGCTGCGTCAACGTAACGGCCCCTGCACACACCAGCGTAGCCTCACCCAACTGCGCCACACTTGTATTAGATTTCTGGGATGTCCTCGCCATCTCATCAATGTAATTATCCAGATCCCTGGTCTGTAACCCCAGCGCCGCCATGGAGTCCGTAACCAAATCGGAGGCATACGCCAGGTCAAGCCCTCCTGCTGATGCCAGATCCAACACTTTCGGCAGCGTAGCCACTGACTTATCTACATCATATCCCGCAAGTGCCAGATAATTCAGTGCCTCGGCAGCCTCCGATGCGCTGTACTTCGTCTCGGCTCCACACTTTTTCGCTGCGGCTGCCAGTTTCTCATAGTTCTCACTGCCTCCATTGATTTCATCCGCGGTCATTCCCATGGTGGCCGCCACCTGGGACATTGCATCCTCAAAGGATATGCCTACCTCTGTCGCCGATTCCGCCACATTCCGGATGCCCTCTACCAGCTTTTTGACTCCGGCGATTACCACCTCCGATGCCAGATTTGCTTTCAGCACATCCCCAAACACATTGGTCTGCTCGGATGCCTCTTTTACCTGTTTCCCATACTCGTCAATGGAAGTGGCGCACTTATCTGTGCGGTTCTCAGCCTCCTGCATATACCGGGCGGTCTGGTCAAGTTCCGCCTGGGTCTGGTTCAGCTCTGCGTTGGCATAATTTAAAGAGGACTGCCAGTACTTCGTCCTCTGTTCCGTCTTTTGGTAGTCCTCCTGCGCCAGCTTAAGCTGTTTATCCAGTTCTTCAACTTTCTTTTTCTGTTCCGCTAATGCCTCCCCACTGGATTCAGAGGAAGCTTTCATCTTCTCCTGTTCTTCCTCTGCCTGCTTATATGCTGCATTCAGCATACTGACTTTCTCTGCCGCAAGCGTATGCTTTTCCCCATAATCTGCAATCGCCTTTTTGCAGACTTCAATCTTCTCTTTTTGGGTATCTACCTTTTTCGATAAGATTGCATGTTTCTGCGTCAGCGCCTCAATACTGTTCTGGGACTCCGCAAAAGTCGTGTTGCACAGTTTCATTTCCGACCGGAGCTGGCTCTGGTCTGCCTTTATATTTTTCAGAGATTCCCGGTACTCTTTTTCTCCATCCAGGACAAGTTTGGCACCTATCTTTGGCTCACTCATTTTTCCTCCTCTTACAACACATCTAAGGAGCTCACCGGCTCCTCTTCCAATGACTCATACCTTGCCTTTGTCAATTCAAAATTGTATTGCTTTTTGTACGTTTCAAATAAATCTGCCCAGTATCCAAAATACTGCTGCCCTACCGTCTTGTAGGTAAAGCCCAGCTTTGTGACTCCCAAATAGTAAAGCCGGGGAAAGTCAACGGGGATTTCTGCCTCCCGTTCACCTTTCCCGGCTTTTATTTTTTTGTTTCAAAACACCTCTTAAATTCTTCCAACAGCATTCTGGCCAAAAGAGTAAAAGGTACCGTGCATTCCCTGATGATTCCTTCCTCCTCCACCGGCTGCATCTCCCGGTTCTCCAGTTCCGCTTCGATTGCCAGTCCCTCATTGACTGCCAGGGGCAGCACCGCCTTAATCGCCTTGATGGATGGCTCCCCAATATATTTCATGGGCTTTCCATCCTTTCCCAGGATGTACTTTCCATCCTCTCCTATCATGTTCCGGATTCCCCGGAGCTGCCGCTCAAATTCGTTCACTGTGCCAAACTGCTCCTGTAGCTCCTCCAGAACATTCAGGTCAATCTTAAACGGGTAGGTCTTGTCCCCAATCATGATTCGTTTTAATTTTTCCATCTGAAACCTCTTAAATTTTTATGCACCAAAAAGCCCAGGGGCTTTTACCCCTGGGCTGACTGCTGCCAGAGCGTTACTTATGTCGTAATGAAATACTCCACTTTCATCACTTCGGACATTGTTTCCGCATCCGCATCTTTGTATGCAACCGCTCTCAGACCGGTATTGGCCGCAATCGTGATGGCTGATTTGTACTCCGTGCCGTTGGTAACGGAGGGTGTGGTCCCGTCTGTGGTATAGCGGATTTTGGCACCGGCGGTGGCAGTTTTAAGCGTCACGCTCTGGGCTGTCTCATAGGATCCGGCAAGAACAGAGGCTACAGGAGCCTCACACTTATCCTTTGCACCCAGTTTCTCCTGCAGCCATTTGTCCGCCTCTGCCTCTGTGGTAAATAACGGGGATTTGGTTCTCCACACTCCTTTTGCAGTGGGCATTGCCGTTCCGCTCAAATTGGAACCTTTGAGCGCAATGGAATCTCCCTTTGTCTCATAGGATTCCTGGCTCTCTTTGAACTGCACTTTATGTAACAGACATGCTCTATAGGTTTTCACACCGTCCCGCAGTTCTGACACAATAAATCCATAACCGACATACAGCGGCTCGTCACTGGATTTATTAACCTCTGTGCCGTCCTCTCTTACCTCATGTCCCAGGACCATCTTTGCAGCCTCTTTGGGGAGACGGTCTGTTCCTACCTCCACCGCTGCATTTTTCAATTCTGTTACATTTTCAATCTGCACATTATCCGCAAACATGCCACCCTCATTAAAGTTGGGTGTAACGGAAGTAGTCATTGCCATTCCGCACTTAAACGCAGCGGAATAACTGTCTGTTTCCGGATGATACTTTGCCATCCAAGGTTTACTTAATCCAAAATTTGCCATTTTACTTTTCCTCCTGTACTGGTTGTGTAATATTTACCGAGAAAACAGTTCGTCTTGTTCTCTCAATTCCCTTTTGCTCTCCCTCTAACCAGGAACGGATAGAGGTTACATTGAAATCACTTTTCTGTAAGGCTCTTTTTAGTGATTCCTTGTCTTTCATATACGCATATCTTTCCGGTGTGTTCATGGACACCATGATATACGCTGTTTCTGTCTGTGCCGCATTGTCGGCAAATGCTCCCGGCACTTCATCCTCGTAAGTAAAGGTTATGTTCTTCGGTGATGTCCCATGGTATAAATCCTGGGCAACCTCATAGCCCATGGACTCTCCTATCTTTTTAATCAGACCATTTACGTTCATTCCGCACCCACTTTCTTGTTATATGCCTTTTGCATTGCCGCTACTGCCTTGTCCCTCGCGGCATTGACCGCCGCCTGGATGAAGGGTTTGGGTGCCTGCTGCCCGGCAATCCCATATTCCTTCCAGATCATCTTTAATGCATTTGATACCGGGTACTCCCGCTTTGTCTTTTTATGATTGTAAATTTTCGTCTTAGAGTATCCTCTGGGTGATACGTTGACAATCCAGGCTCCATTCTTTGCCTTTACCGGTGCTCCTGCTTTGATGGATTTCAGCATCTCGGAATCGCCCTCATGGTCTATCACCATCTGGCAGGATTTCTTCATGGACTCCTCCATGATAGGGGAGGCATCCCTCAATGCCGCCTCTGCAATTTCGTCCACATCGGAATCTAACAGTTCCGAAAGCAAATCCTCCGGGAACTCTATATCAAAGTGTGCCATTATTCTGCCTCCTGGAGCGTCAGTTCCATTTTTCTCCGCTTTCTGTAAGCCCTCACAATCCTGTAGGTGGTGTTATCGTACTCTACCATTGCAGGATGCCATTTCCTGCCATCCTCCGTCTGAATGACTGCTGCCTCATAATCACGGTAATTCACCGTGACCATCAGCTGCACATTGACACCGGCATAGATTGCCTTGTAGAATTCATCCCGCTTTGCGGACTGAATCTGTGCCATCATTTCAAATTCCTGGCGGGATGATTCCTTGTACAATCCCTGTTCATCGTGGCAGTTTGTGGTTGTTATCAGCGTAATTACATCATTTTCCATCTTTTTCGTCCCCATCAAGCGTGATTGTGGATTTTCTCAGGTTGTCCTGCTGGTACTGAAACGCCAGGAGATTTCTGTCCTGCAGTTCTTCATCATCCATCTTGTACTGACAATAGGTGATGATGGCATCCTCCACCAGAGGGTGCCCGGACTCTGCAACGGCAGAAGAAACGCCCGACCGGATTAACTCCAATCGGGCTGTCCTGATATTTCTCTGGATTTCTCTCAGCATCTCAGGCTTTTCAGCCGCTCTTTCCGATAACCTCAATGCAAATGCCACGCTCTTTTCCAGCTCTGTCACTTCCGGTTACCTCCTCCGGCTTATGCCGTTGCTTTCAGGGTTACGACTACAAAGCCCTCTCCAACAATCAGGTTGCCGCCTGCCAGGACTTCGCCCATGATGGTCAATAAGCCCTCCGCAAATTTATAATCTCTCGATACCTCAATGCTGTAAGGACCGAACAAACCAACCTCAAAGTTTTTCGGATCTCCGTACAGCATGGTCTGGATTGCAGCTTTTCCCTTTGTGGCGGTAGATAAAGAAGTCAGACCGCCCATCAGGGTGTAAGGAACGATGGTGCCACCGTCCTTGATGGTACCACAGTTTGCGTTACCCGGATCCGCGGTAATCTCATAAATGGCTTTCTTCTCATTGGTTCCCCTCACGGCTCCAAACGCTGCCAAATCCTCTTTGGTCAGATACAATCTGGCATTTGCTCCCAGCTCCTCACTTCCACCATACTGGAACACAATGTCTCTCAGGGTAGTAGCCGTAATCTTTGCATCATCCACCTCGTAGGTCTTAAAAATGTTTTCATTCTCGGTATTCTTTGCATTTTTAATACCAAAAAAGGTAGCTCCATCACCGTTGGCGATGTAGTTCGCCAGCTTTCTTTTCAAGGCTTTCACTGCCAGTTCCTTAATCTTCGCCTCATACGCCAGAGGAGATACCCGGTTGATATTTTTGGAAACGTAGCTTGTCACATTGATTACAGCTGGCTGAATCTTTGCGATCCCGAATGTGGGTTCTGAAGAAGTATTGGCGGTACCGTCCACTCTTGCACTCGCCTCGGATTCCGTTTTGACATAGGCCTCCTCATACGCCCCGCAGCCGGTTAAATCAATGCTGGTTACCTGATCAATGATGGAGGATACCCCTTCCATGGTGTCGCGAATCTCATTTCCGCTCTTTGTAGGTTTGACGATGTTTCCTGTCGCTAACAGTGCCGCACGGGTTTCTGTTGCGGAGATTTCCATTTTTCCGGTTTCCCGAATCTTTTTCGCACGTTCCTCTGCGTTGTCTGCGGGTCCGGCATCCGGCTTTCCTTCATCTCCCAGGTCAATCAGTTTACCCTGCAGGTTTAATTTCCGCTGGATGCCTTCCTTCTCCTGTTCCAGTCTCGTCTGCTCCTGTTCCAGTTCCGCCATTCTTTCCTCTGTTACTTCGCCTTTCAGTTCCTCAGCAATCGCAGCCGCTCTCTCCTGAATTTCTCTCAGTCTTTTTTCCATTCTTTTTCTCCTTTTCTACATGGTTGTTAATTTGTTTCTAAGCATCAATTTCCGCTTGTGAAGTTCCGCCGCCGCTTTACGTTCTCTTTGTTCCTGAGCCTCCGCCTCCAGGACAAAGTTCTTCCTCGCCTCAATCAATGTATCATCATAGGCTGGTATATCGACCGCAGACACATCCCAGAGTTTTTTGATTCTCCGAACTGTCCACATGTGGTTCTCTGTGTCGTAGGCCTCTTCCTTCACAGAAAACCGAAAACTCATCCGGTCAATATAACCGCCTTTGATTTCTTCATACAGCTTTCTACCCTCTTCCGTACCATTAAGCCGCGCCTGGATAAAAAGCCCCTCCTTCCGCACTTCCAGTTCCAACGTATGGTTTCTGGTGCGTGCCATCACTTTTCCGCCGTGGTTGTAGTTAAAAATCACATCATCCATTTGGGCATCTTCAAATGCCCTGGCATCAATCTGCTCTTTATATTCAATTCCTTCACTCTCAAACAAGACCGTGGGGGACTCAAAGCGTGTCGCATACCCTTCCACAATCATTTCGTTGTTTTCGCTGTCCGGATCTGCCTGTCTCGCCTGCACCTGAAAGAGAAGTTCCCTCCTATTCGTTGCTCTCCTGCTCTCCGTCATCGTTTCCTGCTGTTCCATTATCTTTTCCTCCTGTCTGATATTCGTTTTGCTTTTCTGAATCGACAAAATTCAAGGATACCTGACGCACATCTCCGCCCTCTACTGGTGGATAACCCAGCAGTTCGCGTCTTTCGTTTGTGGTCAGTTCCCCGGTTTCCTTCGTGGTATTCAAAATCTGTGTAATGGACTGTATGGACAGTCCCATCATCACTGTTCCCGTCATGATCATTTTGTTACCGCACTCTCTTTCGTGCTTTGTGTAGTACGCCGCTGTCACTGCCTCTGCAAACATATTCCAGATAGGTTCCAGCTTTCCTTCCCTCCACGCCATGCCTTCCTGCTCGGTATAGCAGTTCTGCACAATCTTTTCCGATGTCCGCAGATAGGTATAAATTCTGGCGTTGATCAACTGCATCTGTGCCGCATTTGCATTTTTCGCCTCGATATTCAGGGGTACAAACTCCTCCATGCCGTCCACGGAGACTACCCCTCCATTTTCTGCAGCATCTTTAAATCTTTCAGCAAAACTCGTCTGCCCTTTCCTCACATCTTCCAGGTCAAGCATCGCCCGCTTTTGCTTTAAAATGCCTCGAACCTTATTGGAAACCTTTAAGGATTCAATGAACCCATCATCCGATGCCTTGCTCATATCCAGCACCTTGTACACCGGATCATTCCCATCACCGGATGCCAGACGGTCATTGTAGAATTTGCGGAGGACAATGCAGCATTCCATTGGCAAGGCTCTGGTCACTCCCTCATAATCTGTAAATTCGATGGCATAACCGCCTCCTACGATTCCTTTGATTTCATAATTGGCATAATCTACCGGATAAATCGCTTTGGGCTTTTTACCATCCCAGTCTATGTAGGCGATTGCTGTTGTTTTTGTCTCCAGGTTGGCTATCATCCGGTACTTGAATTCTGTTCCGGTCATAATGTCATTGGGTCTTTCATTGAGTAATCTCGCCATTGGGTCTTTCCTGTCAACCTTCTCAATCCGCCCGTCCTTATTCAACACCACCGCCTGGAATTGTGCCTTTGCTCCATGGGATGCAATGGCATCCACCGTGGCACGGAATGTATCGTGATACCACGCCTCCCGATCAAAGGGTGCGGAACGTATCTGGAAACCAAATATCCCTCCATACTTTGTCCGGATGCTTTTCATTAACGTTGTAAATAGTCCCATCTCTCCTCCTACTTGATGTAATGCATATACTCTTCCTCGTTGTCTTTAAAGCAGGTGAAAGCATTCAGCAGGGAAACCGTACCATCAATTCTTCTTTTGGTATTGATTTTCACTGGCTGGATGCTTTCGATCCCGTCCTTGTTATTTGATTTTTTTCCTGTATTGGACAGACACCAGCGGAGCACCGGGTTATTGTTGTATACGATCCGGTTCTCCTCAAACATTCCCTCCAGTTCTTTCATGGGATAGGTCCAGGTAAAAGGTCCCTGTCTTATCTTCCGCATGTCAAAGCCGTAGGCATCCATTTCTTCCCGCCAATATCCTGACAGTGCCGCATCATATCCGATATACAGGGGACGTATATTGTACTCCCGCACCATCATCACAAACCATTCTGTAACCGCGTGGAAATCAACGGTAGCTCCATCACATATCTCTACCCATTCATTTTCTGCCCATTTCTGATAGGGTGCCTCCCGCTTATCGTTATGCTCGTTCATTGAGACCTTACTTTTTGGCAGAAAATACTTCTGTAATACAAAAAACCGGGAGTCTCCCGGCTTTCTGATCAGCAATGTAGCACACGTTAAGTCTGTGGTGCTTGACAAGTCACATCCACCCACAGCATAGGAGTTTCGCAGGTACTCCATGGGCACCACCGTAAGATTGGTTACCTTCTCCAGGGACAGCCAGCTCTCTGCCGAGTTTTCTGCCACATTGAAATCTTTTGTCAGCACCGTAGGCAGAAAAGAGGGCTGGCGGTGTGCCTTTTCCACAAATTCCGCAAGGGTTTTAATTTTTTTGATTTTCCCCAGCCCCGGATTCGCTTTCGCCCAGCACTCCGGTGCCTCCCATTCCTCCCTCCTGTCCAATTCGTAAATCAATGGCAGTAACCGCAGATCCTGATATCCCGGCGTCCACATTGCTACATTGGAATCATATTCGTATTGTTCGTCAAAGAACCCGTCTCGCTCAAATCCATTGGTGCTGATTAACCATGCAAGTGGCTGATCCCGTGCTGTCTGGGACTGAATCATGATGTCGTACAGGCTCCGGTTCTTTGCGGCGTGAAACTCATCCATGGAAAAGAAATGCGTGTTCAATCCGTCCATGGTTCTGGTATCTGCTGCCAGTGCCATAATGTAAGACATATATGCCTCAATGTAAATATCGCTCTGTCTTTTCCTGCTGACTGCTGCCAGAGCGTTACTTATATTCCGCATGTTGACGCACTCGTTATAAATAATCTTTGCCTGGTCTTTCTTATTGGCTGTGCAGTAAATCTCCGCACCAAACTCTCCATCATTGAGTGCCACATCCCACTCCACGGCGGCTGTTTCCGTGGATTTTCCACATTTTCTTCCCCGGTAATCGTCCACTTCCCGGAATCGCCGAAAATTTGTTTCCTTTTCCACCCAGCCGAATACCAGTTGCAGCTTTGCCTTTTGAAAGGGTTCCAGGCGTATCAGCTTTTTGGCTGCATTTTTACTTCCTTTCGATGTCCTACAGAATTTTTCGATAAAACCTATATGATGCTCCCCACGCTCCGGGTCAAAATAGTATGGGAAATCCTTTGGTGGGTTCTTCATAAAGCCTACTTCTCTCTCATATACCGCCCTGACCTTTGCGGAAACAGTCTCCTCTCCGCTCTGAATCATTGCAAGATATATTTCTGGCCAATTCATTACCGTTTCAATCCTGCCACATATTCCAGCAGTTCATCTGCCGGATTTTCTGCTTCATCTTCCTCGTCCCATACCACTTTTTCCGGAAGTAAATCAGTAAGCTGCTTGATTATTTTGGAATAGGTGTTGACCATTTTATCGTAGACTTCGACAGAAGCACTTTTCTTGATGCCCTTCTGATTCGCACCGTTCTGGTACTCCTCAATGATTCCGTCCCTCTTAATCAATTCCCTGGTTTCTTCCAGGGTAACGGACTGAAAAGCGGCATCATCAATCAGTTTTTCCACCAGTTTCATCCTGGAAGTCTCTATGTTTTTGAACACTTCCAGAAGTCTTTTCTTTTCCTTGCGAATCTTACTAACTCGCTGTTTTTCCGTGTAAATCTGACTAAATTCTTCCATGATTCCACCCCTTTACCTACACCCCTCCCGTGCGCATTACCTCCGGTGAGTTACACGGATGGGGGCTGTCGGTCTTTCAAATTCCAAATTTTTGCTCCCCCTCCCCGGGGGGGCTGTTTGCGGGAATCGGATAACCGTTCTCGTCAAAGATGATATCTTCAAGCTCAACGTACCCTTTGCTGTGCATCTGTTTGGTGATGCGCTTATGACACACGCTGCACAGTGACCTGAGATTACTCATTGATAATGCTATCTCTGGATTCTTTATATTGGTCTCTGTCAGTTCTACAATGTGATGTACTTCCTCCGCTGTTCTCCTGCATCCAGGCTCTGTGCAGTGGAAGTGGTCACGCTTTAGAACTGCCTCCCTCTGCGCTTTCCATAGGTCTGTATTGTAGAATGCCTTTGCCCATTCCTTTGCCACGACTGCTGCCTCCATCACTGATAAAACTGCTGCCAGCGCATGAAAAAAGCACCAGCTTTTGCCGATGCTCTCCGTTTCGTTTACTATATCACACTAACATAATATCACATTTGACATGCAAAATCGTGCCATCTTTTACTTAATTTCTCCTAAATACCTTCCCACCTGCAGAATTGTCTTATATACAATCCTTTTCATCTGACGCTCTGAATAGCTGACGCTTTTCATTTTCAGATATGGGATTTTCCTTTTCCGGTCTGACCAGAACCTGATGCGGATCACTTTCTGTTCCTCCGGATTCAGGTTCCCGTATACAAATTCGATTGCCTCAATCTGCTTTTTCAATCGGTCTGCATAGGCAGATGTCATTTTCAAAGCCTTTGCCTCTGTAGTGGACTGTGGCTTGCTGTAGTCTGCATCCTCATTCACTGCATGCTCCTCAGAGGAAGAAGATGTCATGATGGTGGTCATATACTGCTCATATTCCTTTTTCTTGCCGGGATACTGGCGGATAATCAGTTCCACAATCCTCCATGCCTCTCGTTCTACTCTTTCTTTCATTCTCAAGCTCCCTCTCTTTTTATGCGGCCAGCAATCCACTGACCGCACCGTGATACATTTATTACCAATCTAACCCATTTAATGGATCCGGAATCATCTCAAATCCTTCTCCTTTCTCTTCTTTTTTTGTGGGTAAATCATTCTCACTGAGATAATTCCTGCCAAAAATGGAGATAAATTGATCAAAAGAATATTTCTTCATAAAGGCTATCTGTGCCGCCTTTATGAGTATCTCTGCCACTTCTGCATTTCTATGTACTGCCATAGTTCCCGTGCGGTGATGATCCGGACAGAGATACACCTTTAGACCATACCGTTCTGACAGTCTCCTGTTTGCTGTCCCAAATATCACATGATGCTCCTCCAAATACTGCTGCCAGTGGTCATCATTATTTAGTATCATGCACAGAAAACAGGTATGGTCTTTTTTATTGTGCAGGATGCTTTTCATCCTTCCAGAGTGTTTTTTTCTGTGATTGTTTTCTCAATCTTAATCTTGCCCTTGTCATTCAGTTTCATGGTGGCTTTTGTGCTCCTGTCAATCACTACTGTTACCTGATCTACCGCCTCCATCATCACTGCATGCACGGATGCTTTTAAGATTGCTCCCGTGTCATGATTACCAAACATTTTTTTAATGTTCTCATTTGCTTTCTCCTCTGCCTTTTTCCGTTGTCTGTCATCCTGCGCAAGCTCACAATTACATTCCTCTGTTGCCCACTCCTTTAACTGTTCCTCCGTGCAGGTCCCCGATGTCTCAATCTGGTGCCCCTGCCCACAGTATTTGCAGTATCCCACCATCAAGGTGGAAGTGGTCAGTTTCTGTTTTGCTGGAATTGCATCCTGTTCCGGTTTACTCATCCTTGTCCTCTCCCTTTCTTCTTATACACCGTGCATGCCTCTGGACTGCACGGACGCCGTTTCTTGTTCTTGCTTATATAGTCACAGGCTACCATTCTGTCTACTTTCACTCCATAAACACAGCTTTTCGCTACCTTTCTGGTACATTTCACGCATACAGGTTCTTCCTGCTGCTTTTCCTCCCGTTTCGGTTCCATCAAATCACTTGCTCCTCCTATACATATTTTCTGTGCGCCAGGGCGATATCCTGTTCTGATATATCCAGATAAATCTGTGTGGTTTCTATGCTCTCATGCCCCAGTAATTTTGATACCTGTTCTATGGGCATCCCTCTCCTCAAAGCAAAGGTAGCTCCCGTTCTTCGGAATCTGTGAGGATGCACATTCTCGACTCCTGCACGGGTACCCAGCTTTCTCACTAATGCTCCAATGGAACTTTTATCAATATGTCCCGTACTTATCAGGTCTTTCACCTTCCACCAGTCCTTAGGACTTACCTTTGCTTTTTTACATTCCACTGCGATGTAGTTCTTCTCTCCTGTGACTTTTAGTCTGCAATTTGGAAATAAATACTCGTTGTCATCCGTTCTTTCATTCAAATACATCTGCAGACAGATTTTCGCCCTTGCATTGATATAGCAGACTCTGTCTTTACTCCCTTTTCCATGTACCAGTACGGACTCCCTGTCCTCTGCTATGTCTTTCAGCTTAATCTGGGCTAACTCGGATACTCTGCACCAGGTAGAGAACAGCATTTCAAATATGCACATCAGTCTGACATCATTTCCGATGGCAAACCGTAGCTTCTCAATCTGGCTTTCCGTGAAAGCCTCCTTTCTTACTTTCGGAGTCTTAATATCGTCCACCTTATTCATGGGATTTCTGATGATAAATTCCTCCTTTACCATCCACTGGTAAAAGGAGGAAATAACCCGGAGAATGTCTTGCAGGTACACCTTACTGCAATTATCCCTTACTTCCTTTGTGGCAAGATAAACCTTGATGTCATTGGAAGTAATCTCCAAAGGGGATTTCTGTACTTCCCTGAAAAATCTGTTCAATGTATCCTGGTACTGCTGTATGGTTCTTTCCGTTCTGCCGGATACTCGTTTGTTAATCAGAAACAGCTTCATATACTTTGTGATGTCATCCTCATTCACAATGGCTATTTCTGTTTTCCTCGCCTCGACCTCATAATCATTCAGCAAAATAGTCAATTTGCTTTTTACCCGGTCTGTCTCAACGCCCTCCCCCAGCAGTATCAGCATTATCTCACTCAATAGCTTATTTTTCATAACAGTTCTCCCATTCTGGCTGGTGTATAGAATACCCGGTTCTTAGGGTAATTCCCCCGTATGTACGGTTCCAGTAGGGAATCTCCCTGTACAACCCCTGCATTGATTCCCAACAGGCTAAACTGGAGATAGCTCATATATACCGCTAGCCAGTCCAGATCCTGGGCTGTTACCCTTAAGCATTTCTGGTAATTTATCCCTCGTTCCTTCAGTGACCGTGCCAGCGCAATGATATTGGCTCCTCCTCCGGTACTGGGTTCGTTCACCGTGATAATCTGATTCTCATCCACATCTCCCGTGACTGCCATATCACTCATTAGTTTTGCCAGATGATATGGTGTAAAAAACTGTCCTAACTGCTTGCTATAGCACCCGGATTTCATGTAGACCTCTCCCAACACATCCTCAATGCTCTCTCCTAATGCCTCTGTAAGCAGAGAAAGCATCTCTGAAAATTTTATCTGTTCTTCATAATCATATTTTTTTATCACGTTTTTATATTGTTCTTCCCTGCTTATCCACAGTTGATTGTGAATGAACAGAGAAGAATTATGGACAGCCAGTGCGGAACATTCCACCCAGTCCCTGAATATGGTGTACGCTGAGTATTTACCAGTCATTTTCTCGATAATTTTTATAATTTCGTCTTTTGCACTCATGAACTCCTCTCCCTGCTTAAAATCGTCATGAGTTTTCCCAAATCCTCCTTCAGTTTTTGGACGGATTCTGCGATGGTTCTATACTCCATGGCTGTTTTGATTTCTTGTGTACTCAACACCTTTGCAATTTTCCCACTTCTGGATGCTACTTTTCCAACCAGTTCGACAACCCTCTGGTCAACCTTCGCAGTCTCCATCTCACTGACCGCTGCTGCCTCCTGACTACTTTCTCCAGCAGAGTCCTCCATGTCTCCCATTTCCGTTGTTTCTTCTGGTTCTCCATCTTCTGCCTCATTTTCTGGCATCTCTTCCTCTATGGTTTTTTCTGTCTGTTGCGACGTCGCAACAACATCCGCTAACCCTTGATTTTCCTGGGTTTCTTCGGTATCTTCATCCTGTTTATAAAAGGTGCTCCAGTCAGCGCCAGAAGTAGAATATCCATAGATGTGGTACACTTCATTCAGCAGCTCTTCCCATGTCATACTGACTGGCTCCGGTTTCAACATGGATTTATACTTAACCCCGGTGCTCCAGTCATACATAAACAGAAAAATGATTCCCTTTTTATGGGAGGACTGCCCCGATGGATTCATGATTTCTGCTGCCTCTTTATACTGTGGAATGGTTTTCTCCAGGCAGTGCATGATTTTATTCAGCATATCCCTCCGGCTCTCAAAGAAATCAATCAGGCACTTTTCCAGAGGTGTCCATCCCTGTTCTTCCGGCTCTTCCTGTTCTTCCTGTTGTTCCGGTTCGGGTTCCTGCTGATTAAAACTTTTTAACTCCCGGATTTCCCGGATGGTTGTCTTTTCTGTTATCAACTCAATCTCTGCATCCGGGAGTGTGAGCATTTCTGCCAGTTTGGAGGAGGAAAATGCTCTGAATTCCTCTTTTAGCTCCAGTGAGTCTCCTCCTTCCGAATATTTCTCGTTAATCGCAATAAAACGACTCACGGTACTCTTTCCCAGTCCATATTCCTGTTTTGCGAATTCAAAAATATCTGCCGCTCCGTCATACATGCCGGAATCCCGGATCTGTTTCAGGCGGTACCCGATATAAACAAAATTCTCTGAAGTTTCCGCCAGCTTTCTCCTGATGTCCTCTTTCCACTGTGTCCACTCGTCCAGAGTGATTTGCGTATATTCTTCCATTCTGCTCTCCTTATATTGCTGCCAGCAGTACCTGATCGCCCGCTGTCTGCTCCTCTGTCATGCCTGCTGCCAGTGCGCCACATTTTAACTTTGCGATATATGTGTTCAGCCATCTCTGCATATTCTTCTCATCCGGTTTCTTATCATGCGCTCCATACCACTGAATGATGCTGTCTCTCTTTGCATCTATTTCTACCGTGATGTATGGAATCTCTGGATCCGCCTGCTGCCGTACCATCAGGATATAGGTCTCGCCTCGGTTGTGTTTTCCCAGATATCCATCTCCTCCTACGCAATGATGGAGGATTCTTCCCTCCATGACGATTTCCTCTGCAGATCTGGCCGGACGGATGAGCAGGTTCTCGTCTTCCCAGAAATACCGGTTCCGGAGCTTTCTGTACTGCTTCCGGATGTCTGAAAACCTTGTTTTGACTTCGGCGAGACGCTTGTTTGCCTCTTTCCTGCTGCTCTCCGTCACCATCTTTGTGTGTGCAGCTGTCAGGTCTCTCGGTTGCTGGTATACGGTGTTGTTTAAGTCATAGCCCAGCGACTGCCTCATTTCCAAATAATCGAAATATGTTCTTGCAATCTGTTTCAGCCTTGCCATGGCGTGAGAGCATCCGGTTCCATATTCGCATCTGGCGTATTTCTTTACTCGATTGAGTATCTGCTGGACTGTCATGTACTGTGTGGCCAGAGTCAGCTGATCGCTCCGGATTCCGATTTCCGTCAGAGCCTCCACCTGCTCCTCTGTCCAGTGCTCGTCCATGCGTTTCTCCATCTGCATTACTTCCAGGAGTTTTGTGTCTCCCTGGTTTCTTATCAGCTGTTTCACTCGCTCCTTTCGGATTCCCAGGAACTCGTCCGGACGTTTCGCGTCCACATCTTTGACAATGCCATAGTGACATTTCACGAGCATCTTCACCACGCCGATCAGCTTCATTTTCACCAGCATCTCAATCTGTGGCGTCTGGATGTATCTCTCCATATAGTCCACCGGATTGAAGGACAGGTCACCTGCTGCCTCCTGGTATTCCTTTATCGCGCTGTACTGGAGAAACGTCCCTCTGAGGTTGTCATAGGTCTCTTTCATCACTCTGGCCGGATGTATTACGATATTCGACAATCCGGACAAATTGCAATTATCCCAGAAGTCCTTGCCATCGAAACAGTCATACTTGTGGAAATCCATCTGCGTCTTTTTCCCTGGTTCAAAATATGCCCTTGCTATCTCTACGACAGAAAGTTGTTCACATGCTCCATACATTTCCGGGCCTTTTTCCCCAGCAAACAGCTCCAGCTGCCACTCTTTTTCCACTTCCACATATCGGAACACTACGCCGGTCTCTTTGTATTTCTGCCCCAGTAACAGATACGAGGTCTCCCTGCGGAATGACTGAACCTTTCCCTGGGCTGTATATACTCCAAACGCTCCACACATCGGACACTTTCCTCTGCTCCCTTGTCTTGGCTCTTCTATGATCCTCTCGAACTGGCTCTCATAGGACTGGCCAGTCTTCCATCTGGCATCTGTCACGCCTCCGCACTTGGTACAGGCTACGCTCGCCCTGGCTCCCCGCTTCTTGTATATCAGCAGGTGCTTCTGGTGGAAAATATTGTTGTCTGCATAGTCCAGGATTTTCTTCTCCGGAAGCTCCGGAGTGTTGTTCCCCCTGTCATTCAGCGTCTGCTGCCGTCTTTTCCATCTCTTCTCTGACCTGTCCCGATACTCTATCCGGAGAATGTACTGCTGAAATCTGTCGATGTACTCCCACCACTCTCTCTTGTCGTAGACATAGGCGTGGCCTTGTGTGAACTTCTGTATTCTCTCCAGGTCCTCCTCGGATGTCAGGACGTTCTCGGCAATCAACACCGCCGTGGTCTTTGAGATTCTCTCGTCCTCCTCTCTCCATATCAGTCCGTAATTGCTCCAGGTGTTCTTTGTGATTTTTCCACGGCTCCATTCTCTGCTCTCCGGGAAGAACGTCCCGAAATCCTTTTGACCGACCATCACCCTGGCTCTCGGTGTCTCTTTGCAGCCTTTGGCGTTCCTGTATACCTCCAGCATGAGCATCGTCTCACCTGCTACCTCCACCAGAGCCGTCACACCGATGTATTCCACGTCTTTCTTTCTGCTGAGCTTTTTCAACGTCAGATACGGTATTTTTTCAATGGCTTTCTTTTTCATCCATCCCACCTACTTTCCCAGGTAATACTCTGTGATGATTTTTTTCGCCGTTGCCGTTCCGGGAATTCCCAGGGTGCATCTGCTGGCTGTCACACCTGCTGCCTTCATAATTTCCTTATCCACCGGAGTCTGGTGCTTGAATGACCAGTGGAGGATAGCGGCGATACATCCCGCCAAGCTCTTTCCCTTCCGGCGTACTGCACGGGCGATTTCCGGCTTTTCAAAGCACTCATTTCTGATGTACTCCACCCAGTCCTCCAGGATTTCAGCACATTTCACATTTTTTACTTCCACATCCAGCTTTCCCAGGGCGGCGGTCATTTCATCGCACAGATAGAGCATGGTGCCGCTCAGGAACACATTCAGCACATCCGCATCTATGCCGTTCTCCTCTGCCAGCACCTTCAAGCTGTCGGTATCTCCTTCTTTTCTGAGGTTTACTGCTGTCTCGTTGATTTCTTCCGCACTATTAAACTCTCCAAATCTATCGAACATTGTTTCTCTCCTTTACTCATAGCTGTGTACTGTCCGGTCTATCTCCCGGATCATGTACTCCAAATATTTATGCTGTTTCCCGCAGACGGCACGGACATTGTGGTATTTCATCAGCTCGTCCAGCTCCTTCCACTTGTCTGCATGTTTCACCGGCTCCTTTTTCTTTGTCTGCCAGCCGTTTTGCCCCCACTCCGGAAGCCACACTGACAACGCCTGGAAAAACCATTTCGACCGAGTAAATATCACGATATCACTCTCTTTATGGATGCGCCGAAACGCCATGACTGCTGCCGTCAGCTCTGCTTCATTCGCTCCCATTCCGGGAGCCTGACCAAAATAGGTAAGGGTTACCGGCTTTTCCCCGTCTTTCGCCCGGAGCATGCTCTCAATGATAAAGCACCAGTTCCCGTCCCTGCGCCCAGGTCCTTTCTGGGAGGTCAGCAGATACACATTGACCTGTTTCATCCATCACCACCTCCCCTCTGCCGTTTCTTCTTTTTCTTCCGGCGGCGATGGGGCGGCTTGTCCGGATGCTGATTGATTACCCGGAACTCAAAAAACTCCTGTCCGTTATATTCACAGATTCCGCTTCGAACTGAGTCTTTATCAAGGATGTAGCCCCTTCGTCTCCAGTGTGCCTCCCCGATGGACTTCGACACATGCCTACTGTAGACCGGTCTCTTTTTTATGTCCGGTTTGGCAAGGTTCCTGGAGGAGTACCACCTTTTTAACCCTGTCCGGTTCTCCCGCTTGAAATACTCCCTGGTCTTTTTGTAGTATTTGACAAAATAGGCGGCGATGCCTTCGTACTGCCCGGTATCGTCCAGGTGCTTGATATCCGTATAGCCACGGTTCCAACACTGTGCCAACGCCCTGGTGTCTGGAATGTTGGACAGCAGCATATGTACATGCCGTGCTCCCCTGCTGCCTATCTCATACACATACAGACTTTTCAGCACGATATTGTATTTTCTATAAAGGCGGCGCACCCTTGCCTGAAACAGCGTGAGTGCGCTTTTTATCTCATCGAAAGTCGCATCCCGGTTTCTCTCGGTCAGCGTCAGCAGGATGTCTCCTGGTTCAAAATTGGTGTCAATGAGCATCCTCAGATACTCTGCCCGGTGACGGTCATTGACTGCCACCTGCTCCTCCCTGGTGGGTTCCACCCGATCCCCACGACTTTCTCCCGGAGTATATGTCCGTTCTGTGTAGTACCTCTTGACTTCGATGTAGTATTTGGTTTTGAATCTCTGTTCGTACTGCATCATAACCTCCGCTGTGTCTCTTGAGTTAATACTTTAATCAAGTCCGAAAGCGGTCTTAAAACCGCCCATTTTCTTGACTCTGCGGCACATCTGTGTTATGATGTAACTACCCGATGTTGTTACATCTTTTACAGATGTGCTTTGCGGATAGGAACTCCAATTCCTATCCGCTTTTTTCATGCCAGAAGTCTTCTGGTATTCCGGCTCCTGGATGTCTGATTTCCTTTCACGGCGCACTCCTTGTACACCCAGTCCACCTTTTCCTCTGCGAACAGCCCGTCCACAAAGGGTGCGTCATCATCCTTGTAGGGGCGGTTCCCGAACAGCTTTTCCTTCTCCTGTTGGGAAATATCGCAAAAGGTGGCAACCGTAACCGCTGTATCGTAGCACCATTTGGCACTCCCCCACTTCTGGTTTATATAATGCACATCAAAACTAATTGCCAGGCTATACAGCTTGTCCATAATCTCTGCCTGATTCAGCATATCTGCCTCACTTCCCGGAAAAATAGTGATCTCCTACTTTTTTCCACGGGCTCCCATACTTTCCAAAATTCCCGGCGGTAAAATAATAAATATCCGGTACGCTCCTATGCTCCAGTTCCAGACGGATTGCCTCGTAGGTCAATTCTGAAGGCTCCACACGTTCTACTGCTCCATTCCAGTAGGTGGAAAACTGATAAGGCTGTGTGATGACCGCCTCAATGCTGTCCGGCCAGTTCGGATCATCCACCCGGTTCAATATCACATCTACCACCAGACACCGTCCCTGCAGATCCTGGTTTCCTGCCTCTGCCTCCACTACCAGTGCCAGTAATTCTAAGCTATCCCAATACATTTCCTCCGCAATCTGCTCTTGTGTGTCCGGTACTACCGGCTTACAGGCCGGCTCCTCCACTGTTTCCGCCGCATGTACAATCTGCAGTGGAAACAGCATGAGATACTGGTGGTAGCATCCGACTCCCAGTGCCATGATGAACAGCACTACCGCCAGGTTAATCGCTATCGCTATTATTTTTGCTTTCTGCTTTCGCATTTCTCTCCTCTTCCTCCCACTGTCTCTTTAACTCTGCTGTCAGTTCCAGATCCTTCTCTGACGGTCTCAGTCCCAGGGCTGCTGCCATGCGGGTAGACAGTTCTCGCTTTGCCCACCGCTGTTTCGTGGGGGACAAGTCCCCCAGCAGTACCGGCGGTTCCCCGTTAATTGAAATGTGATAAATATAGGTCCATCCATTTTTATGTATTACCATGCCTTTACCTCCCCGATGTTTTACAATATGTTTCCCGGTTCCTTCTGTGCCTGTCCGGTTATCACTTGCAGTAATTCATGCTATGTCTGATTTCAATTAGCCGAACCGTGTCAGCGATTATCTTCTCCTCGGTCTTGCTGATTTTCTTCTTCCCTAAAATTGCCATGCTTTTTCTGATCAATTTATCTTCCAACATATCACTAGGCAGAACTGGCTGTACCTTCCAAGTTCTCCACTGTTCAACAGTTTCTTTTAAGGACTGGTTGAGCCACTCATTTTCTTTCCTCAACTCTCTGGTAGCCTGCTTGATTTCCTGCATCCTCTTTAAATACTCCTCACTTCCCTGTAATCTGATAATTGCTCCTATTGTGTTTTTCTGTCCTTCCATCTCGTTCTCCTTCCTTTCTATTGTCATTAAAACTGCAATAATGCCTCTATCAGTGGCATCCACCAATTTCTTGTGCAAAGCAGTACAACTACTGTTCCGATAATGTACCCTGTTAAAAATTTACCGTTCATCTCGTACTCCTCTTACAAAGCCTCATGCAAATAGGCACCAACATTAAAAACTGAATGGTCATGCTTGACGCCACAAGTATGGCTAGCATGGCTGTTCTCTTTTTAATGTTCCTTTCACATTCCGCTATTCTCCTGTCCAGCCTCGTGACCTCACGGTCTACTGTTGCCCGCATAAACCACTCCATGCAGTACCTCTTTCCGTACTTTTTGATATACTCGTCTGATTTGCTCATCCGTTACTCCTTTCACTCACATCCGTGATAAAAAACTGACTATGGCTACCCTGTACAAAATTGCCACTACTACCACCAGCACTACCAATACCAGTTCCGTTATTCCCAACCAGTCAATGTGCTGGATTCTTACACGCCGTTTCCGTCTTTCCATCTCTCTTTGGATTCTCCACTTTTCTGATTTTGTACATGTCCCTAATGCGTCCTGTAGTTCCTGGTAAGACATTTCCCTGTATTTATTCCACATCTGGTTCTCCCTTCTTGCTTTTTCTGCTTTCCCCTCCTATACTTTCCTTACAGGCTCCCGCCAGAGCCGAGTATGAACGAAAGGAGGTATCTTTATGGATGTACATGAACTTGATTTCAATTTCTATGCAGAAATGTTAGCTAATTCTGTAAAAAACGATGTTTACAACAATATCCCTGACGAATTTCTTAAAGAGGAACTCATTTCCTACGTTAACGACGCCCTTCAAAAAACGTTGGATTTTTTTGAAGTCGGCTTAAAAACCAACTCATTAGAAAGAAAAGAACAATAGCACTCACAAGGGTTGCTATTCTTTCATGTATGGCAACCCGTTTTTCCAGTTTCTTTATCCTGTCCTCCAGGTATTTTGTTGCTCTCAAAGCGAATTTATGATTGGCTGCATCACATGCCTTCACATATCCTTCCCTGGCATATCTTTTCCAGGATTCCTTCTCTTTTTCTGTCATTTTTGTTCTCCCTTCTTGCTTTTATAATTTTCTCCTCTTATACTTTCCTTACAGGCTCCTGGCGGAGCCGAGTATGAATGAAAGGAGAAAATTTATGGAACTAAATATTGATTGTGTTCGTGATATCCTAATGGTCTGTGAAGATACCCCATTTCTTTCAGAGACTTTGGCATGGGAACCTTTCTGGCTTAATTACTTTGTCGATAAACTCCCTAAATATTCTAAGAATCAAATTGCCTACACTATATCCCTTCTAGGTGAAGCAGGATATCTTAAGATTGATTGCCAGTATGGCGACAACAATTTGAGAGCTTTAGAGGTTTCCAGGCTTACCTACAAGGGTCATGAACTTCTTGATTCCATTAAACCCGAAAAAATATGGACTAAGGTTTTAAAAACCCTCGGTAGCATAAACAATGTGTCTTTACCCATCCTTCAGGACATCGCCTCTGACATTCTCAAAAAATTAGTAAGTTAATGCACTCTCTGGCGAGTCAGTAAGTCTGTCAATAAACGCATTTACTTCAGATTTCATCTGGCTCGCTTTCTGTTCAATGATTTCCTGACTTTTTTCTTCTGGTAACCCCCATAATTCGTTTTCAAGACTTATAAAAGCATTTGCTATGCTTTTACGAATTTCCACCCTGCTGATTTGGTCAAATTCCTTTCCTGGTATCATTTTGTTCTCCTTTCCTTCTCCTTCCACCATTGCATTTCCCATGGCTTTCTTTTATAATTTCTAATATCTATTAACAAAAGTGAGGTATTACACATGAAAAAAGATGTCAACGCCTATTCTATTGAAGATGGTAGCTATCAAACATGTTCCGTTGTTTTACCATCTGCTTGCCCCATTTGTGGTGTCAGCTTACATCCAGAAGTTATGTATTCCGCTGTTTTTTATAGCAAAAACACGGATGAACTTGAAAAATTATATCTATTAAATCTTTGTTCTTCATGCACTGAATGTTTTATTTCCGAGCATAACTATGATGAAGAAAACGATATATTTAACTATGTTTCTTCTGCCCCCAACAAATCTATTCCGCTGACATTTTCTGCGGCTATTCAAAATCTGTCTCCCGACTTTGTATCTATTTATAAAGATTCATTACATGCTGAAAGTCTTGGCTTAACCTCTATTTGTGGTATGGGTTATCGAAAAGCCTTGGAATATCTTGTAAAAGACTACTGCATCTCAAAAAATCCAGATTCAGAGGAAAAGATTTCTAAACTTCCACTCGCCAAATGTATTGAACAATATATAGACAACCAAAAACTGAAAACTTTAGCCAAAGCGTCTGCATGGCTCGGTAATGATGAAACACATTACGTTAAAAAACATCCAGAATATGGGCTTTCTAAACTTAAATCCTTTGTCATGGCATTTGTTACTTTTGCTGACTATGAACTTTCCTATGAAGAAGCCGCGGCACTCATATCATCCGATTGAAGTCCTCTGGCAATACACTTTCCATTCTTAAGGAAGTACTGGACCTCCCGCCGTGCTGGATCTTCTTTTGTTCCTTTTCCAGTATTTCCTTCAACTCTAATTACCTCTACTATTTCTGCTCTGATTCTCTCCATTTTGTTCTCCTTTCTTGTTTTCGCATTTATGCGACTGTTGAATTAAAAAAAATATCCGCAGCATCCTGTGCAGATAGCCCTAGTATCTCAGCCATTTTCTTTGCCTCTCCAATGGAAAAATCTTCTCCAGTCTTTAATTTCCGATTGATTGTAGACCTTGAAAGTCCCATCCTTTGAGCAAGCATATCCTGGCTAATACTCTTTTCGCTCATTATTCCAATTAGCTTTTTAACTTTACACATTTTTTCTCCTTTCTTTTTTCGCATTTTTGCGACTATCTGGATTTAACTTATCACAAGCATAATTGCATGTCAATACGTTTTTCGCATTTTTGCAACTTTTTGAAAGTTTTATTATACTGATTGTTGCGTTTTTGAAACAATTATGCTATTTTAACTACAAGAGGTGATTACATGACAATATATGAACGTATAAAAGAGCGCAGAAAAAGTCTTGGTTTATCTGCCGATGATGTTGCAAAGGCTTTAGGTGTTTCTCGTGCAACTATATATCGATACGAAAGTGCTGATATAGAGAAACTGCCAACATCAACACTTGAACCGTTGGCTGCTGTTTTAAAATGTTCTCCCAGCTATTTGATGGGTTGGAACTCTCCTGAAAATGATACAAATTTTTCTTTATCAGATGAGGAGAAAGAACTCGTACTAACCTATCGGCGATTAAACACCGAGGATAAGGACATGATTAAACGAATACTTGCCTATTCGTCTAAATTATCTACAAAAAATAAACTTTAAAGGAGGTACTAAGATGTACACTAACTCTGAAAACACAGAAACAAATCGCCCTGTATCTTCAAATTTTAAACTAATGGACGGAATTCCCGGTTGGGGACAAGGTATTTTGATTGTAACTGCTACACTACAAGATGACTGCATTGTCTTTTCCAAAACTGTTTCTCCCAAATCTCCCACTGTGTCACTTAAACTTGAGCAAATAACAGAAACCAAAATGTATACAGAGAGAGAAATAATTGAAAAGTCAAAATCTGTTGTTGGCAGGGCTGCTGTTGGTTCTCTTTTTGGTCCTTTAGGTGCTATTATTGGTGCTGTTAGTGGAACAGGGAAAAAGAAACGAGTTTTAACTGATACATATTATACTATATCTTATATTTCATCCAGTAACGCTCCTGCAATGATTACTCTAAAGTGTGGTGTTATGGGTTGCCATGAATATAAGTTTAATTCTGCCCTATCTGCTGCTTTAAAGAAATACAACCCTCCTTGCGATGAAAACGCTTTTCTATAATTTTATATGTATTATAGGAGGTTCTCTTGTGTTTGAATTCAATGGAATTGTCTATGCAAATGAATTTAAAAACTCAATTAAAGTGGTTGATGCCAAAGTCACTGATTACTTAATGATGCTCCTTGCATTTTCCACCGGAGAAAAGAAATTCTTTAATGCCTCCATTTTGTCCGGTTCTGCTTTTAAACCTTTGGCGGATGAGTCTATCTTTAAAAATTTTAAAATAGTCCATGGTGCTGTTACCTGGATGGATGAAGATATTGATTGTGCTCCAGAATATATGTACCGACATAGCTATTCCTATGAATAAATACAACGCAATAAATACATAATAAATTATTTATTTTTCTATTGACACATAATTTATTATGTATTATTATAGATACATAAGGAGGAAACATAATTGAAAAGTTACTCATCCAGAGAAGTGCTCCAGATGTTAAAGAACGATGGATGGTATGAGGTCGGATGTGATGGTGACCATCATCAATTCAAGCATCCAACAAAGCCCGGACGCGTTACTCTCACACATCCCAGGAAAGACATTCCGCGTGGTACATTAAAGAGCATATCAAAACAATCAGGGGTTATATTTCCATAACCCCTGGCATTTATAATAGAATTGGAGGTTTTAGAAGTGAAAGACAGATATTCTTTCGTAGCGTTACTGACTTATGATGATGACGGAATTTCTATTGATTTTCCCGACCTTCCCGGATGCTGTCCCTGTGCTGACACTACAGAGGAGGCTCTTAAAAATGCAAAAGAGGCTTTAGGTCTCCATCTCTGGGGCATGGAACAGGACGGTGAAACCATTCCTCTCCCCTCTCCCATTACTGCATTAAAGCCTGCTGCCAACCAGGTTCCCGTTCTGGTAGATGTATTTATGCCCCCAGTCCGTGAGCGTATCAACAGCAAATTTGTAAAGAAAACATTATCTCTCCCTGCATGGCTTGCTGCAAAGGCTGATGAGGACGGTGTGAACTGTTCCAAAATCTTTCAGGCTGCGCTTATGGAGTATTTACATGTGGATGGAAAACAGACTCTGGCAAAATAGCTTTATTTCTGTTGCGATGTCGCAACGACAATGGAGGTTACCATGGCTGATGCTCTTAGAACTGCTGCCGCTTACATCCGCGTGTCCACCGATGACCAGACAGAGTTATCCCCGGATAGCCAGATGGTGGAACTGCGGAAGTATGCGAAACAAAACAATATTATCATTCTCCAGGACCATGTATACATGGAGGACAAGGGAATCTCTGGCAGGACGGCAAAGCGCCGTCCTGCTTTTAACGATATGATTGCCCATGCAAAATCAGAGGAACACCCTTTTGACTGCATCTTAGTCTGGAAATTCTCCCGATTCGCCCGGAACCAGGAGGAATCCATCGTTTACAAATCCCTGCTCCGTAAGTCCAACGTGGATGTTATCTCGATATCGGAGGGCATCCCGGACGGATTCATTGGTCAGCTTGTGGAACGTATCTTTGAATGGTACGATGAATATTACCTGATCAATCTTTCCGGTGAGGTGCGCCGGAGCATGACTCTGAATGCGCAGGAGGGTGCCTATCAGAACCGCCCTCCCATCGGCTATGACTATGCCGGGAAAAAGTCCACTCCCACCGTCAACCAGGAACAGGCTGCCATGGTGCGGACTGTCTTTCAAATGTTTCTTGCCGGTAGCACCTATTCTCAAATTGCTGTCCGCATGAACGAATCCGGTTTCCGTACTACCCGCGATAATTTGTGGGAGCCTCGAACTATCAAATATATGCTTCAGAATCCTTTCTACTGTGGGAAAGTACGATGGGGCTATTATGACCGGAAATCCAGCACCTACAATAAAGTGGATGAGGTGATTATCTCTCAGGGCAAGCATGAGCCTATTATCTCCCAGGAGGACTTCGATGCCGTACAGGAACGGATTTCCCATGTCAGCCGTGGCTTTAAAAAGCGGGATCCCGCCACTTGCAAGCATTGGTTATCCGGGATCCTGCTCTGCTCCCACTGTGGCGCATCCCTTTCTGCCAACATGAACAACAAGTACCCCTACTGGCAATGCTGGAAACATTCAAAAGCCCTCTGTCCCACTGATCAGAGTGTCACGGTCAAGCGTATGGAAGAACAGGTTGTCCAGGCACTCCATGGCATTGAGGAATCGGATTCCCTTGACTACAATGTGGTCAATGCAACCTCCTCCGATATACAGGAACAGCTTGATGCGCTGCACCGCCGTCTGGAACGCCTCTCCCAGAAGGAGAAACGCATCCGTGAGGCTTATCTGAATGAAATTGATACATTAGAGGAATACCGGGATGCCAAAGCCATGATACAGGCAGAACGGGACTCCCTGAATGCTCAAATCCAGACGCTTTCTACCCCAATAAAAAAAGAACGGAACGATGCCCTCATGCGTGAGCATATCCGTTCCGTTCTTGCAATTATTGAGAATCCTGAATCCACTTTCGTGGAAAAAGGAAACGCAATTCGAGAAATTACAACCCGTATCGTTTATGATAAGAAGTCGCAAACCCTTGATTTTGCGCTGTTTCTTTGAGTCATAGGGTACTGTAGTATGGTGGGCCCGACGGTGAAATGGGTGCCAGCATGCGCTATCTGTCCCAGCGTTACGCCACCCCTTACCGCGAGGTAGCCGGAACCATGACGGACATCGGCACCGAGGAACTGGGGCATTTGGAAATGGTAGCTGCCATTGTCCACCAGCTCACCCGGAACATGACCATGGAACAGTTAAAGGAAAGCGGTTTTGACAAATATTATGTAGATCATACCATTGGCATCTGGCCCCAGGCGGCTGGTGGTGTTCCTTTCAACGCCTGTGAGTTCCAGAGCAAGGGCGATATTATTACCGATTTGGTGGAGGATATGGCGGCGGAACAAAAAGCCCGCAGCACCTACGACAATATCCTGCGTCTGGTCAAAGACCCGGATGTGTGTGAACCTATTAAATTCCTACGAGCCAGAGAAATTGTACATTTTCAGCGTTTTGGTGAGGCTCTCCGCATCACCCAGGATAAGCTGGATTCCAAAAACTTCTACGCATGTAACCCCGGCTTTGACACTAACTGTCCCGCGGGATGCGGATGCAATAGTAAATAAGGCATTCAATGACACTGCAAATCCCCTGTCGCAAACTTACGACAGGGGATTTGGGCTGCCGCCGTGCATATGGTTCGGCACACGATGTTTCTCCATTAATCTGCATTTACAGGCTGTATTTGTTTACGATAAATATCGATTTGAGCGGTAAGCACTTCCAAGAGTTTATTTACGGTTTCTTCCTCTACTTTTTGATTCTGCAACTGGAATCCCGTTACCTCTCTCGCAATTTTTGACAAAACTTCCACACGTTCGTTGGCAGTCAAATCAATATTCAATATTTTCAGCCACACTTCGTATTTCTCATCCGCAAATTCTTCAATCCCCTGCGCTTTCAAATCCCTGAGATACATTCCAATATTCTCTTGGTTTCTTTCCTCCACAGGAATTGACGTATCCCGTTCAAACCAATCTTTCACAGAACTCAGAATCACATCCCGTCGTTCTGTCTGGTTGGAGGATTCTTTTTTGTCCTTTCCATCCTTTTGTTCCGTTCTCATCTTCCGAACCATAAATTCAGCCATTTCCGGTGACTTTACCCGAATAACACGGTTTTTCGCATCTACAAGATATACTCCGGGTGGCATATCGTTTAAGGAACTCTGGCTATACGCCGTTGCCGTCTCCATATCTACATAAACCTGGGCATGTCCCGCATTTTTCGGTTGATCTCCACTTTTATCATCCCATTTTCCCTGGCGCTTGCTCATATTGCTGTCAATATGCTGAAGTCCCACATCATGTGAATCCAGGGTAATAAAAATTCTTTTTGCTCCCAATACTTTCTGCGGCACAAAAAACCATTTATGATTGGACAATGCTGTATAAATAACCGAAGTCTCTGCAGAATCTCCCAATCCAAGGAAAGAATCTCCACCATTCTGAATCGTTTCTTGTCCATTCAGGTTGATTTCCTCATTGACACCACTGGCAGAACCAAAGCCCGGCACTGGGTCAAACTGGGTCAAATCAAATTTCACACGGTCCAAATACTGAGGATAATGTTCATTGATCCACGCACGAATCATCATGGCTCCCTCAGAGGCTCCTACTCCACCACGACTGTGGCCTTTTATTCGTATCAGTACCGGCCTAAATTCCATTTTGTTTTCTTTATCCTGCGCCCACTGTGCGAATTTCGGTTCCAGATAGGAAGATGCCAGTTCCAACACATACTTTCTATTCTTTTCAATCGAATGTGTTCCACTATTGCTCATTCCTTTCTTCATGCCTGCAATGGGACCAGAAATTGTGTACTTAATACGTTTCTGGGAACTTTCTTTTTTCCGGACTTCTTCAATTTCTCCAAATTTTCCGACCCTGGTGTTTTTCTTTCCTGAAACACTCTCAATTTCATCCGAGTATTCTCTCTGGTATTGTTCTTGAATTCTTTCCAAAAGCTGCGCATCTTCCTGTTTCATTCTCTGCGTATTTTTATAATACTGGGAAGATTTAAAAGCAAAAAAGTTACAAAATTTTCTCCAGGCACCTACTTTTTTTGTCTTTTCATATTCTTTTTTTATTTTCTTACGGACACTTGCCTCCGCGATTTTACCATGTCCTACCTCATTTTTTCCTTTATGTTCTCTCCGGAACTGATCGAAACTGGAGCCTGCCAGAGAAAAATCAATAATATCATTCTCCTGTTCCATCCTTGTGCCACGGCTACACCTTAACTCCAGTACTTTTGCATCCTGGATGTCGGGATTTGGTTTATAATCTTCCTTTTTCGATACCTTTTGCTGAAAATCTGTATACACATTCGGCATATATTTGCTAATCTGCTGACAAACTGCACTCAATTTATTCTTTTTAATGAGTTTGGAAAGCTTTGATTCGTTGCCAACCATATCAGTATCTTTGCGGATTCCATCTACTTCTGCATATTCTGTTCTTGTAACGATATATAAATCCTTTTGCTGCTGTTTTTGCTGCATCACATCCTCTGGCATATTCTACATCTCCTCTTTCTGATTTTCAGCATTCAAATCCAATACTCCCCGCCTTACCAAAAGTGGTTCTCTTTCCGGGAAAAAGTAGGAAAGAATTTTAGCTACCGGTGTTCTGGAACATATAATATTCACATAGGAATCCGGAGAATAATGCTTTTCTGCCTCCTGCTTTGCATAAAGCATCAGCTTTGCCAGCTCTGTCCGATGTTCTCCCTGTATCTCAAGGCTGCAAATCTCCACATAATCGTCAGACACCTTTTTCACCAGAAGTGCCCCCATGATTTTACCGTTTTCTGTATAACAGCAACTTACTTTTCCATCATAAACCTTACTATTCTCGCTCAGGTGTTTATCCACTTCCGACCGCTCTGACAATCGTTGTATATATTCGCGAAAAGTGGATGCGTGAATCTCACAAAGTGGTACAATCTGGGCGGTACTCATTTCGGGAAGCTTTATGTTGTTTAGAAAATCTTTCATCTGAATAATCAGTTCATAGTCATCCGTGATACCGAATTCAAAATCCCAGGTTTGCAGATAACTGCAAAGCTGGTCATACTCTGCTGCCAATGGGAGATCACACATCACATATTGCTGGCCGGAATTTTTTATCACAGAAAGGTATTCTTTCATCAGCATATCCGCGGCGCCCTGCTCTCTATACTCTTCTCCTATATAAAACCAACGAATCAGAGAGGTCATCAAATCTTCATCCTCCTCATTGGTTCCATCCAACATATCAAATACCACTGCACCAACCGCCTGTGCCGTGTTTTCTTTTTCGTTCACATCCAAAAGGCCAATGCCAAAACGATTATCTTCCTTAAGCCCTTCCAGAAGGTATCTGGGAATTAAATCTTGAAACAACACTTTATTTTCTTCCACAATTGAGGTAACAAGCATTGATGTTCTCCTTTACATTCATACATTTCATTGGATAATTGAATGGCATTAGTATACCACATATTTCTTGTAAAATAATTATTTTCGACAAAATTCACAAAAAAATAAATCCTCGCCACTATCCGGCAAGGACTTATTTTTTTACAATGATATCAGTTTCATTCTAAAATGGAATTATTTTTCAATCAGTAAGGATTTGCCAGTCATTTCCTTGGGTTGCTCTTTGCCCATTACCTGGATTAAGGTAGGCACGATATCTGCCAGGCATCCGCCCTCACGCAATCCGTAGCCCTCCTCGTAATTTACCAGGATGAAAGGAACCTGATTGGTGGTGTGTGCAGTGAAGGGGGCGCCGGTCTCATAATCGATCATCTGCTCTGCATTGCCGTGGTCTGCACAGATAAACAGCACACCGCCCATCTCTTTGACCGCATCCACAGCCTTGCCTACACACTCATCCACTACTTCTACCGCTTTGATAGCAGCAGGAATCACACCGGTATGACCTACCATATCCGGGTTTGCAAAGTTGATGATAATCACATCGTATTTATCGGATTTGATAGCATTGACCAGCTTATCGCATACCTCGTAGGCGCTCATCTGAGGCTTCAGATCATAGGTTGCTACATCCTTCGGGGAATTCACCAGAATACGATCCTCGCCGGGATTGGGCTCCTCCACACCTCCGTTAAAGAAGAAGGTTACATGGGCATATTTCTCTGTTTCAGCGATACGAGCCTGTTTCATGCCATTTGCTGCCAGCCACTCACCGAAGGTGTTGGTTACGGAAATCTTGTGGAATGCCACTTCTTTATTGGGAATCAAAGGATCATACTCTGTAAAGCATACGAAGGTCAGATCCAGTCTGTTTCCTCTCTCAAATGCAGTGAAATCGTCATCGCAGAAGCAATGGGTGATCTCACGGGCACGGTCAGGACGGAAGTTAAAAAACACAACGGAATCCTTATCTTTAATGGCTGCCACCGGTGCGCCATTCTTTTCTACCACGAAAGGAACTACGAACTCGTCGGTCTTGCCATTGTCATAGGATGCCTGTACGCCTTCTGCTGCAGACGTTGCCTTGCCGCCCTCGCCCTTGGTCATGGCATCGTAAGCAAATTTCACACGGTCATAGTTTTTATCTCTGTCCATTGCATAGTAACGGCCACTGACTGTTGCGATCTCACCGACACCGATTTTCTTCATCTCAGCTTCCAGCTCTTCTACATAGCCTTTACCGCTGGAAGGAGGCGTATCACGGCCGTCCAGGAAGCAATGTACATAAACCTTCTCCAGACCGTTTCTCTTTGCCATCTCCAGCAGACCATACAGATGGGTGTTATGGCTGTGTACGCCGCCATCGGAAAGCAGTCCGAAGGTATGCAGTGCGCTGTTGTTTTTCTTGCAGTTTTCCATTGCCTTTAAGAGCGCCTCGTTCTTAAAGAAATCTCCATCCTGGATCTCTTTGGTGATACGGGTCAGCTCCTGGTATACAATACGTCCTGCACCCATATTCAGGTGGCCTACCTCAGAGTTACCCATCTGTCCCTCCGGAAGTCCTACTGCCATTCCGCTGGCATTACCTCTTACGAAGGGATACTTGCTCATCAGCTCATCCATGACAGGAGTTTTTGCCAGTGCAACGGCATTGCCTTCTGTCTTATCATTTAATCCATATCCATCAAGGATCATCAATACTACCGGTTTCTTGCTCATAGATCATTCTCCTCTTTCTTGTTTCTATGCTATAATCTAAATCTTTCAACTCTCGATTATACATGAAAAAATTTTTATTGACAAGACCACTCCACCATAATCAGAAGCTCCCCATCTTCCACTCTCACCTGTGCTTCTTCGCTTTGGATAAATTCATTGCTGATTCCAATGGGGAAGTCGTTTGTCACCGTAGCTTCTGCCAAGGGATACTTCATCCCCCGGATGGTCACTTTTTCCGCTTTTTCTCCCATGGAAAACAGGGACATCCGTCCTTCCACACCAGTATGAAAAGTAATTTCTTCATTGCGGATTACCGTAACCAGCTGCCGTTCCGTAAGAATATACCCAACCGCCCCTTGTTTCTTCAGGAAAAGCAGTGTCTGGATATTGGCAATAGAATGATCCAGTCTTCCACCCAGTGCCCCATAAAAATAAAATTTCCGGTATCCCCGTTCCAGTCCTTCCCGCACTGCCGCCAGCGTATCTGTATCATCCTTTTCCGGTTTCAACCGATGGATTCGTGATGGGTCATCTGTCTCAATTTCTTTCATTACCATTCTTTCTTCTTCGGAAGCCGAATCCATATCCCCTAAAATCAAATCCGGCAAAATTCCTAACATCTGACAATACCGGAAGCCCCCGTCCACAGCGATGACATAATCACCCTCTTCCACCGGTATTTCAATGGGGACAAATTCTCCCGCACACACCAGTATACATTTTCCCATCGTGCAAATTTTCCTTTCCTGTGTTACACTCTGTATATGAAAGAATATACCTGTGGGGATGTGAAAATCCCCTGCGAAATCATCAAAAGCAGTCGGAAATCCGTGTCCTTTTCCTTCACGGATCAGGCGATGCTGTTAATCAAAGCACCCCGTTTCATGTCAGACCGGCAGATTACTGCCCTCCTTTGGAACAGGCAGGACTGGCTGCTGGAAAATTACCGCAAATTCAGTGCTATCGCTGAACAGAACAGTCGTTACACCGACATCCAGAAAACTTTTCTGGAGAAAAAATACCGGCAGATAGCGAAACGCTATCTTCCAGAGCGAGTGGCATATTTTCAGCAATTTACCGGAGGCTCCTACCATACCATCGCCATCCGGGAGCAAAAGACCCGCTGGGGAAGTTGTTCCTCCAACGGTACCCTTTCCTTTCACTGGCGGCTGATGATGGCTCCGCCCCATGTGCTGGACTATGTAGTTGTCCACGAATTGTGCCACCTCACCCACATGAATCATTCCAAAGCCTTCTGGGGACTGGTGGAACAGGTGATGCCGGATTATAAACAGTACCAGAATTGGCTGAAGGAACATGGCAGTGAACTTGCTGCTGCCTATGCTCCTATTCCATGGGATGGTAATGGTTCCTGTTCCTTATAACTCGTGTTTCTGGGAATACTCGGTAAAGGACATCTTGCCCTTCACCGGGTTTCCTTTTCTCAGTTTGCCGGAGGAATGCGGTTTCTTCGGCATTCCGTTTCGATCCACATCTTTCACCCGGCGCACATCCCGGTCATCCGTCCTTCTTCTGGAAGGCTTCTCTCCCCGTTCTCCCGGTTTCCGGTCTCGCTTAAAGCCCCGTCCTTCCGTATCTCTGCGACCTTTTCCATCATCACGGAAACTTCTGCGCCCCCGTCCGTTATCTTCCCGTCTGTCATTTCTGCGGTGTCTGCCATCCTGTTCTCTGCCGCCCCGTCTGCCCGGACGATCCACAACGATTTCCTCTAATTCCTCGCCCATCTGCTGTTTCAGAAAAGCGGCAGCTACATCCAGCTCACCGTAACCGCTCTCTGCCAGGTGGTGCGCCAGGATTTTTTTCATCTGGATTAAATCCTCAGAGACAATCACTCTGTCCACTTCCCACAGCACCTTCTCTGCTTTCCGCCGGGTCACATCCTGGGCAGAGGGTATCGTTCTCTCCTGAATCTGAGTCTTGCAAATCCGCTCAATATCACGGATTTTATACACCTCTCTGCCCACCACCAGGGTAAAACTCCTTCCGGACTTGCCGGCGCGCCCCGTTCTTCCAATTCGATGAACATAATACTCGATATCATCGGGCACATCGTAATTAAAGACTGCCTCCACGTTGTCCACATCAATTCCCCGGGCTGCTACATCCGTGGCAATGAGAATAGCAGTGTGCCCACTGCGGAACAAATTCATGACAGTGTCGCGCTGCCCCTGGGTCAGATCCCCGTGGAGTCCATCTGCGGAATACCCCCTGGCTTTCAGATTCTGTGCCAGTTCGTCCACCATCCGTTTCGTGTTACAGAAAATCAGGGAACGTTTGGGCTGATAATAGTCCATGAGACGACACAGTACTTCCTCTTTCTGATCCCGCTTGATATAGTAATAACACTGTTTGACCAGATTAATCGTCACTTCATCCTTCGTCAGTTTAATGTATTCCGCATCCGGTTTCTGATAGGTGGAAGTGATATCCAAAATAGGTTTCGGCATCGTTGCAGAAAAAAGTGCGGTCTGTCTGGTCTCCGGTACCTGCTGTAAAATTGTTTCAATGTCCTCACGAAAGCCCATGTTCAGCATTTCATCCGCTTCATCCAGAACCAGCATTTTCAAATGATCCGTTCGCAGAGTCTTTCTTCGGAGATGATCCATCACCCGTCCCGGTGTGCCCACCACGATCTGTACACCGCCTTTTAACGCCTTAATCTGGTAAAAAATCTCTTGTCCTCCATATACCGGCAAAATCCGTACGCCATGCAAATATTTGGCAAAACGGCGCAATTCCTCCGCTGCCTGCATGGCAAGTTCCCTTGTGGGACACAAAACCAAAGCCTGTAGGGAATGATCCTCCGGATCTGCCATCTGAATCATGGGAATACCAAAAGCCGCTGTCTTTCCCGTTCCGGTCTGCGCCTGACCGATAATATCCTTTCCCTCCAATAATTTGGGAATCGCCTGCTCCTGGATGGGTGTCATATTTTCAAACCCAATCTCCGTTAACGCTCTTAAGATTCTTTCATCAATCTGTGCATCTGCATAACGCATTGTTGTTTCTTTCATTCTAACCTCACATTTTCTGTCTGTTCTATCTTCTTATTACTCGCAAAGCCATTCTTTCAGGATTTTCTGCCCACTGCGCATCCGCTTGTTTTTCTTCCTGGTTCATTAAAAAGAGGACAACCGCTCCCTTCCAGGCGTCGTCCTCCTGATCATCTTTTTATTTTGTAACAGCCCTCATCAATCTTCTCTCTTGATCAGGTACTTCACTTTTGTATCCAGTCCAACAGCTTCCATTGCCTGAAAGGCCGGTTCCATCTGCTGGCTGTTAATATGGAAGATGCATTTTTCCTTGCGGTCATTGCTGAAAAAGCCCGGTTTCTTCCAACGGATATAATAGGAAACTCTCGCTTTTAACAAAGCCTTCTCCACATGTTCCTTTTCATCCATAGTCTTTACTTCACAGAATTCAATTTCATTGTTGACTTTTACTTTTGTATATACCGGCTGCTCCATGATGTTCCCTCTGTAATCTTTATCTTTGCTTCTCATGTTCTTTTAGTAGTTTAGCGCGAATCTTCTGATGTTTCAACTGTTTTTTCCGTGTTTTGTCACCTAATTTCTGGCAGATCTTATTTGAAAGCTATAAGAAACCCAATAATTTCCCCACAAACCGGATCAAATAAATACCCTGTAAGCGTCTGCTTTCCCTGCGATTCACATTATGAAGAAGAACAATCAAAAGTGCATGAATCAGGATTCCGGCACCTGCCCCAATCAACAAAATTGCCAGGTCACCAACGACCTTTCCCAATGCCTTATCCGCAGCAAGGATCAAAATTCCTGACAAAGCTGCAGCCGCCAATGGGTATAAAAAACTGCGAATATATTCCTCTTCCATTCCAAATCTGCGATGGAGCAAAAAACCGCTTGTCAACAGCAAAATGAGAAAGCATAGCAACATCGATGCGGGAAAAGCCAGCAGTCCCAGCATTTTTCCGCTTTCCAATACTCCGAAGCCAATCATTCCGGCCACAAATCCCACAAGGCAGATCAGATTACACTCCAACAGCATTCCCGCCTCCCTGCAGACCTGAACCTGATAGATGGCAAGAGCTCCCAAATATACTACAATACCTGCCATCTTCCAGAGTTTCAATAAGTCCTGGGTCTGCTCTGCAAAAAGCACCCGTGAAAAAGGCTCTGCCAAAACACATAGCAATACAGACAGCGGTAACGCCGTCAGTGCCAGACTGTGACGGCTGTCAAGAATTGATTGATTGAATCTCACATAATCTTCTCTTTTCACCATGGCAGGTGTTTCGGAAACCGAACGAACCACTGTCATTTCAAAAAGAAGAAGGAAAAACAGGAAGGGCACGACATATTCTACCAGCAAAGCTCCGGATAAATAAATCATTCCTTCCACCTGTTTCTGCCCCGTAAGCCAAATCAGATACTGTACCGGAAAAATACACCCAACCAAAGCCTGTGACGGAAGGTATGTCAGCAGACTTCTTGTATAGATTTTACTGGACACCGGCAGGGACTCACGCATTTTGGAAACATCCCTTCTGGCCAGATCCGCCAACTGCCTGCGCACAGCCAAATAGATTCCCCCCTGAAACAAAAAGGTAAACAGCGCAGACAAGGTAAATGCCAGTGAAAGTCCCATTGCTCCGTAAACTTCCGTATATGCATCACTTCGTAACAGTGTTGCCACCCTGGTTCCGTAAGGAATCAGAACTCCATGAAAAATCTCCGAAAAAATAAGGAAAAAAACAAGTTGGAGCAGGCGGCCAAAGGGAAAGTTTACACCTGTTCCAGCAAAATATCCCTCCAGACAGTTATTTAACAGAACAAAAAGCAAGCTGGGGACAATGAACAGAAACGGATAAAAAAACATTGGCTGCTTCACAATATAAACGCAGATAATCTCTGCCATTGCCATAAGAATCCCCACAACAAGCAGTCCTATCAGCAGTGTAGAATAAAATCCACTGCGCATAATGGTTTCCGCATTTCTGTATTGTTCCTTGCGTATACGGCTCCCCATCAGTTTCTGCAGCGTCATAAACGTGGCAGGAGCTAACAATTCCCCCAGCAAGGCCACTAAAGCCAGCCCCAGTGACAAATAGCCGAAACTCTCCATACCAAACTGTTGCAATAAAAGCAGTACCGCCACCAGCCATAACGCTGCCGAACCGCTTCGGATCACAGTGATCCTGGCATTTCCCTTTAATCCTCTTTTGTTCATGGTTTACTCCATTAATCTCTTGTAATATGTAAAGCCTCCAGGACTTCTTTCTGCTTTTGCTCCATCGCAGAAGCCTCTTCCGGTGTCTCATGATCATAACCACACAAATGCAGCATGCTGTGTGCTACCAGAAAAGCAAATTCCCGTTTTTCGCTATGTCCGTATTCTTTCGCCTGCTCTCGGATCCTGTCCAGGGAAAGAATAATATCTCCCAGAATCAATTCCCCGCTGTCCGGTTCAAAGCAATCCGCAGCTTCCTCTTCCACTCTGGAGAAGTCTGACGGACTCTCGTATTCCACATTTGGAAAAGATAAGACATCCGTAGGCCGGTCAATGTTTCGATACTCCCGGTTAAACTCATGAATTCCTTCATTATCCGTAAGCAGAACATTAACCTGGACTTCGTAGGGACATCCCTCTGTTTCCAACACTCGTTCTGCCACTTGTCTGATCGTATCTTCGCAGTCGAAGTCAAAGGGATTCTCCTGTTCTGTTTCATTTTCAAAGTAAAAAGTCATAGTAAAGATTTTCCTCCAAAAAGATTTGTTTTAATTCCAGGAACTCCCGGATACTGATATCACATTGATTTAAAAAGCCTGCTTCTACTTTTCTGTCAAAGAGTACGGAAATCAATTTCTGATAATCCGGTTTCTTGTCCGGCATTTCGCGCTGTGCCGTCAGGATCACCCGGATTACGCTGTCTGAAAGCAACACAATGGCCGCTTCCTTATGGAGTACTGCCTCTCTGTGAGTCAGACATTCCTTCAACAGCTCAACCGCTTCCTGAGGAAAATGATTTTCCGAAATAACGGTCTTCACATTTTCCCAGTTATTTTCCCCCCGAAGCATACCGATCTGATAATAATAGGCTGCTGTTTTCACTTTGTCCACATTGCATCCGATCTTATCTGCAATCCGCTCCGCAAAGTGAACCGTATGGATTGCCTCCATATAAGTGTCCCTGGACTTCTGTTTCAATTCGATCAGCAGAGGGTGCTGTTGGTCATTGATCTCCAGATATCTCCCACGATAGGGATTCACCACTTGTGTATTAAAAGTTTTTAAGACAAGAAGCAACAGAAAGAAACAGACCAATATATTGATAACCGGTACAATAAAAAGCTCTCCGGACAAAGAACGGTTTTCAAACAGTACGATATCTGCCATTAAAAGTACACCAAAAAACAGCATCGTAATGAAAATCGGTACTTCCACCTTGAAATCAGAGTCGATTCTGTTAAATAAAATCACTCCGAGCAGCCCGGACAGAAAATAAAGGAAAAATACATGAAAGCCTATTCCCGGAGTCAAAAGTACCGAAAGCATCAAAAGCATCGTACCGCTGACAAATCCGGAAACCAAATTGCCATACATAGACAAAAGAATAAACACGATCAGATAAGGCCACCCCGCTACCGGAAGGAAAGGAAACATGAGAGCTGCCACCAACCCTCCCATCAGAATCATATAAAACCGTTTCCAATGTAATTCATTATCATAGCCATACCGGTGATCCAGCATCATGTGAAACTGGAGATATACTACAACCGTACCGGCAATCCCTGCCATAATCGTGTCACTGATCAGTTCCTCTTTGGAAAAGTTCCTCAGATACAGCATCCCAAAGGTCAGTGACGGAAATAACAGCAGCAGCCCGATCTGTGCTGCCACAAAAAATTTATGACTTTTTGCCTGCTCTTGCATTTCTCTGATTCCTGGTCTTTCTCATAGTTTCTTTGGATTCATAATCCTCATAAGCCTTCACAATTCTCTGTACCAGCGGATGGCGCACCACATCCTTGCTGGTCAGGCTGCAGAAGGAAATTCCCTCCACACCCTTTAACACTTTCTGTGCAATGTCCAGACCGGACTGCATATCCGCAGACAGATCCTTCTGTGTCGCATCCCCGGTGATGACCACCTTGGAACCAAAACCGATACGGGTAAGAAACATCTTCATCTGAGCCGGTGTCGTATTCTGTGCCTCATCCAGGATAATATACGCATCATCCAGCGTTCTTCCGCGCATATAAGCAAGAGGAGCCACCTCGATCAGCCCTTTTTCCATATTTTTCATAAAGCTTTCCGCCCCCATGATCTGGTACAGCGCATCATATAAAGGACGCAGATAGGGATCAACCTTACTCTGTAAATCACCGGGCAGAAATCCCAGTTTTTCTCCCGCTTCAATCGCCGGCCGGGTAAGGATGATACGGCTGACCTCATTATTTTTAAAAGCAGTAATCGCCATCGCCATTGCCAGATAGGTTTTTCCCGTACCAGCCGGTCCTAATCCGAATACAATGGTATGATTCCGGATGGCATCCACGTATTTTTTCTGTCCCATGGTTTTAGGCTTCACCGGTTTGCCATTGACCGTATGGCAGATACAATCTTTATCAATTTCCACTAAAACTTCCGCTTCGTCTTCCATTCCCATCGCAATTGCGTAATCCACATTCTGTTCCTGGATCACATTTCCTCTCTTGGATAATTCAATCAGCTGTAACATGACCTGCCAGGCTCTGCCCAGTTCCGGTTCCTCTCCCAGAATTTTCAGCTGTCCGTCACGATTCACAATCTCCACATGAAAATCGTGTTCGATTCTTTGAATATGTCCATCGTACAAACCAAACAGGTTCTGCAGATGCTCCATGGAAACCTCAATGGTTCTTTCCATCTATTGCTCATTCTCCATTATCTTCCAAACTCACTGTTCCTATGCTTTCTTCATCCGCGGCCGGTATAATTGCCTGCAAAGTGTCTGCCTTTTTCTGTACCGCAAGCTCCGCCTCTAAAATTCCCACAGTCTCAGTCTTTTTTATTTTAACATCTTTTGCAATAATTTGTACCCCTTTTTCCTGTAATGTTTCCATAAATTTATCAAAGGAACCGGAAAGTTTTTCCTTCATCTGCGAATCCGTATAACGGCTTTCCGTGGGAACATATTCAAAATACTGGGAATGCCCGTAATAGATGGGAAAAGTCACCCCTTTCATCAAGGTAATCCGTTTCTTTTCCGTAATGATATCTTCACACAGGTAGGGATTGCCCGGTAATCCCAGAAGAATTTCCCTTGTTCCGATCTGTAAAAATCTTTTTCTGGTATTCCTTCCGGAAAATACCTTTTCCGTATATTCATAAGGCTGACTGATTTGAAAAGGAACCACTCCCTGCAAAATAACATCCGCATCCGCCTTGTAATACCTGACTCCTTTTACTGTCTCATCGTCCCCCAGAATAGTCACCTGTCCGCCCACAAGGATCTGTCCCTTTTCCACCACATCTCCAGCCTTTACCTGAGGTGTACCTGTTCTGGTAATAATGGATACCACGGTGGCATCCATATCTGCCACCAGATCTGCACCATGGGGAAATTCCGTCACTTCTTCCTCCGGCTGTTGTTCCTGCCCATAGTATTGGTTTTCTTTCACATACACCGTTAACCGCGTGCCATCCAGCTGGAGAGAAGTCCAAATAATCTGCGGAAACTCTTCCCGGATATTTTTCTCCAGTTCTGCAATATGCAGCTGCTTTTTGGGCATGGAAATATAGACTCCCTGTTTCTTTAAGTAATCCTCCACCACATCATCCGTCAGCATCAGATTTCCTTCCACATGGACAGACCACACAAAAAAAGAGGCAATCATCCAAAAGATAAAGGTCAAAAAAAATCCCGCAACAAACAGCCATCTTCTGCGGATTCCGGGAAAAAGAAAGGGTAATCCGTATCGGTGCAATACGCGCACTCTGGTTCCCGTTTTTTTCACAATAGGCTTTAGGGCAAAAAAAGCCTTTTTGTGCAGGCAGAGGATATAACCCTCCTCCTGTTTTTCTATATCCCATAAAAAAATCCCCCGGTTGGCACATAAATTTAAAAACCGTTCCGGTGAATAGCCATATACCCAGATCCGGACATAGCCTTTGAGGAAATGCATGAGTAATTCCATGAATATTCCCTCCTAACATTCATATCCGATCTGACAAATGCAGCCGGTAATCTTCATGTCCTCATTGGTATAATACTGAATATGCAGATTTTCTCCCATGATACAAATGCTGCAGTGTTTTGCCTGCAGACAAATCCTGTGATCTGTGTATTCCAGAATTCCTTTATAATTTTCCACCCAGATTTCCTGATTTCCTGTCACCGTTAAAATGCTGGCACCATAGAGGATATCCTTGGGCAGACTCATAGAATTGACAAGAAGCTCTTTCCTTTCCGGAAAGAGCTTCACTAATCGTTTCCGCATTGCTGACCGGCTCCTTCGAGAGGTTCCCTTCAGTATATGCTCTTATTTACCTGATAATGCCTTTGATCAAAGATGTCTTTACCCACTCTTTGATGTTCTCATCAATATGATAGGCTCCCATAAATCTCGTTTTTGCTTCCTCCAGCTTTTCCCTGGAATTGGCATGAAGTACTGCTAATGGTTCCCCCTTTTTAACATGATCCCCGCATTTCTTATACAAAAGCAGACCTACACTGAGATCCACCGTACTTTCCTTGGTCTCTCTTCCTCCTCCAAGAAGCAGGGAAACCATACCGATCTCATCACAGCGAATATGGGTGATCACTCCATCACAGGGGGACAGAACCTCCTCCTGTATGGATGCCTGAGGCAGATGCTCCGGATGGTATACATCCTCTGCATGTCCTCCCTGGGCTTCAATAAACTCTGCAAATTTCTTCAAGGCTCTTCCGCTGGTCACCGCATTCTGCAGCATGGTTCTGGCTGTTTTCTCATCGTCAGCCAC